>Ga0210040_10011480_pt1 | contig 10029 bp, 1 predicted proteins | sample CryGeyCG12114_NA_FD_185462 | JGI IMG/M metagenome (GOLD analysis project Ga0210040, IMG submission 185462) | Groundwater microbial communities from aquifer - Crystal Geyser CG19_WC_8/21/14_NA (SPAdes) (version 2) | ecosystem: Environmental > Aquatic > Deep subsurface > Groundwater | place: USA...
CCGCCAAAATGCAGTCTCAGTCCAGTCCTCAAACAGCACATGTTTGACACCAGCCATACTTGTCAGGATTGGCCGCAAGACAAGCTCTTTATCTTTCGTTACCGAGTAGCGCCGAGACCAGGTACAATTCAGCCAATCCGGCAGCAGATCGAGCTCAACTATGTGGGTGACAGGGAGGCGAACCGTACGAATCATCCTTCGCTGCTTGTTTGTGAGGGACGTGACGAAGAGGCAAAAGATCTCTAGAGTGAATCCGCAAAATTCGTTGAGGGCGAAGGGTAGAAGTCTCGTTTCGTTGCGGATCTGGCGGCATGTTTCTGTAAGCGCAAGAAGATGCACAACTTCTTTTCCCTGCCGGGAGTCGTAAGGCATCGGTTGGACTTTGATCCTGTGGCCTGTGGTATATGTCTGGCTATAGTCGACTTCAAGACACATTCCACCGAGGACGTATTCGTAGATCTGGTTGCGCAGTTCGGCTGGGATGCGCAATAGCGGAGAGCTCTGTTGATTCTGGAGCGAACTTGATAGCTGTCAGTAAGGTAAGGTATCGTTGGCGGGAAGGAGATGCTTACAGCGCAAGTTGAGATTCGAGGCCGGTGCTATGTCCGAGGTTTTCCATTTGTGTGTTGGTGTCCTGAGACGTGATGTTATTGCTATGGCTCATTGTAGTGGTTGAGGTTATGGTCTGAGTAAGTGACGCTATATTAAAGGATGAGGTTTAAAATTTAAGGAGTTAATTAAGTAAGCAACTATAGAAGGTAGAAGAAGACTATATATATAACTAGACTAGTAGATTATATAATATAATAGATAAGAAGCTTTAAATACTTCCCTTTACTTAATACTTAACTTTTTTTAACTACTAATACTAGTAAACTTAGTAAGTATAGAGTTACTATTTATATAGTACTATATACCTTATAGTACCTCTTAGTATAAATAAGAGACTTCTAATAAATTTTCTACTATATTAACTCTAAGATATAAAATTATAACTTAAAGTTATTCTTAAGATACTTATAAAGAGGTAGTAAGAATCTAAAAGCTTAGTAAGTAATACTTTACTAAGTTAGGCTTTAAGTACTATAAGGTATTAGTAGTAACGTAGACTTATTTTTATAACTAGATATAAAAAAGTAGTAAGCTAGGCCTAAAGTAAGAGTAACTTTTAGTAAAATTTAGTAGTAGTTTAGTAGGTATAGTAAGAAATAAGAGCGCTAAAAAGTAGCTAAAACACTCTATTAATATTTTAGTAACTACTAATAACTAGGCTTTATACTTTAAAGTATAAGGTATAAGTATATAAAGTTAGAGAAGTATTTTAGTATAAAACTTAAAGTAAAGTACTACTTAAGTTAGTTAATAGACTATAATTTTAAGTAACTCTCTTAGTAAAAGTATAAATAATAACTCTCTATCTAAAGCTACTCTTATAGTAAGCCTTCTCTAAAAAAAAGAAAGTAAAGTAAGCTTTATATCTAAGATATAAGTTAAAAAGTAATATATACTCTTAGCTACTATATTAATCTTTAGTTTAGTAGACTAAACTTAAAGTAGTAAGCTAGGAAAAGGTATATATTATAAAAATAGTAATAGTAAAAAATAATAATTTAGGTAGTAGCTTAAAAAATAGTAGGCGTAATAAAAATTAGTAGATGTAATAGTAAAATAGTAAAGTATAAAGCTAAAAATAGTAAAGTATAAAGCTAAAAATAGTAAAGTATAAAGCTAAAAATAGTAAAGTATAAGGCTAAATAGTAGAGAAATAAAAATTAGTATATATAATAGCTTAAAAAGTAAAAGAGAGATATATAAAACTTTAAAGAAAAAGTACTAAAGTAAGAGTAAAGTACTAAAGAGAGCTAATATTAGTAGGTCTTTATTTATAAAGTGTCTAAGTAATATATTTAAAGGAAGGCTTTAAGGCGTTAAAGGTAGAAATTTAAGCTCTAAGGTATTATAAAATTATTAAAAAGCTATATAAGGTAAGAGCTTTATAAGGCTATTAGTAATCTATTTATAAGTACTAATATATTCTAATAATACTTAGCTATTAAGCTATTTCTTATATATAAAGTACTACTAAATATTAATATACTTTATTTTAGTATAGTATTAGAGATTTTTTATAAGTGTAATAGCACCTTAGTTATTACTAAAGATTATTATTATCTAGAGTTTTTTATTAAGTAACTCTTCTAGAAGGTACTATAGCTAAATAGCTTCCTTAGTAGCTTATATTTAGCTTATATACTTAGCTTTATATAATAAAAGAGTAACTATAGGCTAGCGTTTTAATAACTAACTAATAGCTCTACTATTTATACTAAAAATATAGCTAGTAGTAGAGCGTTACGTAGTAGTATTACTAGCTTAGTTAGTATTAGTATAAGCTAATAAAGGCTTAAGAGAGCCCTAATAAACTAGTTAGAAGTCTTAAATACTAGTAAAGTAGTAAAAAAAACACTTAATAGCCTTTTTATAAGCTTTAGTTAGATTTAATATAAAATAGCTAAAGTAAGAGATAGTAAAGGTAATATCTAGTTAAGTACTTAGTATTAAATATATAAGAGAACTAATAGCTTTAGTATACTAATTATAAAGCTTAGTTAGTATAGTATAGCTATCTTTAGCTAGTTTAAAGTAAGTTATAAGATTTATAAGTATTAAAATCTTCTAGTTATAGCTTTCTATACTAAATTTAGCTAGAATTTTTTATATATATATACGCTAGTTAAGGCGTAAAGTATATAATAGTTAGTTTTTTATAATTTCTATTTTAAGGTAGAAATAGTATTTACTAAAGTTATTTATTTTAAAATAGTTAGAAAAAGAGTACTTTAAAGCTAAAATATTAGCTAAATTAAAGCTAGTAATAAGTAAGTTATTAATATAAATAGCTATATAGAAGGAACCTTTAATAAAAACGCCTATATTAAAAGTAAAAAGCTTAAAGCTAAGCGTCTTAAGGTAGCTAAATAGCGTCTTATACTAGATTTTTAGAAACTACTTAAGGCTATAAAAAGCTTTATTAAAGTAATAAATATAGCTAAAGCTATTATTTAATTTATCTAGCTACTTAATAAAAACTTTTTTATAAATAGTACTATAAAAGAAAACTATCTTAATATCTATTTAGTAAAGCTCTAAGTTTAAAGTAGCTATAATAGTAAAGATAGCCTTATAGCTTATAAGCTTAACTACTAATATAAAGATCTCTTAGAAATTAAGGCCTTCTTTTTATTAGAAACTATATACTACTTAGTAAGCTTTATAGTAAAGAATTTTACTTTTAGGCCTATATTTTAGCTTATATACCTACTTAGTACTTAGTACCTTATAATTACTAAGCTTTAGGACTAAAGTCTATATCTTATTAGCTTAAAGTAAAGTAAATTTAAGCTTTATAGCTTTAAGCTAGTATTTTTACTAGCTTATATTTACCTTAGCTTACTTAAAAGACTTAGGTTTAATAATATTAGTATTAGTTACTAATATTATAAAGCTAAGTATAGTAAAAAGAAGATTATAGCGTCTATTATCTAGCTTCTAATACTAAATAGTACTAGACTAGTATTAGCTATAGTTTAAATAATATAGTAAGCGTATATTATATATTTCTAGCGCTTAAAAGTTAAGGTCTAGAGTACTTAGAGGCGTAGAGATAAGTATTAAAAAGCTAGAGATAACTAGTAAAGTAGTATAAAGCGTCTCTAGTACTTTAATAGTTTTACTATTATTATAAATAAATAAGTATTAGTAGCTAGGTACGCGTAATAATTACTTAGAGATAGCTAATAATTCTTCTTAAAGTAGTAAGTATTAAAGTTATACTTTAATAGTACTACTCTTTTCTCTCTTTAACTATATATTAAGAGAAGCTACTAAGTAAAAAAGTAGTAGTACTCTATTATTTACTAAGTCTAAAGGTATATTAGTATATCTTTTAGCTAATAGTAAAAGCTTAAAAGAGTTATATTTAGTAGAATTATAGAAGTATTTATAAAAGACTACGTTTAAAGAGTAGATAACTTTTCTATCTTCTTATAGAAGTAGATAAATTTAACTACTTTTATAGCCTAAAAGGTAGTAAGTAATAGCTTTAAGTATAGTAAGCTTTTTATAATAGCTAGTAACTTTAGTAAAATAATTATAGCTAAGCGTATAAATATAGTTTAAATTTAGTTTATTACTAAACTAGCCTTTATAAAGCGTTTTATTATAGTAGCTATATAAGCTTTAATTTTATAGATAAGTAATTAATTTAATAATAAATAGCTAGTAAAAGAGTAGTAATTATAAAGTATCTAAAGTAGTATAAGTGCGCTTTAAAATAATTTAATTAGTAACTTTAGTAACTTTATTTTACTAGTACTACTTAATAGTAGAGTATTTTAGCGTAATACTATAATTTAAGTAAGTCTCTATAAACTTAGTTAAGCTATTTTTACTAGCCTAATTAAGGTAAATTTAGTAGTAGTAATATTTAGGGCGCTTATAATTATTTAGCTAATTAAGTAATACTTAGAGTAGCTTAGATTTAAAGTATAGTAAAATAACTTTAGTCTAGCTAGTAAAATTATTAATAATTATAAGCTAGTAGTAGGCTTTACTATATCTAGTAATTAGGAAAGAGCTAGTAATATTAATATAGAAAAATTCTATAGTATATTTTCTAAGAGCTAAAGGCTTATTATATAGCTTCTTCTTAAAGTATACCTTTATATAGCTAAAGTATAAGTAGGATTTTAGAATTAGGCGTATACTAAAAGATATATTAATAAGCTTCTTAAGAGTATCTTTTCTTAAGTACCTTATATACTTATACTAAAGAGTAAGCTAGCTCTCTTTTATAGTATATATAGTAAAAGTAATACTTAAAAGAGATCTAACTTCTAGAGCTTAGTATTTTAACTAAAACTAAAAAAGGCTAGTACTAGCCTTATAAAGAATATTACCTTAGCTATTATTAGTATATAAGAGGATACCTTAAGTAACGTCTTTAAAACTAATACTTATACTCTTAAGTTATAACTAAGCTACTAAATTATAGCTAGCGTTAAAGTTAAAAAAGTAGTTAGATAGCGTAAGATAAATAAGCTTACTACTTAAGTAGTAGAGTAAAATTACTATCTTAATATATATAGCGTAGCTAGAAGAGCTAGTATAACTATCTACTACTTAGCTAGTATAAGGCTATAAAGTATTAAAAAGAAAGAAGCTCTTTTAGTATAATATATACTAATTAGTACTTAAGTTAAGAATCTAGTTAGTAACTAGAGAGCTATTATTAGTAATAGTAGTAGCTAAGTAGAGATATAAGACTATTCTCTAGATACTAAAATTAGTAAGTAGTATCTATACTACTACGTTACTAAGGCTTAAAGTTAGATTTATAGTAGCTAATAATAATAAAAATATTACTATAATATTTATAATAAGTACTAGAGGATTTTACTAAGGTGCTAGAGAATTATATTAAGAGTACTTATATTTCTAGTTCTAATACTTTAAGTAGTAAGTATTAAAAGTAGCTTTAAGTTCTAAGTACTTAAAGTAATACTAATCTTTTATATAGCTAGTCTTACTATAGAGCTAATAAGTATAAATATAAGTAAAGTATTACTAATTTTAATAAGTAACTATTATAACTAATAAGGCTTATTTTAGTAATTATTTTTTTTTCTTAGTAGCTATTAGTACCTTATTAAATATAACTCCTAAAGTATTATTTACTAGTAATAAGCTATTAATAGTATAAAATAAAGTAAGAAAATAGCTATAGGTAGAGCCTAAGCTATAAAAAAAATAGTTTATAAATAGAGCTTCTAGAATAATAAAGTCTTAGTATAATTACTAAATTTTAGTATACGCCTTATATAGCTTTTTAGTAAAATCTAAGATACTCTTAGAAGTTTTAAGAGAGATTTCTATATAGTTAGTATCTAATTACTATAGTACTACGCTTCTAGTTAGCTAGAAGTATACTCTAAGTAGCTTAAAGTATATAAAGACGCGCTTAAGTATAGGTCTTCTATTATTACTAGATATATTAAGTAATATATAAGTATTATAGCTATAGTACTTACTAATAAAGGTGTAAGCTATCTTTTATTATATAAGCTATACCTCTTTTTAGGTAATATAAGTAGTATTATTAGAGTCTAGTATTACTAAGAGAGCTAGATCTACTACTATAATTATTAGTATAAGTAGTTTATATTTATTTTACTTACTTAATATAAGATCTAAGTAGTCTAAAACTCTTAAAGCGTTAATAATCTTATTTTTTTAAGCTATTTAACTAGTTAGTAACTTTAGCTTAGATATTTTATTAATAGATATACTTAGAGCTTTAAGGCTTATCTTAAAGATTTAAAGTATTTAAGCGTCTTTTCTAGTTATATAAGTAAATAATATAGTTTATATATTATATAAAAGAGGTAGTATTAAGACTCTAAGAGTACTTATAAAGGTATTTATTAAGATTTAGTATACTATAGATTAGCTACTTATTTAATAGTAAGCTTAAAAAAAGTATATAAGTAGTTTTACTAGCTATAGTATATAAAAAATTTAATAAAGTAAGCGCTTTAAAGCTAAAAAGAGAGAAGAAATTAAGTAATAAGAGGTAGCTTTTAGCTATAAAAGTAGCTATAAATACTAAAGATAGTATATAAAGTAGTAAAAAAAAAGAGTTAGATTTATAAGCCTTACTAGTATTAAATAAGCTATTAATAGAGTATTTAAAGCGTAGAAAGAAGTTAAGATTAAGCTTTTTACGCTTAATAGGAGGTTAAAGAGAGTATTATTAAAAATTATAGTAATATAATACTATATTTTAAGAGCTTTAAGACGCTATTATAACTATTATAATATATTAGTATAAATTATTTAGAGTAGCTAGTAAAAAAGTAAGGTTAGTAGTTTTACTTAGGCGCTAATACTTATTATAGCTACTAGTACTAGGCTAGCTAGCTATCTAAATAAACTTAGAACTTTAAAACTTAACTAGCTATTTTAAACTTTATAATAGAAAGCTAGTAATAGCCTTAATAAAGCTAGTAATAGCCCTAAAAGTAAGCTTTATACTTAAAAAGTATTACTAATTAGCTAAAACTCCCTTAGCTTCTTAAAGTTAAAATACTCCTTTAGCCTTAAGGATTATTAAGTAATTAAGAAAGACTTTAGTAAGTAATAAGAAAATAATAGAGAGTAATAGAGTAATTATAGTATAAAGTAGAACTTTATAGTAGTAGTTTTATATATTTTAGAGTATAAAGAGAAGAGAAAACTTAGCTATAATAGCCTAAAATACTAGGCTTATAACTTATTAAAGAATAAAGTTTAAGATTAAAAGAGTTAATTAAGTAAGTAACTATAGAAAGTAAAAGAAGACTATATATATAACTAGACTAGTAGATTATATAATATAATAGATAGAAGGCTTTAAATACACTATAGGGCGTAGATAGTAAAATAGAGTACTTAGGTTAGTAGGAGCTTTACTTTAGGCTAGCGACTAAAGATAAATACAATAGCGTTATTATACGCTAAGTGTATTTATACTAATAAGTATCGCACTAGTAAAAGTAGAAGCGTATCTTTTACTAGTGTGTATACTTCTACCTACTATAAGAAAAGGCGAGTAAGTCTAATTATAGAGTGCTTAAGATATCTATAAGCTTTGTAATATAATACAATTTAATAGCTTACTTACGTTAGAAGAAGAGAGAGTAGAGTAGTAGAAGATAGAATAGTAGGCTGTAGCTAATATTATATAGCGCTAAGATATTCTAGGGCTAATATACTAATAGAGTAAATAGTATAGTAGCTAATAGAGCTAAGTAACCTTTAGGTACAGTCCTTAAGAGTAGGTATTAACTCTATAAAATCTAATATACCTATTTCTACTATAGAATAGACTACTAAAAGCTCCTAATATATTAAAAAATACGTACAGCGTTATAAGTAATAAGTAAATAGTTTTGCAATATTAGTTATAGGAAGATACTACGCCTAACCTAGTAAGAGTTAGGAAAGAGTATACTTATAGTTACTACGGACTCCTATTACCTATAAGCTAGTAAATAGATTTAAGTTGTATTTAAGGAAGTTATAGTTACTTACTTATAACGCTTAGCTAGTAGAGCTTTATAAGCTCTAGCAGCTGTTCTCTTAGGCTATTAATTATAAGCTTTTACTCTAGCTTAGCTTACTTTTTAAAGTACTTATTTATTAAAATAAGAGAAGCCTTAAAGTAGTTAAAGTTAGTAATAGGATAGCTTATAGTAGTAAGTATAGAAAAGAGGCTAAGGTTATTTATTTTATTTATAAAGATAAAGATTTTAGATTAGTATAAGAAGCTCTCTTAAGCGCTTCTTATATCTAGCTTAAGCTAATAACTTATCTATAGAATAGAATTAAGGTTTAGAACTATAGTTTACTATTAACTTATACACTCTTATTAACTATAAAATACTTATTAAAGTTATCTTAAACTTTTCTACTTTTAAAGAATACTTATAGACTTAGTATTAGCTATAGTAGCTTTAGATATTTTAGAATAAGAAATAAGGAAGTTATATGTATTTAAGCTTGGATAAGGTCGATGAAATGATCAACAAGCTCGAGTCTCAAACTAGGCGTTAACCCGCAAAGCTAAGCCTAGATAGACTAGCCGCCAGCGGATAGGCAGCTGTAGCCGACGCGACCTCGCCCCTTCCTCACAAACTTTCGACGCCGATACTGATCAGAGTAAGCTACGGCTGGAAACTTGTCAGATTCGACTCTACTGTACTGCGAGTGTGCCGCCTACCCTTGACCAGTTGTCGTACACGACCTCAATCGCACTCGCTCGTCCTTTCTGTTCCGCCAACACATTGCGCAAGTCATTGATGACTTTCCGGACCTCGGCGACGTCTTCGTCCACATAACCGCACAGACGGATGTGTTTGAGACCTGCAAGGTCTATACATACCCGAGGAAGGTCGAGGACTCTGGAGTCAACGTGGACCACCTGTGTTCTCCGGTTTTGGGCGACAAAGGCGGACCGAAAGCCTATATCGGTAATAGCATCCTTTTGCGCGGGCGACAATTCAGAAACAAAGTCTTCCAGTGCTTTGCACGATGGGAAGTCGAATCTGTTTAGCTTGAAAGCTAGGCCTGCGGCCTCAGCGTATATCTGTCGACATGTGACGGAAAAGTTGCATAGGGTCTTCATTCGCAGTCGACCCACGTTGGCGATGTTCGTTGTCTTATCTTCTATGAATATGCGCTGATAGAATTGGCCCCGCTGATCATGATATTTTGCGCCAACTGAGATGGCTTTGTCGCCGAGGAGGAGCTCGTAGATGCGGTTACGAAGCTCAGGTGGCAGACGCAGAAGAGGTGAGTTCTGGGAGTTGCTAACAGTACTGTTGATCTTTGTCAGCGAACATCCCAGTATCAGGGCACAAGAATTACATTTGTGCCAACTGCTCGGCGGACATCAACTCGACGCGGATCTCTTCTGGATTTGCCATGGCAAATTGCAGTATAGGTGATTTGTGGTTGTCTTTGGAAGGTATAGAGAGATTGCGTTGAGAAAGCGGAAGCGCAGATTATGTGCGAAAATCTCGCTGTCGATTCAATAGGTTCTCGCAAGCACCAGTATGCCGAACGATGGGTTACGTCATTCCCCATACTTTTGCTGCCGCTAGATATGACGATACATGTAGCCGAGGACCATTTCAATCACGCAATGCATACAAATTAGCATCTGTACGTCGAATCAACTGTGAGGCCTCTGTTCACACTCCCGATAAACATTGCATATTGACAAGAAGTTGACGGTGTCTCTACCCACGAGTGTTCATCCGCACAATGTCACCCCTCACACCCACATGTGCGCTATTGCTTGCTGGCAGTAGCAAGCATGTCTCAAATGACTTGCAGCAAACCAAGTCAGACGTTAAATTACTAACACAAGCCTTGAGCTGCATTCTCATAGAGTCTCGCTCGGCCTACCATTTGATCGAAAAGCAAGAC
>Ga0210040_10011481_pt1 | contig 10029 bp, 15 predicted proteins | sample CryGeyCG12114_NA_FD_185462 | JGI IMG/M metagenome (GOLD analysis project Ga0210040, IMG submission 185462) | Groundwater microbial communities from aquifer - Crystal Geyser CG19_WC_8/21/14_NA (SPAdes) (version 2) | ecosystem: Environmental > Aquatic > Deep subsurface > Groundwater | place: USA...
TTTCCTTTTCACATTATCGTCTCTGTTTAGACACTAAAACCTATATAAACTACACCTACACACCGTCTTTTTGTTGTATCGTGTTTATTTATTCTCTTCACACACGTACTATAGTTATGTCATTCGTTCCGTCTTCGTATCATTAATTTTGCAGCCCTTTTTGTTACTGTTTCCCATCCTGGTGTGACGCATAGTAGGTAACGGCCCAGAAAAATCCGAAAGTTGTAGGAACTTTGTAATTAAGTTGCAGCATAAATCAATTTTTCTCACTTCAATCATTTCCACGGATTCTCTTGATGCCCAAAAGAGGACTTAGTCCAGCGAGTCCAGCCAAATATCCGTTGTTTATGTTGGCAGTGGTTTTTAACTAACCGCTCTGGTTGACGGTTAGTGCTTTTCAAGTATTATTTTCAGGCAAATCGATATGTGGCATTAAATGAGTAATGTAAGTCATGTAAATGGTAAATTATGTATCCCACCAATGCATTGGTTTGTTATGGTTTGTTCTTACCTAAGTGCTTTCCTCTGACCTCTGACCTATTTTTGAGCCAAAAGCAAATAGAACAAAGTGGAACCGTTTACTTGCAAGATGGAAATGCAGCGATACCCTCGCGGTTATGGTTGTAAGTTATTGATTTCGTACTTTAATGTTTTATATGTTCTCATTATAGAAATGAATGTAAACAATGGACTGTATTGTATCCTGTCCAATCGTTGTATTTGTTGTTTACTTTTGTCCTTTTCTTTCTAGCGTATACTCAACCAACCTGGTCGTCGTCTCCAAATATCCCCCCGGAAGTCCGCGATGAGGTGAAGAATATGGTGACCGATGTGATTGGAAAGATTTTAGGAAATGTGGGCATAAAAGGTTAGTTACGTTGGTTAGTCACTTGGTACTTTTTGATAGTAGATATTTTTCATCAACTCTTGATTGGATCAACAAACAATTACCGGTCGTTTGACAATTCAACAACTGCTAACGAGCTCGTGACTTGCTTTCTTAAACTTCCCATTACATTCCATTGTACATGCCTTTGGATTCTAAAAGTTTTGGCTCGTTTGCACCAAAAGCTAAACTAAGTATAACCAACCAATCAATCCTCACAATCTTGTAGTACTTGAAACAACCTACTTGTTGAAAGTTACAAAGGAAATTTACTATTTCTTTGTTTACAGAAATGATGCTTCCCCTGAATGCCAACCTGAGTAGTCAAGAGTGCACTTACGTGTACATCCAGGCCAAAAGGTTTGGGTTCACCGCCATCATTTATAAGTGAGTCTATAAACTATTATTGGGAACACAATGATGATGACAAATATTTGCTACAGGGCCCCAGATTAGGCCGCCTATAAGTCTTTGTGTAGTTAGTAGCTGGGCTCATGGTAGTTTTAATCTCTCCTCCCTTTTCGCATTCCATGCATTATTCATTGTCCGTGTAAACAATGTGGTTCCCATCCGCCAGTGATTACCTCAACATCCCATTTATTATTTCAGAAATGAAGGTCGTTTTCCCCGTGTAGTTATTTCTCGGGATTCAAACGTATCCACTGGACCTGATCGAGGGGCAACACTGGAACTTTCACCGAAAGCTTTTCAAGGAATGCTTGCTCTCATGCACGCGTTTCCCAAGAGAAATCCTCTTAAGTCCATTGTGGATAGTTCCCAGTACAACAAGCAATGTGTCTTCATTGGTATGAATGTTCAAACAATAACAATATTATGAACTGGACTGAATATTAAAACAAATGGATGTAGTAGTACTTATTTTAACTAAAACAGATTATTTTACTGTAGAATTCACGACTTCTTCCACGAGTAGAATCTCTGCCGCTCCAAATCCCCGGATCCCAAAACCAATTCTGGTTAATGAATTGTACTCCAGACGTGAAACTCTACCTATTCACAAGTACCGTAGTGAAATCGTCAAATCTGTCTTTCGGAGCCGGCTCACTATCATTCAAGGAGGTAAGACATCTACAATCTGTATATTTTTTGCCAAAAGAGAAAGTAGCATTGTCATGACTGACATGACACATTGCAGATGCGAGCTCCGAGAAAGCTACTCAAGTTCCCCAATACATACTGGACGCTGGCCGAAGCTCAAATAGCCCTGTGCGTATTATTTGCTGCGTTCCGCAACGTCTAGCAGCCATTTCCTTATGCGATCGGGTTGCCAAGGAGCGAGGGGAACGACCAGGTATCACTTCAGGTTACCAAATCGCTTTGGAAAGTCTGATTTCTCCTTGTGACACAATTCTGACATACTGTACACCGGATTTACTACTACATTCTCTGATTCCACCCGAATACCTGATCCTGTCTTCGGTCACTCATATCATTCTGGACGAGATTCATGAGCGTCACAAAATTATGGACGTCTTAATGGCCTGTCTACGCGACATCCTATTTCTCTTCCCAAATCTCAATCTGGTGCTCATGGGTGCTCAAATGGACTATGAAAAACTTGTAGACTACTTTGCATTTGAAAGCGGCAATGTTCCGGTAAGCCTATGAATATATCATCTCGAGTGTAAATTCAATTTACGCTTTCCTGTGGCGTTGTCCTTTGCTGCTGCATGAATACGCCACTATTATACGACTGAATAGAATTATAACTATTTGGTTACACACTAATTCTATTCTTCCGGTGTATTGTTTTCACCAGATCCCCACCATCCGTCTGTCCCCGAGCTCTCCAAATTGTTCCATCATGTTCTTAGAAGACGTACTTGAATTCCTAGGCGATTCTACCGACCAGAGTGTGGTCAACGAAGAAAACATGATTAATATCTTGTTCCGTTTGCTAGAGATCGGAGACAGCTGCTCATCTGATTCCAAATCGGAGTCAGAGCAGAACGTGACACACCAGCTGTTTCGGAATGCAGATGAACTCATTCAAAATGTTTGGACAGCGTCCAGTGAGCAAGCTTTTCGCGATTTTATGACTTTGGTCAAGGACGGAGTAATTCCTGTGGACTATCAACATAGCCGCAATTCTATAACTATGTTGATGGCTGCATCTGTCAAAGGCATGAAAGAGTGGGTGACCACATTACTGGAACGTGGAGCCAATATTGGAACTCGATGTAAAATTCCGTACCAAGAAAAGTACTTGAGTGCTGCCGATTGGGCCATGGACTACGGACATGCTGAGATTTTCGAGTTATTGAGAGCTCGTGAAAACGCTGAGGTAATAATGATTTATAGGATGATTCCTCGTTTCCCCTCCTATTTTCTTATGTATGCATTGAACATGAACATGTATCTATGAGCGACTTGGTTGGTATGCACTTTTGGCACGTGTCATGTTCTGTCCGGGTATCCGCATCTTGCCACCATTTGTTGTTCTATACTCGGCCTCATCACATTTCTTAATGCCTGCAAAGGATGCATTTCCCACACCCCGGGTGTTACCAATGGGAAAAAACCGAGTGCATATGTATACGTGCGTGATACGAAAATAATAGAATGTCCACATGCACATGTGAAATCAAACGTCACTTATAATGCACGCACATAACTGATAGGGGTAGAAGCTGGGACGACTGCATGCATTTATTTGCATCCCAGTGGTTTCATTTCACGCCATCAAAACTAATGGGCACTACGTGTATGGGAAAAGTTTCACCCTACTTGACTATCCGTATGGTATAAAAGTTTACCTTGATGCTTTACCATACTACTACATGCTGCTCATTTCCATGACTTTGAACTACACTTTACTTACTTATCTGAAGGACATAACAATTTGTTTGTGCATCCAGGTTTCTCCCAAATGGGAGCGAATGAGGAAATACTTTACATCTGTGGACCATACCAAAGTGGATCTAAGGCTGGTGCTCAAGTTACTCCGCAAAATTCATATCAAGAGACCTAGAGATGAAGGGATCCTTGTGTTTTTGTCCGATTATGAAGAAGTGCAGATATGCAAAGGGATGATTTTCTCAGAAGATGGGGGAATGTTTGAGCAGCGGGACTCTTTTGTTGTTTTCATGCTCCATGAAAACATTCCCAGTGGGGACCAACGGTCCGCTTTTGAAAAGACGGGATATAGCGTCCGCAAAATCCTGTTGAGTACAAATGTTGCAGAGACGAGCATAACGATTGATGACATTGTTCATGTCATTGATACCGGAAGGATTCAGAGCAAGCCTCAATCCCTTTGTGCCACTTCGAGTAGTACGGAATTCAAAACTGGATGGATTTCCCAAGTGGCTGCTAATCAGAGGAAATGTCGTGCTGGGGCTGGGGCCGGAAAATATGGCGTTTGTTACAGGCTGTATCCATCAAGCAAATTGAATCCAACCAGTCAAGACTGTATGCAGATTTTGTATGAAATACAAATTCAGAAGGATTCGCTTTTAGAACTAAGGTTAGTTGAAGATAGATTTACACTCTGAGTGTGATGAAAGACCGATTTTGCTTTCTACTGTGAATTGTTTTTCAATTAATTCTTTGCAGCCTCTACATGATGGTAGTGTTGCAAAAAGGAGCAAAAATTGTGGACTTCTTTGGCAGCCTTTTGGATGCCCCAAATGTGAACACAATACAACAAGCAATGCGATCTTTAAAGACAATAGGGGCATTAGATGGTCGAGAAAATGTGACCACTTTAGGGACACATTTGCTTGACTTTCCAATCCTCCCATCTCTAGGGAAAGCGCTGATTCTAGCTGTCGTGCTTAAATGTTTAGACCCTATATTGACCATCGTGGCGGTTCTAGCCTATCGGTAAGCCTATGAGAAATGGAAACCAATGCTTTTCACACATTGACCTAAATTCGCAGACACGCAGGCAAAACAGGATTTAATGAGTGGAAAAAAGGGACCCACGTCCTTTTAGAAAGAAATTAGTGGTGACTGGTTGGTGACTTGAATGTAGTGCATGTCGTCATTAGATGTATCTAGGTCAACAGTCAATAGCCTTTAAAAAAAAGGGTATACTTTTTCGAGGAAAAAGAAAACTACTACTGTTGGTACCACTAGCATGCCGATTGGAAATTGATTCAATTCTTTGTGCATTATTTGATGTGCTCATGTATTCTCCATTCGTTCACAGGGATCCATTTTTTCAGCCGAGTGAAGCGAGTGATAAGAAACGTGCCCGAGACGTCCGTCTGGCTTTCTCTCTCAACTCGTTCAGTGATCATATGGTGATCCTGAAAGCATTCCAGGTACGTCTAAATACTTTTTGACTCACTAGAAAAGGAAAATGAATTGTGTATTCAGTACAGTCTGTCCTCTCTGTGTGTAGGATTGGGAGAAATCTAAAATGTTTCAAGAAGGCATGGAGAAACGATTCTGTAAAGAAAATTTTCTTACATCCGCCACTTTTGAGATTGTGTATGGAATACGATCTCAACTGCTGGGTCAGTTACGAGCATCTGGGTTTGTGAACATGAAACCTCCTGGAGATTTACGTGAACTAAACCAGAACTCTGACAATTGGTGCATGGTCAAAGCCGTTTTGACGTCCATGCTGCATCCCAAAATTTGTTCTTATGATGCCAACAAAAATACTATATATGACAAGTAGGGTGATATCACAATTTTTTAAACATTTTTCCATATAGTCCGTATCCCGTCTCCGGGTATTGAACTCAGTTAGTGCGTATACGTACACACAATTTATGTCTTTTGTCTATGAATGAGATTTATTATTACGTTATGTTGTCATCTCTCTGTTGTTCTTTTACACTCTGGGGAACTCATTCATAACTCTGCAAATGTTATTATTATCTTGTATGTTCATCATGTCCGAAATGAATTGTCCATTTCTTCTTTATTTTGTTGCGCTGTGTAGCACCCACAATGAAATCCAGTTGCATCCATCTTCAGTCATGATGGCCAATGAAGAGTCCCTATTCCCTACAGACTGGATTATCTACGACGAGATGATAGTTCAAGATCAAAAGCGTGTCATAAAAGGATGTACAAGTGTCACTGCCGCCACGGTTGTACTCTTTGCTGGGGAATTTCTCAAGAACATTTCCCCGACTCGTACTCGTGGTGAGAGATCAGATAGTAACTTTGTGTGCTACATTTGTATATTTTATAGCTAAGGGAGGAAAGCTAACGGTGTAAGTGTAACTACTTCTGTGCTGCACTAGTTTGCTATAGTCAGAGTTGGGGAGTAATCCATACAGACAAATGAGAAAACTTGGTGACAACATTTTTTTCCCTTTCTAATGGCCACAAGTTTGTGCTCATGTATTCACTATGCACTAACTAATGTAGCTTGAGAATAGTATTGTGTCTGCTGCGTCCGAGAATTTGTGCAGACTGTATATAGTTAGTTTGTTCGGCCGATACCATTATCACCAAATCACCATGCACTGCATACGGAATTTTATTGACAATTTTAAGCAGTGCTCAATCAAGTTGCATAGTTTTTATGGGCTTTGCACAGTTTGAAGCTGGATTGATGGATACTGTTCAATGAACTGGATTTTTTTTTGCGGCGGTTGTACTTACACGAGTAGCTTAGCTTTATTGTATGTAAACGGTATATAGTAGTCTCACGTACAATTCTATTTAGGGACAAAAACCATGTATGAATGTCCGGATAGCGCTAAAGTGGAGCTTAACTCTTGGATATCTATTTGCGGAACTTGGAGATGTTTGGATTTGATTTGCGACCTTAGGACTAGACTGAATGCTCTTATCTGGAAGCGGTTGAGATTCCCTTCTCATGACATGACTATGGTGAGACAAAAAACGTACAGGCATGTAAATGATAGTGTTGAAAAGCGTTTCATTTTCTAAAAAATAACATGGCTATGTGTTGTAGGAGGATGGCGTGACGCTGAAAACCATTTCACTAGTGTTGGGAGCGGAAGACGAGAATTGTGGGTATAAGCATGTGAAAGGAATTGGCCAATGGCCCAAATTGGTCTCTGGAAATTTACTTTCCATTCCTCGAGCTGGTACGTAAAATATAGCGCCGTCCCTTTTAAAAAACATAAAGGAAATGATGATATGCCTCTGTAAATTCACTGAGGGTATTTTTTTATGTGTGAAGGGTTCGTGAAATCCCAAATCTCCAATAGACAAAATATTCCTCAGGAACTGCTCATTTTGAATGGCATGAAACAGCCGCATCGGCCAAGATTCTTCATTATTGCTTTTACGCTTGAGGAGATGTCTAAATTCCATGAAGGATTGACGTCCGGTAAATGGTTTGGTGCCCTCAATTGGTACACCAAATTTTATGACAATCAAGAGGTGAGTTATGAATAACTTTACATGGCCAAATTATTATTCGCAATTTTTTCCTTTCATGTTTGGATAACATTATGTCATGTTTTACAGCAGACTGATCATGATATATTCTTGTACTTTTTGTGTGTGGATACACAAGAGTTCAGAGGGTTTGCAAAAGTTGCTGACTTTGTAGTAGACCGTAAGTTTATTGACCTGCAAGGAAATTAAAATGTCACGAGTTCGTACTTTCTTTGTAATTTGTTTTGTTTTTCCAGAAAATCATAGCACTTTGTATCTACACTGGCTCAAAATTGGTGTGGTTCCATTGTCTCAATTGGAACAGCAAGCCAAGTTCAAAGGGCTTAGTGAGATTCCTTTGAATTGCTTGGTATGTCTAGCATTCTAGCACATTTTAGGCTCAAATTTCCTGTGTATATTCCTAGAGATTGGTGTTATTTAAGATTTATTTTTTACAGGAATTGGAATTTTCACTTGGAAAAATTATTTGGGAGGCATTTCTTCGCCCGCTTGATGTAAGCGATGTAGGTTTTCCAGCAATCTGTGATGGTGACTACGATGCCGAAATCGAGGCTTAAAATTGACATTCTACTTACTATGATTTACAAGCATTACTAGAAACTGATTGCTTGATTGAAATTCATTTATAAATATCGTTTTATTTTTTCATTCTTACCAATTGTTCATTCACAGGAACCGGTTGATTTTCTGTTTTTAATCTGACGGATTTTTTAAATGTTATGTAACACAATGCACAAGAGAGAAGGTAGCTGTGATTCTTTATATGTCTGCTAATCGAATAGAGCTGAAAACTAGTTGTAAGTTCTAATATTTTGTGTTAACATTTGGTTTTACATTATTGATTATATAGTGGCATAAGGCAATCAAAATAAACTAATATTACGTCTTTTTCTCTTTCCCACTTCCCGTTTTATTTCATTGCATAAACTTTACTGTCAGTGTCATAATGGTTGAAAACTTTCTAAACGTAAATATCAGAGCTCATTGGATTCTATCCTACTTTATTGTTTCTTTGTTCACTACAATCGGCGTGACCAGGTGTTAGTGAAAGCTTAGCTTTATCATAGTGGAGAAAGTGCGGGGAAATTTCTATTTAGACTTTCACTTCCTCAAAACTTTTAAGCCAGTGTTTACCAAGTTTCCAACGTAAAGTTAATAGTGAGCTTCGATGACCCATTAAAGTAAAATTCTGTGCATAAGTGCACATTTCACGAGAATTTTTTTACGTTACAAGGCAATATTGTGTAAAATTCGGATTATTATTATGCTGCCACTCAACTTAGATAATCCGGAAGCCTTACTACATAACTTTATAGCATTACCAGTAGACCTTGACTTCATAAACATGGAACTGCAGTGTTGTAGCATTTCTCGACAGTGTTAGGATTCATTCAAACAAAGTGTTCTAAAATTGTGTTCACGCCATGTCGACTTATGGACCCAGAAGAATGTCCGAAGTGAACTGGAGAACTCGGTATCAACTCCCTATTGATCAGTTAGATTATTTACTCAAACACGAAATGTTTTCCGATGTCCTGTTTTTAGTGGGTGAAAACGAAGAGAAAGTGTGGGCCCATAAATTGATTCTCATGATGAGTTCTCCAGTTTTCGAAGTTATGTTTACTGGAACATTTACGAGCGCACGAAATTTGACGTTGGAGAAAGAAGGAGAAAATGAAGATTTATTTGAGGAGAATGTCATCCGTATACCTGACATAGAACCTGTAGCGTTTAGACATTTGTTGAAGGTAAAAAAACATGGTTGAACTAACTAGGTAGTATATGTAAAATGTTGTCAAAGAGCTCTACATTTCTGAAATGCTTTTACTTTGTAGTACATCTATACTGGAAGGTTTGAAGCTACCATCCAAAATTGTGTTGGTCTCATGTATGCTGCAAAAAAATATGATATTCTTCCATTAACAAATAAATGCTCAGAACTTTTAAGAAGCGATATTACGGAAGAAAATGCTGTCACCATTGTCCAAGCTGCGCAACTATTGGATGATTTGGAATTGCATAAGAAGGCTTTTAATTTTTTGTTACGGTGAGTGTATTTGAAAGTTTTTAATGCCAAATAGAACGAAAATTTGGGGCAAAACAAGCTGGAAATAAAGCTGTTCACCTAACATAATAACAAAAGTATTATGCTGGTTTGGTTGGTTTCTAACAATATTTTTTTATATTGCTAATTGGTTGTAATATTGTACTTTGTTTTTGTAATCATTTTTAGTTTAATAGATCAAAAAAGATTTGTTGTGTAATTTGTGCAATCGCATATGCATTCCTAAATTCCGTTCTTGGGTAAAATAACTTTATTTAAATAAATACAGTAACTTTGGAAAAGTGATGGAAGAAGAAGATTTCCTGAACATTTCTTTCGAAAACCTATGTACATTTTTGGCAAAAGATGAAATAGATGCAGTTGAGGTTGATGTGTTTATCGCTTTGATCCGGTAAGAAGTAAATTAATCAATGATTCAACCTAGTCGCTTGTTTGATGTATTTTATTGACCTATTTCTTTTCTCTTATAGATGGGCTACATCCCAATGTGAACGACAGGGGCTGACAGTGACCCCAAAAAATCAAAGATCAGTTCTCGGCAAAGCCATTTCATTGATCCGATTCCCTTTGATCTCGGCAGAAGATTTCTCACTAAAAATTATTCCGAATGGGATTCTTGCAGCTGAGGAAGCGCTTTTATTGCTGCAACATATGTCTGTGCCTCCAGAAAAAAGGTTTACAATTTGCCGTTACTTTGAACTATATTTTATATAGATACATA
>Ga0210040_10011482_pt1 | contig 10028 bp, 8 predicted proteins | sample CryGeyCG12114_NA_FD_185462 | JGI IMG/M metagenome (GOLD analysis project Ga0210040, IMG submission 185462) | Groundwater microbial communities from aquifer - Crystal Geyser CG19_WC_8/21/14_NA (SPAdes) (version 2) | ecosystem: Environmental > Aquatic > Deep subsurface > Groundwater | place: USA...
GCTGGACGTCTCGACCATCCTGCTGACCATGTACGACGCCCGCACCCGCCTCGCGGCGCAGGTGGCGGAGGAGGTGCGCACCCACTTCCCGCGGACGGTGCTCAAGACGTCGATCCCCCGCTCGGTGCGCATCTCCGAGGCGCCCAGCCACGGCCTGACCGTCATGTCCTACGACCCCGGCTCCAGCGGGGCGCTGTCCTACCTGGCGGCCGCGCGAGAGATCGCGGAGCGGGACGCCGCGGCGCACCCGGCGCCCGGCGCCGGCCCCGTGGTCGACCTGACCACCGGTGCGGGCGCCGGCCCCGACCAGGGCCGTGGCGCTGCCGTGGCGGCCTCGAGCAGCCCCGTCCGGGGCGCAGACCTGGGAGACCCCTCATGACCGAGCGCCGCAGGGGGCTGGGCCGCGGGCTCGGCGCCCTCATCCCCACTGCACCGGCGGGCTCGACCCGCCCGATCGACCTCTTCTTCGCCGACGCCCACGCGGACGCCGCCGCGGCCGCCGAGGGGACCGTGCGCGAGGTCGACCTCCGCCCGCACGACGCGGCCGCCGAGGGCGGGCGTTCCACGTGGATCGCGCAGGAGCCGACGGAGGAGCTCGTCCCGGTGCCCGGGGCGCACTTCGCCGAGGTGCCCGTCGGCCAGGTCGTCCCCAACCCGCGCCAGCCGCGCCAGGTCTTCGACGAGGACTCGCTGTCCGAGCTCGTCCACAGCGTGCGCGAGATCGGCGTCCTGCAGCCCGTGGTCGTGCGCCCGGTGGCCCCGGACGAGGGCGGGCTCCGCTACGAGCTCGTCATGGGGGAGCGGCGCTGGCGCGCGAGCCAGCTCGCCGGCCTGGAGACCATCCCGGCGATCGTCCGCGAGACGAGCGACGACGACCTCCTGCGCGACGCCCTGCTGGAGAACCTCCACCGCAGCCAGCTCAACCCGCTGGAGGAGGCCGCGGCCTACCAGCAGCTCCTCGACGACTTCGGCTGCACGCACGACCACCTGGCGCAGCGGATCGGCCGCTCGCGGCCGCAGATCTCCAACACCATCCGCCTGCTGCGCCTGCCGCCGCTGGTCCAGCGCCGGGTGGCGGCCGGCGTGCTCTCCGCCGGGCACGCCCGCGCGCTGCTGGGCCTCAAGGACGGCGCGGCCATGGAGCGGCTGGCCCAGCGCATCGTCGCGGAGGGCCTGTCGGTCAGGGCCACGGAGGAGGTCGTCGCCCTCGGCGGGGACGCCGACCGCGGCCCTCGTCGGGCCCCCCGCCGCGGGGAGCGCGCACCGCAGCTCGAGGACCTCGCGGCGCGCCTCTCGGACCGCTTCGAGACCCGCGTCAGCGTGGCCATGGGCCAGCGCAAGGGGCGCCTCACCGTCGAGTTCGCCACCGTGGAGGACCTCAACCGCATCCTCGGCGCGCTCGCGCCCGAGGACCCGGGCGTGGACGACGCGGGGCTCGAGGGCGCCGGGGCCGAGGGCGCGGGGGAGCCGGCGCGCTGAGCCGCGCTGCGCCGACCGGGTGAACGGGGGGCCCGGCCGGTGCACAGGGTGTGGACGACGCCTGTGGACGAGCGCCCGGTCCGGGCGCGGGACGGAGGGACGGCGATGAGCAGGCGGATGTCCCCGCTGACGCTGGAGTCGCTTCCGGACCTGCCCGCCGCCTGCCGCAGCTGCGTGCGCTGGGAGCTCGACCCGGTCGCCGCGCGGCGCGCCGCCCGGGACGGCGGCACGGCCTTCGAGAAGGAGGCGTGGCTCTCGTCGGTGCTCCTGTCGTGGGGCACCGCCGGGCGCCTGGCCTACGTCGACGACGAGCTGGCGGGCTTCCTCACCTACGCGCCGCCCGTGCACGTCCCGCGCTCGCTCGCCTTCCCCACCTCACCGGTCAGCGGTGACGCCGTCCTGCTCATGAGCGGGCAGGTGCTCCCGCGCCACCGCGGTGGCGGCATCGCCCGGATGCTCGTCCAGGGCGCCGCGAAGGACCTCACCCAGCGCGGCGTGAGGGCGCTGGAGGCGTTCGGGGACGCCGGCGGGCAGGGGCCAGCGGGCGCAGCGCCGGCGCGGGCCGCCCGCGCCGCGGAGGCCGCTCGGGGCGACGAGCCGGACCCCTCTGCGGGCTGCCTGGTGCCGGCCGCCTTCCTCGAGGCGGTGGGGTTCACCGTCGTGCGCCCGCACCCGCGCTACCCGCGGCTGCGCCTGGAGCTGCGCACGGCGCTGTCCTGGCGCGAGGACGTCGAGGCGGCGCTGGAGCGCATCCTCGCGTCCGTCCGCGTGCCCACCCTCACTGGCGCCTGAGCGGCGGCCGCATCAGCCGCGCGAGCGCGCGACGACGTCGCCGAGGAACAGCGTGCCGGTGGCGGCGTCGTCCTCCTCGGGCAAGAACAGCCGCTGGACGGCGGCCAGCAGCCCCTCGGCGCAGGTGTCGCGGAACGCCGGGTCGGCGAGCAGCGCAGCGTCCGAGGGGCTCGTGAGGTAGCCGAGGTCGACCTGCACGGCCGGCATCGGCGTCAGGCGCAGCAGGTCCCCGGAGCGCGCGTGCGTGCGCAGGTCGGCCAGCGGGGTGCGGGCCACGAGCTCGCGCTGCACGAGGTCCGCCAGGCGGGCTCCCACGACGGAGCGCACGGCGGGGCGGTCGTCGGTGCGCACCTGCCCCCAGTAGGAGGAGGCGACCCCGTGCGCGCCGGGGGAGCCGGGCCCGGCGCCGTCGCAGTGCAGGCAGAGGTAGAGGTCGGCGCCCACCTGCGTGGCCAGCGCGATCCGCTCGGCGAGGGCGGGGCCCTGGTCGGCGCCGCGGGTGAGCACGGCCGTGACGCCGGAGGCCGCGAGGCGGCCCTCGAGGCGCTGGGCGAGGTCGAGGACGACGTCGGCCTCGGTCAGCCCGCCGCCGAGGGCGCCGAGGTCGGTCCCGCCGTGGCCCGGGTCGAGCACGACGGTGCGGCCGGCGAGGCTGCTGCCGGCGCGGCGCACGTGCTCGGCGGCGCGCAGGGCCGCGGCATCCCCGCCGCCGACGGTGCGGGCGAGCTGGGCCAGCACGCGCAGCGTCGTCGGGCCGCAGGTGCCGTCGACGGCGGTGCCGCACGAGCGCTGCAGCTCGCGCACGGCGCGCTCGGTGTCGGGCCCGTAGAGGCCGTCGACGCGCCCGTCCAGCACCCCGAGGCCGAGCAGCCGCTCCTGGAGCTCGACGACGTCGTCGCCGACGAGGAGGTGGCCGGGGGTGTAGCGGAGGATCCGGTCGCCGAGGTGCCAGCGCGCGGCGTCCAGGGCGCGGGAGGTCTCCGCTCCGACGAGGCCGTCGGCGGTCAGGCCGCGGCGCTGCTGGAACTCGCGCACGGCCCGCTCGAGGCGGGCGTCGAAGACGTCCGGGTGCTCGCCGGGGCCGGCGGCCGCGGAGGCGACGCCGACGTCGACGAGCACGGTGCGCACGCCCGCGACCCGGGGACCTGAGTCCCCGGGTCGCAGGAGGGTGCTCCTCACGGCGCCTGGCGGCGGGGTGCGGTCACGGGTCCGGTGCTCAGCCGAGGAACTCGGAGAGCTCCTTGACCAGCACCGGCTTCGGCCGGGCCCCGATGATCTGCTTCACCAGCTGGCCGCCGGAGTAGACGTTCAGCGTCGGGATCGAGGTGATGCCGTACGCCGCGGCGGTGCGCGGGTTCTCGTCCGTGTTGACCTTGACGACCTCGATCGCCTCGCTGTGCTCGGTCGCCAGCTCCTCGAGGATCGGGGAGACCTGGCGGCACGGGCCGCACCAGGGCGCCCAGAAGTCGACGAGGACGGGCTTGTCGGACTGCAGGACCTCGGCGTCGAAGGTGTCGTCGGTGACGGGGCGGGTGCTCATGGCGTCCTCCAGGGGATCGGTGCGGGTGGGGCCGCGCGGGGGACGCGGCCAGGGTTCTGGGGCGGTCAGGAGACGGCGGTCGCCTCGGCGACCTCCGCCGCCTCGACCGCGGCGACGCGCGGGGAGTCGGTCGCGTCCAGCGCGGCCAGGTAGCGCTCGGCGTCGAGGGCGGCCGCGCAGCCGGAGGCCGCGGCGGTGATCGCCTGGCGGTACTCGTGGTCGACCACGTCGCCGCAGGCGAAGACGCCGGGCAGGTTGGTGCGGCCCGAGCGGCCGTCGACCGCGACGTAGCCCTGCTCGTCCAGAGCCACCTGGCCGCGGAAGAGGTCGGTGCGGGGCTCGTGGCCGATGGCGACGAAGAGGCCGGAGACGTCGAGCTCGCTGACCTCGCCGCTGGTGCGGTCGCGCAGGACGACGCCGGAGAGCTTGTCCTCGCCGCGCACGTCGACGACCTCGGTGTTCCACGTGAAGCGGATCTTCGGGTCGGCGCTGGCGCGGTCAGCCATGATCTTGGACGCGCGGAGCGAGTCACGGCGGTGGAGGACGGTCACCGAGCGGGCGAAGCGGGTGAGGAAGGTGGCCTCCTCCATCGCGGAGTCGCCGCCGCCGACGACCGCGACGTCCTTCTCGCGGAAGAACGCGCCGTCGCAGGTGGCGCACCAGGACACGCCGTGGCCGGAGAGGCGCTTCTCGTTGTCGAGACCGATCTCCTTGTAGGCCGACCCCGTGGCGAGGACGACCGCGCGGGCGGAGAACGTCTCGCCGTTCCCGGTGCGCACCGTCTTGACGTCGCCGGTGAGGTCGAGGTGCACCGCGTCGTCCCAGACGATGCGGGTGCCGAAGCGCTCGGCCTGCTTCTCCATGCGCTCCATGAGGTCCGGGCCCATGAGGCCCTCGGGGAAGCCGGGGAAGTTCTCGACCTCGGTGGTGTTCATGAGGGCACCGCCGGAGGTCACCGACCCGGCGATCAGGACCGGGCTCAGGTTCGCGCGGGCGGCGTAGATCGCGGCGGTGTAGCCGGCCGGACCGGAGCCCACGATCACCAGCTCCTGGACGTCCTCGTGCACGGGGTCCCCTCTCGTCGTCTGCCGCTGCGCCCGGCCGGTGGAGCCGGCCCCGGCGCTGCGGGCGTCAACAGATCCTACGGGCGCGGTGTTCCGCCGCCCCGGCCCAGCCGCACTGACGGCCGCGCCTGCCGCTCAGCCCACCTGGACCGAGGACAGGTCCACGCGGAAGCCGTCGTCGGCCTGCGGCGCCGCGGTGAACCACAGCAGCACCCAGCGGGTCGTGGCCGGGGCGGGCAGGTCCACGCGCACCGGGTCCGGCCCGCCGCTGCCGACGTCCGCGGTAGCCACGACGGTGCTGCCCTCGAAGGCGCCGTCGGGGGAGGTGCGCACCTCCACCACGCCGCCGGTGCCGGCCACGGCGAGCTCGACGCTCGACACGCTCGCGTCCTGGCCCAGGTCGAGGGCGAGGCCCACGCCGTCCTTGAGGCCGCCGAGGTCGGCACTGCTGTAGGTCTCCGAGCTCCAGGCCGTGGCCGGGTCGCCGTCCAGCGCGCGGGGCACCTGGTCGTCGTTCTCGGAGTCGTCGCCGAGCGGGTCCAGGGCCGTGCCCGCGGCGATCGCGAGCGGAGCGGGGGCCGGTGCGGGTGCCGGGGCCGCGTCCTCCGGGGCGGAGCCGGCGGGAGCCCCGGCGGAGCCGGACGGCGCGACCCCGAGCACGCCGCGCAGGTCGGGCAGGTTCAGCGCCGCCACCGCCAGCAGCGCCACCAGGCCCGCGCCCACGACGGCGAGGACGACCCGCCCCGTGCGGCGGGGGACCGCGTCGCCCTCGTCCTCGTCGTCCTCCTCGGCCCCGGCCAGGCCGACGAGGGCGGACAGGTCGCCCTCCTCCTCGCGCTGCGCGCGGCGGGAGGGCGGGGCGGGGAGGGGCTCGGCGGGCACCTGGACGAGCGGGCCGGTCGTCGGCCCCCAGGGCGCGAGCTCCTCGACGAGCTCGCCGGGGCTGAACGGGCCGTCGCGGTGGGGCCCGAGGGTCACCGCCGCCAGCGTGTCGAGGTCGTTGGGGACGCCGCGCACGAGGTCGGCCGGCGGCACCGGCGCGCGCCCCGACACCGGCGCGGCGGCGAGGGCGGAAAACCGCCCGTGCGGCCACAGCCCCGTGAGGGCGGCGTAGAGCAGGCTGACCAGCCCGACGGCGTCCTCGCGGTCGGCGTCCGCCGCGCCCACCGGGGCCAGGCCCACGGCGGCCGCAGCCACCTCCAGGCCGAGCACGCTCACCGCGCCCTCGGCGCTGACCACCACCGAGGAGGGGTCCAGACGGCGGTGGTGGACGCCGGCCACGCTGGCCCTCGCCAGCGCCGCCGCGGCCTCGCCCACGACCGCGCGGGCCCGCTCCGGCGGCATCGGGCCGTCGTGCACGAGCTCGGCCAGCGTGCGGCCGGGCGGGCGCTCGGTGACCACCCAGCCGATGACGGAGCCGTCGGCGGCCGGCGTCGTGCCGGCGTCGAGGACCCGCGGCAGCCGGACGTCCTCGACGGCGGCGGCCCGGCGCGCGGCGTCGACCGCGTCGAGGGCGGTGGGGCCGGTGACCACGCGCACCGCCACGGTGCGCTGGAGGGACTCGTCGTGGGCGTCCCACGTGGAGGAGGAGCCGTCGCGGCCCTGGCGCTGGTGGAGGCGGTACCGGCCGTCGAAGACCAGGCCGACCGAGCCGGTGGTGGCGCGCAGCGGTGCGGTGACCGCGCGGAGGTCCGTGTCGTCGTCCGCCACCGCAGGCCTCCAGCCGCTCGCCCAGCCGCACCGGCGCGGACCGGTGCGGGCGTGGCCCATGCTACGGGCGCGGAGCCCTCACCGGGTGGTCGAGGACGCCGCCACGGCCCCCACCGGCCGGACCGCGGCGTACACGCCGCGGCGCCCGATGGCGGCCTCGCGCACGACGTCGCCGGTGCGGGGGGCGTGGATCATGAGCCCGTCGCCGACGACCAGGCCCACGTGGTGGATGGTGCTCGGGTCGCCTCCGCCGGCGTAGAGGACGAGGTCGCCCGGGGCGAGCTGGTCCAGCGGCACGCGCGGCAGGGCCGCGTACTGCTGGCGCGTGGTGCGCGGCAGGTCCACGCCCGCCTGGCGGTAGGCCCACTGCACCAGGCCGGAGCAGTCGAAGGTGTCCGGGCCGGTCGCCCCCCAGACGTAGGGCAGCCCCAGCCGGGTGCGCGCGGCGGCGATCGCGGCCGCGACGCGGGGGTCGTCGGCCGTGGCGCCGGGGTCGGCGCCCAGGTCCTGCACCAGCGAGCGGGCGGCGTCCGCGACGGCGGCCCGCTCGGCCTCCTCGCGCTCGAGGTCGACCAGCCGCGACACCTCGGCGTCGGCGGCGGCCAGCAGGGCGGTGCGCTGCGCGAGCGCGGCGGTGGCAGCGGTCGCGGCGGTCGCGGCGTCGGCCTCCAGCTGCTGGCGCCGGCGGCGCAGCTCCTGCACCCGCGCGGAGGCGTCCACCGCGGCGTCCAGGGCGGAGCCGGCCGCGGCCACGCTCCGGGCGTCGGTGCCGACGAGCTGCTCGACGGCCCGCCCGGCACCCAGCACGTCCGCGGGAGCCGTGCCGCGCAGCACGCCCAGGGCGAGCTCGAGGCGGCCGCCCGAGCGCTGCAGGGCCCGTGCGCGGCGTCCGGCCGCGCTGGTCTCGGCGGCGGCCTCGCGCTGGGCGGCGCGGCGGGCGCGCTCGGCGCGCGCCTCTGCCGAGACGAGGGTCGTGAGCTGGTCGGCGGCCTCGGCGTGCGTCTCGGCCGCCACCTCCACCTGGTGCTCGAGCTGCTCGACCTCCGCGCGCAGGGCGCTCGCGCGCTGGGCGGCGGTCGCCGACGAGGGGGCCGACGCGGGGGCTGACGAGGGGGCGGGCGGGTCGGCGGCGGCCGGGGGCAGGGCCGGGACGGCGCCCAGGGAGGCGGCGAGGGAGACGGCGAGGACGGCGGCCAGCAGCAGGCCGGCCGGCCTGCGCCGGCCGGGGGGCTGCACGGGGTCGTCCACCCTGCGGGCATCGGCGTGCCGACGGGTGACCTTGACCTCCGCGGGCGCGCGGCCTCAGCGCCGGGTGAGGCGCCCCAGCAGCGGCTGGACCTCCTCGACGTGCAGCAGCCGCAGCCCGGCGGCGTAGACGGCGACGACCACCCCCCCGGCCACGACGGCCACCACGAGGCCGCCCGCGCGGCCGGAGTCGAGGAGGCCGTCCATCGGCACGGCCACGGCGAGGCCGGCCAGCGCGGCGGCGAGCCCCGCGACGGCGAGGCGCACGTGGGTGCGCAGCACCCGGCGCCCGTCGAGGGAGCCGAGCCGGCGGTGCAGCCGGACCGCCGCGAACGACGCCCCCGCCACCTGGCCGCAGACCATGGCCGCGGCGACGCCGACGACGCGGTCGGCGGGCGCCAGCAGCAGCCCCGACAGCAGCGCGCCGGCGGCCCACACGGTGATGGCCACGCACTGGACGACGAACGGCGTCCGGGCGTCCTCGAAGGCGTAGAAGGCGCGCTGGAGGAGGTAGGACGCGCTGAACGGCACCAGCCCGAGCGCCATCGCCGCGATCACCCGACCCACCGCGCGGCCCTGCTCGGGGTCGGTGCCGGCGATGACCACGCCCGCCGCCCCGGACAGGACGACGAGCCCCGCCGTGGCCAGCACGCTCGCCACGCCGATGGTGCGCGCGCCGTGGGAGACGTCGGCGCGCACCGCGGCGGCGTCGCCGGCGACCGCGGACCGGCTCATCCGCGTGAACAGGGCCGTGACGACCGAGACCGCGACGAGGGAGTGCGGGAGCATGAAGGTCAGGTACGCGAGCCCCCAGGCGGCGTACCCGGGGTCGCCGGTGCCGCCCTCGGCGTCGACCGACGCGGCGACGTTGGTGACCGCGAGGAACCCGACCTGGCCCACGACGAGCGCGGCGAACGTCCACCCGGCGGTGCGCCCGGCGCTGCGCAGGCCCATCCCGCGCAGGCCGAGGCGGGGCCGCAGCCGCACCCCGGCGCGCCGCAGCGGCACGAGGAGCACGACCGCCTGCGTCGCGACGCCGAGCGTGGCCGTGCCGGCGAGCAGGGCCACCTGGCCGCTGGTCCACGACCCGGGGGCCACCGCGGTGCCCGTCGTGCCCTGGGCGCCGAAGGCGAGGACGAAGGCGCCCAGGCCGAGCAGGGCCACGACGTTGTTGACGACGGGAGCCCACATGTAGGGGCCGAAGCTGCCGCGGGCGTTGAGGATCTGGCCCAGCAGCGTGTAGAGGCCGTAGAAGAACACCTGCGGCAGGCACCAGGCGGCGAAGGCGACGGTGAGGGCGCGCTGCGGCCCGGAGTAGTCGTAGGCGATCGCCCGGACGATCACCGGCGCGGCCAGCACGAGGACGGCCGTGACGACGGCGAAGAAGAGCACCGCGGCCGTGACGAGGCGGTCCAGGTACTCGGCGCCGCCGTCCGGGCGCGCCATCGCCCGCACCACCTGCGGCACGAGGACGGCGTTGAGCACGCCTCCCGCGATGAGCAGGTAGAGGTTGTTGGGCACGGTGTTGGCGTAGGAGAAGGCGTTCGCCGCCGGCAGGGTGCCGCCGATGACGGCCACGAGGACGGCGGCGCGCACGAGGCCCAGCACGCGCGAGAGCGCCGTCCCGGCGGCCATCACCGAGCTGGAGCGCAGGAGGGTGCCGCTGGAGGTGCGGTTGCGCGCGGCGGCGCCGGCCCCGGTCGGCGTCGGCGTGGGGGTCTCAGCCACGGGGGGCACCTCCGGGGTCGGCGGGCTGCTCGGTGGTCGGCTCGGCGGCGCTCGTGCGGCCCCCACGGCGCCCGCCGCGCCCACCGCGGCCACCGCGGCCGCGCCGCACGGTGCGCACGAGCCCGGCCACGAGCACCACGCCCAGGAGCGCCGCGACGACGGCGACGCCGCGACCCTCCCAGTCCGCGCGCACCCGCACCTCCAGCGGCACCGGCCGGCCCAGGCTCACGCCGTCGGGCGTGGTGACGAGCACGTCCAGCTCGGTGTCGCCGCTGGCGACCGCCCGCACCGGCAGCTCCACGCGCTGGGCGCCGGCGCCGGCCGCGAGGACGACCTCGACCGGCTCCTCCGGCACGAGGCGCAGGCTGGACGAGCGCAGCGACACGACCACGCGCACGTCCTGGTCCAGCGTGTTCTCCAGCGTCACGGGCAGCACCACCTGCGAGGCGATCACCGTCACGGCGCTGCCG
>Ga0210040_10011483_pt1 | contig 10028 bp, 11 predicted proteins | sample CryGeyCG12114_NA_FD_185462 | JGI IMG/M metagenome (GOLD analysis project Ga0210040, IMG submission 185462) | Groundwater microbial communities from aquifer - Crystal Geyser CG19_WC_8/21/14_NA (SPAdes) (version 2) | ecosystem: Environmental > Aquatic > Deep subsurface > Groundwater | place: USA...
GCCGGGTGGCGGTGCGGCAGGGCGACCATCCCGGCCTGGGACGGATCGTCCTCAACCTCGCCGCGCCGAACATCCCCTTCGAACTGGAGGAAGGCCCGGAGGGCACGCTCCTGCGCCTTCCTCCCGACTTTCCCGTGGACCTCCCCGCCGCCCGCCGCCCGCCGCGCAACGTCCGGAGCATGGAGGCACGGCCCGAAGGCCTCCTTCTCGCCCTTCGCCCCGGCGCCCGCCTGCGCCACTACCGCCTGGGCAATCACCTTGTGCTGGACGTGGTGGACGCCGCTCCGCCTGCGCGCTCCGCCGCGGCCAACCTCCGCCCGCCGCCCGCGCCCGCCAGCCCGGAGCGCGGTTCCCAGCCCACCCCGCCCCCCGCGCCACCGGTTGCCGCGGCGCCCCCGCAACCCGCGCCGCCCCCACAACCCGCGCCGCCAGCAGAACTCCAACCCCCGCCCGGCGCCCCGCTCCGCATCGTGGCGGTCGGCGAGGCCCGCGCGCTGTCGCTGCCGACCGCGCCCGAGACAGGCCTCGCCATACTCCGCCGGGGCGACACCCTGCTGGTGGTGCTGGACCAGCCCCATGCCCTCAACCCCGCCGCCCTCCGCGCCGATCCCGTCTTCGGCGCCCTCCGGGTCGAGTCCTTCCCCGAAGCCACCATCCTCCACCTGCCGCTCGCCGCGCCCGCCGCCCTCCGCGCGCGCCGCGACGGCCACCGCTGGCTCCTCATCCCCGTCGCCCAGCCCGAGCGCGAGCGCTCCATCCTGGCCGAACCCGACGGCCCCAACCTGATGTTCCGCGCCTCCTCGCCCGGCCGCCCCGTGCCGGTCACAGACCCCGTAACCGGCTTGCCCCTGCTGGTGGGCACGGTGCGCGAAGCCGGCCAAGCCATGGGCGCCACGCGCAGCCTCGCCCAGGCCGATCTCCTGCCCACCCAGCTCGGCGTCGCCGCCCTGGCCCGCGCCGACAGCACCGCGCTCCGCCGCGCCGGCGACCGCCTCCTCCTCTCCGGCATCGGCGGCGTCACCGCCGCGCCCGACCCCATAGCCGAAGCCGGCACCATGTCCCGCCTGATGGAGCTCCCCCGCCTCGACCCCGCGCCGGCCCAGGAACGTCTCCGCGCCCAGACCGCCAGCATCGCCGCCGCCCCCCCGCTCGCCCGTCTTCCCCTCCGCCGTGCCGCCGCCGAGGGCATGCTTTCCCTCGGCCTCGCACAGGAAGCCCAGGCCATGATGCGCCTCGCCTTCCAGGAAGATTCCCGCGCCTCCACGGACCCCCGCGGCCTCCTGGTCCACGCCGCCGCCGCCCTCCTCTCCAACCGCCCCGCCGAGGCCCAGGGCCTCCTTTCCCCCGACCTCCCCGCCAGCGACGAGCTCACCCTCTGGCGCGCCGTCCTCGCGGCATGGGCCGGCGAGCGCGCCCCAGGCCTGGCCACCGCCCTCCCGCTGCTCCTGTCCTACCCCGAGCCCGTTCGCGCCCGCCTTCTCCCGCTCGCCGCCGAAGCCCTCATCGAGCAGGGCGACACAGCCTCCGCCCGCCGCCTCCTGCGCGGCGCCGGCGAGCGCCCCGACTTCGCCTTCGCCCGCGCCCGCCTCGCCGAGGCCGAAGGTGGCGCCGAGGAAGCCATCGCCCTCTACGCCGCCGTGGCTGCGGGCCGCGACCGGCTGGCTCGCGCACGCTCCATCCGTCGCGCCACCGAGCTCCGCCTCGCCACCGGCACGCTCGACAAGGGACGCGCTGCCGATGCCCTCGAAGCCGCCCTCTTCGCCTGGCGTGGCGACAATGAGGAGTTCGGTGCCCGCCTCCGAATCGCCGAGCTCCGCCAGGGCGCCGGCGACAGCCGGGCCGCGCTCGACCTTCTCCGCGAAACCGGCGAAGCCTTCCCCGACCGCGCCGACAAGCTCCGCGCCGCGCAGGAGACGGCGCTGCTCCAGGCGCTCGCGCAGGAGCAGCCCACCATCGCCGTGGCCCTGCTGGAAGCCAACGAGGCGCTTCTCCCCCGCGATGCTCGCGGCGCCGAAGCCCTCTCCCTCCTGGCCGAACGCCTCGCGGCCATGGACCTGCCCGACCGTGCCGCCGCCATGGCCCAGCGCGCCCAGGAGCGTGCAACCCCTGCGCAGCGTCCGGCCATCGCCACCCAGCTCGCCACGCTCCGCCTCGCCGCCGGCGACCCGCAGGGCGCCCTTGCGGCGTTGGAAGCCGCCGAACCATCCACGTCCCGCACCCTCCTCCTCGCGCGCATCCGCACCAGCCTCGGCGAAACCGACACCGCCCTCGCTTTGCTCCGCGGCCTCGGCACTCCCGGCCTGCCGGCCCTCGCCGACCTCCTGGCCGCCCGCCAGGACTGGCCTAGCGCCGCCGACGCCGCCATGGCCCTCGCGGCCGCCCGCCCCGAAGATCCTTCAACCCCCCGCGAAATCCTCCGCGCCGCCGCCTTCGCCACCCTCGCGCGCGACGCCGCGCGCCTCGCCGCTCTCCGCAACGACTGGGCCGCCCGCATCGGCGAAGGCCCCCTGGCCGAGGCCTTCCGCCTGCTCACCGCCGATCCCGTCCAGGGCTTCGCCGACCTGCCCCGGCTTCAACGCGAACTGAACCTTTTCCGGGGAATTCCCGCCGGGCTGGAGGCCTTCCGGACAGCGGCGGCAGTTTCGCGTTGAGCTGCGCGTGGCACGCGGGGGGGCGCCGCGTTTTTTTCGGCAGGAAAAATCATGATTTCGCTTGCGTAGGGGGGGCGTCTGCCTCATATGCGCCCCCCGTTGACCTGATCGAATTCACGATCGCCCTGGTCATCGCCGGCCGAGGATTGGGGGGCCCACCTAATGGACACTCTTACCGCTTCGCTGGGGATGGTTTCGGATTTCAGCCCGAGCGAAGCCCTGCAAACCGAAGAGACGAAGGATTACTTCGTCGAGAAGAACGGCATTCGCTTCGCCGGGACTCACCTGATTATCGATCTGTGGGGGGCGACGAATCTCGACGACCCCGCGCATATCGATGAGATTCTGCGCAACGCCGCGATCGAGACGGGCGCCACGATCCTGCACGGGCACTTCCATCACTTTCAGCCAAATGGCGGGGTGAGCGGCGTGCTGGTGCTGGCCGAGAGCCATGTCTCCATCCACACCTGGCCCGAGAAGGCTTACGCCGCGCTCGACATCTTCGTCTGCGGCGCCTGCGATCCCTACCTGGCGATCCCTGTGCTGAAGCGCGGCTTCCTGCCCGAGCGCGTGCAGCTCGCGGAACACCGCCGCGGCATGCAGGCCTGAAGCCAAAGCTTCACCTGACCTGACCAGGGGCGGACCCTAGGGTCCGCCCCTTCTTCTTGTCCGGAGCGCGCTGATGACCACCGACATCTGGGTCAACGAAACCCTTTACGCCGGCTGGGGCCAGCGCTTCCGCGTGGTGCGCGAACTCGCCCGCCGGAAGTCCGACTTTCAGGACATCCTCATCTTCGAGTCCGAGACGCACGGCCGCGTCATGCTGCTCGATGGCGCCGTGCAGATCACCGAGATGGACGAGTTCGTCTATCAGGAAATGCTCACCCACGTGCCCCTCCTCGCCCATGGCGAGGCGAAGCGCGTCCTCATCATCGGCGCCGGCGACGGCGGCGTGCTCCGGCGCGTCCTCCAGCACCGCAACGTCGAGCGTGCGGTCATGGTGGAGATCGACGGCGAGGTCATCCGCCTCGCCAAGGAATTTCTCCCCTCCATCGCCGGCGACGCCTGGAACGACCCGCGCGCCGAAGTCCTCGTCGCCGACGGCATCGATTACGTCCGCCGCGCCGAGGCCGGCTCCTTCGATGTCGTGATCGTGGACAGCACCGACCCCATCGGCGTCGGCGAGGCCCTCTTCACCGACGAGTTCTACGCCAACACCGCCCGCCTGCTCGCGGAACGCGGCCTCGTCGTGAACCAGTGCGGCGTCCCCGCCATGCAGGCCGAGGAGCTCGCGGAAACCTCCCTCCGCCGCGCCAAGGCCTTTCCCGACATCCACGCCTATGTCGCGGCCGTGCCCACCTATGTCGGCGGGCTGATGACGCTCGGCTGGGCCGCCAAGGACCCCTCCATGCGGAAAACCACCGCGGAGGAAATCCGCCGCCGCGCCGAGGCAGCTGGCATCCTCGGCACCACCGGCTACTGGACGCCGGAAATCCACGCGGGCTCCTTCAACCTGCCCCCTTACATCGCGAAGCACCTGCCGAAGCAGGGCTGAACGGCCTCCGCCCGCTGCGCTCCACCGCACCTCACCGCGCCCTGCGGAACGGATCGGGGCGGCGGTGCGGCGGCCCGGTCTTCGCTACGAACCGGCGAAGCCCTGCACCAGGCTCGCCGAGACGAGCCGCCAGCCATCCACCATCACGAAGAAGATGATCTTGAACGGCAGCGCCACCACGCTCGGCGGCAGCATCATCATGCCCAGCGACATCAGCAGCGACGCCGCGACGAGGTCGATGACGAGGAACGGCAGGAACATGAGGAAGCCGATCTCGAATCCCCGCTTCAGCTCGCTCACCATGAAGGCCGGCACCAGCGCGCGCCAGGGCGTCTGATCCACCGCTCCTGGTGCCGGCAACCGCGCCAGATCCAGGAACAACGCAACATCACTGTCGCGCGCATTCGCCGCCATGAACTTGCGGAACGGCTCGGCGGAAGCCGAGAGCCCCTCCAGTTCCGCCATCTGCCCGGCCAGCATCGGCTGCAAGCCCTGCGCCCAGGACGCCTCCACCACCGGCTGCATGACAAAGAAGGTAAGGAACAGCGCCAGCCCGATCAGCACGGGGTTGGGTGGTATCCCCTGCGCCCCGATCGCGCTCCGCAGCAGCGACAGCACGATCACGATCCGCGCGAAGGCCGTCGCCATCACCAGAAGGGAAGGGGCCAGCGAGAGCAGCCCGATCATGGCCGTCAGCTGCACCAGCCGCGCCGTGCTGCCCGAGCCGCCGCCGCCCAGATCCAGCGAAACCGACTGCGCCAGCGCCACCCCCGGCAGCACCAGCAGGCCGCCGGCCAGCAGAGCCCTCAGAGCCAGCCCACGAACACGTCCTGCGGGCCGCCGGTCAGCACCAGCGCCTCGCGCCCGTCCACGCGCAGGATCACCGCCCGCCTGCGCCCGTCCAGCGCCGTGGCCTCCACCACCCGCACGCGCCGCGGCGCCCCCGAGGCCAGCCCGCCCCGCCGCGCCAGCCGCGCCACAGCCCAGAGCAGGCCCAGCACCAGCGCCAGCGCGCCCGCCGCCGTCGCCCATTGTCCTGCCGCCCCGCTCATGCGCCGCCCTCCACGGCCCGCTCACCGCCGTGCCAGCTGCCCATGCAGCGCCTCCACCTGCCTGAGCAGATCCGCCAGGGCTGGCCGCGCGGCCCGTCCCTGATCCGGGGGCAGGGCGGCGGCGGCCTCGCAGATGCCGGCCACCTCCTTGTCCAGCCCCTGGAGGTCGAGGGTCTTCCCCGTGTGAAGCAGCACCTCGGCGAGGCTCAGCACGCCCTGCAACTCATCGACGGCGGCGAGAACGGCGTTTTGCGGTTGGCTCGTCATGCGGCGGAGTTTGCCGCTCAAATCCCTGCCAAAGCCCTAACGCCCTTCGTCCCTTTCTCAATCCTCGCTTAACCCTCCCGGCCGATAATGCCGGGCATGGACCGCAGCAGCCCCGCCACAACGGCCCGCAGCCCGATCGAGCTTGCCGAGTCCCGCCTTCGCTGGCTGGACCGCCGGCAGGAGGTGCTGGCCCGCAACATCTCCAATGCCGACACCCCCGGCTATCGCCCGCGCGACCTCGCCTCCTTCTCCGCCCACCTCGCCCGCGCGGCCGGCGGGGAAGGGATGGCCCGTACCGACCGCCGTCACCTCGCCGGCACCGGCGCCGGTGGCCCCCGCGCCCGCCCCGATCCCGTCACCGAGGTCGCGCCCGACGGCAACGCCGTCTCGCTCGACGAGCAGGCCATCAAGGTGGCCGACACCGACACCGCCCATGCCCTCGCCATGGGCCTGCACCGCCGCTGGATGGGCATGTTCCGCACCGCCCTCGGCCGCAACGGGTAAGGAGACAGCCCCGCATGGACATCGAACGGGCTTTGCGAATCTCCGCCGCCGGCATGGCGGCCCAGTCCACGCGGCTCCGCGTGGTCGCGGAAAACCTCGCCAACCGGGACAGCACCGGCGAGTCCCCCGGCGCCGATCCCTATCGCCGCCGCACCGTCACCTTCGCCAGCCATCTCGACCGCGCGACCGGCGCGCAGGCCGTCAGCGTCTCCCGCATCGGCCAGGCTCAGGGCGAGTTCCCCCGCCGCTTCGATCCCTCGCATCCCGCCGCAGACGCCCAGGGCTATGTGAAAACCCCCAATGTCGACAGCCTCATCGAGGTGATGGACATGCGCGAGGCCCAGCGCTCCTACAGCGCCAACCTTTCCGTTCTCGAGACCACGCGCGGCATGCTGACCCGCACCATCGAGGCGCTGCGCTGATGCCTGCCCCGATCGGCGCCGCCGCGGCTGCCGCGGCCTATCGCGACACCTCCGCCACCCCTGCGGCGGCCCCGGCGGAAGGCTTCGGCAACGTGCTCCAGCGCGCCATCCAGGGCGCCGTCGATTCGGGCCGCCAGGCCGATGCCGCCAGCGCCGGCGCCATTCTCGGTCAGGTCAGCGTCACCGACACCGTGCTTGCCGTCAGCCGCGCCGAGATGGCGCTCCAGACCGCCGTCGCCGTGCGCGACCGCGTGGTCTCCGCCTATCAGGACGTGATGCGCATGCCGATCTGACCGTCCGCCGAAGCGGGCCGGGTATCGCGGAACAAGGCCAGGAGGGCCGCATGGAAGTCGACCTCGTCGCGCAGTCGATGCGCGACGCGCTCTGGGTCACCCTGCAGATGGGCACCCCGCTGCTCGTCGCCCTGCTCGTGGTCGGCCTCGCCGTCTCCGTGCTCCAGGCGCTCACCCAGATCCAGGAATCCTCCCTCGCCTTCCTCCCCAAGCTCGCCGTTGCCGGCGGCGGCCTCCTGCTGCTCGGCCCCTTCATGGCGGAAACCCTCCGCGCCTGGACCGTCACCCTCTTCGACCGCATGGTGGCGCTTGGCGGCATGCCTTGACCGAGGCCGCCTTCCTCGCCGCCCTTCCGGCCCTGGCCTTCCAGTCCGTGCTGCTCCTCGCCCGGCTCGGCGCCGCCGCCATGATCCTGCCGGGCCTGGGAGAGGGGGACGTTCCGGCCCCCGTCCGCCTCGCCCTTGCCCTTGGCCTGGTACCCCTCCTCCTCCCTGTCCTCTCCCCTGGCCTGCCTGGTGCCCCCGACTCCGCGGCCGAAGTCCTCCGCCTCCTGGCCCTCGAAGTCGCGGCGGGCCTCTGGATCGGTGGCCTCGCTCGCCTCCTGGCCCTGGCCCTCTCGGTCGCGCTGCAAGCCGGCGCCTCCCTGCTCGGCCTTGCCGCCATCCTCGCGCCCGACCCTTCCCTCGGCGGGGGCGCCTCCGCGCTCGGCCGGCTCGGTTCGCTCGCCGCCGCCGTGCTGGTTCTCTCCACCGGCCTCCACGCCCTCCCGCTCCGGGCCCTGGCCGAATCCTACGCGCTCATGCCCCCTGGCTCTCCCTGGCCCGCCGCCGATGCCGCCGGCGAGATGGCCGAGGCCGGCGCTGCCATGCTCGCCCTCGCTCTCCGCCTCGCCGGGCCCTTCGTGGTGGCCGCCGTCACCATCAACCTCGCCATGGCCCTGGTGGCGCGCGTCGCTCCCTCTATCCAGGTCTTCTTCGTCGCCGCCCCCGGCCAGATCCTGGCCGGCATCGCCCTCCTGGCCGTCCTCGCCCCTTCCATCCTTGCCAGCTTCCACCAGGCCTTGCTCTCTGGCTGGTCCAACCTCCCCGGGCTCCGCTGAGCCATGGCCGAGGAAGGCGGAGACGACGCCGAGGACCGCCAGGAAGCCCCATCCAGCCGGCGCCTGGAGAAGGCCCGCGAGGAAGGCCAGGTTCCCAACTCCCGCGAGGCCTCCGGCTTCGCCGCCCTTCTCTGCGCCGTTCTCGCCGCCACGATGACGCTCCCCTCCATGGGCCGTGATCTCCTGCGCGCCCTGCGCGGCATCCTTGAGCGCGGCCACGAATTCTCGCCGGAGCAGGCGCTCGAAGTGCTGATGCCGACCGCCCTGGTCCTCCTTCCCGTCCTCGCCGCCGCCACCGTCGGCGCCGCCGCCACCACCTTTCTCCAGACCCGTGGCCTGGTCTCCGCCAAGGGCCTCGCCCCACAACTCTCCCGCCTTTCCCCCTTGGCTGGCCTCAAGCGCCTGCTGGGCGCCGAACAGCTCGTGGAATTCGCCAAGACCCTGCTCAAGATGGCCCTGGTGGGCGCCGCCATCTGGCATGCCGGTGCCGCCCCCACGCTGCTGGAGGCGGTGATGCACCAGCCCGCTGCCGCCCTCCTGAACGTGGTCGCCGACCAGAGCCTGCGCCTCGTCGCCGCCACCCTGGCCGCCTTCGCCCTGCTGGCCGCGGCGGACCTCCTTCTCGTTCACCTCCGCCACCTCCGCCGCCTGCGCATGAGCCGCCAGGACATGAAGGAGGAAGCCAAGGACGCCGATGGCGACCCCCACATCAAAAGCAAGCAGAAGGCCATCCGCCAGCAGCGCGCCCGCCAGCGCATGATGGCCGCCGTGCCCCGCGCCGCCGTGGTGATCACCAACCCCACCCACTACGCCGTCGCCCTCGGCTACGAGGAGGGCTCGTCGGCCGCGCCCACAATCCTCGCGAAAGGCGCCGACGAGGTCGCCGCCCGCATCCGCGAGAAAGCCCGCGAGTCCGGCATCCCCCTCGTCTCCAACCCGCCCCTCGCCCGGGCCCTCTTCAAGCTCCCGCTGGACACGGAAATCCCCGCCGAGCACTACCAGGCCGTCGCCGAGATCATCGCCTTCGTCTGGCGCGCCCGCACCCGCCATTCCGTGCCATGACCGCAACGATGGACGCGCCCGCCCCAGCCGCTAGGCTGCCCCGCATGGCCCACGGCATCCGGCGCGCGCTGCGCATCACCCGATCCGAAACGGTACCGGATGCGGGCCTGCTCACCCTCTTCGATTCGCTCCCCCAAGGCGCCGCCCTGCTGAACCCGGCGCACAACCTCCTGCGCGCCAACCCCGCCCTGCACCTCATGCTCGGCCCCTCCCTGCCGCTGCGCCCCGGCACCTCCGCCTCCACCCTCATCGGCGCCGAATCGCGTCACGCCGTCCTCCAATGGCTCGCCCATGACGGCCCCGGCCCCATTGAGGCCCACCTCGCCCGCCCCGAGGGCCAGGCCCCCATCCTCGCCCTCCTGCGCCTCACCCCCCTGCCGGACGGCACCCGCATCCTCCTGGCCGAGGACCTGTCCGAGCGCGCCCGCAGGCGCGAGGAGGCCGCCGCCGGCGAACGCCTGCGCGCCGTCGGCCAACTCGCCGGCGGCATCGCCCACGACATCAACAACCTCCTCTCCATCATCGTCTCCGCGGTGGATCAGGCCCGCGCCGCCACCCCCGCCACGGCCGAAAGCCTCCAGCCCGCCCTCGACGCGGCCGCCCGCGGCGCCGCCCTCGTCCGCCGCCTCCTCGCCTTCGCCCGCCGCCAGCAACTCGAACCCCGCGTGGTGAACCTCGACGACGCCGTCGCCGCCATGGCCCCCATGCTCCGCTCCCTCCTCGGCACCCGCATCGCGCTCGACCTCCGCCCCGGCGCCCTCGGCCGCCGCGTCCGCGTCGATCCCGTCCAGCTCGACCAGGTTCTCCTGAACCTCGCCACCAACGCCCGCGACGCCATCGGGGCCGCCATGAGGGAAGGGGAGGGGCGCCTCACCATCGCCACCGGCACCGCCCTCGCGCTCCGCGAGGAACCCGGCCTCCCCGACAACCTCCCCCCCGGCCGCTGGCTCATCCTCGAAGTCACCGACAACGGCCCTGGCATCCCCCCCGGGCTCCTCCACCGGATCACCGAACCCCTCTTCACCACCCGCGCCGCCCAGGGCGGCACCGGCCTCGGCCTCGCCACCGTCCACGGCATCGTCCGCCAATCCGGCGGCGCCCTCCAGATCGAGAGCCGCCCCGG
>Ga0210040_10011484_pt1 | contig 10028 bp, 6 predicted proteins | sample CryGeyCG12114_NA_FD_185462 | JGI IMG/M metagenome (GOLD analysis project Ga0210040, IMG submission 185462) | Groundwater microbial communities from aquifer - Crystal Geyser CG19_WC_8/21/14_NA (SPAdes) (version 2) | ecosystem: Environmental > Aquatic > Deep subsurface > Groundwater | place: USA...
CGAGCTGGACCTGCCGGCGACCGAGCGCGCGACCCTGTCAAACGGGATCGAAATCGTGCTCGCCCGGCGCACCGCGATCCCCAAGCTGAGCCTGGCGCTGACCTTCGATGCCGGCACCGCAGCCGATGGCGCGGCGCGGGCGGGCACGCAGTCGCTGATGATGGAGATGCTGGAGGAAGGCACCGCCACCCGCAGCGCCGAGCAGATCGCCGAGGAGCAGGAGCGGCTGGGCGCCGCCATTGCCACCGGCACCGGCACCGATACGTCCTCCATCTCCATGACCGCGCTAGCGGCCAATCTCGCGCCGTCGCTGGCGCTGATGGCCGACATCGCCCGCAACCCTGCCTTCGCGGCGAACGAGGTGGCGCGGGTGAAGAACCAGCGCTTGGCCGCCATCGCGCAGGAACAGGCGAGCCCGATGGGTCTGGCCCAGCGTGCCTTCGGACCGCTGATCTACGGCACGCAGCATCCCTATGGCTCCGTAGGGGCGAGCGGGACGCCTGAAGTGATCGAGGCGCTGACGCCCGAGGCGCTGCGGGCGGAGCACGATCGCTGGCTGCGGCCCGACCTTGCGACGATCACGGCCGTCGGCGACGTGACCATGGCCGAGCTGGTGCCCGCGCTGGAGCGTGCCTTCGGCAATTGGCAGGCGCCTGCCGCACCCGCCCCTTCCAAGGACCTCGCCGCCCCCGTGCCCACGCCTTCGGGCACGCGGCTAGTGGTGATCGATCGCCCGAACAGCCCGCAAAGCGTGCTGATGCTGGGGCGCGTGCTGCCGGTGGCGGGGACCGCCGGTGGGCTGGAGCCGCTGGACCTGGCCAACGAGGTGATCGGCAACGGCTTCCTGTCGCGCCTGAACATGGATCTGCGCGAGGAGAAGGGCTGGACCTATGGCGTCGGCAGCGCGGTCGCCGCGCCGCAGGGGCCGCGCAGCTTCCGCGTGGTGACCCCGGTGCAGACCGACCGCACCGGCGACGCGATCCGCGAGATACTGGCGCAGCTGACCGCCTTTGCGGCCAGCGACGGCGTGAATGCGGAGGAGCTGCAACGCGTGACGGAGGGCAATGTGCGCGGCCTGCCCAACCGGTTCCAGACCAACGGCCAGGTGCTGGGCGCACTGCTGGGCAACGAACTGCTCGGCCGGCCCGACGATTACCAGGAACAGCTGCCGGCGATCTACCGCGCAATCGACCAGCAGCAGATCGACCAGGCGGCGCGCACCTATCTGGGGGCGGACAATCTGGTGATCGTGGTGGTCGGCGACCGGCAGGCTATTGATCAGCAGCTGTCCGCTTTGTCCATGCCGGTCGAGTACCTGGACGCAGGCTCGCTCTGAGGTCGGCGCCGGCTCAGCCCCGGTGAGCGGGGCGCCAGGCGGCTGCGCGGCGCAGCAGTTTGACCGGCGCCTTGGAATAGAGCCTGGCATCGTGGAACGGATCGGTGATGATCTTGGTCGCCCAGACCAGCCCGGTCTCGACATCGCGGATGAAGAACAGCTGCACCGTGCGGAACAGCAGCGCGCCCGCCCCGATGCACAGCCACATGATGCCCAAATTTTCCAGGAAGCCGCGCACGTCGGTATGCGGGTCGGAGAACAGGCCGAGCAGGGTGGGGTCGAGCAGCAGCGGAATGGGGCTGAGCGCCCAGAGGCTCATCAGCACCACCTTGCGCAGCAAATTGTAGCCGACCTTGATCTCTTCCTTGTGCGCGTGGGTCGCCGCATTGACGTGGTCGTATCCCTTGGGCTCGAAGAAGAAATGGCCCGCCTGTCGGCTGGTCATGGCAAATCCCCAGGCCAGCAGGGCGGCCAGCCAGGGATAGTTCCACACCAGCGCGTAGCTGAGCATGAAGGTGCAGGCGCTGAAGAAGTGCAGCGCCTGGTTGATGATTGAGTGGTGATAGAAGCGGTGGTCGTCCCACCGTTGCTCCGCCAGCTGCTGCCGGAAATGACCCATGATTGCCCTCTGCCTTGATCCGGAGTGGCTCAGTCCGCCTTCTTGCGATAGCGGACGAGCGAGAAGTGCCCCAGCGGCGGCAGCGGCCGGTGCTCGACCAGCTCCGCACGCGGATTGGCCGCCGCCCATGCCTCGTAGCGGCTCCATGGGAATTCGGTGCGCCAGCCCAGCCTGCTGGTGACCGGCATCAGCGCCTTTTCGATGCTGCCGCGCAGCCCCTTGCCGGCGCCGATGCGGGTGGTGATCACGATTTCCCCGCCCGGCCGCACCACGCGGACGAACTCGTCCAGCGCGGCTTCCGGGTTGGGCACGGCGGTGACCACATATTGCGCGACCACCACGTCGAAGCTGTCGTCGGCCAGGTCGAGCCGTTCGGCGTCCATGACCGCGATCTGCTCGACATTGCTCAGTTTCAGTTCGCGTACCCGCTCGCGTGCCTTGTCCAGCATGGCATCGGCAATGTCGACGCCGACCAGCCGCGACTCGCGGCTGTATTGCGGCAGCGAAATGCCGGTGCCCACGCCGACCTCCAGAATGCGGCGCCCGGGCGCACCCACCGCTTCGGCGGCAACGATCGCTTCGCTGCGGCCGGCGGTGAACACCTTGCCGAACACCAGGTCGTAGATCGGCGCCCAGCGGTCATAGGCCGCTGCCACCCCGGCTGTGCGCATGGCGCTGTTCTGTGCTGTCGAAGCCATACCGCGCCTGATGCGCCAGCGATGTTGCAATTGCAGGACAGGCAAGCGTCCCGCCGCACATCGTGGTGCCACCGTGCGGACGGAACGATCTGCCGAGGGCAGGGGTTGCCAACAGGTCCGAGGGTCGCGACAGCCAGCCAACCGCCCGTTCCTTTCGCAGTCGCCCGGGATGTCCAGTGTTGCTCCGCTCGCTCCGCCTGCTGCTCGCCGCAGCCCTGTTCACCCTGTTCCTGCCGGCCTCGTTGGCCGCGCAGGACGATGCTGCCGACTCCGCCGCCGCGGCCGTGGCCGAGATCGTGGATCCCTACGACCGCCTGACGCCGCGTGCCTCCGTCACGGCGCTGCTGACGACGCTGGGGCAGGGCGAATACAACCGCGCCGGGCAATATCTCGCCGTCCCGCTGGATACTGACACGCAGCGCGCCCGGGCAGCGACCCTGGCGGAGCGGCTGCGCACCCTGCTGGATAGCGGCGGCACGCTGCAGCCGTTCGGCGCCCTGTCCAATGAGGTGGCGGGCATCGCCGATGATGACCTGCCGATCGACCAGGAGCGCGTCGGCAGCCTGAGGGTCAATGGCGAGACCATTCCCATCCTGCTGGTTCGGGGCGAGGTGGAGGACGGCGGCCCGCTCGTGTGGCGGGTTGCAGAGGAGACGGTCGCGCAGCTTTCGACACAGGAGGTTGCCGATGTGGCGGCCGAGGCCGCACCGGCAGAGGACCAGACCATGGTCGCAGGTGCGCCGGTGGGCGACTGGGCGCTGCTGATCGGGGCCGCAGCGGCGCTGTTCGGCGGCTTCTACGCCCTGGCCGCGCTGATCCTGGCGTTGCTGCGCCGGGCCATTCCGGAACCGCAAACCAGCACCATCTACCGCGTGCTTAGCGCCGCACTGCCGCCCGTCAGCCTGCTGGCCGCCGGCATCGTGTTCTACTTCTGGGCGGAGCGGCTGCCAGCCTCCATCGTCGCGCGCCAGGTCCTGCTTCGGTACACCGGCATTGTCGGACTTATCTCGCTGGTGTGGTTCGCGCTCAGGCTGGTCAATGCGATCTCCGACCTGACCATCGCACGCATGCAGCGCCATGAGCGGCGGCAGGTGGTCTCCGTCGTCACGCTGATCCGCCGCGTGGTGAAGATCGTGCTGCTCGCCTTCGTGTTCATCGCGGTGCTCGACACGTTCGGCATCGATGTGACCACCGGGGTCGCGGCGCTCGGCATCGGCGGTATCGCGCTGGCCCTGGGCGCGCAGAAAACCATCGAGAACCTGGTCGGCTCCGTCACGGTGATCATCGACCAGCCCGCGCAGGTGGGCGACTTTGTAAAGGTCGGCACCGTGGTCGGCACGGTGGAGGATGTCGGCATCCGCTCCACCCGCATCCGCACCAACGATCGCACGCTTGTCACCATTCCCAACGGGGATCTTTCGTCACAACAGATCGAGAACTACGCGGTGCGCGACCGCTTCCTGTTCAACCCGGTGATCGGCATCGAATATGGCCTGCCTGCAGCCAAGGTGCGCGAGGCGACCGAGATCATCGCCAGGATTCTGGAGGAGCACGAGAAGGTCGCCGAAGGCAGCCGGGCGCGTCTCGCCAATCTTGGCGAGAACTCGCTCGACATCGAAGTGTTCTCCTACATCGAGGTGTCCGATTTCGGCGACAGCCTGATCTGGCGGGAGGAGCTGCTGCTCACGATCCTGGAACGGCTGGAAGCCGCCGGCATCGGCATTGCCTTCCCCACGCGAACCATCGTCTTCGCGAACGATCCGGTGTTGAAGGCGAAGGTGGAGGAGGTGCCGCGTCAGGAGGGCTGATCACGGCCCCTTCGTTACCGCCAGCCCAGCGCCGGCGCCACATGCGTCAGGATGCTTTCCAGCACATGGGCGTTGTAGTCCACGCCCAGCTGGTTGGGCACGGTCAGCAGCAGCGTGTCGGCTGCCGCAATCGCCTCGTCCGTGCGCAGCTGCTCGATCAGCCTGTCGGGTTCCGCGGCGTAGGAGCGGCCGAACACGGCGCGCATGTTGTCGATCACGCCCACTTGGTCCTGGTCGCCGCTGCGGCCGAAATACATCCGGTCGCGATCGTCAGTGATGGCGAAGATCGACCGGCTGACCGAGACCCTGGGCGTGCGCGCATGGCCCGCCTCGGCCCACACCTCGCGGTAGCGGCGGATCTGCCTGGCCTGCTGCACATGGAACGGCTCGCCGGTCTCGTCCTCCTTCAGCGTGCTGCTCTGCAGGTTCATGCCCAGCCGGGCGGCCCATTCCGCGGTGGCGTTGCTGGCGCTGCCCCACCAGATGCGCTCGCGCAACGTCTCCGACAAGGGTTCCAGCCGCAGCTTGCCTGGGGGGTTGGGGAACATCGGGTTTGGGCTGGGCTCGGCGAAGCCCTGACCCCGAAGCAGCTGGAAAAAGATCTCCCCATGCCGCCGGCCCATGTCCTTGTCGTCCTCGCCCGGACCCGGGGCATAGCCGAAGTGCCGCCAGCCCTCGATCACCTGTTCGGGTGAGCCGCGACTGATGCCCAGCTGCAATCGCCCGTTCGCGATCAGGTCAGCCGCGCTTGCATCCTCCACCATGTAGAGCGGGTTCTCGTACCGCATGTCGATCACGCCGGTGCCGATCTCGATCCGCTTCGTGCGCGCGCCGACCGCTGCGAGCAGCGGGAACGGGCTGGAAAGCTGGCGGGCGAAATGATGCACCCGGAAATAGGCGCCGTCCGCACCCAGTTCCTCCGCCGCAACGGCCAGGTCGATGGATTGCAGCAGCACATCCTGCGCGGAGCGGGTCTGCGACTGGCCCACGGGGGACCAGTGGCCGAAAGTGAGAAAGCCGATCTTCTTGGTCATGCCGTTTGCCCGTACTCGAAAGCCATGTGTGTTGCCCTGTCATGAAGGGAGCGGCGCCCGCCGGCGCAAGAAGGGACACGGGTGTAACCGGCTCCTGACCATGCCTGCCTAATACACCAATACACCTGCCCCCTTGTGTTGCCCATCAGCAACATCCATCTGCTGCAAGCAATCACCGCTGGGGACGCTGAGCCACGCCATGAACCTCGAGAAATTCACCGACCGCGCCAAGGGCTTCCTGCAGGCGGCACAGACCGTCGCCATCCGCAACAGCCACCAGCGGATCAGCCCGGAACATCTGCTGCAGGCCTTGCTGGACGATCCCGAGGGGATGGCAGCGGGCCTGATTACCCGCGCCGGCGGCGATCCGCGAGCGGCGACCGATGCGCTGGCGACGGCGCTGGCGCGGATCCCGGCGGTGTCGGGCTCCGGCGCGCAGTCGACGCCGGGCGTGGACAATGATGCCGTGCGCGTGCTCGATCAGGCGGAGCAGGTGGCGAGCAAGGCGGGCGACAGCTACGTCACCGTCGAACGGCTGCTGCTGGCGCTTGCCCTGGCGAAGACGACCGCCGCTGGCCGCGCGCTGGACGCGGCGGGCGTGACCGCGGAGGCGCTGAACACCGCCATCAACGACCTGCGCGGCGGGCGCCAAGCGGACAGCGCCAATGCCGAAGCCGCCTACGACGCGATGAAGAAGTACGCCCGCGACCTGACGGAGGCGGCGCGCGCCGGAAAGCTGGACCCCGTGATCGGCCGCGACGAGGAGATCCGGCGCACGATCCAGATTTTGGCCCGCCGGACCAAGAACAATCCCGTGCTGATCGGGGAGCCGGGCACCGGCAAGACCGCCATCGCCGAAGGGCTGGCGCTGCGCATCGCCAATGGCGACGTGCCCGACAGCCTGAAGGACCGGCAGCTGATGAGCCTCGACATGGGCTCCCTGATCGCCGGCGCGAAATATCGCGGCGAGTTCGAGGAGCGGCTGAAGGCGGTGCTGGACGAGGTGAAGGGTGCCGCCGGGCACATCATCCTGTTCATCGACGAGATGCACACGCTGATCGGTGCCGGTGCCTCTGAAGGCAGCATGGATGCCGGCAATCTGCTGAAGCCGGCGCTGGCACGTGGCGAGCTGCATTGCATCGGCGCGACCACGCTCGACGAGTACCAGAAATATGTGGAGAAGGACGCCGCATTGCAGCGCCGTTTCCAGCCCGTCTTCGTGGCCGAGCCGACGGTGGAGGACACCATCTCCATCCTGCGCGGCCTGAAGGAGAAGTACGAGCTGCACCACGGCGTGCGCATCACCGATGGCGCGATCGTCGCCGCGGCGCAGCTGTCCAACCGCTACATCCAGGACCGCTTCCTGCCGGACAAGGCGATCGACCTGATGGACGAGGCGGCCAGCCGCATCCGCATGGAGGTGGAGAGCAAGCCGGAGGAGATCGAGGGGCTCGACCGCCGGATCATCCAGCTCAAAATCGAGGAGCAGGCGCTCGGCAAGGAAACCGACCAGGCCAGCCGCGACCGGCTGGAGGCGCTGCGGGGCGAGCTGGCGAATCTGGAGCAGCAGAGCGCGGAGCTGACCACCCGCTGGCAGGGCGAACGCGACAAGATCCATGCCGAGGCGAAGATCAAGGAGCAGCTCGATGCTGCGCGGATCGAGTTGGAGCAGGCCCAGCGCAATGGCGACCTCGGCAAGGCAGGGGAGCTGTCCTATGGCCGCATTCCCGACCTGGAACGGCAGCTGGCGGAGGCGCAGGCGCTGACTGGCACGGCCATGCTGCGCGAGGAGGTGACGGCCGACGACATTGCCGGCGTGGTCAGCCGCTGGACCGGCGTGCCCGTCGACCGGATGATGCAGGGCGAGCGCGACAAGCTGCTGCGGATGGAGCAGGTGATCGGCCAGCGCGTCATCGGGCAGCAGGCCGCCGTGGCCGCGGTCAGCAAGGCGGTGCGCCGCGCGCGCGCCGGGTTGCAGGATGCGGGCCGTCCGCTCGGCTCGTTCCTGTTCCTCGGCCCGACGGGCGTCGGCAAGACGGAATTGACCAAGGCGCTCGCCGGCTTCCTGTTCGATGACGATGCAGCAATGGTCCGCATCGACATGAGCGAGTTCATGGAAAAGCACGCGGTCGCCCGGCTGATCGGTGCCCCGCCGGGCTATGTCGGCTACGAGGAAGGCGGCGTGCTGACCGAGGCGGTGCGCCGCCGGCCGTACCAGGTGGTGCTGTTTGACGAGGTCGAGAAAGCCCATGCGGACGTGTTCAACGTGCTGCTGCAGGTGCTGGACGATGGCCGGCTGACCGATGGGCAGGGTCGGGTGGTGGATTTTTCCAACACGCTCATCATCCTGACCAGCAATCTGGGCAGCCAGTTCCTGGCCGGACTGGACGAAGGGCAGGAGGTGACCGACGTCGAGCCGCAGGTGATGGAGGTGGTGCGCAGCCATTTCCGGCCCGAATTCCTGAACCGGCTGGACGAGATCATCCTGTTCCACCGCCTGGGGCAGGAGCACATGGCGCCGATCGTCGATATCCAGGTCGGCCGGGTCCAGCGGCTGCTGAAGGATCGCAAGATCGTGCTCGACCTGACCGATGCGGCCAAGCGCTGGCTGGGGCGGGTCGGCTACGATCCGGTCTATGGCGCTCGGCCGCTGCGGCGCGCGGTCCAGCGTTATGTGCAGGATCCGCTGGCGGAGAAGCTGCTGGCGGGCGAGGTGCCCGATGGCAGCATTGTGCATGTCGAGGATGGCGACGGCGCGCTGGTATTTGAGGTTCGCCGGCAAGCCGCCTAAGCCGGCGGCATGAGCAGCCAGCCGCAACCTCTCGTCCTGCAAGCCATCGATGCCCTGAAGCGCGGCGAGCGGGACGAGGCGGTGGCGCTGCTGCGCCGCGACCTCACCAGCGGCCCCGCCAGCGGCGATCGCTGGCGATCGGTGTCGCTGCTGGCCGGGCGCATCGGCGAGGTGGCGCTGCAACTGGAGGCGAGCCGACGCTATGCTGCGACGCAGCCGCCGACGCTGGCGCGACTGCTGCATCACTGGGGCGATCTTGCCGCCCTGGGCCGCAGCGACGCCGCTCTGACGGAGGTGCAGCGCCTGCCGGCTGCCCAGCGCGGGCATCCGGCGGTGCTGCATTTCCTTGGCACGGTGGCGGGGTCGACCGGCGATGTGGCGGGGGCTCAGGCGCTGTACCGGCGGGCGCTGGCCGTCAGCGAGGACCAGCCGCAGACCTGGTTCGCCCTGGCGATGCTGCGCAGCTTCACCGCAGACGACCCTGACCTGCACCGCATGGAGGCGTTGCGGCCGCGCTTCGAGGCGACCGAGCCGGCGGTTCACGCACGCTTCCTCTATGGCCTGGCCAAGGCGTGGCACGATGCCGGTGACCGTGCGCGCGCCTTTGCCCTGTACAGCGAAGGCGCGGCCCTGCGCCGGGCGGCGGAGAAGCCGGACCTGCCGGCGATCGAGCGGATGGCCGACGCGCTGATCCGGGACTTCACGCCGGACGCGCTCGCCCGCCTCGTCCCGTCAGGCGAGCCGCATTCCCGCGCCCTGTTCGTAAACGGCCTGCCGCGTTCGGGCACCACGCTGGTCGAACAGATCCTGACCAGCCACTCGGCGGTCGGCGACGGGGGCGAGATCAACCTGGCTCGCGCCGCGCTGCTGCCGACGCTGGACTATTCGCTGGCGGGCGCCGTTCACTTTCAGCGGCGGCACCCGGATGACCCCTGGGGCGCAGTTGCCCGCACCTATCATCGGCTGCTGAACGAGCGGTTCGGCGAGGGCGGGCTGATCGTGGACAAGACGCTGAGCCAGTCGCATTATGCCGGCCTGCTGCTCCATGCGCTGCCGGGCGCGCGCATGGTGTGGCTGCGGCGCGACGGGGAGGATACGGCGCTGTCCACCTTCCGCAGCTTCTTCACCTCGGCCGTGCCATGGAGCTGGTCGCTGGCGGATATCGGGCACTACCACCGCATAGAGGCGCGGCTGCATGCCCATTGGGCCGGGCTGTTCCCGGACCGGATCCTGACCGTTCCGTACGAGGATCTGGTGCGGAGCCCGCGCGAATGGATCGCCCGCATTCTCGGCCATCTCGGTCTGCTGGCGGAAGAGCAGGTGTTCACGCCGCACCTGACCAGCCGTGAGGTGCGCACCGCCAGCGTGCAGCAGGTGCGCCAGCCGATCGGCACCGACGCCATCGGCAAGGCGCGCGCCTGGGATCGCGAGCTGGCGGAGTATCGCCGCGGGCTGGCAGGCGGCTGAGCGCAGCCCTCCCCACGGCGAAGCGCGGGGAGGGCTGCACCATCAGACGACGTGATGTTCCGCGAACTTGTCGAAGCCGAGGATCGACACCGGCGAGACGAGCGTGGCGCCCGGTCCGAAATCGTCGGACAGTTCGGCCGCGCTCAGCCCTTCGAAGATTGCCACCAGCTTGCCGCGCACCATCAGCTCGGCACCATCGGCGCCATCGCTGAAGCTGACGAAGCGATTTGCTGCAAACAGCTCCACGCTGTCGCGATTGAGTTCGTAATCGGTCA
>Ga0210040_10011487_pt1 | contig 10026 bp, 8 predicted proteins | sample CryGeyCG12114_NA_FD_185462 | JGI IMG/M metagenome (GOLD analysis project Ga0210040, IMG submission 185462) | Groundwater microbial communities from aquifer - Crystal Geyser CG19_WC_8/21/14_NA (SPAdes) (version 2) | ecosystem: Environmental > Aquatic > Deep subsurface > Groundwater | place: USA...
TGGAGTATGAGGCGGTGGACGAGGGGACGATCTCCAAGATCCTGGTTGCCGAGGGTACAGACGGAGTGAAGGTCGGGACGGCCATCGCGCTGATGAACGGCGAAGGTGAAAGCGCGGCTCCGGCCAACGCGGCCGAAGCGGCGACGCCGGCCGCTGCGCCGGATGAAGCGACGCCGCCGACGCCGTCGGACCAGCAGACGCAGGTGACCGGTGTCGAACTGCCCAAGCAGCAACAGCAGCCGGAGACCGGGGTGCAGCAACTGACCGCCGCCGCCGCGCAGACGCGCACCGAACCCGAGGTGCCGGCCGGCACCGCCACCCAAAGCGTCACGGTGCGCGAGGCGCTGCGCGACGCGATGGCCGAGGAGATGCGGCGCGACGGGCGCGTGTTCGTGATGGGCGAGGAGGTCGCGCAGTATCAGGGCGCCTACAAGGTGACCCAGGGGCTGCTGGAAGAGTTCGGGCCCAAGCGGGTCGTCGACACGCCGATCACCGAATATGGCTTCGCCGGCCTGGGCTCGGGCGCGGCGATGGGCGGTTTGCGGCCGATCATCGAGTTCATGACGTTCAACTTCGCCATGCAGGCGATCGACCACATCATCAATTCCGCTGCCAAGACCAACTATATGTCCGGCGGCCAGATGCGCTGCCCGATCGTGTTCCGTGGACCCAACGGCGCGGCCAGCCGGGTGGCGGCGCAGCACAGCCAGAATTACGGCCCGTGGTACGCCAGCGTGCCGGGGCTGGTGGTGATCGCCCCGTATGACGCGGCCGATGCCAAGGGGCTATTGAAGGCCGCGATCCGGTCGGAGGACCCGGTCGTGTTCCTGGAGAACGAGCTGCTCTACGGCCACCACTTCGACGTGCCGCAGGTGGACGACTGGGTGCTGCCGATCGGCAAGGCCCGGGTCATGCGCGAAGGCAAGGACGTGACGATCGTCAGCTATTCGATCGGCGTCGGCGTGGCGCTGGAGGCGGCGGAGACGCTGGCCGGGCAGGGGATCGAGGCGGAGGTGATCGACCTGCGCACGCTTCGTCCGCTCGACCGTCAGGCCGTGCTGACGTCGCTGGCCAAGACCAACCGGATGGTGGTGGTCGAGGAAGGCTGGCCGACCTGCTCCATTTCGTCCGAGATCATGGCGATCTGCATGGAGGAAGGGTTCGACGATCTCGACGCGCCCGTCATGCGGGTAACGGACGCGGACGTGCCGCTGCCGTACGCCGCCAATCTGGAGAAGCTGGCGCTGATCAAGGCCGACGACGTGGTGAAGGCGGCCAAGGCGGTTTGTTACCGGTGAGCCACGTCTCCGCTCGTCCTGAGCGGAGCGTAGCGAGGTCGAAGGGCGTATCTCGCGTGGAACGTCCTTCAGCTTGTGCTGACTTCGTTCCGACTGCGGGCCTGGGGCCCTCCGCTCAGGACGAGCGAGGTCATCCGTGAGTCAGTCGCCCGGCACCGACCGCGACCTCGTGCGGCTGCACTGGCCACCCGAGTTGCGGCCGGCGTTCGATGCCCTGTTCGCCATCGACGATGCGATGGCCGAGGTGGTCGGGACCGCGCGCGAGCCGATGCTGGCCGCGATCAAGCTCGCCTGGTGGCAGGACAGCCTGGAGAAGCTCGACCGCGAACCGGCCCCGGCCGAGCCGCGCCTGCAGGCGGCGGCGCGAGAATTGCTGCCGCGGGGTGTGAGCGGGTCGTCGCTGGCGGCGCTGGAGGATGGCTGGGCGGCGTTGCTGGAGGAGGCTCCGGACGAGGGCCGGCTTGCAGCGCGCGGGGCGGTGCTGTTCATGCTAGCGGCACGCTTGCTGGGCGATGACGGGGAGGGGCTTGGAAAGGCCGGGCGGCTGTGGGCTGGAGTCGACCTTGCGCGACGGTTCGGGCGAGCGATGCCGCAACCCATCGATCTCGCGCGGTTCGGCAAGCGGGTCGGACCGCTGACTGGCCTGGCGACGTTGGCCAACCGTGACGCGCGGGCCGGCTCGCCCCAACCGGAGGCGACGCCAGGGCGCGCTTGGGTGTTGCTCAAACACCGCATGACCGGGCGTTGACAACACACTTCAGCCAAGCCATTCGTTTCAGCGCCGAATCCGTAAGCTTGAAAGAAGTCCATGGGACGTTTTTTCGCCGGAGTAGCGGCTTGTTTCCTGATGATGACCGGTGCCTTTCTGCTGTGGCAGGGCAGGGCGGCCGAACCAAAGACCTCCGTCGACGCGCCGTCGCCTGACACGGCAGTGCCGGTCTCCCCGCTGCTGGCCAGCGCACCACTGCTGCGCGCGCCGGAAGCCAGCCCCAAGTCGCGCGAGGAGCGGCGGTTCGGCCGCGCCGACAAGAACAAGGACGGGCGGATCGAGGCGGAGGAAATCTTCGCGCCGCGCCGCAAGGCGTTCGCCAAGCTCGACAAGAACGGCAACGGCAGCCTCAGCTTCGACGAGTGGGCGGCCAAGACGCTCGACAAGTTCGGCGGCGCCGACACCGATCATTCGGGTTGGCTGACCGCGGCCGAATACGCCACCACCGCGCCGCCGCCACCCAAGCGCCGGAACACCTGCGCCTGCGGATGATTGTGCTTCGGGGGCATGCTGCAGGGCTGTTCCCGAAGGATGACGCTTGAGCCTCAGAAGCCTGACCTACACCAGCCTGGCCGGGCTCGATCTCGACAGCGACGACCTGCTCGCCATCCATACGGCGGCGCGGGAGCTGAATGCGCTCGACGGCATCACCGGGCTGCTGATCCACAACGGCACGCACTTCCTGCAGATCATCGAGGGGCCGCACGACGCCATCGAGGATCTGGTCGACCGGCTGCGCCGTGACCCGCGCCACACGGGGTTCGAGATCCGCGACGACCGGGAGGTGGAGGAGCGATCCTTCGCCGGCTGGACGATGGAGCTGGCACGGGTGCGCTCGCGCTACTTCGACGCGCGCGAGGACCTGATGGAGGTGCTGCCGGCCGACCTGCCCGCGCCGGTGCACGACCGGGTGTTGCGGATGACGGAGCTGATCTCCGGCACCGTCGACCTGGGCTAGGCGGCCACGGCCTCGGGCGCCAGCCAGCGATCGAAGGCGCCGCGGGCGCGGTCGGTGTAGGCCTTCTTGCGATCGGCCTTGCGGAACCGTTCGCCAAGCGGCGGCATGAGCCCGAAGTTGACATTCATCGGCTGGAAGGTCTCGGCCACTGCCCCGCCCGTGATGTGGCCGAGCAGGGCGCCCAAAGCTGTTTCCACGGGCGGAGCACCGAGCGTCTGGCCGCGCAGCTCGGCGGCGGCGAAGCGGGCCGCGACCAGGCCGATGGCGGCACTTTCGACATAGCCCTCGCAGCCGGTGATCTGGCCGGCGAAGCGGATGTTCGGCCGGCTCTTGAGGCGCAGTTCGCTGTCGAGCAGTTCGGGCGAGCGGATGAAGCTGTTGCGGTGGATGCCGCCAAGCCGGGCGAACTCGGCCTTCTCAAGGCCCGGAATGGTGCGGAAGATGCGGACCTGCTCGGCGTGCTTCAGCTTGGTCTGGAAGCCGACGATGTTCCACAAGGTGCCGTGGGCATTGTCCTGGCGGAGCTGCACGCAGGCGTAGGGCCAGCGGCCGGTGCGCGGGTCGTCGAGGCCGACCCCTTTCATCGGGCCGTAGCGCAGGGTTTCGACGCCGCGGTCCGCCATCACCTCGATCGGCATGCAGCCCTCGAAGTAGGGCGTGTCCCGCTCCCACTCCTTGAACTCGGTCTTCTCGCCCGAGCGTAGCGCTTCGACGAAGGCGTTGTACCCGTCCCTGTCGAGCGGACAGTTGATGTAGTCGTCGCCACCCTTGCCCCACCGTGCGGCGCGCCAGGCGACGTCCATGTCGATGCTGTCGCCGTGGACGATGGGGGCGATGGCGTCGAAAAAGGCGAGGGCGTCGCGGCCGGTCTCGGCGGCGATGGCCTCGGCCAGGCCGGAACCGGTCAGCGGGCCGGTGGCGATGATCGTCGGGTGGTCGGGCAGGGTGTCCACCGTTTCGCGCACGACCGTGACGTTCGGGTGGGCCTCGATCGCGGCAGTGACGGCAGCGGCAAAGCGGTCACGGTCGACGGCTAGGGCCGATCCGGCCGGCACGCGGTGCTCGTCCGCGGTGCGCATGATCAGCGAGCCCAGGCGCCGCATTTCCTGATGCAGCAGGCCGACCGCGTTGTTGTCGGGGTCGTCGGAGCGGAAGCTGTTGGAGCAGACCATCTCGGCCAGCCGGTCGGTGTCGTGTGCCGCCGTGCCACCGCCGCCGCCGCGCATCTCACTGAGGCGGACGTGCAAGCCGGCCTCGGCCAGCTGCCAGGCGGCTTCGGAGCCGGCGAGGCCGCCGCCGATGATGTGGATGTCGTGGGTCATGGCCTGACCCCCTAGCGCAAGTTCAGCGCGCGCCGAAGCCCGAGAAGATGGTCCGGGCGGTCTTGAACAGGATCAGCACGTCGAGCCAGGGCGAGAAATATTTGATGTAGTAGAAGTCGTACTGGAGCTTGCGGTGAACCTCCGCGACCTCGGCGACGTGGCCCTGGCTGACCTGCGCCCAGCCGGAGATGCCCGGCTTCACCACGTGACGGTAGCGGTAGAAGGGCAATTCGCCGACGTACCACAGCGACAGGATCTCAGCTTCGGGACGGGGGCCGATCCAGCTCATCTGCCCGGCGAGAATGTTGAACAACTGCGGCAGTTCGTCGAGGCGGGTCTGGCGGAGGACGGCGCCAACCCGGGTGATCCGCGGGTCGAGGTCGCCCGTCATGGCGGCCGCCCTGGTATCGAGCGCGCTGCTGGGGCTGACCCGCATGGTGCGGAATTTGAGCACCCGGAAGCGCTGCCCGCGATGGCCGATACGGTTCTGGCGGAACAGCACGGGACCACCATCGTCGGCGAGGATGGCGAGCGCCGCAACTGCCATGACTGGCAGCAGGATGGGTACGGCGAGCAGGGCCACGACCCAGTCGATGATCGTTTTCAGGTGAAAATAGCCGCGTGCCGGCACCAGGCTGCCGAAGCTGTTCTCCGACAGATGGTCGATGCGGACTCGGCCGGTCAGCGACTCTTCCAGGGGCTTGACTTGGTAGACGATCATGCCTGCCAGCGCCGCGTCGGCGAGGAAGGCTTCCCATTCGGGCGGCAGGTCGGCGCTGAAGTCGGCAACCAGGGCGTCGCAGCCGGGCAGCAGTTCGGTGCGAGGGCTGCCAAGCGGGACCCAATGCACGCTGTCGATCGCGGTCAATGCCTGGGTCGAGCCAATCGGGACCACCCCGATCCGCAACCGGAGGCGGCGTTGGACCAGGAAGTAGATAAAGTAGAACCACAGCACGTGGAGCAGGAAGCCTGCAAGAAACCCGAACCGGTCGTACGGCAGACGGGAGAAGAAGAAGAACGCCAGCACCAAGCCGTGGGCGGCGGCGGCGGTCGGCAGGATGACATAGCTGGAGCGGATGCCCGGATAGGGCTCGATCGACAGGCGCAGCCAGAAGGCAAGCAGGACTGCCAGGGTGTTGGCGACCAGCGCATTGTAGGTCGCCGCGTCGATCGCGTGCGGAGTGAAGGCGACCCGCCACACGAACGGCACGAGACCCGCCAGCAGCAGGGCGCCGAGCAGTTGTACCCGGCGGCGCACCAGCCAGCTGCCGCGTCCGCGTTCCTCCGTCCGACGCTGGCTGAGCTGAAGCATCGTGACGCTTACAGTGTCCAGATCGGGAAGGGGGCGCCGTGCCGTGGCAGGCTCCAGACGCGTTTCACATCTGCAACGGAGCCGCCGTCTTCCAGCAGGGCGGCCAGCCGCTCGACATCCCATGAGCGGTAAACCGCGTGGGGCACGGCCCCGACTACCATGGCGTAGCGCCCGTCCTCCGGCGCCACGAGGTCGAGGCCGTATTCTTGACGAGCCTCGGCCGGGTCGGCCAGCGGGTCGGCGACGTCGACGGCGTGGCCATGCACCTGCAGCCGGCGGACGATATCGATCACCCGGCTGTTCCGCAGGTCGGGGACGTTCTCCTTGAAGGTGAGGCCGAGCACCAGGATACGCGCCGGCGCGGCGAGCCGGTCGTGCAGCTGATCCGCGATCCACGCGCCCATGCCGTCGTTGGTCTCGCGCCCCGCGAGCACCACCTGCGGATGGTGGCCGAGCTGCTGCGCGCGGTAGGACAGGTAATAAGGGTCGACGCCGATGCAGTGGCCGCCGACCAGGCCGGGTTCGAAGGGCAGGAAGTTCCACTTAGTGCGAGCGGCGTCGAGCACGTCCCAGATCGACAGGTCCATTCGGGCGAAGATCTGCGCCAGCTCGTTCATAAAGGCGATGTTGATGTCGCGCTGCGCGTTTTCGATCACCTTCGCCGCCTCGGCGGCGCGGATGGAAGCGGCGCGGAAGATGTCTCCGCCGTTCACCGCCCCATAGACTCGGGTCAGCAGGTCGAGCGTGGCGGGGTCCTCGGCGGCGACCACCTTGGTGATCTTGTCGACCGTATGAACCGTGTCGCCGGGGTTGATCCGTTCCGGGCTGTAGCCGAGCTGGAAATGCGTGCCGCGGGTGAGCCCGGACCGTTGCTCCAGTTCCGGGCCGCAGATGTCCTCGGTCACGCCGGGATAAACGGTGCTTTCAAAGACCACGACCGCAGGTATGTTGGGGTCGAGCAGGCCGGCAACCGTCCGGGTGGCGCCGAGCAGCGGGCCAAGGTCGGGCCGGTTGGCGGAGTCCACCGGGGTCGGGACCGTGACGATGAAGAGGTCGCGTTCGCGCGCCTCGGCCGGGTCGGCGGTCAGCGTCAGCGAGCTGGCGGCGAGCCGTTCGGAAGGTACTTCGCGGGTCCGGTCGTGGCCGCCTTGCAATTCGGCGATCCGGCGGGGATCGCTGTCCAGCCCAATGACGTCGAAGTGCTCGGCCAGCGCCACGGCCAGCGGCAGGCCCACATACCCCAAGCCGACAACCGTGATTCGAGGATGTTGCACGAACGCGGTAACTCCGGGCTTGTCAGCAGGCGTCGGCTATGGTGGGTTGGGAGCGGACCGGCAAGCCCGGGAGCAAAGCTGCAACCGTGTGGCGCAGCTCCGCGTTAGGATTGTCGTTGAACAGGGAGCGCCGTGATGACCGTTGCAAGAATCGCCCTCGGATTGGCGGCCCTCGGCCTCAGCGGCGCTGCCGCGGCGCAGGGCTGGACTCCCGGTTCGGAAATCATCGGCCAGTCGGTGCAGGTCGAAACCAACGGCGTGGTGAACACCATCACCTTCAACGGCGACGGCACCGCCGCGATCCAGACGCCAGGCGGGCGCTCGATCCCGGCCAGCTGGACGGCGAACGGCGGCAACTTGTGCCTCAGCACCGGCGGCGCATCGGAATGCTTCCCCTACGCCCAGGCGTTCCAGGCCGGCCAGCCGATCCAGGCAACCAGCAGCTGCGGCGCGACCTCTCGCTGGCTGGCCAACGGCGTCAACCAGCCGCCGCAGTCGCGGGTCGCTGGCGAGCGCGGCTAGGCGGGGCGAAGTCCCTCCCGTCGCCGGAAGGGACTGCCAGAGGTAGCGATCAGTCGCGCGGGATGGGTGCGCCGAGTTTCTCGGCGATCCGTGCCACTTCCTCGTCGGTCGGCGGCTCGGGCAGAGTTTCGCCCGGCGCGACTGCATCATCGGGCATGCCTGGCCCGGTGCCGGCGATATTCTCGTTGATGGCTCGCTCGTTCGGGCCGGTGCTGATCTTCTCGCGATCGTCCATTGCTCTTCTCCCTACGGTGCGTGAGGGTAGGAAAGCCTCGGCGCGGCGGCCGTTCCCCGTCCTGCACCGGCTCGTCGGACCTTTGTTGCGCACCGCCGTGCCCGCGCCCATATGGCGGCCATGAGTGAACGTCTCCCCATTCTGCCGCTGCGCGACATCGTTGTATTCCCGCACCGGATCGTGCCCCTGTTCGTCGGGCGCGAGAAGTCCGTCGCCGCGCTGGAAACGGCGATGGCGGCCGACAAGCATATCTTCCTGGTGGCGCAGCTCGATCCGGCCGAGGACGAGCCGGATCGCGATGCGCTCTATGACCTGGGCGTGGTCGCCACCGCCATGCAGCTGCTAAAGCTGCCCGACGGCACTGTACGCGTGCTGGTCGAGGGCGTTCGCCGGGCCCGGCTGCTGTCGCTGGAGCAGGCCGAGGGTCACATGGTGGCCGAGATCGAAGACGTTTCGGACGAGGAGGCCGAAGGGGCCGAAGTCCAGGCGCTGATGCGCTCGGTGGTCGACCAGTTCGACAATTATGCCAAATTGAACAAGCGCCTGCCGGCCGAGACCAGCATCCAGCTGGGCGAGATCGAGAGCGCCTCGGCGCTGGCCGACGCGGTCGCATCCAACCTGTCGATCAAGGTCGCCGACAAGCAGGCCGTGCTGTCCGAACTGAGCCCGCAACGTCGGCTGGAGATGGTGTTCGCCTTCATGGAGGGCGAGCTCGGCGTGCTCCAGGTCGAGAAGAAGATCCGCTCGCGCGTCAAGCGCCAGATGGAGAAGACCCAGCGCGAATATTACCTCAACGAGCAGTTGAAGGCGATCCAGCGCGAGCTGGGCAACGACGATGGCGAGGGCGGCGACGAGCTGGCCGAGCTGGCGGCCAAGATCCGCAAGACCCGGCTCAGCAAGGAGGCGGCGCAGCGCGCGACGGCCGAGCTGAAGAAGCTCAAGGCGATGGCGCCGATGAGTGCCGAGGCGACCGTCGCGCGCAATTATCTCGACGTGCTGCTCGGCCTGCCGTGGGGCAAGAAGAGCAAGCTCAAGCGCGACATCGGGGAGGCTCAGCGGATCCTCGACGAAGACCATTATGGCCTGGACAAGGTCAAGGAGCGGATCGTCGAATATCTCGCGGTTCAGGCGCGCACGAACAAGCTCAAGGGCCCGATCCTGTGCCTGGTCGGACCGCCGGGCGTCGGCAAGACTTCGCTCGGCCGATCGATTGCGAAGGCGACCGGCCGCGAGTTCGTGCGCCAGAGCCTGGGCGGGGTGCGCGACGAGGCCGAGATCCGCGGCCATCGGCGGACCTACATCGGCTCCTTGCCCGGCAAGATCGTGTCGAACCTGAAAAAGGCCGGCACCAGCAACCCACTGTTCCTACTCGACGAGATCGACAAGCTGGGCCAGGACTTCCGCGGCGATCCGGCCTCGGCGCTGCTGGAGGTGCTCGACCCCGAGCAGAACGCCAAGTTCCAGGACCATTATCTGGAGCTGGACTACGACCTCAGCGACATCATGTTCGTGACGACCGCCAACTCGCTCGACATGCCGCAGCCGCTGCTCGACCGGATGGAGATCATCCGGCTGGAGGGCTACACCGAGGACGAGAAGGTGGAGATCGCCCGCCGCCACCTCATCCCCAAGCAGCTGGAAGCACATGGGCTGAAGGCGGACGAGCTGGAGTTCGCCGACGACGGCCTGCGCGCCGTGCTGCGCTACTACACCCGCGAAGCGGGCGTGCGGACGCTTGAGCGCGAGCTGGCCAAGGTCGCCCGCAAGGCGCTGCGCAAGATCCTGGAAGGGGCGTTCACGTCGGTCACGATTACGGAGGGCAACCTCGGCGACTATCTGGGCGTCCGCCGCTACCGCTATGGCATGAGCGAGGACGAGGACCAGATCGGCGCCGTGACGGGCCTGGCCTGGACCGAGGTCGGCGGCGAACTGCTGACCATCGAGGCGGTGACGGTGCCCGGCAAGGGCCAGATCAAGACTACCGGCAAGCTGGGCGACGTGATGCAGGAAAGCGTCCAGGCGGCGTGGAGCTTCGTCCGCGCCCGCGCTCCGGCCTATGGGGTCAAGCCGTCGCTGTTCGCGAAGAAGGACGTCCACGTCCACCTGCCCGAAGGCGCGGTGCCCAAGGATGGTCCGAGCGCGGGCATCGGCATGGTCACCACCATTATCTCCACGCTGACTGCGGTTCCGGTGCGGCGGGACGTCGCGATGACGGGCGAAGTGACCCTGCGCGGCCGGGTGCTGCCGATCGGCGGCCTCAAGGAAAAGCTGCTCGCGGCCCTGCGCGGCGGCATTTCCACGGTGATCATCCCCAAGGAGAACGAGAAGGACCCTGC
>Ga0210040_10011488_pt1 | contig 10026 bp, 8 predicted proteins | sample CryGeyCG12114_NA_FD_185462 | JGI IMG/M metagenome (GOLD analysis project Ga0210040, IMG submission 185462) | Groundwater microbial communities from aquifer - Crystal Geyser CG19_WC_8/21/14_NA (SPAdes) (version 2) | ecosystem: Environmental > Aquatic > Deep subsurface > Groundwater | place: USA...
GACTGTTGTGCTTTCGCTAACGTCTTGTTTATATATGACTCTCCGAAACCCTATATAAATTCAGCTTCCTATGCGAAAAATCGTGCTTTACATTGCCGCCAGCTTAGACGGCTACATTGCCCGCCCCGACGGCAGCATCGACTGGCTCGAAGACAAGGACTATGCGATAGCCGGGGAAGACTTCGGTTACAGCGATTTCCTCCAGACCATTGACACCACCCTGATGGGCCACAGCACTTACAAGGTCGTGCTTGGCTTTGATATGCCGTTCCCGTATTCTGATAAAAGCAACTATGTGTTCAGCCGCTCCACAAAACATTCCGACACAGCGCATGTCAGGTTTATCAGCACCGATGCCGTTGGTTTTGTACAGGAGCTAAAGCAGCAGCCAGGCAAAACGATCTGGCTCATTGGCGGCGGAGAACTGAACACGCTCCTACTCAACCACCGCCTCATCGATGAGATCATCCTGACCTATATACCGATTCTGCTGGGCGAAGGCATTCCGCTTTTTGCGGCCGGGGCGCAGGAAAGGAAGATGACCCTGACCGGCAGCAGGAGCTACAGCAACGGATTTGTGCAGGTAAGGCTCACTCCCTAACGCCAACTGCCATTCTTGTGCCCACCTGCACGTCTAATTTACTACCTTTGCCGCACGTTTATTTCTTAACAAGCAAAGGTCAGCAATTGGAGAAGCAGTTAAAGAACCAGGTAAGAGCGCTTGCCCTGTACCAGATCGTGGGAGGCATTTTAGGTATTGTCCTTACCCTTTGGGTGATGTTCCGGGGTGAGATTGTGTTGACGCAGCAGGTGCTGCGCATCTCGCTCTTTGCCGCCGGGCTGTTCGTGTTTTCCATCCTGTGCGGTCGCATGCTTTTCCGCCACCCGCAGCGCGGGCTCCTACTCTCGCTCATCAACCAGTTGCTGCAGGTAATTTACTTTGCCTTCGGGGCTTACGGGTTTCAGTACGTGGCAGGCCTGCGCATCGGGCTGGGCTTCGATATGGTCGGCTCCTGGACCTTTAAATTCCGCGTGGCGCTCTCCTCCTTCCAGTTCGACCTCGGCACCGCCACGGGTCAGAAGTTCATCGGCATCAACCTCGTGGCTTTGTTTTTAATATTCTGGATAGAGCGGCTGCAGGAGCAGGTACGAGCAGCGAAATAACTCGCTACTATATACAGGTAACCGAACAATAGCTTTTGTCCCACAGATATAATCAATATATTGGTTTGATTTTGTGTATGCCTTTTGCGAAGCTCCACCGGCAGCAAAAGCACCGGCAACACTGCCGCAAAACAACTTTTATATGACACAACATATCAGTATATGCCGCCTTGTTGTGGCAGCAGCTTTCCTGTGCGGGTGCAACAGCCAGCCCAAATCCGAAACCGCTACGGTAAAAGAGCATGCCGCAAAAGCAATGCTGCAGCGGCAGCAGGATAGCACGTACCAGCTTTCCTTCGCTGAGCTGCAGGTAAGCGTAGCGCCACAGAAAGGCGGCCGGATTACGTCTCTGAAAATGGGCGGAAAAGAACTCTTCGCCAGCGTCGACACGCTCAGCTTTGGCTCTACGTTCTGGCCCAGCCCGCAAAGCGCCTGGAACTGGCCACCCTCGTACCTGCTCGATGCCGCGCCTTACACTGCCACGGCCTCCGGCAACACCCTCACCATGGTGAGCCAGCGGGATGAAAAGCTGGGCTGGCAATTCGAAAAGGAAGTGTCGCTGGTACCGGCCGATACAGCCGTAGCGCTTACTTACACCATCCGCAACATTGCAGACACGGTGCAGCACGTAGCGCCCTGGCAAAACTCGAGGGTGGTAAAAGACGGGCTGGTGTTTTTCCCGAAGGGCAAGCAGGCACTAGAGGAAAGGCAGCATTTTAAGAACGTCACTCCACAGGTAACAGATGGCATCGTCTGGGTCTCGCTGCAGCCGGATATGCGCTCTGAGGGAGAAAAGCTGATAACGGACGGGGCCGAAGGCTGGCTGGCTTATGCCTATAACGGCCTGCTGCTGGTGAAGCAGTTCGAGGATGTCGCTCCGCAGCAACAGGCTCCCGGTGAAGGCGATGTGGAGATCTATATAGGGAAACTCAATGCAAACTTCACGGAAATAGAGCCCCAGGGGCCGTACCAGGCGCTGCAGCCAGGCCAAGAACTGACCTGGACGGTGAAATGGTATGTGCGGGAACTGAATGAGCAGCAAGCGGTTGAAGCGGGCAGCCCGGCACTGGTGCAACGGGTGCGCAGCCTCGTGCGGTAGTTACAGTTCGCCCCGGTAAAACTCTGCCGGCACGCCGCGCACCCCCGGCTGAACGGAGAATATCCCGCCGCTTAGAGGGTATTTCCCTAACTGCTCCGGCGTCTGCCACTCCCGGACAGTAGTAATATAAAGCGTCTCCAGGTTTTTGCCGCCGAAGGCAACTGACGTAACATTCAGGGCCGGCACTTCCACACGCTGCAAGACTGCGCCGGTGGCGGGATCACAGCGGACAACCGCGGCACCTCCCCAAATAGCGATCCAGAGCTTGCCTTCAGCATCGATGGCCATACCGTCCGGGGTGCCGCCCACAGCCGCGGGAATCCGGATCACGACTCTGCCGTTGGTGATTTCCCCTGTCTGATCATCATAGTCGAAGGCCTGCACGGTATAGGTAGGCGAATCTACATAGTACATCGTCTTTTTGTCTGCCGACCACACCAGCCCGTTGGAGACTGTGACATTATCCACTACCCGGTGGAAGCTTTTGTCTTTGTCCATCCGGTATAAAGCCGCGGCACCTTCTTTCAGGTCGTGGGCCATGGTGCCTACCCAGAATCTTCCGGCCGGGTCTGCCTTGCCATCGTTGAAGCGCACCAGCGAATCGTTCAGCGGCTTGGTTACCAGCGTGAGTTCCCCGGTGTTGGTGTCCATTCGCCGGATGCTGTTTTGCATGGCCAGCAGAACGCCTCCGCCCTGTATGGGCACAATGGTGCCGGCTTTCTCACCCGTCGGAAAATGGATGTCCTTTTTAGTGGCAGGGTCGTAGATGTGCAGCTCTGCCGCTTCTATATCCAGCCAGTAAAATTTATTTTCTGTCGGGTGCCAGATAGCGCCTTCGCCTAACCTTGCTTTAGCGTCCAGCACCAGCTTGGCTGTCATGTTCTTCTGGCGCATGTTAAACGATCCCATCATAAGCAGGCACAGCATGAGGCTAAACGCCAGCATGTTCTTTTTCATGAGTATATGATATAGTTTCTGGTGAACGGATAACCGGAACTTCGGTTCCGTTCTATAATTAGGTTGCGGGCTTACCCGCCCCTTTTCAGTGGAGCAGGAGGCAAGAAAATGGCCAACAGGGATATAGCTTAGGTTCTTATAATTCTATTCCATAGTTAGAACAAACGCAGAAGCTTTTCTCTCGGGATGTCTCCGCCGCGTCTCCCATAGTGCCGCGCCCGCCGCCTTACTTCTTCTTTTTCTTAGCCTTGGCTTTCGCTTTTTTGGCTTTGCCGGCTTTTATCTTCTCCTCTGTTTCCTCCGCTTCTTTTAGCAGGGCTTTCCAGTCGTAGGTGGCGGCGGCGCTGAAGTCGATGGTGGCTTCGTAGTCCTCTTTGTCTACCTGCAGCACTTTTATATCCTTGGTGAGGTACGTTTGTATTTCGTCCAGGATGGGCTTCTCCTCGGGGGCACAGAACGAGACGGCGATGCCCTTGGCTGTGCCCCGGCCCGTTCGGCCTACGCGGTGCACATAATTCTCCGGTTGCTCCGGCAGGTCATAGTTCACGACGTAATCCACGTTCGGTATATCGATGCCGCGGGCGCTCACATCCGTTGCGATCAGCAGTTTCACCTCGCCTTTCTTAAACTTCTTCATCGCGTCGAGGCGGTCTTTCTGCTCTTTGTCGCCGTGGATCGTCATGCTCTGGATCTCCACGCGCTCCATGGCTTTCATCACCCGCTCGGCCCGCACCTTGGTCCGCACAAACACCAGGATCTTCTTCTCCGGGTTTTCCTTCACCACCCGCTCCAGGAAATAGCGCTTGTCGTCCATGCCCACATACATTACGGAATGGTCCACGTTCTTAGACACCGGGTCTTTCGGCGATATCTGGATGCGCACCGGCTTGTTTACCAGCGAGTAGGCCAAATCCTTGATGGTTTCGTTGATCGTGGCCGAGAAGAACAGCGTCTGGCGCTTACCGGGCAGTTTGGTGACCAGCTGCCGTATATCATGTATAAAACCCAGGTCCAGCATATGGTCGGCCTCGTCCAGCACCAGTATCTCCACGCGGTGCAGCTGTATATAGCCCTGGCTCACGAGGTCGAACAGGCGACCCGGCGTTGCCACCAGCACATCGATGCCCGCCTCCAGCTTCGCGATCTGCGGCCCCTGCTCCACTCCGCCGTACACACAGAACGTCTTGACGCGCGTGCCGCGGCCGATCTGCTCGAACACTTCCGTAATCTGCAGCGCCAGCTCGCGCGTCGGCACCATCACCACGCATTTGATGCCATCATCGCGGCGGCGGTTCTTGCTGAACTGCAGCTTGTCGAGCACCGGGATGGCGAAGGCCGCCGTCTTGCCTGTACCGGTCTGGGCAATGGCCAGCACATCCTCCCCTTTCATAATAGGCGGAATGGCTTTGTACTGGATATCGGTGGGCTTGATAAAATTGAGCTTGCTCAGGCTTTTCTTTATCTCTTCAGAGATGCGGTAATCTTCGAACTTCATAATGCTGCTGTTTACGGGGCTACTGCTCTTGTTTACGGCAAAAGCCACCTACAAAGGTAGGCAATATTGCTGATCGTTCCTCGCTGCCTGTCATGAGCACGAAAGCATGGGCCGGACACAACGCCACGAGTCCGCTTCTTACTCCCGCCGGTGATAACGACGGATCAGTTTTCTAACACTGGATGCGCTCTACTGCTCCTCTCCTTTACCTGCCCATGGTTAAACTGCCTGTCAAGGCTCTCTATATATACGACCAGGTCCGTGGCAAATCATCAATGGCTGCCAGCGCCTGTACAGCTGATAAAGGCCTATATAGCTGCTTTTCAGCTGTACTTAGGCTAAAGCTGCCGGAACAGCCTTCCGCTGGAAACATATAATAGTAAAATAAACTTTAATGATAGTAAAACTATTATTGTTGAAAGTTGTATATATTTGCAGCAGCTGAGGAGCCAGAAGCATATAAACAGGTTTCTTTCCGGGCAGGCGGAGCAGCTGCATAACCAGGAAAACCATCAAACGACCAGCATTAACAGCGATACATGACAACCAGCATACACATCAGCCTGAACCACAAGTCTTACCTGCGCGAGCCGGAGAGCACTGAACTGGGCAGAAAAATCATCACCGAGAGCATCATCCTGATAGATGCCCTGGGCTTCGAGCAGTTCACCTTCAAGAAACTCGCCGCAGAGATCGGCTCCACGGAGGCCTCCATTTACAGGTACTTCGAAAACAAGCACAAGCTGCTGGTGTACCTGGTGTCGTGGTACTGGGCATGGGTCGATTACACGGTGACGTTCCAGACGAACAACATAGCGGACCCGCGCCAGCGCCTGCTCAAAGCCTTGGAAGTTCTCACAAAAGCCGGTCAGGACGATGACCCCAGCGTGGCCTATATAGATGAGCGCATCCTGCACCGCATCGTGGTGGCCGAATCTTCCAAGGTATACCACACCAAGGAGGTGGACGCCGAAAACAAGGAAGGCTATTTTCTGGAGATAAAGCGCCTGTGCCGCCACCTGGCGCAGATTGTGCTGGATGTAAACCCAGCGTACCCTTACCCGCACTCGCTCATCAGCACCGTGATGGAGGCGGCGCACCAGCAAAAGTACTACGCCTGGCACCTGCCGTCGCTGACGGAGATCAAAGACACGCAGCATTCAGAGGAGGAAACTGTGCAGTTTCTGAAGCACCTGCTTTTCTCCGCAATTAACAGTATCCGTTGACCACGCAAACAGCACACTTATGGCTACCTCCAGCACACTAAAGCAGGCCACGCCTATGCAGCGTTTCCTCCACCTGCTGTCGATAGAGAAACGGGAGATTATATACCTGTACGTATATGCCGTGGCAGCGGGCCTCATCAGCCTGGCGCTGCCACTGGGCATACAGAGCATCATCGGTTTTGTGTCCAGCGGGCAGATATCGGTGTCGGTGGTGGTGCTGATCGGGCTGATCGTACTGGCCCTGCTCATCGTGGGCGGCCTGCAGGTTATGCAGCTGTGGCTGGTGGAGTACCTGCAGCAGCGCATCTTCGTCAGAACCGCCTTCGACTTTGCGCACCGCATCCCGCGCCTGCAGGCGGAGGCCCTGAACCAGCACTACCCGCCGGAGCTGATGAACCGCTTTTTCGATGTGGTGTCGCTGCAAAAAGGAATGGCTAAAATACTGCTGGATTTCTCCACTGCCGTTATCCAGATTGTGTTTGGCCTGCTCCTGCTCTCGCTCTATCACCCGTACTTTATTTTCCTGGGTATAGTCCTGGTCATCGTGCTCGTCACGATCATCTGGAGCACAGGCAAAAAAGGGGTGGAGACCAGCCTCCTGGAGTCGAAGTACAAGTACAAACTGGTGGCCTGGCTGGAGGAAATGGCCCGCGCCCTGAGCACGTTTAAGCTGGTGGGCCACACCAACCTGCCGATGGAGCGCACCGACGGCTACGTGAGCAGCTACCTGAAGGTACGCAAGGAGCACTTCAGCGTGCTGATGACGCAGTACCTGAGCTTCGTCGGCTTCAAAACCTTTATCACGGGTGGCTTGCTGGTGCTGGGCTGTATCCTGGTGGTGCAGCGGGAGATCAACATCGGGCAGTTTGTCGCGTCCGAGATCATCATCATCCTGATCATGACGGCGGTGGAAAAGATTATCGTGAAGCTCGACACAGTGTATGATGTGCTTACAAGCCTGGATAAACTGGGCCACGTCACCGACCTGCCTATTGAAGAAGTACAGGGCATGAAGCTGGAAGAACTGCCGCTTGACGGCGGGCTGGGCATACAGGTGCAAAACCTCCGCTACGGCTACCCGGATACCGGGAAAACGATTCTTAAGAATATCAGCTTCCATATAAAACCATCAGAGCGCATCTGCTTGGCGGGATATAACAACGCGGGAAAGAGCACCCTCATCAGCCTTTTGCTGGGCCTGTACCCTTCCTATGAAGGCAGCATCGTTTACAGCGGCGTTTCCCTCCGGGACCTGCACATCGGCAACCTGCGCAGCCTCATCGGCGACAACATGTCGAAGGAGCAGGTGTTTGACGGCACGCTGCTGGAAAACATCACGCTGGGCCGGAAACTGCCGCTGCAGGATGTGCTTTGGGCAACAGACCTGGTGGGCCTCAGCAATTTTGTGCACGGGCTGCCGGAAGGGCTGCAGACATACCTGGTAGGCGGAAGCCAGCGCCTTTCGGCGAGCATTGCCCGCAAGATAGTGATGGCCCGCAGCCTGGTGCGGCGCCCGAAGCTGCTCATTATTGATGACTTCTGGGTGGGCATGAGCAGAAGGGAGAAGATGAACTTAATGCGCATCCTCACCGGCCAGCAGTTTAGCTGGACGATGATCATCGTGTCGAACGACCGGGATGTGATGGAACTCTGCGACCGCACGCTGCTGCTGCAGGACGGGCAGCTGGTGGCCTCCGGCGATTACGGGCACATCAGCCAGCACGAACTATTGAAAGAACTAACACTTATAACGGCTTAAGGCGCTATGGCAAAGACCGCAACAGAGACCAATCATCCGGATTATATGCAGCTAGAGGCGATGCAGCAGGTGCAGACGCCGCGCCAGGGCCGCATCCTCACCTACTGGATCGGCGGCATCTTCCTGGTGATACTGCTGTGCCTGTTCCTGCCCTGGACCCAGAACATCAACTCGCAGGGCATGCTGACAGCACTTACCCCACAGGACAGGCCACAGACTGTAGAGGCTGTGATAGCAGGCCGCATCGAGCAATGGCATATTATGGAGGGCACTTTTGTGAACAAAGGCGACACCATCGCGAGCCTGTCGGAGATAAAGGAGAAGTACATGGACCCGAACCTGCTGGCAAACATCCGGGAGCAGCTGGAGTCGAAGCAGGGCGCTGCCGTGGCGACCGGCGCCAAAGCGCAGGCCATGCAGGAGCAGATACAGGCCCTGCGCGAGGGGCTGGTATATAGCCTGCAGAAAGGGCGCAACAAAGTGGAGCAAACCCGCCTGAAGCTGCAGAGCGACAGCATGGACGTGGTGGCGCAACGTACCGAACTGGCCATTGCAGAAGCTCAGTTTGCCCGGCAGGAGACCCTCTACACGCAAGGGCTAAAGTCGCTTACCGAGCTGGAGGCACGCCGCCTGAAGCTGCAGGAGGCCCAGGCGAAGCTCTTATCGGTGATCAACAAGACGGACGCGACGCGGGCAGAGCTGCAGAACGCCCGCACCGAACTGAACTCGCTGCAGGCGGAGTATGCGGACAAAATAGCTAAGGCAGAGGCTGAACTCAACGCTACGCAGTCGTACGTCCTGGGCACCCAGGCCGAAGTGGCGAAGCTCCAGAGCGAGTACAGCGGTACGCAGGTCAGGAACCGGTATTACCACATTCTGGCCCCCCAGGACGGTTACCTGGTGAGAACACTGAAAGCGGGGCTCGGGGAAACGGTAAAAGAAGGCGAGGCGCTGGCCACTATCATGCCGCACAACCCGCAGCTGGCAGCCGAGCTATATGTAGATGCGCTGGATCTGCCGCTGATAAAGCCGGGGGACGACATGCGCCTGCAGTTTGAGGGATGGCCGGCACTGGTGTTTACAGGTTGGCCGGGGGCCAGCTTTGGCACTTTCGGCGGCAAGGTGGCCGTAATCGACAACAGCGGCACCAATGGCCGGTACCGCTTGCTGGTAGTGCCGGACCCGGCGCAGGAGGAGTGGCCGGGTGCCTTGCGGGTAGGCTCCGGGGTGCAGGGCTGGGCCATGCTGAACACGGTGCCGATCTGGTACGAGCTATGGCGACAGCTCAACAACTTCCCCGCTGATTATACCGGCGATGCCAAGACTGGCGCAAAAGAAGGGAATACGAAAACACAGGAGAACTACGAGGAATAAACCGGACATGACACGCATGGTTATCTATACAAGCCTCTTGCTGCTCGCTGTGCTGCACCTGCCCCGCACACCTCTTGCCAGGGCGCAGGTGCAGGACTCGGCGCAGGTACTCACGCTGCAGGATTTTCACCGCCTCATCCTGCAGCACCACCCCGTGGCCGCGCAGGCGGCGTTGCTCACGGAACAGGCGCGGCAGGAACTGCGGATGGCGCGCGGCACCTTCGACCCTGTGATCAGCAGCAAAGTTTACCGCAAAGAGTATAACGGAAAGGAATACTACACCCTTTGGAACAACACGCTGCGCATCCCCACTTGGTTTGGCCCTGAGTTGGTGGCCGGTTATGACCAGACGCAGGGGCAGTACCTGAACCCCGAATCCGGCACCCCCGACAAAGGCCTCAGCTATGCCGGCATATCCGTGCCGCTGGGCCAGGGGCTGTTCATTGACGAGCGGCGCGCCATTATCCGGCAGGCCAGCCTGATGCAGGGTATAGCGGAAGCCGAACGCGTCAAACTCATCAACAAACTGCTGCTGCAGGCCACCAAAGACTACTGGGACTGGCTGCTGTATTACCGGGAAATGCAGCTGTACCAGGAGTCGCTGGAGCTGGCGGCGTTCAGGATGCAGGCCGTACGGGCGCGTGTGCAGGAAGGCGACCTTGCCGCCATCGATACGGTGGAGGCGCTCACGGCAGTGCAGGACCGGCAGGTGATGCTGCAGCAGGCGCGGCTGGCCTATAACAACTCCCGGCTGATGGTCTCCACGCACCTCTGGGCCGAAAACCAGGTGCCGCTGGAGCTGCAGGAAAGCATAGTGCCCGCCTTAGCCGGCAGCGAACTGACTTCTCTGCCGCAGGACTCGGTGCAGCAACTGCTGGAGATAGCCCGGGTAAATCACCCGGACCTGCGGAAGCTCAACCTGAAAGGGCAGCAACTGCAGGTAGAGCAGCGC
>Ga0210040_10011491_pt1 | contig 10022 bp, 9 predicted proteins | sample CryGeyCG12114_NA_FD_185462 | JGI IMG/M metagenome (GOLD analysis project Ga0210040, IMG submission 185462) | Groundwater microbial communities from aquifer - Crystal Geyser CG19_WC_8/21/14_NA (SPAdes) (version 2) | ecosystem: Environmental > Aquatic > Deep subsurface > Groundwater | place: USA...
TCGCGACGGGCGCGTGGTCGGCCGCCGTCGGGCGGATGCTCGGCCACGATTTCCCCGTCCGTCCCGTCCGGCGCCAGATCGGGTTTCATCGCCCGTCGCTCCCTCCAGCACGTATCCCCTTCACCCTGGACGTCGCCACGGCGTGCTTCCTGCACACCATGGGGCCCGACGTGCTCGTCCTCGGACACTCCGACCCCCGACAGCTGGACGGCTTCGGACGCGACTACGACGACAGCTGGCTCCCTGGGCTCCGGACCGGGCTGTCGCAGTTCGCGTCCAGCGTCGGAGAGCTCGAGGTGCACGACGGGTGGGCCGGGCTGTACGAGATGACCCCGGACGCGAACGCCCTGATCGGCGAGCTCCCGCGACTGCCGTTCCGCGCCCTGTACGCGGCGGGCTTCTCCGGCCACGGCGTGATGCACAGCCCGGCCACCGGAGAGATCGTCGCCGACCTCGTGCTCGGGACGACCCCGTTCGTCGACGTGCGCGGTTTCGCGCTCGAGCGGTTCGCGGTCGGTGGCGGCCGTGCCGACGAACGGATCCAGGTATGACGAACGTGCCCACCCCGGACGAGGAACCCCTGCAGATGTCGACCTTCCGTCTCGCCTCGCGCCTGTCGGCGATCCGCGAGTCACCCAGCATGAGAGCCGCCCAGACGGCCCGCGACCTGAAGGCCGCCGGCCATGACGTCATCGACCTCACCCTCGGCGAACCGGACTTCGACACCCCCGACCACGTCAAGGACGCCGCGATCGCCGCGATCAGGGCCGGTCAGACCAAGTACACCCCGGTCAACGGCACCCCGGCGCTGCGCAGGGCGATCGTCGCGCACACCAGTACCCGCACCGGCCACACGTACGGCCCGGAGAACGTGGTGGTGGGTGGTGGGGCCAAGCAGGTGATCTTCCTCGCCCTGATGGCGACGGTGGAGGCGGGCACCGAGGTGCTCGTCCCCGCGCCGTACTGGGTGTCCTACCCCGACATGGTCGCCGCGCACGGCGGCCGACCCGTCGTGGTGGAGTGCGGTGAGGAGCACGGCTTCCTGCTGACGCCGGACCAGCTGGAGGCCGCGATCACCGACCGGACCCGGTGGCTGATCCTCAACGCCCCCGGCAACCCGAGCGGGGCGCTCTACTCCGCCGACCGGCTCGCCGAGCTCGCCACGGTGCTGCGCGCCCATCCGCAGGTGCTCGTGCTCTGCGACGAGATCTACGACGAGATCGTCTACACCGACCGGCCGGCCACGAGCCTGCTCACCGTCGCACCCGACCTCGCCGACCGCGTCCTGCTGGTCAACGGCGCCTCCAAGACCTACGCGATGACTGGGTGGCGGATCGGCTGGGGCCTCGGGCCCGTGCCGCTGGTCAACGCGATCAACATCCTGCAGTCGCAGAGCTCGACCTGCCCGTCCTCGATCAGCCAGGCCGCTGGGGTCGCCGCCCTGACCGGCGACCAGGGCTTCATCACCACCACCCGCGACGCTTACCGCCGTCGCCGCGACCTGCTGGTCGCCGCACTCGACTCGATCCCGGGTCTCACCCCGGTCACCCCCGACGGCTCGTTCTACTGCTTCGTCGGCTGCCGGGGACTCATCGGCCGAAGCACACCGTGAGGTGGCCTCCTGCGGACCGACGAGGACGTCGCCCTGTACCTGCTCGACCGGGCCGGCGTCGCCACGGTCCAGGGCTCCGCGTACGGCGCCTCGCCGTACCTCCGGCTCTCGTTCGCCGCCGCCGCACCCACCCTGCTCGAGGCAGCGCGCCGCATCGCCCCCGCGGTCGAAGCGTTGCTCCCTTGACCCCCCTCACCCTCGACCATCGGAGAAGCCCGTGACCCGAACCAGCCCCGCGCCCGCGCCCGACCCGGCACACGGGCACTCGAGCGCCACCCTGTACGAGGCGTCCGGGCTCCCGATCGCCCTCGACCCGCACATCCGTGCCGCCTGGTCCGGTGCCCGGTTGAGCGGACCCGCCTTCACCGTGCAAGGACGCGGCGGCGACAACCTCGCGCTGCACCATGCCGTCCTCGCCGCACCAGCCGGCTCCGTGCTCGTCGTCGACGCCGACGGCGCCCAGCACGGCCACTGGGGCGAGGTGCTCGCCGTGGCTGCCCAGCAGCGCGGCATCGTCGGCCTGCTCATCGACGGCGGCGTTCGGGACCGCGACGAGCAGTGCCAGCGCGGCTTCCCCGTCTTCTCCCGGAACGACTCGATCCTCGGCACCGGCAAGAGCTACCCGGGCGTGCTCGGCCAGCCGGTCGTGCTCGGTGGCATCACCATCGCGACCGGGGACCTCGTCGTCGGGGACACAGACGGCGTCGTGGCCATTGCTGAGTTCGAGGTCCATCGCGTTCTCGCCGCCGCCGATGCGCGCGTGGCGCACGAGCAGGACGTCTTCGTCCAGCTCTTGGGCGGGGCGACGACCGTGGACCTCTACGACCTGCCCCGACCCTGACTCCCCTACCGGCCGTGCCACGCCACGTCGCGCCAGCTGGTCTACTAAGGGAGCTGAACGCCCTGCCGAGTCCCCGCCACCCTTTTGCAAACCCGGACGCACTCATCAGAGCCGGCCTTCGCAACGAAGCGGGAGACGAACAAGGCGATGCGAGACGGGGTAGCGGCCACCGTCCAGCCTCGCGTCCCACAACCGGCCATCCTCGACGACGGGCGCAGGACGTCTCCCTTGCGGAACCGGATGGCGCGGGCGACGACGCGGACGCGTTCCACGTCGGTGCGTGAGCCGAGGGGGCGAAGGGCGACGGCCTCATCGCAAGTACACCGCTTGCAGCGAGACCTCCGCCGACGACCACGACGTCGCGGTGTACCTGCTCGACCGTGCTGGCAACGCGACGATCCAGGGTGCTATTCGCGGCACCTTCTACCTGCAGCTGTCCTTCGCCACCGACGACGCCTTGCCACATTGCGCCACTGATCACATCCGCGAAGCCGTCGCGGCCCTCGAATGACCGCCCGTGAATGAGCGCCGCTTGGGTGAATGCAGCCCCACTAAGGCTCCGACACCGGTACCCGTCGCAACCCTCGAGCTGAAGTCCCTCGACCTGCACCGGATTCGCGCGTTCGGGTCAAGCCCGGCGGAGTGGTGTACGGGTTCTGATCTTTCGAGGTTGCGCATTCAGGCCGTGAGGGCCTGAAGGGTGAGTTCGGTAGTCGCCTCCTCGGTGGTGACGGTCTGGCTGCGGGGTGAGGACGTCGAGGCCGAGGTAGCGCCGGCCTTCGGCCCATTCGTCGTGCTGCTCGGCGAGGACGCCGACCAGGCGGATGATCGAGCTGCGGTCGGGGAAGATGCCGACGACGTCGGTGCGCCGGCGGATCTTGCGGTTGAGCCGCTCGTTGGGGTTGTTCGACCAGATCTGTTACCAGATCTCCTTCGGGAACGCGGTGAAGGCGAGGATGTCGGCCCGCGCACCCTCGAGGTGCGCGGCCACGTGCGGCAGCTTGTCGGTCAGGGCGTCGACGACGCGGTCGAACTGGGCGTGCACCGCGTCGGCGTCGGGCTGGTCGTAGACCGAGTGCAGCAGGGCTTTGACCCAGCCCCACGAGCTCTTCGGGGTCGCGCTCATCAGGTTCGCCGCATAGTGAGGGTGCGGCACCGCTGCCAGCTGGCCCCGGTCAGGGTGGCGCCGATCGCCGCGACCAGACCTTGGTGGGCGTCGCTGGTGACGAGCCGCACGCCGGAGAGGCCGCGGGCGACGAGGTCGCGGAAGAACCCGAGCCGGCCGGAGCCGTCCTCGCTGGTGGTGAGGTGCAGGCCGAGGATCTCGCGGTGCCCGTCGGCGTTGACCCCGGTCGCGACCAGGGCATGGACCCCGACGACGCGGCCGCCTTCGCGGACCTTGAGCACCAGCGCGTCGGCGGCGACGAACGTGTAGGGCCCGTCGAGCGGCGGGTCCGGAACTGCTCGACATTGGCGTCGAGGTCCTTCGCCATCTCCGAGACCTGACTCTTGCTCAGCCCGGTGATGCCGAGGCTCTGGACGAGCTTGTCCATCCGTCGGGTCGAGACCCCGAGCAGGTAGCACGTCGCACCACCGAGGTCAGGGCCCGCTCGGCGCGCCTGCGCCGCTCGAGCAGCCAGTCGGGGAAGTAGGAGCCCTGACGCAGCTTCGGCACCGCGACGCCGACGGTGCCGGCGCGGGTGTCGAAGTCGCGGTGGCGGTAGCCGTTGCGCCGGTTCGTCCGCTCCTCCGACACGGTGCCGTACTCGGCGCCGCAGACGACGTCGGCCTCGGCCGACAACAAGGTGTTGATGAACGTGCCGAGGAGTTCGCGGAGTAGGTCGGGACTGGCCTGGGCCAGCTGCTCCTCGAGCAGGCGGACAGAGTCGATACTAATCTTGACGGTCATCAAGGTGTCCTTCTTCGAGTTGGTTGTGAGAGATCACTCGAAGGATCACCTGGTGGCCGTCGCCTACGTCTGCAGCGACACGCTCCCCAGGATCCGTACACCACTCTGCTGGACTCCACTGCTGTCAGCGCATCATGGAGCTGAAGGTCCACGGATCGCCGGTCATAGCCGGTGTGGGACATCAGCTGCTGCGCACGAGGAAGGCACGGCACCCGCACGTCCTCGAGCGCCGACGCCGAACCTCGCGGGAATGCCGAACACCGAGGTCGCACGCTCCTGCGCTTGCTTGGACCGCCGAGGGCAAGATCATCCGGCCGATGAAACGTTGACTGTCAAGTAATCCGGCTACTGACAAGTCGGATGGCAAAGATTGCCGCGCTGAGACTCCCGACGCGTGGCATCGCAGGCGGGAACTACTGACAACCTCGATGACACCGGACATCCTCCGCCCGCCCCCCTTGGGGGGATTACCCGATGGTGGTAGTTGTCCCCCTCCAGTTCTTGTTGTTTCGGCTGCTGCCGCTCCCTCGCCGCCGCGCGCGCGACTGACTTCTTACTATCGATGATGACGGATGTGCTGTCCTGTCCCGATCATCGTGTCAGCCGTCCTCGCTGCTGGTCCTGTCGTCGGTCGATCACAGCCCGGCGCCGCCGGGCGACACCAGAATCTTCACGGCCGTCTCGTTGCGGTTGATCAAGGTGTCGAAGCCTTCGTCGATCAGGTGGTCGAGGCCGATCTTGCCGGTGATGAACGGCTTGAGGTCGACGAGGCCCTCCTGGACGAGCCGGATCGTGCTGGGATGGTCGCCCATGTAGGCGATCGTGCCTCGGAGGTCGATCTCCTTGAGGACGAGCTTCTGCAGGTCCACCGAGGCCCGATGACCCCAGATGGAGACCACGACCACCACACCGGCGGGTCTGACCGCGTCCACGAGGGTGTCGAGCACGACGTTCACGGAGCTGCACTCGAACGCGACGTCAGCACCGGTCCCACCCGTGAGCTCGTGCACCCGCTCGACCACGTCCACCACGGTCGGGTCGAGGGCGTCGTCGGCCACGCCGGAGTCGAGGGCCTTCTGGCGCCGCAAAGCGCTGGGTTCGCTGACGATCACGGTGAGGCCCTTCGCCTTGAGCACGGCTGCGGTCAGCAGCCCGATCGGCCCTGCGCCGCCGATCAGGGCCACCTGCCCGGCCACCGCTCCGCTGCGGACATAGGCGTGGTGGCCGACCGAGAGCGGCTCGATCAGCGCGGCCTGGTCGAGGGGCATGTCGCCCACCGGGTGCACCCAGCGTCGCTCGACAGCGATCTTCTCGCCGAGCCCACCGCCGCGCCCGGCCAGCCCGATGAAGTTCATGTTCGGGGTGAGGTGGTAGTTGGACCCCGGCTCAGTGGAGTAGCGCGGGTCGATGATGTAGGGCTCCACCACGACCCCGTCGCCCACCTGCAGGTCGTCGACGCCCTCGCCCACCGCGTACACCGTGCCCGACATCTCGTGGCCCAGCGTCACCGGGGCGGACTCGCCGGACAGCGGGTGCGGGTGGCCGGCCGGCGGGATGAAGATCGGCCCGTCGAGGTACTCGTGCAGGTCGGTGCCGCAGATCCCGCACCAGGCGACCTGGATCCCGACGGTGCCAGGGGTCACCTCCGGCTCCGCGACCTCCTCGACCACGATCTGTCCTCGGTCGTGGTAGCGCGCCGCTCTCATGGCTCTCCTTCTCGTCGGGGTGCCGCGTCACCGGGTGTGACTTCTCGCCGTGCACCACCTTGCTGCTGACGCTGCCACCGGCAGGACGTCGGAGCCAGGGCCGGAAGTCACTCGCGCTCGACCTTCGGGCACGGGGACGCGGCTTAGTCCCGGCCCGGAGCCGGGTCGGCCCGGTCGAGGACTTTCGACCCTGGTACCCGAGCGCGGTCACCTGGTGTGCTTCTGAGGAGAAGGCTTCCGACGTTGGGACAGGACCATGGACCAGGACGCGCGCCAGTTCCGCACGCTGGACGAGCGGCACTGCAAGGAGCTGCTCGCTCGGCACAACGTCGCTCGGATCGCCTGGCAGGCGGCGGACGGGCCGCTCATCCTTCCCGTCAGTTACGTCTTCAGGCAGGACACAGCGGTCTTCCGGACCTCGCCGTACGGGGTCATCTCCGAGCTCGTCAATCCCACTGACGTCGCTCTGCAGATCGACGGGCTCGACGAGTGGCGCCGCAGCGGCTGGAGCGTGCTGGTGCAGGGTCGGGCCGAGGCGGTGGCCGAGCCGGCCGACATGGTGGACCTGTGGACCGTGGACGGGCTGGTCCCGTGGGCGCCCGGGGTCCGGAACCTGTTCATCCGGATCCGGCCGCGCCGGATCACCGGGCGCATCCTCGTCAGCCGTGCCGGAGTCGCGGAACCCGTGGAGCACCGGAACTAGTCTCACCAACGTGCCGCGCGACGCCGACCGACCCTCCGGTCTCACCGACGAGGACCGGTTGCAGAGCCTGCTGGCGGCGAACCGGGCGATCGTGGGCGAGCTGTCCCTGCCCGCCGTGCTGCGTCAGATCGTGGAGACGGCCCGGAGGGTCGCCGGTGCCCGGTACGCGGCGCTGGGCGTGCTCGGTCTGGACGGCCGGCTCGAGCAGTTCGTGCACAGCGGCCTGGACCCCGAGGCCGCGGCCGCCATCGGGCACCTGCCGACCGGGCACGGCATGCTCGGCGCACTGATCGCCCACCCCGAGCCCATCCGGCTGCACGCGATCAGCGACGACCCCCGCTCCTCGGGCTTCCCGGCCCACCACCCGCCGATGCGGACGTTCCTCGGGGTGCCGATCCGGTCCCGGGACGCCGTCTTCGGCAACCTTTACCTGACCGACCGGGTCGACGGCGAGGACTTCACCGAGACCGACGAGAGCCTGGTGCTGGCGCTGGCGGCGACCGCCGGCGTCGCCGTGGAGAACGCGCGGCTCTACGAGGAGTCACGCCGCCGGCAGGAGTGGCTGAGGGCGTCCGGCGAGATCAGCCGCGACCTCCTCGCCACGGAGGAGACCGACGAGCACGTGCTCCGCCGCATCGCCGCGAGCGTCCAGCGGCTGGCCGACGCCGACGTGGTGGCCATCCTGCTGCCCACCGCCGACCGGCCGCCCGAGCTGCACGTGGTGGCGGCCAGCGGCGAAAGAGCCGCAGCCCTGCGGGGCACCCATCACGTGGCGGCCGGCAGCCTCGCGTGGCGCTCGATGGAGTCCGGCCGCGGCACGCAGGTCGACGCGACGGACTCCGGCGAGACCGTCCTGCTCGACGCCCACCTCGCGGTCGGGCCGGTGATGGCCGTGCCGCTCACCGGTGAGTGGCGCGCTCGGGGTGCGGTCCTGCTCGGCCGGCTCCGCGGACGGCGGCCGTTCGCCGAGAGCGACCTGCAGATGGCCGAGGCGTTCGCCGGCCAGGCCGCCCTGGCCCTCGAGCTCGCTGACGCCCGAGCCGACCAGCTGCGGCTGAGCGTGCTGGAGGACCGGGACCGGATCGCGCGCGACCTGCACGACCACGTCATCCAGCGGCTGTTCGCCATCGGTCTCGGCGTGCAGAGCATGGCGGCGGTGGTGGAGGGGCCCGGGCTGCCGGCCCGGCTCACCCGGACCGTCGACGAGCTCGACGAGACCATCCGCCAGATCCGCAGCTCCATCTTCGCGCTGCGCGAGAACCGCGTCACGGCCCGCTCGGTCAAGGAGGCCGCGCTGGCCCTCGTCGCCCAGCTCGAACCGGTCCTGGGGCTGGAGCCGGAGCTGTACTTCTCGGGTCCGCTGGACACCCTGGTCGACGAACGACTGGTCGACGACGTGGAGGCGGTGCTGCGCGAGGCACTCACGAACGTGGCCAAGCACGCCCGAGCCCGCACGGCGACCGTGGTGGTCTCCGTGACGGAGGGCCGGCTCCTCGTGCAGGTGCTCGACGACGGGGTCGGCATCGATCAGGGCACGACCCACAGCGGGTTGGCCAACCTGCGGACCCGCGCGGAGCAGCGTGGCGGGGACCTGGACGTCGACAACCGCGACGAAGGAGGACTGAGGCTGGCATGGACGATCCCGCTCGCCATCTGAGGAACGTGGCCTCGGGCAAAGCCGACGCGCAGCCGCCGGCGGCGCCGCCGGCACCGATCCGCGTCTTCATCCTCGACGACCACGAGCTGGTCCGCCGTGGGCTCGCCGACCTGCTGGGCTCGGAGCGAGACATCGACATCGTCGGCGAGGCTGCCACGGTCGCTCAGGCGCTGCGTCGCATCCCGGTTGTCCGACCGAGCGTGGCGGTGCTGGACGCCCGGTTGCCCGACGGCAGCGGGATCGACGTCTGCCGCGAGATCAGCTCGAGCCATCCCGAGGTGCGCTGCGTGATCCTGACGTCGTACGACGACGAGGAGGCCCTCTTCGCGGCGGTGATGGCCGGGGCGGCCGGCTACCTGCTGAAGCAGATCGGGGGCTCGTCGCTGGTGGACGGCATCCGTGAGGTTGCCGCTGGCCGCTCGCTCTTGGACCCGGTGACGACCGAGGCGCTGCTCGCCCGGCTCCGGAACCCTCCCAGCCCCGACCTTTCGGACGGCCTGACCGCCCGCGAACGTCAGATCCTCGACCTCATCGTCGACGGCTGCACCAACCGCCAGATCGCCGAACAGCTCTTCCTCGCCGAGAAGACCGTCAAGAACTACGTCTCCGCGCTGCTGGCAAAGCTCGGGATGCAGCGTCGGACCCAGGCTGCCGTGTACGGCTCGGAGAGGCGCCGGCGGCGCTGACGAAGCGAGGACTTTCGGCCCTGCCGTCGGCCGCGGACCAGGGCCAGGCTGAGGGTATGACTGCCGTAGCAGACCCCGTCGCCGACCTCGCTCGGCTCGACGACGCCGAGCTGGCCGCCCTGGACGCCTGGTGGCGCGCCGACAACTACCTGACCATCGGTCAGATCTACCTCAAGGACAACGCGCTGCTGCGGCGTCCGCTCACCGTCGACGACATCAAGCCGCGGCTGCTCGGCCACTGGGGGACCAGTCCCGGTCTGTCGTTCATCTACGCCCACGTGTCCCGGCTGATCCGCCACACCGGGCAGGAGTGCATCTACCTCGCCGGTCCCGGTCACGGTGGCCCCGCGCTCGTCGCCGCCGGCTACCTCGAGGGCACCTACTCCGAGATCTATCCCAAGATCAGCCAGGACGCCGCCGGCCTGCAGTCGCTGTTCCGCCAGTTCTCCTCCCCCGGCGGCATCCCCAGCCACGTCTCGGTGACCACACCGGGCTCCATCCACGAGGGCGGTGAGCTGGGGTACGTCCTGGTGCACGCGTTCGGCACCGTGATGGACAACCCGGACCTGCTGACCATCGCGGTCGTCGGGGACGGCGAGGCCGAGACCGGCCCGCTGGAGGGCTCGTGGAAGGGCATCTCGTTCCTCAACCCGGCGCGTGACGGGGCGGTGCTGCCGGTGCTGCACCTCAACGGCGCCAAGATCGCCGGGCCGACGGTGCTGGGCCGCAAGCCGCCGGCCGAGGTGCGTTCGCTGCTCGAGGGCCACGGCTACGAGGTCCTTGAGGTGTCCGGCGACGACGTGCCCGGCATGCACCACCGCTTCGCCGAGACCCTGGCGTACGCGTACGGCCGGATCACCGAGATCCAGGCCGCCGCGCGCGGCGGTGACTGGGACCGGTCACGGCCG
>Ga0210040_10011492_pt1 | contig 10022 bp, 9 predicted proteins | sample CryGeyCG12114_NA_FD_185462 | JGI IMG/M metagenome (GOLD analysis project Ga0210040, IMG submission 185462) | Groundwater microbial communities from aquifer - Crystal Geyser CG19_WC_8/21/14_NA (SPAdes) (version 2) | ecosystem: Environmental > Aquatic > Deep subsurface > Groundwater | place: USA...
TCCGCGATATGGAACGATTAGTCGATTTTTTCGTTAGATCGTTAGATTTTTTTGAATCAACTGGACTTGGAGGTGAGAAAGCCGCTGGGTGTGTATTCGAATTGCATCTACCAGGTCCTTAGGGCATGGGACCTAAGAGACCTTGTTACACTTACTAAGAAATTAGAGCCGCATAATCCCTCAAAATTAACTATCACAACTTGTATGTAATTTTTTAAGGGGCTATTGTCGTAGGGTGGGTCAATGAGATGCTCTTCTTGAGCTTTTATAAGGGTTAAGAGATGAGGACAGTAAGCTTTAAGGGTCACTCTTTAATGTAGCCAACAAAAAAATATCTCTACCGCTGTAGGATCTACAAAAATTTATTCTCTGTAGTGCAGATTTAAACATTTACTTGACGGCTTCCCCTATAACTACTTTGTTTTAAGGGAAGCCTTAACGTAAACGTCAACGTAAAAACAACGTATTTTAAACTAAGTCTTTAGCTTGTTGTTAGTAGTTTTCACAGTGCAGGAATTCAAATTTAAATTGTTCTTATTCGTTACAAAATCCGTAGGCTATTGCTTAAGTCAAGTTGCTAGTGAAATGATCTGCAATATCTGCCGGTATGAGAAGTTAAGTCTAATTATGGTTTTCGTCTACACAATTTATATCTAGAAATTAAACCAAGTCGTGCTCCTGGCTTATGAATTCTTCTTGCTTGTCGTTGAGCTCGTGATAATCTTGACATAATTTAACTAATGAACCAAAAGAGAAGAAATAGGAGTAGAAAATGTCGATTTGAATGCTGCAACAGCACAGAATGGAGAGATTATCACTGTAAAAAACAAGTATTAAATTGATTGGGATAAATGGGAAATTATGCGAGAACGCTTTTTAAACCTGTGCACACACGATGACTCCTACAGAAGAATGTAAGAATCAAGAAAGAAGAAAGACCTCTTGCGAAATCAGCCAGTAAATATTGTGTATATAACACCAAATTAAATACCTGCAAAGCCGAAGACGGTACGCTTCTGCCACTGAAATCAATACACAATCCACTATTAAACACCGGATTTTTGAACTGTTAAGGTGAATTTTTTCAGAAAATGTCAGAAAATTTGGTCGTAGATTAGATTGCATAGTTTGTTAATTAATCAGTAGCTCAATAATATTTTCTAAATATTACTGGTAAGTGTAAAGCATAAAATGTTAAAAGCTCCTGTCTCTACGAGTGACAAAAGTGTAAAAAAAGACTGTTAATCACACTGTTTTCTAGACATAGTTAGGTTCAGGTTATTTAGATCATAAACCATAAATATATGTTAATAACAATGTCTGTGGTTGTGTACTTGTAAGCACGTAAAATGCTTAACAATGGAAATGCTCATATGTCATCATTCTTATCTCGGTATTCAAATCTGCAAATAATAGTCATTCCTGTTTGTCATATTTACACTAATTGCAACAATATGCCGTACTTTTTCGTCATATTGGTACCAATCGCGTTGTTTTACCTTGAAGAATCATTTTTTTGAAAATCTTTGCATCAACCTGTTTGCCTTTTTTTCACGATCCGTGCACGATTACGATAACCAACTGGTTCCTGCTAGAAAATTTTGCTGCCTGTATTCCTTTTTTCACGACTGCGTACGGCTTTGGCCTTCATGGCCTTTTGTTCATTGGTAATTGTTTGATACCAAATTTTTACACATCCGCTGTCTGAGAAAATCATTGCTAGGCAAGCTTATCTGAATTCATTCATTTCTTAAATTTGCATTACTTGTCCTCTACGTTGCTTCATCTGGTGTAAAACATATACAGCACCTTCGACTGCGTGTTTATACCTAGTGCACAAGCACATATGCACTTACGGCAGTTTAACCTTAAACAATTGGTTATAAGAAACTAACTCAATATCTTGATAGAAGAATTTGCTGAACCTACACAGCGCAAAACAGCGCAGGAATACTTTTCACTTTTTTTCCGAAATAGCTTCTGCATGATGCGCCAAGATGTTTATTACAAAACCTACACCCTCCACTCTTATTTGTAACAAAAGTAAGTTTTTTTATCCGTTTAAATGTTTTTTTGCAATTAGCAGCTAGATAATATGTGTGTTCACTGTCACCTTAACTACTATATTCAGCTTCCTAAATTTAAGTGACCTTAAGACAGAAAACATTATATACTTCTAGCTTGCTACCTTGCAAATCAGTACTTAGCTCATCTCATATCTTACAAATCTCATTGTTAATCTCCCTCACCAAGATCAAAAAACCAGATCACTCAGATTTCTATTTTTATATAAGGTATTAAGTTATGTGTAATTGTAATCGCCATTAGCATGTGTCAAATGCGTTGACTTATGGTTCCTATCGCTAATTTAGTGCCATGTGACTTTCTTGAAACGATTTCATTTTAAAAAAAGAACTAGACCAAGTCCAAAGAACATACGAACAAGAATGCTGGAATAGCTTCGGTCAAAACTATGTGGCATCTTCGCAAGGATGCTGTTTCTACACTTCTCCTACTCGTCACCGCTCTAATACAGGGGGAAAAAATGCTGTTTCAAAGATAAAAAAAGTGCTTGTACTGATGAGAATGTTTTTCTTAACGGATGTCTAATAAATATTCTAAAAACAACAAGTGACAAAAAGTTACGTAATGAATCGAACTTAGTGTCTCTGTCAAGCAATTCCAATCCAGTTTCTTTTCGCCTATCAGCTGAGCTAGCTTTGGAGTCTGTATACCTTCAAAACAGCCGGCTACAAACAGTTTTTAAAAAACCCCTATGCACCATGGCTGCCAACTTTGTAAAATTCTTATCCTCAGATTTAGGTTGTCTAGAGCCCAAACAGGAGCTGGCTTATTTTTTTATGAATCTACTGCTTAAAAACAACATCAAAACTTCCTATTGCGTTTCAATTCATGAAAGGGTTTTCACGGTGGACCACAACGTTACGGAAGACTTACACGACTCACGAAAGAAAAACTAAACTGTGTATACGCTGAGCCAAATATCACAAGACAAAATATTTGGTACGACTGTAAGGTCTACTTTTTGAAGTTCCTTGATGCAATCCTGAACAATCCTGCAACAGCCCCAAGACGTGAATAATGGATCAATAAATCCGTATATAATCTTTATAAATATGCTTTCCCTAATAGGACTACAACATTGCCTTGGGTAAAAGAACGAAAAGATCGAAGTGTGATGCATGCAAAAAATCCTATTTTATATTTTATTCTTTTTTTCAAAGCGAAATAAAAATTTTAACAGATTTCAATGCCATGCTTATGCAGCTGGTGTGAAACATACGCACAAAATATGTACACAATGTGATCCAAGAAAATTAAAAACCTTCAGGACAGCTTATATTGTAATACAGAGTTCCTTCAGATTATCTGTGGTTAAGCTACTGGTCAGAAATTTCATCGCATCAAAAATCGCATCCATTTTCATCTCCTAGCTACAGCACGCCTTCTTCTTCCGCCAACACAATTTCAAGACTAAAAAGCTATGCTATCTTGTCATCCTGCACTTTTGTAAAAAAAATTAAGAATTTTTTGGAATGTCAATTGTTCGTAAAATTTTGGAACTAATTATAAGTTAATGAGGGTAATGTAATGTTGCAAGTGCATTGTTTTTAGTTATACAAATATCTCATGGTATTTACCTTGATTCCTTATTTACATTATTTTTATTAGGACTGTTATTGTATTTGCTTTAGGATATGTTTGTTATTGTTAACTGGTAACGAGTAACGAGTAACTTGAAACGAGTTATTTTGGTGTGTATTCGTTTAGAGTTACTTGAATGATCTTTATAATATTTAGACACTACGAAATTCACTCACTTCTCCGACTATTAATAACTCTTAATAATTAACTATTAATAACTAACTGAAAACTTTGAATCCAAATTCACAATATGTTCACGAATTTTTTTTGGTAGTTAGAAAATATAAATATTTGTTTGAATTCTTTTGTCATTTACTCTGTGTTTTCAGTCACCACTTTAACATAACTGTAACTTATGTGATTACAGTAAGAGTTTAAATATCTTTTTAACTTCCTTTTCACCGCTGTGTTTATTGCCTTTTCGTCCTTAACGCTTTCTTTTGCATTATAAATAACCTATTCACAAAGCCCTAACCTTGAAAAGCCTTATAGACCGCTTGAAACCAGTTATTGATTTTCGACCTTTTTTTCAGTTACTTGCTTTCTTATTTTACTTATTTCCATCGATCCATCCTTTGCACGAATACAAAGGAGTGGATTTGTCTTCTAACGTATCAAATAAATTTTGAATAGCTCGCTCCTGATCAAGCGTGGCTTGGGATCCAATGATGAGGAAAACTAGTAGATAGAAAAATTCCTAAAGACAAACACAAGGACAATCAATTAATTGTGGTTAATATTGAGCATTCAAAAAATTTAATAACCTTATCTTTCAGATAATGCGGTTTCCGAATAGTACGACCGGATCGAATTATGTGCTGTGGATTCTCACTAGAAGAAAATTCGCAATTTATTATGTCACTTATGGGCATTTGAGGTGGCTGAGATAAAACTTTGTCACTATTATCACTATCAGTAGAACTTTCACTTCTTGTGGAGTGAGTATAAAATGTTTTCAATTGTTTGACATGAACTTTAAACAGTTTTTGTAAGTCAAGAAAATTCACAAATTCACCTCTCACATATGTGAGAGGTGAATTTTGGGACACTATAACACATTTCCCATCGTAAGACTTATGCAGTTTGCCAGGGTGTTGTAATTTAGTTTTTTGCACTAAAACAACTTGACCTATTGTGAAACTGCAAGTATTTCGTTTCGAATACACTCTACTATTTCTTCTTTTTGTTCCAATTTGTGATTCCAAGTTTCTGGTTGTTTGCAAGGAATTGGATAATCAAAAGGAAAATTTGGAACACGACCATAAATCACTTCAAATGGACTGAAACCTGTTGTCGCTTGCACTGTGGTACTATATGCAAAAGTCACTTGAAATAAAAATGCATCCCAATTAGTTCTTTATTGGTTAACAAATTTGCTGAGCATGTTGATTACTGTTCTATTGAAACGCTCTACTAATCCGTTTGCTTCTGAGTGGTAGGGAGTAATATACTTATGTTGTGTGCCGTAAGCCGACGTGTGAATATCCAATATTTTTGATATATAAGCAGGAACATTATCAGACAGCAGAATTTTAGGAGCTCCATGTCGACAAAAAACTTTTTCTTCCAAAAAAGCTGCTAAAAACTCCTGTTTGATCCTCAGTTGCTTTAGTCTCCACCCATTTAGAAAAAACACAAATAGCTGTTATGATGTATTTATTGCCGTTTTGAGTAGTAGGTAACGGTCCACACACATCTGTATTTACTATGTGAAAGGGTTCAATTGTAGGAATCTGACGCATTAGTCCAATGCTTTTACTCTGAGTTTTAGATTCCTGACATTGAGGACATCTTTTAATAAAATACGTCAGGTCCCGAAGCATGTGTGGCCAAAAGTGTTTGTTTTTGATTTTCTTATAACAGCGTTGTAGTCCTAGATGACCAGAAAGAGGTAGACTATGTGCATTATGCATTATTTCATGTCTCACTGCCTTTGATAATACAATCTTTTTTCCTGTTTTGGTTATGCGTTTTAATATTCCATCTTCTTCTATATATTTAGAGTTGGATTGAGAAATCTTTTTTCCGTTTGTTGAATAAGGAATCCAATTGTTTTAGGTCTGTTAATTCGTCGACATAAATGTTATTAACTTCATGGGTTCGGTCAGCAGCATTTGGATTCTCTTGAGGGTTCCGTGATAGAAAATCTGGGACAAAATTATATTTGCCAGGTTTGTAGTGTATCTCAAGTTATATTCCTGTAATGCTAGTGCCCAATTTATCATCCTGCCAGACGTTTCATTTTTGGCAAATTTGATTCCAGTCAAAGGTTGGTGGTCTGTATAGACTGAATGAATCTGAATTTCTTTGAATATACATAAGTATAGAATGTCGTCAGCGCGAAGTAAATCGCCAGAAATTCTCTCTCTGCCGTGGAGTAATTTTTCTCTGCTTCATCCAATCTTTTGCGGGCCAAGGCTACCGGGTGTTCTTCTTTATTTGGAAATGTATCTACTAGCACAGCTGCAATACCATATTGAGAGGCGTCGGTGTGTAGAGATATGGGAAGAGTAGGGTTGTAATGTACAAGACACGGTGCAGTCGCTATTCTTTTTTTTAGTGTTTTAAAGCTCTGTTCTTCTTTGCTACCCCAGTGAAATTCGGTTTTCTTTTTAAGTGCGACGCTGCACCCATGAATTTTTTCACATCTTTTTGGTTCATAGGTGAAGGAATATTAAGGATAGCTTTCACCTTTTCAGGGTCTGGTTGTACTCCATTTGGGCTGACTATATGACCTAAAATTTTCATTTTTGTGGCAGCTATATTGCTTTAGGTTGAGTTTGACTCCGTGAGAAATGAATCGTTGTAATATGGTATTCAAATTGGTACAGTGCTCCTGGATTGTGGATCTTATTACAATCACATCGTCCACAAATGCTAAACACGTACCCCAAAGTAAATCAACGAGGATTGTTTCCATTAATCTTTGATTTTTGCAGTTGCATTTGACAGGCCGAAGGGCATCCTTGTCCACTGGTAATGTCCACCTAATTAGTAGCTAGTGTGGAAGCTTGAAAGCATTAAAGCTTAAGAGTTGCTGGCTTGAATAACCCTGTTGGTTACACTCTAATGACAAGTGTTGACAATAACGCATGAAAAGTTGATACTTACTTTTTGGAGTAAGAAGTTTCAGTAGTAGAGAATAGTTTTTAAAGTTATCAATGTACAACCATTCGAGTGTTTAAATATGGGATTGCTTCTCAATACATGCATAGACTGTATTGTCGAAAATAAAACCTTTCTAAAGTTATCGCCTTTCGGGTATTTGTGCGTGATAAAACTTGATGAAATTCCAGAGAGTGTGATAGGTATAAATCAAATTTGTGATGAATGGGAGTGTTAAATAATAGGAAATGCAGAAGGGAACTCAAACACAGAGCTTCAAATTTGTGACCCTTCCCTAGGGTCTCCCCCTGTTCATTTCATCCCACAATATGCTTTTATAATGATACTTGTGATCTCCGTACTCACGCTCATTCCATGCTTACAACTTGATGCAGTTGTACAACAAACACAAAGCGTACGACAAAATTATTTGCACCACCGGTTTGTGGGGAGCAAAGGTACACACGTGGATGAGCAAATTGAACTTGAGAGGGTCTAAAATCCTAAAACCTCAGTGCATTTCATGCTCGAGTGTTATTGGAAGCACACCCCAAATCTAGTCCCTCGCATACGGTGAATACCTTTCATAAGTCTTATCTTCAGCTGCTAGATTACTATACTGCAAATGTAGTATAAATTATTAATCATCAGTATCAAGTAGTTGCATAGCATAATAATAAAGGAAGAGGAATGACCATGGGTCCATACTATAAACCTTCTTATGCAGCATATAAAGCATTGTACGTGCATGCACAGTTTATTTGCCTGAAACGGAGGAAATATATTATGCCAGCGTATTAGATGCACTTGTTGAAGCAGAAAGTACTTGTCTTGGAGATGTGGAGTGGAAATTAAGATATCAACGCCCAAACAGCTATTATGGAGAAGCGAAATCGAACTCCAAACAGCAGCCACCTTCACCACCTCCAACAAATCGATGAAGAACCTCGAAGTAAAGGATATTTTTGTTTCTGACTTTTCAACTGTAAGATTATGTGTCATCAATTTGTAGGATATTCATGCATTTATTCTGTATATTTGAAATGTTTAAAACTAAAAAAGAACACTAACGTATCTTATATATTATCAATAATATGTGTACTTAAACCAACCAAACTCAAAGTATTATAGTGAAAAAAAGAAGTTCCGATTGGGCGCACTCAAAGATGAACTCAAAGGTCAAAAATGTCTAGAGTATGTGGCATCAGCCAAAAAGCAATACAGCTCACTTTTGGAGGGAGAAGCTGCTTCTCAATATTCAAGGGGTAAAAGTAAAGGCCTACCGTATCACTGCTTAAAAAATGTGACCTTTGAAACGTACAAAAAAATTTTTTTTTCGTCAAAAATAAGTAAAAAGCAATATACTGCTCTGAGGTCCAAGCAGCATCAAGTGTATCAAATGAAATTTGACTGTATAAGCTTTTCACCAGTTAATTTTTCTCGTTTCCTTCTTGGTCAATATGGAATACACAGCCTACCTTTTGGATATAAAAACACCAGAGCAGATGGAATTAGTTGAATGCAGTTCATTAAATAAAACGAAACCTTAGTAAGGAAGTTATTTTCGTATTTAGTCTATGAATATAAACAATTTTATGTTTGGTTAGAATTTGAAATGAAAATGAGTGAATACTGTAATTTGTTCTTGAATTTGTAACTTTTATTGAATGAAAAAATAAAAAATTGAACATTTGTAAAAATGGAAAACGATTTAGTTTTTATTGGACTACGGCATCCATTTTCCTTGCAAATTGTTGGACCAACAGGCGTGGGCAAGACAAAACTACTTTTCGGAATGCTTAATGAAAGGTTTAAGATCATAGACACACCAATTCGGCATATTTATTTCATTTATGGTATTTACCAAGACGCATTCGATAGGATTAAAAAGGTGGACAAATCAATAACTTTTCAAGATAAGTTACCAAATGTTAGAGAAAAAAAGACTGTTTTCGTGTTTGACGATTTTTAGTCGCATTTATGTGGTGAAAACAACTCTGTATTCACAAATTTCATCACGCGGAAGAGTCACCATAATAGTGTTAGCATTATCTACACGATGCAAAATCTGTACCTCAAAAATATGAGAACAGCTGCCGTCAACACAACATACTTAATATAATTTGAAAATAATAGCGTGACGTCGTTCGTAACTCGAAACGTGCATCACAAAAATTGCAGTGCCATAATAATTCTTCAAAATATCTTTGCACCTAAAATTAGAACAATCACCTTAAATGCACAATACATTATATTTTTCAAAACCCCGCGTGACAATTCTTGTATTGCACACCTGAGCAAAAAAATGTACCCGGGATAGAAATCATTTCTGTCCAAATGCTATGAAATAGCGACTAGGAAACCTCATTCATATTTATTTCTGGATTTGCATCAGTCTCATAATGATGGTCTGAGGGACCGGACAAATATTTTCCCAATCTCAGAGTGCCATATTTTTGTGCCCGAGTGAAAAAAAGATTAGATGGAGAAATTGAGTGAGTGGAGGGAGTTTTTGAAAAGTATATGTGGAGTTACAAATAAAAGGCGAAAACTCTTGTTGAATGAATGTACGCCAGATCAGATTAAGTTAATTTGTGAAATTTTTATTAACCTCAAGTCTATTCAATTGAGCCGAGAGGACGAACAAGTGTTAAAGCCTCATCGAAAAGTGATACGAGAGTTTTTTAGAAATTAAAAGAAATTGACTCTACGTAAAGCAAAACATTACTTTCTAAAAAAAGCCAAGTTAATTCCACGAGTGATACAGGTAGTTGTATGTAAATATCTGGAAATAGAAATTTGTTCCTGGCTCCTTGAAAATGACTACTGTGATGAGAGTCATAAGTGAAGACCTGTATGAGCAGCTTATGGATACTGCAAAATCACGTTCACCAAAAAGTGAGGGTCAAAAAAGCGAAGAAAAACTAGACGTTGGTTCATTAGAGCGATTTATTCCTGAAAACTATAGGAAACGGGCACGCAAATTACTTTTGTTTTTCGAAACAACAAACTCGGTCAAATGGAATGAAAAGAGTGAAATTATTTTGAATGACAGTGCATTACTAAATTCACATATTGTGGACTACGTATTCACATATTGTGCTGTAAGCAGTGAATTGGAAGAAGCAGAACTAGTACCATATATTCTGCATTTATTAAACCAGACTCTACGGGTGCTGAGTGATGTCTAGCTCCACTATCATAAATACCAGAATGGCTCCACCAAATGAAAGAGCCCTACCTGAAGAAAA
>Ga0210040_10011493_pt1 | contig 10021 bp, 13 predicted proteins | sample CryGeyCG12114_NA_FD_185462 | JGI IMG/M metagenome (GOLD analysis project Ga0210040, IMG submission 185462) | Groundwater microbial communities from aquifer - Crystal Geyser CG19_WC_8/21/14_NA (SPAdes) (version 2) | ecosystem: Environmental > Aquatic > Deep subsurface > Groundwater | place: USA...
CACCACGGCGGCGAGCGCCTCGGAGGCCGCCAGCTTCATCGCCTCGGTGATCCGGGTCGCGCGCACCTCGAGGGCGCCCGCGAACACCCCGGGAAAGGCCAGCACGTTGTTGATCTGGTTCGGGAAGTCGCTGCGGCCGGTCGCCACCACGCGCGCCCCGGCCTCGCGGGCGACGTCCGGGTGCACCTCGGGGTCGGGGTTGGCCAGGGCGAAGACGAACGCCCCGGGCGCCATGGACGCGACCGCCTCGGGGGCGACCGTCCCTCCGGACAGCCCCACGAGCACGTCGGCGCCCTCCAGCGCGTCCGCGAACGAGCCGGTGAGCCCGCTGCGGTTGCTCTCGGCGGCCATCTGCGCCTTGACGGGGTTGAGGTCGTCCCGCCCGGTGTGCACGATGCCGCGGGAGTCGGCCACGGCGAGGTCGCCCACCCCGGCCGCGAGCAGCATCCGCGAGACCGCGATCCCGGCGGCTCCCGCGCCGCTGCACACGACCCGCAGGTCGGCCAGTCCGCGGCCGGTGAGCCGGGCGGCGTTGCGCAGCGCCGCGAGCACCACGATCGCCGTGCCGTGCTGGTCGTCGTGGAACACCGGGATGTCCAGCCGCTCCTGCAGGCGGCGCTCCACCTCGAAGCACCGGGGAGCGCTGATGTCCTCCAGGTTGATGCCGCCGAAGGCGGGCGCCAGCCGGGCGACGGTGTCGACCAGGTCGTCGACGTCCGTCACGTCCAGGCACAGCGGCACGGCGTCGACCCCGCCGAACTGCTTGAACAGCAGGGCCTTGCCCTCCATCACCGGCAGCGCCGCCGTCGGCCCGAGGTCGCCCAGTCCCAGGACCGCGCTGCCGTCGGTGACGATCGCGACGGTCCGGCCCTTCCAGGTGTAGTCGTACGCCAGTGCCGGCTCCTCGGCGAGCGCCGTGCAGACCTGGGCGACACCGGGGGTGTAGGCCAGCGCGAGGTCCTCCGGGGTCGCGACCGGGACGGTCGACACGACCTCGACCTTGCCTCCGCGGTGGAGGGCGAACACGGGATCGGAGTCTCGGGAGGTCACGGGGGCTGTCTGCCGTTCGGGAGGAGGCGGTCTCGCCTGGGCCGGTCTGCCTGCGGGGCGACGGCGGGGGTGGCCAGCGGTCGGCGGCGGGGTCTGCCGGGGCCGCATCGTGCCACGCGGACGGTCAGCGCGGCGAGAACGGGTCCACCGGGCGGTGGGTCACCTGCGGGGCGCGGGTGGAGGGCGGCGGTGCGGGAGCGGGCGTGCGCAGCGTGGCCGGCGCGGGCCGGGAGCCCGGGACGCGGGACGGGGCGAGCGGGGCGTCGCCCTGCCAGGGGCGGGTCACGCCCAGCAGCAGGCCGACCAGCAGCTCGGACAGCAGCACCAGGTCCCGGGGCGAGCGGCGGGCGCGGGCGGTGCCGGGCAGGACGTCGCTCACGGCTGCAGCCTCCCCCTGCGGGCGGCCTGCGCCGCCGTCCGCGGGCCGCGTGTCGCGCCCACCCGGCGACCGCCCCTCACGACCGCGGCCCGCGCCGCAGCCGGCCCGGCGGGAGCGGCCACCAGCGCCCGAGCACGACGGCCTCCACCTCGCCCGGCCCGCCCACCGCTCCGGGGGCGCCGGCGTTGTCCGAGGCCAGCAGCCAGGCCGGCCCCTGCGGCGCCACCGCCCGCTTGACCACCAGCAGCCCCGGCCGGTCGTGCAGCTGCGCGACGACCACGTCATCCGGCCGCACGCGCCCCCCGCGCAGCACCAGCAGGCAGTCGCCCGCCCGCAGCGTGGGCAGCATGGACTCGCCCTGCACGAGCACTACGCCGAGACGCACGCGGGACCACCTCCGGACTAGGGTCGTCCCATCCTCCGACGAAGGGACGATCCCGTGCGGCTCCCCCGCTTGCTCACCCCCCGGACCGTCGTGTCCGCCCACTGCGACCTGCCCTGCGGCGTCTACGACCCCGCCCAGGCCCGCATCGAGGCGCAGTCCGTCAAGGCCATGCAGGAGAAGTACCAGGCCAACGACGACCCGGTGTTCCGCACCCGCGCCATCATGATCATCGGCGAGCGCGCGGACCTGGCCAAGCGCCACCTCGCGGTGCTGTGGCACGACTACTTCAAGGCCGAGCACTTCGAGAAGTACCCGCAGCTGCACATGCTCATCAACGACACCATCAAGAAGGCCAGCGGCACCGGCGCCAAGCAGGCGATGGACCCGGCGACCGGCCAGGCCCTGCTCGACGGGATCGACCAGATCGCCACCATCTTCTGGGAGACCAAGGGCAAGACGTACGAGAAGCCGCTCTCGGCCTAGCAGGCCCGAGCCAGGTGCACGACGGCGCCCGGTCCCCCGTCCGGGGAGCCGGGCGCCGTGCTGTCCGGGCCGAGCGCCGTGCTGTCCGGGCCGGGCGGCACGTGCACCCGCGCGTGCATGGGCTTGACTGGCACGCATGGGAGAGCTCCTGCTGGTCCGGCACGGACAGACCGAGTGGACGCGCAGCCACCAGCACACGGGGCTGACCGACGTGGCGCTGACGCCGTACGGCGAGCAGCAGGCGCAGTCGCTGGCGCCGCTGCTGCAGAGCCGGACGTTCGCGGCCGTCTACAGCTCCCCGCTGCAGCGGGCCCGGCGCACGGCCGAGCTGGCCGGGCTGCAGGCCGAGGTCGACGACGACCTCGTCGAGTGGGACAACGGCGAGTACGAGGGGCGCACGACCGCGCAGATCCGCGAGGACCGGGCCGGCTGGTGGCTCTGGACCGACGGGGCGCCGGGCGGCGAGGACTGGGAGCAGGTGCAGGCGCGCTGCGCCCGCACCGTCGAGCGCGTGGTGCCGCTGCTGGAGCAGGGCGACGTCGCGCTGTTCGGCCACGGGCACTCGCTGCGCGCGCTGGCCGCCGTGTGGGTGGAGCTGCCGGCCTGGCAGGGCGGGATCTTCGAGCAGGACCCGGCCTCGGTCTCCGTGCTCGGCTGGTACCGCGGGCACCGCGTGGTGAAGAGCTGGAACGACGTGACGGCGCACCCGCCCGAGTCCGCGTGATCCGGGCCGCCGTGGCGGCGGACGTCCCGGTGCTGCTGCAGCTGGTGCACGAGCTCGCGGCGTACGAGCGCGAGCCGGACGCCGTCGAGGCGACCGCCGCGGACCTCGAGCGGGCGCTGTTCGAGGACGGGACCTGCTGCGCGCAGGTCGCCGAACGCGACGGCGAGGTCGTGGGCTTCGCCCTGTGGTACCCGACCTTCTCCACCTGGACGGGCCGCCCGGGGCTGTGGCTGGAGGACCTGTTCGTCCGGCCGGAGGCGCGCGGGACGGGCCTGGGCAAGGCGCTCCTGCAGGCGCTCGCCCAGGTGTGCGTCGAGCGCGGCTACAGCCGGTTCGAGTGGTGGGTGCTGGACTGGAACGCGCCCGCCATCGGCTTCTACCGGGCGCTCGGGGCCGTCCCGCAGGACGCCTGGACCACCTTCCGCGTGGACGGTGACGCGCTCGCCACGCTGGCGGCCTCCGGCCCCTGAGGCTGCCGGTCGCGCGGGCGACGACGTTGGAGCAGGTCCGCTCGCCACCGTAGGATCGGTGAGGCCTGCTGCGCCGCAGCGGGCACGAGAGGAGCAGGGTGGAGCAGACCGGCACGAGATCGTCCCCCAGCTCCCTGTCGGGCGCCGGGCGGGACGTGGTCACGCTGCGCCTGCCGGCCGCCGGCGCGTACCTGTCGGTGCTGCGCACCGCGACCGCGAGCCTGGCCTCCCGCCTCGACTTCACCATCGACGACATCGAGGACCTGCGGATCGCCGTGGACGAGGCGTGCGCGATGCTGCTGGTCCAGGCGGTGCCCGGCGCCGACCTCGAGTGCACCTTCGAGCTGACCGGCGGCGCCATCGCGGTGTCGGTGACCGTGCCGACACTGGACGGCGAGGAGCCCTCCCCTGACACCTTCGCCTGGACCGTCCTGACGGCGCTCGCGGGCGAGGTGGCCAGCTCCGTGGACGCCGACCGCCGGGTCACGCTGTCGCTGCGCAAGCACCGCGCCGAGCTCGACAACGGGATGCTGCCGTGACCGAGCCCCAGGAGGCCGTGATCGCCCCGCTGCCCACCCAGGACGGGCCGCCGGACGAGCCCGCGCGCGACGAGGCCGCCCTGGCCGAGACAGCCGCCGTCGAGCCGGTGCTCGACGTCGAGGCCGACCGGGCCGAGGCGCCGGTGAGCACCCGCAGCGAGAAGACCTCCGCGGACCGCGCCCACGCGCGCGCGCTGTTCGCCGAGCTCGTGGAGCTCGCCCCGGACGACCCGCGCCGGGCCCGGCTGCGCGACGAGCTCGTCGAGCAGCACCTGCCGCTGGTCGAGTACCTGGCGCGCCGCTTCCGCAACCGGGGCGAGCCGCTCGACGACCTCGTGCAGGTGGCCACGATCGGCCTCATCAAGAGCGTCGACCGCTTCGACCTCGAGCGCGGCGTGGAGTTCTCGACGTACGCCACCCCGACCATCGTCGGCGAGATCAAGCGGCACTTCCGCGACAAGGGCTGGGCGATCCGGGTGCCGCGGCGCCTGCAGGAGCTCAAACTCAGCCTGACCAAGGCGACCAGCGAGCTGTCGCAGAAGAACGGCCGCTCCCCCACCGTCGCCGAGCTGGCGGCGCACCTGGGGCTGTCGGAGGAGGAGATCCTCGAGGGCCTGGAGTCCGCGAACGCGTACTCCGCGGTCAGCCTGGACGCACCCGACGGCGGGGACGACGACTCCCCGTCCGTGTCGGACTCCCTCGGCATCACCGACGACGCGCTCGAGGGCGTGGAGTACCGCGAGTCGCTCAAGCCGCTGCTGGAGAAGCTGCCGCCGCGCGAGAAGAAGATCCTGCTGCTGCGCTTCTTCGGCGGCATGACACAGAGCCAGATCGCCGGCGAGCTCGGCATCAGCCAGATGCACGTCTCGCGGCTGCTCGCCCGCACGCTCGCGCAGCTGCGCGAGGGCCTGCTCGCCGACGAGTAGGAGCCGGGGCCGGTCGCGGGGTGCCGGGTCGCGGGTGTGCCGGGTCAGCCCTGCCCGCTGAACACGTCCCGGGAGGCGCGGCTGCCCAGCTGCGACAGCGTCCCGACGGCGAGCAGGAGCAGCAGGACGCCGACGGCGTACACGTGGCCCTGGAGCAGGCCGGCGCCCACGACGAGCAGGAACAGCTGCGCGAGGACGCCGGGTGCCAGCGACCACCCGCGGCCGGCGGCCAGGCCCCGCCCGGCGAGCAGCAGGGCGAGTCCGACGCCGAGGCCGAGGACCCCGGCCAGGACGGTGGCGAGCCGGTCCTCGGGGTGGCCGAGCAGCCCGAGGACGGCGTACACCACGCCGACCAGCGCGATCCCGGCCCCCTCGACGGCCACGAGCACGGCGGCGCGACGCAGCGGCGTGGGGAGCTTCACGCTTGAGCACGCTAGCCGCGGATATCGTGCACAGGTGAAGCGCGCGCTGCTCGTGGTGAACCCGAAGGCCACGACCATCACCGTGCGCGCCCGCGACGTCGTCGCCTCGGCGCTCGCGAGCGCCTCCCGGCTCGAGGTGGTCGAGACCAAGGCGCGCGGGCACGCGAGCGAGCTGGCGCGGTCCGCCGCCCTGGACGGTCTGGACGTCGTCGTGGCCCTCGGCGGCGACGGGACCGTCAACGAGGTCGTCAACGGGCTGCTGGCCGACGGCCCCGGACCGGGCCTGCCCGCCCTGGCCGTGGTGCCGGCCGGCAGCACCAACGTCTTCGCCCGCGCCCTGGGCCTGCCGAACGCGCCCGTCGAGGCGACCGCGGTCCTGCTGGAGGCCCTGCACGCGGAGCGGCGCCGCACCGTCGGCCTCGGCACGGCGGACGAGCGGTGGTTCACCTTCAACGCCGGGATGGGCCTGGACGCCGACGTCGTCCGCCGGGTCGACCACCAGCGCGCCCGGGGCTCGCGGTCGACGCCCGCGCTGTACGTCCGCTCCGGGTTCCGGCAGTTCTTCACCTCCACCGACCGGCGCCGCCCGGCGCTGCTGCTCGAGCGCCCCGGTGCGGAGCCCGAGCCCCTGGGCCTGGCGCTGGTGTGCAACGCCGCGCCCTGGACCTACCTGGGGCCGCGGCCCGTCCTGCCGTGCCCGCAGGCGTCGTTCGACAGCGGGCTGGACCTGTTCGGCCTGCGCAGCCTGGGCACGCTGCCGACCCTGTGGCACCTGAAGCAGATCCTCGCCGCCCGGGGAGCCCGGCCGCACGGCCGGCGCGTGGTCGGCGTCCACGACGCCGCGGAGCTGGTGCTCTCGGCCCGGTCCCCCCAGCCCTTCCAGGTCGACGGGGAGGACCTCGGGGACCGCACGCGGGTGGTGCTGCGCAGCGTCCCGCGCGCGCTGTCCGTCGTCGTCTGAGCCCGCTGCGGCGGCGGCGGCCCCCCGCGCGCAGGTGGGATGTTTGGGCCAGGTGGACCGGGGCACTCGGCGCGCGACGCGCAGTGACCAACGCGACACCCCTACGCCCAAGAGAGCGGGCCTGATGCTTGCTTCGCCGTTTCCACGGTGTAAAGGTGAGGTCACGGCGTCGACCGACGCGCCCCCCGGTCACCACCGGCCGGGCGCCAGGTCAGTACCCAGCACGAACGCACCATCGACCAGCGCCGTCCGCGGGCGGCGCAGCACGGTCTCCCGCAGCAGCGGGAGGCCGATCGCGCGCGCTGCACGGGCGCTCGCGCCGATCGAGGAGTTGGACTGATGGACTGGCGGCACCACGCCCTCTGCCGTGAAGAGGACCCTGAGCTGTTCTTCCCCATCGGCACCACGGGTCCGGCCGCGGTGCAGGTGGAGGAGGCCAAGGTGGTCTGCCAGCGCTGTCCGGTCCTGGACGACTGCCTGACCTGGGCCCTCGAGACCGGTCAGGACGCCGGGGTCTGGGGCGGCACCAGCGAGGACGAGCGTCGCGCGCTGAAGCGCCGCAGCGTCCGCATGCGCGCCTCCACCGTCTAGCAGCCGGTCCGCCGGTCCGCCGGTCAGTCGGTGCCGTCGCTCAGCCGGTCGGGGACGGCATCGGCAGGCTGACGACGGCCTCGGTGCCCCCGCCCGGGCGCGGGCGCAGCGCGATGGTCCCGCGCAGCTCGCTCTCCACGAGAGTCCGGACGATCTGCAGCCCCAGACGGGTCGAGCGCGCCAGCTCGAAGTCGGCCGGCAGGCCCCGGCCGTCGTCCTCGACCACCACGTGCAGGGACTCCGGCTCCCGGCGGACCCGTACGTCGATCGTGCCGACGTGTGCCGGGAACGCGTGCTCGACGGCGTTCTGCACGAGCTCCGTGAGCACCATCGCGAGCGGCGTCGCGACGGCAGCGGCCAGCACCCCCACCTCGCCGTGCCTGCGCACGAGCACGGCGGCCTCGGGCGTCGTCACCTCCGCGCACATCGCCAGCACCCGGTCGGCGATGTCGTCGAACGCCACCAGCTCGTCGAGCGACAGCGACAGCGTCTCGTGCACCATCGCGATGCTCGCCACCCGCCGCACCGACTCCTCCAGCGCCGCCCGGGCACTCGGGTCCTGGAGCCGCCGGGCCTGCAGCCGCAGCAGGGCCGCGACGGTCTGCAGGTTGTTCTTCACGCGGTGGTGGATCTCGCGGATGGTCGCGTCCTTGCCGAGGATCTGGCGGTCGCGCCGGCGCAGCTCGGTCACGTCGCGCAGCAGCACGAGCGCCCCGCGCGGCCGGCCGCCGGGCACGAGAGGCATCACCCGCATCTGCACGGTCGCGCCCTGCGCCTCGACCTCGGCCTCGCGGGGCTCGCGCAGCCGGACGGCCGCCGCGAGGGCCGCCGACCCGCGCGGCTCGTCCAGCTGACCGGGGGCCTGCGCCAGCGCCGCCACCGTCGCCCCCAGGTGCACCCCGAGCAGATCGCCGGACACGCCCAGCCGGCGCGACGCGGACAGCGCGTTGGGGCTGGCGTAGACCACGTGCCCGGTGCCGTCCAGGCGCAGCAGGCCGTCGCCGGCCCGGGGTGCGGTCTCCGGGTCGCTGGGGTCGCCGGGGTAGGGGAACGTGCCCTCCGAGACCATCTGCAGCAGCTCACCGGCGCTGGCCAGGTAGGTCACCTCGAGCGTGCTGGGGCTGCGTCCCACGCTGGCGTACGCGTCGCGGGACAGCACCGCGACGGGGTGGTCGGCGCGCCGGACGGGCACCGTCTCGCGGCTGAGCGGGATCGGACCGCTCAGGTCCGGCTCGCTCTCGCGCACCGGTCGCCCGGCCTTCCAGGCGCGCTCCAGCCGGCGGGCCCGCTCCACCGGGCGCAGGGTCCCGACGACGTCGTCGGTGTACGCCGTCGGGCCGGTCGTGGGGCGCATGTGCGCCGCGGCGAGCCACTGCCCGTCGCGCTGGCGCACCCACAGCACGAGGTCGGCGAAGCCGAGGTCGCTGACCAGCTGCCACTCCCCGACCAGCCGGTGCAGCCACTCGACGTCCGCGGTGCCGAGGTCGGTGCGCTCGTGGAGCAGGTCGGCGAGGGTCGACACCCGGCCAGCGTAGGAGCCGCACCCGCCGGCCCTGGCAGACTCCCCGCCGTGAGCGCGCCGGGGGACGCCGAGCCGGCCGGGACGCGGTGCTTCGGGGACGGCGACCCGGTGTACGAGCGCTACCACGACACGGAGTGGGGCCGGCCGCAGCTGCAGGAGCGCCAGCTGTACGAGAAGGTGTGCCTCGAGGCGTTCCAGGCTGGCCTGTCCTGGATCACGGTGCTGCGCAAGCGCCCGGCCCTGCGCGAGGCGTTCGGCGGCTTCGACCCCGCGCACGTGGCGGAGCTGGACGTGGAGCCGCTGCTGGCCGACGCCGGCCTGATCCGGTCCCTGCCGAAGCTGCGCGCCTGCGTGCAGAACGCCCGGGCGACGCTCGCCCTCCGGGAGCACGGGGGCCTGCCCGCGCTCGTCCGCCGCTACGCCACCGACGGGCCGGTCCCGGAGCGCTGGGACCAGGTGCCCGCCCGTACGCCGGGCTCGGCCGTCCTGGCCCGTGAGCTCAAGCAGGCCGGCTTCACGTTCGTCGGGCCGGTCACCGCCTACTCCGTGCTGCAGGCGTGCGGGCTGGTCGGGGACCACCTGCGCGCCTGCCCCGTGCGCGCCGAGGTGGAGGCCGAGCGCGCCGCCGCGCTCGGCCCCTGACCGTCCCGCCGCAGCCGCTACGCGGCGGCGCGGGCGCGCACGGTGCCCAGGGCCTGCAGCACCGCGGCCACGAAGGCGTCCGGCTGCGCCGAGCAGGCGTCGTGGTCGCCCTGCACCACCTCGGGGGTGACCCGCAGCGCGTCGGCGAGCTCCTGCTGCGCGCGCGGCGGCACCAGGCGGTCCCTGGCCGTCAGCACCACGGCCGCCGGCTGCGGGAGCGCGCCCGCCCACCCGGAGCTGTCGAACCGGCCGAGCTCGCGCCCGGCCTCGGCCACGTCCCGCGCGCTGCTGCGCGACAGCTCCGCCGCGGCCCAGCTGCTGTGCTGCTCGTCGGCGCCGGACAGCCGGATGGCGCTGCGCCAGATGCCGAGCGGGAAGGCGCTGAGCAGCAGGCGCAGCCCGCCCATCGTCCGCCACGTGGCGCGCTGGCGCGGGTCGCTCCACTGCAGCGCCGTGGCGCACAGCACGAACCCGGCGACCCGGTCGGGCCAGCGCCGGGCCAGCAGCTGCGTCACCGGACCGCCCATCGAGTAGCCGACGACGTACGCGCTGCGCACGCCGAGCTCGGTGAGCACGCCGGCGGCGTCGTCGGCGCAGTCCGCGAGCCGGAAGCTCTCGGTGCTGCGCAGCCCGCGCCCGTGCCCGCGCAGGTCCATCGCCAGGACCCGGTAGCCGGCGGCCGCGAGCGGCGCGTACTGCCTGCCCCAGTTCAGGTCGCTCGCGAACATCCAGCCGTGCACGAGCAGCACCACCGGGCCACCGCCTCCGGAGTCGCGGACGAAGAACTCGCCGCGCTCGGGGACGACGACGGTGCGGCCCGGGGGCAGCGGCAGCGGGGGGACGGGGGCGAGGGGGCGGTGCCTGCGCAGGCGCCGGCGCAGGGGGACGGCCACGGTCAGCGCTCCCCGGGCAGGGCGACCTGCAGGA
>Ga0210040_10011494_pt1 | contig 10021 bp, 8 predicted proteins | sample CryGeyCG12114_NA_FD_185462 | JGI IMG/M metagenome (GOLD analysis project Ga0210040, IMG submission 185462) | Groundwater microbial communities from aquifer - Crystal Geyser CG19_WC_8/21/14_NA (SPAdes) (version 2) | ecosystem: Environmental > Aquatic > Deep subsurface > Groundwater | place: USA...
AGACTGGGCAGCCCGCCAAGACAGCTTAGATGCCCGCGCCCGCCTCCCCGAAACCGTGCAGCAGGTGCAGGACCGCCTGTTGGGTGAGAAGGTAACCCTCAACCGCGCCCGCGCCACCGAAATGCCCGACCTCTACGCCCGCTTCATTGAGGCTACCCGCGCTCAGCGCCGGCAATGGACGCCCACCGACTGGAGCAATGCCGCGGCCGTGCTGGGCAACCTGAACGCCCGCTACGAGCAGGTACGGGAACAGATTCCGTTGGAAGACCGGATTAGAATCCGATCTTGGCAGGGCGAGTTCCGCACCCTGGAAACGGCCCGCAATGCCAAGGAAATAATCGAGAAATAAAGCGCCAGCAAGCGTCAGTATCACTCACCCCAACCGGGTGCCGAACGTGGCCCGCGGTTGGGGTTTATTGTGGTAGCTGCTCGTGTAGCCAAGCCCGCGCTACGGACGTGTCATAGAACACCTGAATTGCAAGTTGAGGGTTGCAACGGGATACAAATTCGACGGAAGCCAACTGGTTGTGCAGATCGGGCACGAAAACGTAGGCAAAGGCCCGCAGCCCGTAGCGGCAGGACTGCGGCAGCCATTCAAACTCCAGCCACTCCAATGCTTCCGACCAGTCGCCGGTGGCGCGGTGCTTATCGTTGAGCAGCAGCGGAACCTGCAGCCTTTCCTGGGTTACAAGCACCGCACGCGCACCTGCTACCACCGATTCGGCCGTGATGTTGCCAAACCATTGCACGTATAGCAGCTGTTCGGTAGGGAAGTAATATTGGTGAAGCAGGGGAGCACCGTGGCTATCAAGCACCAACCCTAAATTCTGCGAGCCGGAAAATACTGCGTGCCCCGATTTTATATCGAGCCGGGCGGATAGTGGTGATAAAAGCATGACACACAGGGATAAATGCCAGTATGAATATAATGGATAATAAATATAATAATAAATAGTGTTTTAAGTCTCGGCTTTGGTTTCTGTATTTTTGTGGTTCGGGCCAAGCCACGGCGGCCGGCCGCGCATTCTTTTTCAAGCGTTATGCACATTGCCATCGTCGGCAACATTGGGGCCGGCAAAACCACGCTGGCCAACAAGCTGGCCCATCATTTCAACTGGGAAGTATTTCTCGAAGACGTTGACCACAATCCGTATCTAAAGGATTTCTACGAGGATATGCCCCGCTGGGCCTTTCACTTGCAGGTGTATTTCCTGAACAGCCGCTTCCGGCAGACGCAGCGCATCAAGCAGTTGCAAGACGCGGGCAAGGGCGTTATTCAGGACCGCACCATCTACGAGGACGCGCACATCTTCGCGGCTAACCTGCACGATTCGACGCTGATGACCGAGCGTGACTACCAGAACTACCTGAGCTTGTTCGAGTCGATGATAGATATGGTGCGCCCCCCGGACCTGCTGCTATACCTGCGCGCCGACCTGCCCCGCCTGATTCATCAGATTCAGAAGCGTAACCGCGACTACGAGAACAGCATCAAGATCGACTATCTCCAGAACCTGAACCAGCACTACGAGAAGTGGATATCGGAATATAAGCACGGCAAGCTGCTCATCATTGATGTAAACCACCTCGACTACGTGCAGAACCCGGAAGATTTGGGTGCCATCATCGAGCGAATTAACAGCACCCTTTTCGGGCTGTTTTAACCGGCAAGTAGTAGCGCGCCGCCGGCGCTTCGCGTAACGTGGCCGACAGCTTTCACCTGCCGTTGGTTTAACGCCACGCGAAGCGTCGGCGGCGTAGTTATTGGGTGTTGCTTACTGCTCGTGGTGCAACGCCTCGTTGAGAAACCATACCAGCGGCTGCGCGGCGCGCCAGCCAGCCACCACGCGGGCCGCGAAATCGGGGCGCAGCACATCAGCATCGGGGAAGGTCTGTGCCACCCGGAACTCTTTCAGGCGCAGCCATTCCAGGTCGGGAGTATGCTGATCGTAGCCACGGGGTGGGCGTTGGAGCTGCTCGCCCTGCAACCCGGCTGGGAAGTGTCGGCGTAGTTCCGCATCGTCGCGGAGGGCCTGAAATCCGGCGCCGTTGTAGTGGATTTCCTGGCGTATTCGGGTCAGGCCGGCGGTATCGGGTTTCCAGATGCCGGCCCCCATCCAGGTCTGGCCCTCGGGCTGCACGGCCAGGAAATAGCCCGCCCACGGGGCGTGTCGGCCGCCGCGCTTCAAACCAGCGCCCATCCGCCGCTTGTACGGCTCCGGGTCGCGCTGCGAACGGTCGTTCTTATTGATGCGAAACATTACGTCGGGCGGGGTAAGGCCACGCACGTTGGGCTCGAACTCTTGCAGGCCGGTTAGTACCTCCTGCACCAGCGCCGTAAAAACGGCGCGGGCCTGGTGGTAGTCGGCCCGGTTGGCATCCATCCAGGTTTTGTGGTTGTTGGCGGCCAGCTTACGCAGAAAGTCAAGCAGAATAGCTCGTGGCATACGGTGAAATAAAAGCAGGGGCTTCGCCTATTCGGATAGGTTCTTAGTGAAAGGCATAAAAGCCTTGACGCTCTATTTCCAGCTGAGCACTTCCACGGTGTCGCCAACGCGGAGCCGGCCGATGTTGGCGGCCGTCACGTTTTGCCCGAACATCACCTTGTTGCCCACGCTGCGGTAGCTGGCCAGGGTGCGTAATGGCTCGCCGGTAGGGCTTTTCCGGGCTGTTTGCTGGTCTACGGTTGTCATTACGCAACGCCCGCAGCTACGAACGGCGCGGAACGTGACTTCGCCTACCCGAAACTGCTCCCAGGTATCTTCACTGAAGGCCGGGCCGCCGCTGAACACTAAGTTGGGCCGAAACCGGTCCATAGGCACAGGCTCGGCGAGACGCGTATTGAGCTCGTCGAGGGCGTTTTGCCCGATCAGCAGAAACGGGTAGCCATCGGCGAAGCTCACGAGCTGCCCTTCCGGATTGAGGTCGGGCTCCACGTCGCGCCGCACCATATCCGACATATACACCAGCTTGCACACTTGGCCCAGCGCTTCCGTCAGCCACTCATCGGCTTCGCGGGAGCCTCGCCAGCCAAACACCATATCGTCCCAGATGGTGACGAACAGCGTGCGCTCAGGAGTGCCTTCAAAGGGCACATACAGCGGCAGCAAATCAGGGCGTTGCGCATGAGTCAACAGGAAGCCGTTGTGGGCGGGGGCCACTTGCAGCAGTGCCATGGCGGGTATCTGGCGCTGGGTCATAAACTGGTTGCGCTCATCCACGAGCACCCAGCGCCGGTCGTGACGCAGGCCGCGCCGCTCGGTGCTGGCCTCTTGCAGCCGAATGCCGCCCAACGATTTGATGGGGTAGATATAGAGGTCCTGTAAAATCAGCGAATCAATCATACCACGAAGGTAAGATTCCCGGCGGGCCGGCCGTCAGGGAGTTGCAGAAGGCCAGATTAAATGAACGGCTTGCTGGCGTATTATTTACGTTCAGATCTATGCTCCAAACCTGGAAACTAGCAAGGTATTTCTGGGTCAGAATGGGAAAGAAATAGCTGAAAAATAGCAATAGCATATATACGGTAATTACTTAAGTATTCTTGATTTTTATGATCTGTTTTTATGTTAATAATGCAATATTAGGACGTCAAATTAAACAGGTTTAGTTAATAAATTTGACTTTTTTATCTTCTGAGTGCTTGTTTTTTATTTGGCGCGTATTATCAGATGTATTGGAAAAGTTAAATATCCGTATTTGTTGCCTGCTGCGTTAGCTATACTCATTGCCGTAAAGGCCAGAAGGATGGCGCAGCTTTTGGAAACGCAGTAGTACTTAGTTGTCATTCGATTTAAAAACTAGCCTATTCTGTCGTGAACCAATTCGTGCTTTTACAAGGAAGATCGGAGCGCTTTGCTTATGCCACCCTACTTGCAGTGGTGTTGGCCCCGCTGGTTATCGTGCATCCGATGACTATCTATACTTGGTGGTATCTGGGGCTGGTAACGCTGCTGGTAGTGGTATGCACCTGTACGGCGGTTGTGCTGGCTGCGCGCCGGTTGCATGATGTGGGCCTGAGCGGATGGTACGCTCTGTTGCTACTTGTCCCGGTTCTGAATCTGCCGGGGCTGTTGCTGCTCGTATTCGTGCCGGGCGCGCCCGGCCCAAACCGTTGGGGTGTGGCTCCGCTTTCCCCACTACACCCCACTCTTTCCTGGTTTACTATAAACGTGCCTTTCATTGCGTCGCGGCACATGCCCGTTGATAGAACGTGAAGGCAAGTGGCATCTCGAAGCCAAATACGGGGCCGTACTGCAAAAAGCCCGCTGGAACTTGTTCCAGCGGGCTTTTTGCAGTGTTTAGGCGCTTATAGTTCCTATAGTTAAGGTGTCTGACGAGCGGCCAGCTGCACCGCTTGGTAGAGGTTTACCAACCCGCCGGTATTCGACAGCTCCGCGAAATCCACTTCTTTGTTGGTGCCGGGCTTCAGCACTTTGGTGTGGTACACTACCGCCGATTGCAGAATGATGCGCTTCATGTCTTCGCCGGTAAGCTTCGGAAAGTACGATTTTAGTATGGCGGCCATGCCAGTTACTACCGGCGAAGCCATGCTGGTACCGCTCTTGTTGCCGTATTCCTGCCCCGGCAGGGTGGAATAAATCTGGTTGCCGGGCGCAAACACATCGACGTTGCGCTTGCCGAAATTCGAGAATTCCGCCACCAGCCGGTCGTCGTTGAGGCGGGCTGAGGCCCCCACGGTTATCATGTTCGGAATGCGCTTGCCATTGAGGTACACCGGCGACGGAAACTCCACGTTGGTATCAATATCCTGGCTTTCGTTGCCGGCCGAGTGAACCAGCAGCACCCCTTTCTTCTCTGCGTACTGAATAGCTGCTTCTACTGCCTCCCGCTGGGGCGAGTAGTATTTGCCAAAGCTCATGTTGATGATGCTGGCTCCGTTATCCACGGCGTACCGAATGGCGTTGGCCACGTCTTTGTCGCGCTCGTCGCCGTTGGGCACGGCGCGTACGGCCATCAGGCGCACGTTGTCGGCCAGACCCAGGATGCCGAGGTTGTTGGTGCGGTCGGCGCCGATGATGCCGGCTACGTGAGTGCCGTGGCTGGGGTCGGGGCCGTGGGTGTCGCGGTTGCCGTAAGCGCGGTCGGCGGTGTTGTTGGGGTCGTCGCCGATGATGGTGGCGCGCGGATTGAACTTCGGGTTCAGGCTATAATCGAGCAAACTCTTGGTGTGGTCGAGGCCTTCCTTCATATCCTTCAGCACCGACTCCAGATCGGGGTAGCCGGCGGCGCGCAGGTTGGCCGCAAGCCCCAGCGCCGCGCGGCGCAGGTTAGGGTCGGTGGGTTGCAGGCGGCGCAGGGTGGCCGTATCGAGGCGGGGTACGTTCAGGGCCTGCCGGAGGTTGTCGGCACCGGCCTGGGTTTGCTCGTAGCTCTCACTAAGCGCCTTGTATTGGGTGCTGTTCTCGGTGGTTTTTTCGGCCTGCGTTTGCTTCACCTTTTGATACAGATCGTATTCAGCGCGCTTGGCGGTTAGCACCGACGTGCGGGTCTTGCCTTCATAGAGTGGCTTGAGCTTGGCCAGAATGCGGGTATCCTCGTAGGTTTCCACGTCTACATTGCGGCCATCGGCCCCACCTAGGAAGTTCCAGCCGTGCACGTCATCAACGTAACCGTTTTTGTCGTCGTCTTGGCCGTTGCCGGCAATTTCGCGGGGGTTGGTCCAGAGTACGCGCTTAAGGTCAACGTGCGCAGTGTCGATACCCGCATCAATTACCGCCACCACTACGGGCGTGGAAACCCGGTTTTTGAGTAGCTCTTCGTACGTCCGCTTAGCGCTGACGCCCATCACCCCGTCGGTGGTAGGGTCGAGGAGGTACCACTGCTGCGCGGGCACATCAGGTAGAGCGGGGGCAGCAGTTTGGGCCGCGGCCGCGAAGGGGAAGAGAAACGCAAGGCCAAGCAGATGCCGGCGAAAAGGGAGGGGAAATGACATCAGAACGATAATCAGTTGAAAAGCAGAAGTTGTACGAGCAGCAACAAAATCCGGCTTGCGTACATCCGCTTAGAATGGCAGCCAGGCAAATTTAGCGTCATAGGCGCAGCTATAGGGCCAAGGATGCATAAAGAGCTGAAAAGTTTCCGGCACCGACAGGAGAGCTGTAGTAGTATTATTTCAAGTAAATACAATTATTTCCAAATAATTTACAGTGCTGGAACCTATTTTCAGTAAATTTGCAGCACTGAACTAATAGTAAATATGGTTCTGCTGGCAAGTAGCTGTAGCAGAAGTGAAGTAGATATTGTGATGCGAGTAGCGCCTGCCTGCTTTGCCCTACCGGTTGCTTTGTGTATTGGTTAGCTGTTAGCTGCTGTCCTGTTGTTCTGCGCGCCTTTTCCCACCCATTTTTGACTGAAAGTAATGAAACAACCATTTACCCGATTCCCAGAGTTTACTTTATCCTCCTGGAGCCTAAAAATCCGGCTCTTTCTATTACTGACCCTGCTCGGAACCATTCCTGCCTACAGTCAGAATAGTGATAATGACCGAGGAGCATTCGATGCCTATATCCGAGTGAAAGTAAAGAGTGCAAACGATGTGCTCTACCGGCTGGTAAATCCTAACCCTCCCCTTGATCCTAATATAGTTCTTCCTACCCCTACCGGAAATCCAGTCAGCAACTTTCAGGGAGACTTGGGCAGTTTTTATGAAAACGAGTCGCTCACAATAAGCGGCGGCTCTGTCAGATCATACAAGAAAGGCGGCTGTGATGTTTATGGGGCTGGTATTTATTATTATGTGCACCCGAACGGAACCACAAACCAGGTGCCGTTTTCAACTTACACTGAAATAAGCCGCCAGTATTTTCGAGAACTGAATTACTATCCTTTTTCTAGGGATGGCGCTCAGGATCAGGAATGGGGTGACCCACTCACTTCTATTCGCAGTGATCAGCAGACAAACGTTATTGCGGGACTGGCTCCGGGAAGCTACATCATTGATGTATTTGCGGGTGTTAACATTCAATACTGCACTAGCTCCAGCAATGGCTTTGTGTACTACAGCAACAACAGCCTCAACTACCAGGTTACGTTCACTGTATTGCAGGGCAATGCTGTTCCGCTGCCAGTAACCCTGGCCAGCTTAGCGGCTACCCGTCAGGAAGCCAACGTGAAACTGAGCTGGCAAACCGCTTCCGAGCAAAACAACAAAGGCTACGAAGTGCAGGTATCCACTGACAGCCGCACGTTCCGGACGCTGAGCTTCGTGCCCAGCCAGGGCGAAAGCGGCACCAGCACTACCCGCCACAGCTATAGCTACCTCGATACTGAAAACGGCAAGACCGGCACCCGCTACTACCGCCTCCGCCAGTTGGACCTCGACGGAACGGAAACCTTCTACGGCCCGAAAGTGGTAAGCTTCAGCAAAGCTGGTTCGTTGGTGGCGTTGCAAGTCGCTCCCAACCCGTTTGCCAACGAACTGACGCTCAGCTTGCCTTCGCTGGAAGCTGCCCGCACTGGCACGGTGGTTCTAACGGACATGCTGGGCCGTACAGCGCTGAGCCAGCCCCTGACCGTGGCGGCTGGCATGAGTGAGGTGCGATTGCCTGAATTGAGCAACTTACCGAAAGGTCTCTATCATCTGCGCCTGAACCTGAACGGGGAAGTGCAGTCGGTGAAGCTGCTTAAAGAGTAGTAGAAGCTTATGCTAACTGGAAAGTCCTCCCGCCGGGAGGACTTTTTTTGTGCAATCTGGTTTGCAACCCAACCTTCCTGGCTGATGGGCCGCCTACGTTTCGAGTTATGGCGGAGCTTGAGGCAACCTCCCGGCCCGGCCTGTATCTTTACCGCTCTTGCTTTTACCTGGATTCTGGATTCATGATGCGCTTACGTTTTCTCTGCGCGGCAGTGCTGCTGCCGTTGTTGTCCACCTCGGTGGCTATTGCTCAAACGCCTAAAACCTATACTTCTTCGGAAATCCTGCTGGGGCTGAAAAAGCTGAACGTACTGGGCTCGGTGCTGTATATGGCCGCCCACCCCGACGATGAAAACACCCGCCTGATTGCCTACCTGGCCAATGGCCGGCTGCTGGAAACCGGCTACCTCAGTTGCACCCGCGGCGACGGGGGCCAGAACCTTATCGGCCCGGAACTGCGCGAACAGCTCGGCGTGATACGCACGCAGGAGCTGCTGGCAGCCCGCCGCATTGACGGCGGCCGGCAGTTCTTCACCCGCGCCAACGACTTCGGCTTCTCGAAAACCTCCGACGAGACCTTCACCATTTGGGACAAGGAGCAGGTGCTTTCTGATATGGTATGGGTGATTCGGCAGCGCCGGCCCGACGTGCTTATCACCCGCTTCCCGCCCGACCCCCGCGCCGGCCACGGCCACCACCAGGCCAGCGCCATCCTGGCCGCTGAAGCTTTCGACGCGGCCGGCGACCCGAAACGGTTTCCCGAGCAGCTGAAATACGTGCAAGTGTGGCAGCCCAAGCGCCTGTACTGGAATACCGGTAGCTTCTTTGTGAAGCCCGGCGAAAGCATGAACGGCTACCTCAAACTCGAAGCCGGCGGCTACAACCCCATGCTAGGCCAGAGCTACGGCGAAATTGCCGCCCGCAGCCGTTCCCAGCACAAAAGCCAGGGCTTTGGATCCTCAGCTACCCGCGGCGAGGCGCTGGAGTATCTGCAATACGTGAAAGGCGACAAGGCCAGAACCGACCTGTTCGAGGGCATTGACATGACCTGGAACCGGGTGCCCGGTGGCGCGGCCGTAGGTAAGCTGCTAGACGAGGTGATTCGCAAGTACGATGCGGCGAATCCTTCGGCAAGTGTGGCGGGGTTGCTGAAGGTGCGAGAGACGTTGAATATGCTTTCCACAAATGAATTCTGGAAGCAAGAGAAGCTGGTTCAAGTCAACCAGTTAATTCGGAGCTGCATGGGACTTTACTTAGAGGCAACAGCTTTGCAATCAACTACCACGCCTGGACAAGCGTTGCGCATTTCTTTGGAAATGTTAAATCAACAAGGCTATTACAATCGAAAAGTGCTTGGCACTAATGCGCAGTTCATTTCTTTTGGTGCTGGTACGGATACTACTTTGAAGCTACCTCTTTATCATAACGAAAAACAGGTGTTTACCAAGCAGGTACATACGGTAGCTAACATCACGTCTTCACAACCTTACTGGCTCACGAAGGATGGTAGTGTGGGTATGTATATAGTTGCCGAGCAACAACAACGAGGCAGAGCTGAAAGCCAGGCTGTGGCGACTGTAAGAATTCGCATACAAGTCGTAGCCAATCAAGCTTCTCTAAAACCTGTAACGGATACTGTCACATTCACCATTCCCGTCCAATACAAAAGCACTGACCCGGTGGAAGGGGAGAAGTACCGCCCGCTGGTTGTCGTGCCACCGGTAGCCGTGAACATAGCTGGCCGGGCCTACGTGTTTGCCGACAACCAGCCTAAAACCATTCCCGTGACGTTGCGTGCTGGCAAGGCGGGCGTGAAAGGCTCGGTGGCTCTCACGCTGCCCGCTGGCTGGCAAGCCGAGCCGGCGAGCTTCAACTTCGACATTGCCAGCAAAGACGCCGAGCAAACCGTGCAGTTCCGGGTGCAGCCCGGCGCGGGCGCGCAGGAAGGTAAAAGCGAGCTACGGGCCGTAGCTACCGTAGATGGGCAGCAGTACGCACGCGGCTACCAGGCCATCGAGTACAACCACATTCCCACCCAAATCCTGTTTCCTGAAGCCGTAGCTCCGCTGGTAAAGCTGGACCTCAAGCGCAAAGGCCAGGAAATTGGCTACCTGATGGGGGCCGGCGACGAAGTGCCCGATGCCCTGCGCCAGATCGGCTACACCGTTACGCTGCTCAAGCCCGAGGACATAAATGACCAAAACCTGCGCCACTTCGATGCCGTGGTGCTCGGCATCCGGGCCTACAACACGCTGGACCGCCTCAAAACGCTGCAACCGACGCTGCTGCGCTACGTTGAGAATGGGGGTAACATGGTGGTTCAGTACGTGGTGAGCCGCGGCACCGTAATGGCGCAAATCGGGC
>Ga0210040_10011495_pt1 | contig 10020 bp, 9 predicted proteins | sample CryGeyCG12114_NA_FD_185462 | JGI IMG/M metagenome (GOLD analysis project Ga0210040, IMG submission 185462) | Groundwater microbial communities from aquifer - Crystal Geyser CG19_WC_8/21/14_NA (SPAdes) (version 2) | ecosystem: Environmental > Aquatic > Deep subsurface > Groundwater | place: USA...
CCCGCCTCCATCGCCGATGTTCTTGCGATCGACCGCGTCACCCGCGCGGCCCTATCACGGCGGCTGGAGCATGCCGCCTGATGCTCGCCCAACCTCCGCTGTGGCTGATAGTGCTTGCGTTTGTCGGTTCGATTGGCGTGCTCGTCTTCGTTCACGAGATGGGCCATTACCTGGTCGGCCGCTGGTGCGGGATTGGCGCGAAGACTTTCTCGATTGGTTTCGGCCATGAAGTCGCCGGCTGGACGGACCGGCGCGGCACGCGCTGGAAGGTCGGCTGGTTGCCATTAGGCGGTTACGTCCGGTTCGAGGGCGACATGGACCCGGCCAGCATGGGGCGCGATCTGGATAAGCTCACGCCGGAGCAGCGGGCGATCAGCTTCCATGCCAAGCCGGTCTGGCAGCGGTTTCTCGTGGTGCTGGCCGGGCCGGTCGCCAACTTCCTGCTAGCCATTCTGATCTTCGCCGGTTTCTTCATGGTGTTTGGAGCGCCGCGTACGCCGCCGGTTGTAGCGCTGGTCGCGCCGCAGAGCGCAGCCGCCTCAGCGGGACTGCAGGTTGGCGACCGGATTTTGGCGATGGACGGACGGCACGTCGAGACATTCAACGAACTCGGCCAGTATACGGTGCTACGTCCCGACGAGCGCGTTTCGGTGCAACTGGAGCGGGCTGGCCGAATCGTCGAAGTACCGGTGGTGCTCGGCGCCGCCGAGGAGGCGGACCGCTTCGGTCAGCGGTACAGGGTCGGCCGGTTAGGCGTCGGCATGCCGCCGCCGGTCTTCGAGAAGGTCGGACCCTTGCAGTCGATCCCGGAAGGTATCGCCGCGACCTGGCAGACCACCCGCTCCATGGCCGAGGGATTGTGGCAGCTGGTCACGGGCCGGCGGCCGCTCAACGAACTGCACGGCGCCATGAAAATGGCGCAGATTGCCGGGCAATATGCATCGGTCGGCCCGTTCGAGTTCATCCAGCTGCTGGCACTGTTCTCGATAAACCTGGGGTTCATCAACCTGCTGCCAGTTCCGATGCTCGATGGGGGGCATCTGGCCCTTTATACGGTGGAGGCGGTGCGACGGCGCCCGCTTGGTGAGCAGGCGCAGGAATGGGTATTCCGAGGCGGCTTGGCGGCCTTGCTGACGCTGTTTCTATTCACCACCTTCAACGACCTTGGCTCCTTCGGTCTGTGGGAGCAAATCGGTCGTTTAACGGGCTAAAGCTTGATCCACCGGATCGTCTGGGGCAGGGCAGGCGACCTTGAACAACCACCGCGTGGGGCAGCGGTACCTTCATACGAGAAGCGGGGACGCGCGTGATTTCCAATGCACATCTGACCACCAGCCGTCGACTTGGCGCGGCGCTGCTGATCGGAACCATCCTCAGTGGATGGGCTGGGCCTGCCCTTGCTCAAAGCACTGCGGCGCCTTCCGTTCCCGTGCAGCCCGCGCCCGGAACGACCCCCGCCGCAGCCCAGCCGGCGGCTCCGGCGGCCGTTCAGCGGGTGATCCGCTCCGTGTCCGTCCGCGGCGCCGAGCGCCTCGAGCCCGAAACCGTGCGGTCCTATGCAAATCTGGCGCCTGGTCAGAATTATGATGCAGAGACGCTCGACCAGGCGATCAAGGATCTCTACGCCACCGAGCTGTTCGCTGACGCCCAGATCGAGGGTGCCGACACCGGCAACCTGGTGATCGCGGTGCGGGAGAACCCGGTCATCAACCGCATCGTGCTGGAGGGCAACAAGCGGATCAAGGACGACAAGATCACGCCGGAGATCAAGCTCTCGCCGCGGCAGATCTTCACCCGGTCCAAGGTCCGTTCGGACGTTGAGCGGATCATCGAGCTCTACAAGCGCCAGGGCCGGTTCGCGGCCCGCGTCGAGCCCAAGGTGGTGCAGCTCGACCAGAACCGCGTGGACCTGGTGTTCGAGATCAGCGAGGGGCCGGTCTCCAAGGTCCGCGCGATCAACATCATCGGCAACGAGCAATATGGCGACGACCGCCTGCGCAAGGAAATGTACACGCGCCAGGCGGGCGGGTTCCTGGGCTTCCTCAAGTCGAACGACAGCTACGATCCGGACCGGCTGGCCGCCGACCAGCAGAAGCTGCGCGCTTACTACCTGACGCAGGGCTATGCCGACTTCCGCGTGGTGTCGGCGCTGGCGGAATTGACGCCGGACCGGCGCGATTTCGTTATCACTTACGTCGTCGAGGAGGGCCCGCGGTACAAGTTCGGCGCGGTGAGCTCGGAATCGGCACTGCGCGACTTCGACACCAAGACCATCGACGCACTCACCCAGCTCAAGAGCGGCGAGTGGTTTAACGCCAAGGCGGTCGAGGATGCGGTCACCCGGCTGGAGGAAGCGGCCGGCGCGCTCGGCTACGCCTTCTCCGACATTGAGCCGAACTACGAACGCAACGCCGACGCGAAGACGATGGACATCACGTTCCGGGTGAATGAGACGCCGCGCGTCTACGTCGACCGGATCGACATCCGCGGTAATACCAACACCCGGGACAAGGTCGTCCGGCGTGAGTTCCGCGTGAACGAGGGCGATGCGTTCAACGCGCTGAAGGTCAAGCGCAGCCAGGACCGCATCCAGAGCCTCGGCTTCTTCCAGGACAAGCTGGAGATCAAGCAGACTCAGGTGGCGCCGGATCGCGTGGCGCTAGGCTTGGACGTTGAGGAGAAGTCGACTGGTCAGCTGTCGCTGTCGGCCGGCTATTCAAGCCTCGAGCGGTTTATCCTTTCGGCCAACGTCGAGCAGAGCAATTTCCGCGGCATGGGCCAGATACTCAACGCCGGCGTCAACTGGTCGCGTTATTCCCGCTCGGTGCAGCTGGGCTTCACCGAGCCTTACTTCCTCGACAAGCCGATCCTGTTCGGCGGTGACATTTATCGCCGCGACTACAACAGCTTCAACTATGTCGGTAACACGCGCAATACGACGTACAGTCAGCTATCGACCGGCGGCGGTCTCCGGCTCGGCTTTCCGGTCAACGAGTTCGTGACCTTCGGGACGCGCTACTCGCTGGTTCAGGACAATCTGACGCTCGACAAGAACACCTTCTACACCGACCTGAACGGCGACGGAGTGGTGGAGTGCGATCCGGCGAAGGCGGGCCAGTACCTGTGCGACCAGCTCGGTAGACGACTGACAAGTTCCGTTGGCTACACCGCGGTGTTCGACAACACCAACGGTATCCGTGCGACCCGCGGGCAGCGGTTGGTGTTCGGGCAGGACTTTGCCGGCTTGGGCGGCGACACCCGCTATATCCGCACCCGCGCGGACGCGACCAAGTACTGGAACCCATTCGGCGGGTTCGTCCTGTCGGCCCATGCCGAGGGCGGCTACATCCACCCGCTGGAGAACTCGCCGCGGGCCGGCGTGGACGCGGTTCGGATCACCGACCGGTTCTTCGGTCAGCAGCTGCGCGGCTTCGATATCCGCGGGATCGGACCTCGCATCCGGCGCACGTCGTACAATACCGACGAGACGCTTAGCGACTCGGGCAATGTCACAGACGCACTCGGCGGCCGCGCCTACTACATGGGCCGACTCGAGCTCGAGTTCCCGACCAGCTCGGGCTTGCGCAGCCTCGGCATCCGGCCCTCCGCTTACGTCGATATGGGGTCGGTGTTCGGGCTCAAGCAGCCTACGCTGAGCAACTATTTTGCGCGCTGCTTCAACACGACCACCGGCGTGCTCGTGCGGCAGATCGATGCGAGCACTCCGGCCGCTCAGCGTCAGTGCGACACGGCCACCGAGACCCGCATCAACGGTTATCGCGAGGAGTATCTAGGCGACTCGATCAAACCGCGCCTGTCGGTCGGCGTCGGGTTCAACTGGGTCTCGCCATTCGGTCCATTGCGCATCGACATCGCCAAGGCCCTGCTCAAGCAGGAAGGTGACGATACAAAGCTGTTCTCGTTCAACGTAGGAACCCAATTCTGATGAAGACCAAGCTTCTCCTCGCGGCCATTGCTGCAAGTGCGTTCGTCCCCGCTGTCGCCCAGGCGCAACGCATCCCGGCGGCCGTGGTCGCCGTGGTCGACACGGACCGCATCGGTCGCGAGTGCACCGCCTGCCGCGCGGCCGCGACCCAGCTGCAGAGCCAGGAGACAACCCTGCGCAATCGCGCCGCCGCGCTTCAGCAGCAGCTGCAGACTGCCCGCGGCCCGATTGAGCAGTCCGTTGCGGCGCTCAACGGCAAGCAGCCGGACGCCGCCTTGCAGCAACGGATCACCACCTATCAGAACCAGGAGCGCTCGGCCCAGCAGGAGCTCTCGACCGGCCAGCAGCGGCTCGCCTCCACGCAGGCTAACGTCAACCAGCAGATCGGCTCGCGCCTGAACACGATTGTCGCCTCCCTGTCTGGTTCGCGTGGTGCAACGGTGACCTTGGCGCGCACTGACGTGATGTTCGCCGCGCCGACCATCGACATCACCAACGACGTGCTTGCGCAGCTCAATCAACAGCTGCCTTCGGTCAGTGTCACGCCGCTGCCGCAGACCCAGCAGACCCAGCAGCAGGGGCGCTAAATGACGGATGGCGGCAGCGAGGGCGGCGCCCGGACGCTTGACGTCCGTGCGGTCATGGCCGCGCTGCCGCACCGTTATCCCATGTTGCTGGTCGACCGTGTGGAGCGGCTCGACAAAGACGTGAGCATCACCGCCATCAAGGCGGTGACGATCAACGAGTCCTTCTTCGCGGGGCACTTTCCCGGTCGGCCGATCATGCCGGGCGTGCTGATCGTCGAGGCACTGGCACAGGCCGCCGGCGTGCTCGCCGTCGAGAGCCTGGGGTTGGCGGGCTCCGGCAAGCTTGTGTATTTCATGGCGATCGACGGCGCAAAGTTCCGCACTCCTGTAGAGCCGGGCTGCCTCCTGACGCTTGAAGTCGAGTTCGTCCAAAAGCGCAGCAGCGTCTGCAAGTTTGCCGGGCGGGCGGTGGTTGACGGCAAACTGGCGGCGGAGGCCAATTTCACCGCGATGATCGCCGACCCTCCGGCGGCCTGACCTTCAGCGAAGCCGCCAGCGCCCTCCGTCGGTTTCAACCCGGAAGGTCTCGGCAAATACCGGGTCCGTGGCGATCAGGTCAGGCGCGGCGTCGGCCATGAGCACTCCCTGGTTCAGCAACAACACGCGGTCAAATGCGTCCAGCAGGTGGAGGTCATGCAGGCTCATCAACACGACGGCGCCTGCAGCGGCCGTTCGGCGGAGCAGCTGCAATATTGATAACGCCCAGTAGGGATCGAGATTCGATAGCGGCTCGTCCAGTAGCAGGACGGCCGGACGAGGTGCCAAGGCTCGCGCAAGCAAGGCTCTGGCGCGCTCGCCGGTGGAGAGGCGATCGGCTTGCCGATTGGCGAGCGGCGTAAGCTCCAAGTCATCCAGCAAACTTTCGACTCGCCCGTCGTCCGGCTTGGCCAAGCCCAGGGCCACAAGGTCCCGCACCGCAATCGGCCAGATCATCTCGCGCGCGGCTGGAAGGAAGCCGAGGAGGGCAGCTCGCCGGGCGGGCACCATGGCGTCCAGATTCTCATCTCCGATCCAGACCGAGCCACCAGGACCCTCGATCCGAGCGAGGCCGCGGAGCAGACTCGTTTTACCGCTGCCGTTCGGCCCGATCACCGCCGTCATGCTCCCCGGAGCGAGACTTAGGTCCAACCGCGCGAGCCGCTCGGCCGCGCCTATCCCAGTGGCAGCCAGCAGCGGCTTCACGAAGTTAGCCGCCAGCGCATGCGCAGGAGGACCCACAGGAAGATGGGGGTGCCCAGAGCAGCGGTGATCACACCCAGCGGGATCGCCCGGCCAAGCGGCGCCAGCCGGGTCAAAAGATCGGCGGCGGACAGCAATATTGCTCCAATCAGGGCGGCTGGGACGAGCGCCCGCCCCGGGTGGCCACGGGTGAGCCGGCGAGCGGCGATCGGCGCGATCAGGCCGACGAAGCCTACCGAGCCGCACACCGACACGCAGGCGCCGACCGCGATGGCGCTAGCAATCACGACCTCTGTCCGAAGGCGACTGGGATCATGCCCGAGGGACGCGAGCACGTCTTCGCCCAACGCCAAGCGGTCGAGCGTCCCGGAGTACCGTGCGAGCCAAAGTCCGGCAGCGGCGGCAGGGATCAGGGCCGCTGCAACCTGCCGTAGGCTGCGGTCCTCAAGGCTGCCCATCAGCCAATCGAAGGCATCGTAGAAGGCAAAGGGAGAGGGTGCGAGCGCCAGCGCTAGGCTGGTCAGCGCCCCGGCGGCGAGGCTGATCGCCAGTCCTGCGAGCAGCAGGCTGCTGCTGTCGGCTCGGCGCCCAGCGAGGCCGAGCAGGAGCAGAAGTGCCAGCAGGGCTCCGGCCGCACCGCACCCGGCGAGTAGCAGAGGTCCGGTCAGGCCCAGGAAATAGCCGCCCAGCACTGCGCCTAAAGCAGCACCGCTGCTGCTGCCCGTAATATCGGGCGAGGCGAGCGGATTGGCGAAGATCGCCTGGAGGGCAGCGCCCGTGAGGCCCAGGGTTGCGCCATACCCAAGGGCGAGCAAGACGCGGGGCAAGCGGAGCTCCACCAAGAGCAGGTGCGCCACCGCGGGATCCGTGTCGATCAGCTCCCGCAAGGGCGCCCATGGTGTCATCATCCCGATCAATCCGATCACCAGGGCAGCGGTCACCAGAAGCAGCTTCAATGCGGCATCCTCCGCAACCGTTCGACTTCCGCAATCATCGGCAGACCGCCACAGGTCCAGACGCGGCCGTCGGTTTGGATGGTCCTGCCACGCGCTCGACGGACCAGTGGATGGTTGAGCCAGGCTTGGGCACGGCTCCATTGCCCCGCACGATAATCGCTTCGTATGAGCCACTTGGGCGGGTTGATTGCGAGCGATTCCAGGTTGAGCTTGCCGGAAGGAAGCGCTCGCTGACGGTAGCCGGCCAGCGCCAACCACTGCCCTCCCAGCGAGCCCGGGTCCAGGCTGTTGCCGGCTCCGGCAAGGAAGGCCGCGTCGGTCATCCCTGCTGGACGGTTCCTCTGCATTTGATCGAGCGCAACCAAAGTCGGACTCACTCGGTCCGGAGTTCCGAGCGCCTGCGCTACCCGCATTGCGTGCCGACGCACGTCCGCGATCGACGCAGGGTAGGGCAGATCGATGACCCGCAAGCCGAGCCGTTGCGCAATGGCAGCGGTCGCCCTGCCGCCGCCGCCCATGGTCAGGATGAGATTGGGCCGGGCAGCCAAGGCGCTCTCCAAGGTGCCACGATTGTGGTGAACGTTGCGGGCGCGCGTCCAGAGAACGGACTCAAGCGGCTCGGCAGCGAGATAGCTCACGCTGGCAATCTGCTCAGGGCGGGCAAGCACCAGCAAATATTCGTCCGTGCACAGGTTAAGCGAGGCTGCCCGGATGGCACCGCTAGCTGCCCAGGCGAGCGCGAATGCCGGCATAGGCGCTTCTTCCTTCCGTGCGGTAGCCGACCACGTCCTGGTACCGACGGTCGAACGCGTTGGCCACGCGCGCGAACAGATCAACATGCTCGTCGAGGCGATAAGCCAGGCGAGCGCCGGCCAGCAGGTACCGGTCCAGCGTCACCGTCTGCGCCGGAAAGACGTCGAAGTCCGTATCGCGCCGGTCGCCCACCAGCGCCATGCTGGCGCCGTAGGTCCAGCGCCCGACCTTGCCGTCCAGCGCGACGCTGCCGCTGTGCCGCGGACGCCGCAGCTCGCGGACCGCAGCGCCGCTGGCCACGCGGCGCTCGCTGGCCTTCAGGTAGGCGTAGGTAGCCTGGACCCGCAGGGCAGGGGAGATCTGCCATCCGGCCTCCACTTCCGCGCCGGCCCGACGGCTCCTTCCGGTGGCATTGTCGGTCGTGGAGCGGAAGTCGGCCAGGAAGACGTCGACGATTTCGTCGGTCAGCCGCTGGCGATAGATGGTGGCGGAAGCCCGGATTGGCCCTTGGCGGTAGCGAAGTCCGGCTTCGGCACCGCGCGACTTCTCGGGCCGGAGCCCTGGGTTGCCGATAAAGCTGCTCGGGAAAAAGCCGTAGAGGTCGAAGAAGGTCGGCTGGGCGATACCCTGGCCGTAGGCCGCCGTTGCGGCCCAATGCGGGTCGAGGTTGACGAGGACGGAGCCGCGCAAAGTGGTGGCGTCCTTGAACCGATCGAAGCGATCGCGGCGCACGGCGAGGTCGGTGACCAGCGCGCGCCATTCCGCCCGCCACTCGCCGGTCACGGCTGCGTGGCGGCGGCTACGATCTTGGTCGGTCGCGCCACCATAGACGGCGTCATTCGCCTCGAAGCGCTCGCGGTCACCGTCCAGCGCCAGGATCACGCGATGTGAGACCGGACCCATGACCAGTTCCCGTTGGACCTGAGCCGACAGGCTGTTGCGGCCGCCCCTGGTGCGGTTGACGAATGCGTTGTCGAGTAGGTTGCGGTTGCTCGAGCGGAGCAGCGAGCCTGCCGCGCGCACGGTCCAGCCACCTTCGTGCCATTGCCCGTCCACTCCGATCGCGCCGAGCCGGTTCCAGGTAAGGTCGGCGGTGTCGGCCCGCACCAAGTCCTTGTAGCCGTCATATTCCGACCGGCCGCTCACCAAAAAGCCGGTGGCGCCGAGCGTGAACGAACCCGCCGGTGCCCACCCGACGCGGGTCCGCAGCGCTAGGTTGCGGTAGCCGTCCTTGTCCCCGCCGGGCGCGCCGAAGCTGTCGATCCCCGTGGCGCGCTGGTAGCTGCCGGCCAGACTGGCGCTAACATCACCGTTCGCATAGCCTTCACGGCCGGACACCCGTCCGAAGCCGAACGACCCAACCTCACCAATTGCCCAAGCGCTAGGGGCTGGATCGGAGATCAGCGCCAGCACGCCGCCGATCGCTTCAGAGCCCCAAATTGCCGACTGCGGTCCGCGGACCAGCTCGACCCGGTCGGCGAGGTCGGCCCCGAGTAGCTCGAACCGGGGGGAGTTGCCTGCTGCCGGATCGTTCGCCCGGATGCCATCGACGAACAGCAGGGTGTGGTTGGCCTCGGCCCCGCGGATGCGGACTTCGGTGATCGATCCGGCTGGCCCCGATTGGGCAACAGCGACTGAGGGCAGAAGCCGCAACACGTTGGTGAGCAGTGGCTCGCCGAGCCGATCCAAGGTCTGATGGTCGATCACGCTGACCGACGCGGCCGTGCGATCGCGCTCGGCGGGTGCGCGCTCGGCGGTGACGACGATGTCGTGGCCGGCGGGAACTGGAAGCAGGTCGAAATAGAGCGCGGGCACGAACGGACTCCTCACGTGAGCGACAAACAGCTGTCGTCACGGAGGGCGCGGAGGCCCCGTACTTCGCCTGGACCCGGGCGACGAACGGACGACGGAGGAGGGCGAGTGTCTGACTTCCCCGGCCGGGCCGAGGGCTACAGTTGCGGGCACAGCGCCGGGTTTCGACCGGCTTCCTCTGCAAACCGGCGGCCGTGACCGCCGGACCCCTCTCCTGGACGGGCGTGTCTTCCAACGGGCCGAACTTGTCAAGCTGGGAGCGCTACTCTAAGGGGCCGCCAACCACTCGAGGCTGGTCGGAACCAGCCGCCGGCGAAGGAACGTGATGTGAAGAGCGAAGGCCACCCCGACTACCACTTCATCACCGTTGAAATGACCGACGGGACCAAGTTCCAGACCCGTTCGACCTGGGGCAAGGAAGGGGACACGCTGCACCTCGACATCGATCCGAAGGTGCATCCGGCCTGGACCGGCGGCAACACCCGCATGCTCGACCAAGGCGGACAGGTGGCGCGCTTCAACAAGCGCTTCGGCGGCCTGACGCTCGGCAAGAAGTAAGCACCGGAATGATCTCCAGGTGACGCAGCAGCGCTCGGCTCCCGTGCTGGAGACCGGGCGCTTGCGCTTGCGCGCCTGGCGGAAAGACGATTTCCGCCCGTACCATGCGATCATGCGTGAGCCGGCGGTGCACCGTCATTTCGGTCCCGAGCCGATGGGGCAGGAGGAATGCTGGCGTCGGATCTGCGCGGCGAACGGCCAGTGGAGCATGGGCGGCTTCGGTACCTTG
>Ga0210040_10011496_pt1 | contig 10020 bp, 5 predicted proteins | sample CryGeyCG12114_NA_FD_185462 | JGI IMG/M metagenome (GOLD analysis project Ga0210040, IMG submission 185462) | Groundwater microbial communities from aquifer - Crystal Geyser CG19_WC_8/21/14_NA (SPAdes) (version 2) | ecosystem: Environmental > Aquatic > Deep subsurface > Groundwater | place: USA...
TAATAGGATTAGTAAATGAATGCTTATGTTTCCTTCATGTGCGACTGTGTTCCTTTTAATGTGCCCGTATGCTCTCGTTACAAAGTGAGCTGTAAATGGGAAAGAAATGGGATCCTTTCTTTTTGGTTATCTATTGGAAACCAATAGGGGAGTGTGTGTGGGTTAGTACACCCAGCAGTGCACATTCAGTTAGTTAGAGCTATTTATATGGAGTTTACTTTGTGTGGTTGGATGAGTACCCAACGGACTAATGAAGCCAAATATCTCTGACCGAAATTGCAGGTAATAAATTACAATTCGGAGCGCGGCGGAGTGAGTGTGATAACAGAGAAAGGCGAAATCACCACTTCCTATCTCCTCATCCAAGATGCTCAAGTCTCCGACTCGGGCAAGTACTCCTGCAGTCCTAGCAATGCTGACGTCGCCGCTGTACGAGTTCATGTACTCAATGGTATGTCCGCCATTTCATTTTATCCTTCCCTCCCTCCCTCTTTAGTCAGTTTGAGTCTCCAACAAAATATATCATCCCTTCCCTTTGAATTCCCATCTAAATCCACATTACAATCCGAATGGAACATGCTAATTACTTATCCCCTTGTGGCATTAGAAGGCGTGATCCAAACTACCCGAAATTAACCCTTTGAGCACAAAGTTTAAATAGTGTTTCCCGTACTTCCTCTCTTTCTATAAAGGATGATTTGTTTCAGTGACTATTTATTTTATGTATCAGTAATAGTGCTTTGAATGTAGGAATCAGATTGCAAAAAAGCTTTGATTTGGAAAATCAGTTAGTTACATTTTAGGTTCCCTTTGTAACCCAACTGCCTAGTCAACTAATTGATCAGACTTTAGCAAGTACTTAGCTAGGAACAAAGTCATGAAATCCTATGGATGTAATCCTACACACAGAAAGAATATTCAGTTACCTGAGCTATTATATTGGCATTATTGGGGAATTGGAAAAATCTAGGCAGCAATACCAATCTCATAGATCTCTGTATAAGGTTTCAAATAACACAGTCAGGCGGGAAGTATTGGATTTTCCATGAGAAATTAGTTTTGTCGGCTGCGATATTTACTAAAGCCATCTGTGGAGTTTCATTTCAATCAATAATTCATTCCTTTTCTTCCTGGTCTGAATTTATTGTCTGTTATTATTAGTATTATTATTGTCTGTTATTATTAATATAGTTATTATATTATGTTTTGCAATTATAATTTCCGTACTTGTGTGCACGTGATTAATTTTAGGTGAGAGGTCGGCCCCCATGCAGACGGCCTCAGCAAGTCGAATTCTGAACCATCAACTCCTCGTGTTTTCCATCTTTTGTAGCATCCTCTTCCACTTGTCCATCACGTCAAATGTGAAAAGATGGACGGGTCCGAGCACTAGCACTAGCAGCAGTAGACCTAGCCAATCATTGTTGTTGGCTCCACTACAAATGTGATTTCCCACAGACCTAACCTACCACAGGATCAATAATTTTACAGATGAGCAAATGGTGATCACGACTAACTAACTATAACTATCATTTTATATTGTAGCTGTCAGCATCCATCGTTAAGTTTGAGGATATTTACTTAATTACTATAACCCCTGTGTTGTAGATTTGGACAAGTCAACATTATTGTGGTCTGGTTGGCTAATCAATTACATAGGGAACCCATCAAAATGAGGTAGCTCTAGTTAAAGTGAGTTTGTTAATATAGATCAAATGCAAAAAGAGTTTATCGCATTCTCTATTATTGTTGTCTACAGAGTTTGAGTGAGTTTCCGTTTTATAACTAACTCATGGAATGAAAGGCATGGTGATGGTATCTTATTGTACAATCCTTTCTTATGATAATGTAAAATATCCCAAAAAAATGTTTGTGACCTGTTCCAAGTCAGTTTATATTGTTCGTATGGTGCATTGTGTGAGATTTGTTGGGGCTAGTTAGCTAACTAACTAAAAGAATGTGTGTATGTGCTAATTGCTAATAAGGTTTATTCTGCGCGCGAGTTATGAATTTGCAGCAGTGTATAATACAAACAGCGCTTGAATTATTTTTCCAAATGTTGTCGGTAAAAATGGTTGCAAGAGAGATTACAATGTATTGTACGAACTATAGTTTGTGAGCATTATGTAGTCGGGAGTAGAGCGTCTCCTTTTTAAGGCCTGTATATAAGCTGTACATACAATATGAAACGTTATACACAAAGTTAATTACTTACACGCAGCTTTTTGGCCGCTCATGATTTGAAAATTTAAAATATCTATGCTTAAATTTGTTAATTGAATATCTGTTTATTATGAAAAGCTCAAAATGTTTGACGGATTTGAGAATTCAAGAACCTGTCATTGCTCCGAACACTTACTGAAAAAAATTCATCGGTGGGCCCAATATTTTTCACCCTTGTTCCTTGCTCTATAGGAACTACTATTATGGCAAATGTTCATGTATCAGATTGTGTTTTCACTTCTTCAGAATTTGGCAATTTTAGGGAAAAAAGAAATGCATTGCGCGTTGATTTCATTTTTGGATTCACTTTTTTATTAATAAAGTATTTTTGTCCAGCAAAGGATTGATCCTAGCTAAAATTTGTGGCGATCCAACTGTAACAAAGTATTACTAACTTCGATGAATTAGGTTTTGTAAACTACATTATCCTTACTGTGTACATAGAGTATAAATACAATTTAGCTAATTAAAACATATTTGTAATAAAAAATCCTCGTAAATGTACTCAAACTATTTTAAACATGCATTCCATAGAACATACTAAATATCTTGTACATTATGATGTGCTAATGTTTAGTTTTAGAACCTACAGTCTTGGGGAAATATTTATCCCATATTGAATCCACTGTGAGAGCTCTTGATATTCCTCTGTCTTTGCGTCAGTCAGTCACTCACTCACATCTCTTCCAAGTGCAGGTTCTTGGACCATTCAAAAATAACTTACCAGTGCAAACGGAAACCAAAATGGAATGTTCAATATCTGTCGTTAAAACTAAGAACGTAAAAATGGTATCACTTTTTAACGCTGTTAAATCATTGGTACTTATAGTGACTTGACTATTCCCTTGTCCTTGAATTCTATGTGGAATAAAGGAGCAAGTACTGATTGTTTATTTGAATTTCTGTCTTCTCGCTTTCTCATTTTTCACATAACAAGCTCTTTGGCACCTTTTACTATATATTATATACTACATACATGTAGGCCATAAACAAATTCTACATACTCCACTCAGGTCACAAATATTTGCATCAACAATCATTTTAATTACTTTTGATATTTAATTGCAAAAGTAACTTTTCATGCATCATAACATCATAAAAATTTTTATGCTTGTGCAACGTGCACTGTACGTTTACTGTATCATTGGATCGACAATTAAGAAGCCGACATGACTATGACGTAATTATGCGCCATAAAGAGCGACTTTTGGAGTGGACCGAAATAAATGCACCCTTAAAATCACATAAAAACACATTTAAATGGCAAGTTATGTGAAAAGATATAGGAACTTTGTGACTTGTTGAGAATTCCATCACAATCATATTTAATTACCGCCAAATACCAACAATATAGTTAAAACAGCGCAAGACTTTTATAACACATCAGCTATTTCTTGCAGTCAAAATTTGGAAATTGGAAATTAGGAACACACACTTAAAACGTACATATGTAATTTGAACACTTGCTTACTTCGGCTAACTAACTATCACATGGAACGTTTGATATAAGTCATGTGACTATGAAAATGAATCCAACAGAAAACCTATTGGTTTTCCCAATTCTAACCATCTGCAGATCCCTCAGTCAGTTTTTGTTGTCGTTGTCACTCTGCACTGCATTCTCAAATATTCTAAACCCTTCGTACACACAACCATCATCATTGCATATAACAAGTGTTCGAGACCATGGAACTGGTGCAACATTTTGAACTAACTCTGATAACTCAACTGCGTGTTGGCTTGTACATGAATTAAAATGTATGGAGATAAAAAGCGGAGAGCTGATAACGACTCTCGCTAATGAATCTGATGTTCATGGTCCGAATGGAGATCATGTAGGTCGTGTCCATGGTGGTCATCATGATGATGATGGTCCACTCCTGAAGAATTCCCTTCAACCCCACCATGTCCATGGTTGTGTCCACCTGGCCAAAATCAATAATCATGATTAATTCTGGGCCTTTAGGGCTAAGGTAAACCCAATCGAGTACGGAGGAGGGAGGAATATGAAGATAAGTTTAATGCAATATTTTAATGGAGAGAGTTAGTTACTCACCCATGAACTCGAGACTGCTCATTAGAAAAAATCCCAGGAGAGCCACAATGACATAAAAACTTTTGCAAGATGAGATTTTCCTGCCTTCTTCTTGAAAGATTTCAAAAAATGTGACGTACATCAAAGTCCCTGCAGCCAGACCCTAGAGACGGTAGAGACAAAAAAATCAGACTAGAAATATTTCATATTTATTTATAGTTATAGTAAAGCATGCATGAAGGAATCATTTATGTTATAGCAACAAGGTTTATTTACATGTAGAATTTTTTGCCACTTTTTTTATCCAGTTATTTTATTGAGGACAAATGTATGTATGTATGCTCTGCCATGTTGTGCATGAGATTAAACATCCCTGTGCAGTTAGTTGGCTGATTAGACAGTGGCATATTGCGGATATGTATCATTTTAACTACTGGCATTCAGAGCCTATCATAATTAGTTTGTGCATACACTTTGGGAATTAAGTTTACCAAGGTAGGCAGATTATACAGTTTTGAAAGTCATACTAAGGACTTTAGTCTTTTAAATCAACACTGGACTTGTATTTTCATTCCTGCCAAAATTTAAGATTCCTTTCGCATTTGTAAACAGGACTGTAACTTTTAAGTCCAAGCATTTTGTGCAATAAAATTCTAACTAACTTAAAATTGTGCAATAATCGTGTCACTTTGTGATATGAAAGCGGAAAATTTTGAAGTAATTTTTAATGCAATTTATAGTTTGTAATCTAGCTTCAAGGTTCACAATAACAGTTGGTGCATAGTGTATATAGATTATTTTGCTGGGGATTGAACTTTTGTGATTGCAATTAATAATCTAGAACGTCATTGACCAAATCATATTCTTATATGCATATTATGCTTACGTCTCATTAGTAGACTAATTATTAAGCGATGTGGTTTTTTCCCATACTAATTAACTAACTAACTAAAACTTCACACAATGTGAAGTCTTAATGTCTGAAACTTTCCTTTCATTAAATTGCAATTTATGGGTTAATGCGTGTAACACTAATTTTTACTTGTAATTATATGCTGCCCTTCAGCTTTTTGTATATTGAAGCATATATTAGTAGTTTTCGAGCAAGTAAAGCAAAGTTCAACAAACAACTGATAACTCTTTTCACAATGTTAATTTGTTTAAAAAAAGAAAATGTCACCACAGATTCGGGATTCTAATCCTGCCTATTTGGGATCACCATGAAATATAGTAACAGTTGAGTAGATCGCAACGCAAAGCCCTGCTGGTATTATGGAAAGAAATACTGGATCTCGAATAAATTATCCTTCTTATGCAATCATAACACCAGTATAAGCCTTCCTGTATACCAAAATAGGATCCTTGTCTCCTTGTGCATGCATGATCATTATTAGAGCACACGAAACGGGACATGCCAACACATAAGCTACCAAATCCCATGGATTCCAAAGCAAAAGCGATGAATGACTAGGAACTATAGCTATAAATCATCCAATGCTGGCTACTTCCTATGAAATTCTCAATCATTTGTGTTCGGTACGCATGAACCAACACCAAAGGGGAAGTAAAAAAAGATGAAAACACATTACAAAGATAGAAATCATGTATAGACTTAGACTGTCTGCATTACTATCAAACTCACAGTATAAAGAGCGGTTCATACTCCTGGCACTTGAGCTTGAGTTAGTACTTACTTTTAATAATTTCATCTATGATAATTCACACGATACTAACTAAGACTCACTCTCACTGAATACAAATACACAATCAGTGAACATGTGAATAATAGAGGAGTACATACATACATACTGTGTGCAGTGTGAGCCGTGTGCAAATCATTCATCCACCATCCATCTTAAATATGTGTATAAACAAACTAACTATCCATCATGATGATTGTACGTCAATAATAAAGAACACAGAACAAGTGAAGATGAAGTTTCATTGACCTAGCTAACCAGCAAACTACCACCAGTATAGTATAAATAGGTGCAATCAGCATGAGTGCATACAAAACAGAAGGGAAACAAAGAAATGAATTGACAAGGAAATCAAATGATTTACCTGAAAAAGGCCCACAGTGAGTACATGGGCATTGCCCTGTCCAAAGGAATGTTCCGTGACCACTGTGCCAATGGTGATTCCCAGTGGACAAACTAAAGAGACCACCAATATGTACACAATCATCCTGGCCAGTTTCGTTTTGGACGAAATGAGCTCCACACCAATGCAGAATAAGATGGTGCACTCATGGAGGGAGACCGCCAAAAACAAGTACCACACATCCTTCTCCGTCTTCTGGAGTCCAATGGCCATGCCCTCAAACACGCCATGAAATGAGATGGCCACGATAATTAGAATATTTCGAAGCTCACCCGAAAAAGAGCTATCCTCCGTTTCACATGGGATGTGACTATGTCCATGAGTAGTGGTCATAGTATTATCCTCTGAACTACTATTGCTAGCGTTATCTGTGTTTTGGTCTGCAGCCCTAATCTTGGATTCAGAGTTTAGATTGTCCGGGGCAAGGTCCGGGACACAAGTACACGATTTGGACAGTAAGTTCAGTCTTGAGTTTTGACTTTGGATTGTGTCCCTCCACCAATCGAGATCAGTCCTATTGCTTGATCCAGAGGTTTTGATATTGTTCTGCAATTGTTGTGGAATTGACAACTCATTCTTAGTTGTGGTCACTGTGGGAATGCTGTTGTCAACACAAATGGATTGGCCTCCATTATTATTGTTGTGTACACAGGCAGATTGTTGTTGGCCAATTGACATCGTGTTGGTGGTGGCAGGACTAAGTGCGCTGGGGAGAGGAACAATGCAATCCGTATTGAGGCTACCATTGTGCGAGTCCTGTTTGGTATGTAAGTGTGCGTTCAGGACTGTGGTCCCGCTAGAACAGAGACTAGTGCTGCTAGCGCCACTCAACTCTTTCTTCTTATTGTTCTTGTGGGCACGACGTCGATGCAAAACGCTGTGGACAATGTCTTCCAGGAGATAGACCAAGAAAAATCCAACAATGAACACGATTTCCGCTATGGGGAACTCAATGTGGGGCAATGCGGTGGAGAAACTCTCCCGCACTTCGGGCATCAGGTGGAGAAAACAAGTGGCCAAGAGGACGCCACCACCAAAGAACATGAGTAGGGAGATTATTCTACTCATAGTCTGGCTTTGGGACCATGAGGGGGAGATAAGTTTCACAATCAGGATGGGCACTAGCCCGAATAAAAGTCGCACTGCACCAGACAGTAGTAGCACAATTATTTTCACAATTAGGAGCTCCATTGTTGCTAGTAGTTAGTTACCCAGTTAGTTATAATTTAGTTAGACTGGACGTCTCAACCTTGTGTCATAAGGATTTCACAATAATAATTAGGATATGGATTCAAAAATGAAATGCACATGGTAGAATCCAGTAAGTATTAAAGATCATCTGGCTTTTATATGGATGGCTACTGCACACATTTTCTGTAGCAGTTGGCAAAAATATTTTTACTTGTTTAACCTATGAACACTTTTATTTATAAACTGTGGTTAATTCCAAATCTGTAATGAGCTCATTTGACAAAGGAGCACGCTTGTTAATGCATGCGCTAGACCACGAATGAACAAAGATTACACAGTACTCTGTATCTATCCCATGTGAGGGCTCAAAAAGTGGAAATACACAGGTTGAATGCTATAGAGTAGAGTTGGTAATAAATAGGATCTATAGCTACCCAGCCATCTATGAACACTGACTGACTAACTGAGCCATATCAACATTGGTACAACACAGCACCAGGATCCTTTAGGTAACAAACTAAAGGAATATAGGAAAAAATGGCCACATTTCATAGCACACGTTAGTTGTTATAGTTAGTTAGTATTCCTTACTTGTCCACATTAGGATTAGTTACTGTGTATGTGTTTATCCCTAGTCAGTTGGTGGTATGATTTAGAAAGCTGCTTGACAGCTGTAGCAACTTATATGCACACATATTCCGTGTGTACAATCCAACTACAATATAGGAAGAGAAATAAATGTTAAATTCCAATAAATGTGGCAATCCTATATGGATTGACTGCTACTGACTACTATAAGTTGATGCTTTAGCTTATCGGTACTAAACTAAATGAAGTTCATTCCTTCATTACTTGACATGCGGTAGAGAGAGACAAGACAAGGATTAGTTAGTTGGCAAGAAAAATATATGTACTTTGTGTGTGACAAACAGATCACACTGTGACTGCCCACTTTGTGTGCTAACTAACTAACTAACTAACCAAACTTACTGAGGCTGGAGACGGAAGATATACAGCTAGAGCAGTCATGGCGGATCACAGATGAAATCAATGTGTGCATTTTTTCACAATTTCCTGCTTTTTCAGTGAGTCAGATTTCCGTAAAGTAGCTAACTCCGGTCCATTATGCTGTCGAGCGATACAGGTTTAATAGCTATTTTTTTACAGAATTTCATTGCCACTTCAAGCGAAATAAAAATAATAATGCCTATGCCTGTATATGGTTACTAAAGAAGCAAAAAAACTTGCCTTTTTTCTGAAATGCACTATGTGTAGCTAAATTACTGTGAGTTGAAGGTGAATTCAGTGGCATGTTGGTTTGTTTTCCATTGAAAGTAGGGTATGTTGCATTTTAAAACACCTTACAGCTTATCATAATGTCATTCTGGACTAAAATTAAGATTGGTCTAATCAATTTGGCTTTTCCCTGTTGCCTTTAGTGGTGCGGGGCCGGCAATAGGCCTGGAGCAATATAGTTAAACTCATGGTCTAGTGCAACATGAAATGTGTATAGATAATGTATAATTGAAGAATGCCAGGAGTGTTACACGCACTTCTTCATTCACTTGATATCAATTGATAAGTTGGCTCAAAAGTTTTGTATTCCCACCAGTGTGAGCTCTATAAGAGAAGTGAGCGCAAATCAAGTTAGTTCACTTTTGTTGATGATAGTGCATAAAAGTTTCACTTTCACGAAATTCATAGTTGAGTCCCCAAATTGCAGGTATAAAGTTAGGTTGGCTTCCCTATTCTTGCTGCATGCTGCAAAGTGCAATGCAAGTGTATGAGACGGATGTTCAACATGCTTGAAAATCAAAGGGCTAACATGAATGGTAGCATTATGTAGCTTACAATGTGGTGATGCAAAAAGTGCATTCTGGCGTAACACAACTTATAGTTTTGCATTACAAATTTTATTCAAGTTTCAACCAGCCTTGTTTCCAACATTGTATCTGTATCATAACTGACAAAATTTAGTTTTTTGTAGATTTTTACTTAATAATTGCTTTACAAATTATATTGCTATTATATTTAGTCAGACAGAATAGATCTTTCGCATGTCAAATTCAACAAGTCCACATGTGTTTTCCATTATTTTTTCAGTACTGCCTGAAATCAAGTTTCGTTTGCATTTGACTCGTTTAAATCCCATTTTCATCTAGAGCTATAGTGACTCAAACGTTGATTGCATAAATGTTGCTCATTTTCTATAACTTGTTCAAGCACCCGAATGTACACGCTGTACAGGTGGGAAGCTTAACGCAAGAGTATAAACTAAAGCTCTTCAGATTTCACGTTTTGCATGCATCCACTGCATGCACGTAAGTATCTATACAATACATTTGACATTGATGTTATATTGTAGAGAGAGACAGAGAGCTTTGACTTTTCTTGAAACACGATAAATGCAACAATGGTGCATGATACATTGATATACAAATATTTTATGAGCTAGAGCGCTAGAACAT
>Ga0210040_10011497_pt1 | contig 10019 bp, 1 predicted proteins | sample CryGeyCG12114_NA_FD_185462 | JGI IMG/M metagenome (GOLD analysis project Ga0210040, IMG submission 185462) | Groundwater microbial communities from aquifer - Crystal Geyser CG19_WC_8/21/14_NA (SPAdes) (version 2) | ecosystem: Environmental > Aquatic > Deep subsurface > Groundwater | place: USA...
GTTCTTAATAGTTATAAATATATTATTTTTAATATTTTTAGTATTAAGAAACTAATAAGATATAAAGTAGCTATTAATATACTTAGTAAGTAGTAAGTAAAAAAGCTTATTTTACTAAGTTAGTAGGTCTAGATATAGAATCTAGGCGTACTTAGTAAATTTAATAGAGAATTCTACCTAGTAGTCTAAGGCGCTCTATATATACTTATTAAGTATAAAGTACTAGAACTTAAGAGTCTATAGCGTATTATTAGCTATTCTTTATTTATTCTTATTACTATAGTAAGTATATAAAGCGTATAAGTAATTAAAAAGAGTATTAAATTTATAACTTAAGCTATATATATCTTCTAGAAAAGTATATAAGTTACTAAAAACTTAAATAAAGAGTATATTTATATAAGCTGCCTTATTCTAGTAGTACTTACTATTTATCTAAAGAAATCTAAGTATTTTAGAGATAAATTCCTTAAGAGAGCTTTTAGCGCTAGAGAATATTAGAGTATAAATACTATAGTTCTTTTAAGAGAAGAAGCTATCTAGTATTTTATATTACTATTATATCTTAATAAGATAAAGTATTAAAGTAACTATAAGTTTTTTAAGAAGTATATAAAGAGTATCTATAGTACTATTTATAGAGACTATAAACTCTAAAAGTAATAGATTATTATATAAGTTACTATAATCTAAAATCTTAAGTAGTTAATTTTAAGTAATACTCTAAAGTTTTTAAATAACTTATAAGCTTTATAACTATTACTAGATATCTTAATTAAGAATCTTCTACTCTTTTAATACTAAGTACTTAGCTTTTATCTCTTTATACTAAGTAACTACTTTTTTAGTAGCCTTTTTAAGTTTAGTATACTTATCTTAAAAAGTAGCGTATTTAGTTTAAGCTATTTTAAGGTATTAGTAAATTATATCTTATTCTTTAAGTTAATTTTTAGATTAAAGCTTATATTTACTAGTAATAGATACCTAAGCTTATAAACTATTAGTTAGTACTATAGTAGTACGTAGTATATTAGCTAGAGAAAGAATAGCTAGCTATAAAGTAAAATTAGGAATACTTATAAAAATATCTTTACTTTCTACTACTAGTAGCGTTTATAGTATAAACTATTTAAATATAGCTACTTAATTAAAGGTTTCTTAGCTAAGATAAGAAGAAAGTAGTATAGTAAATAGAGTTACTTAGGCTTTTACTAACTAATAGTAGCTACGTCTTTATATATTTTATAGAATTTCTATATTAATTTAAGCTAAGTTAATCTTAAGATATACCTAATCTTTATAAAAAGTTAGAGTTAATATAACTTACTAAAGTAGTAGTAGGTTATTTAGCTATAAGAGTATTTTAATTAAAGCCTTTAGCTAGTTAAGAGTTAGTTCTTCTAAGTCTTAGAGAGTAGCGTTTCTTATAAGCTTAAAGCTAAGTAGTATAATAGTTTAATTACTTTTATCTTTTATATTACTTATAGAGATACTAAATAGTCTTATCTATATAGTATCTTAAATTTTAGAAAGTATAAGTAGTAGAAATATAGAAAAGCTTAAGATTTCTTAATAAGTCTAGAATTTACTTAAATAGCTAGAGCCTAAGCTTTAGTCTTTAAGCTTAGAGAGAGTAGCTATAAGCTTAAAGCTTATTAAATTATAGATCTACTTTACTTCTATACGCTCTTAGCGCTTTTTCTTAAATTCTATATCTTTAAGAATTAGCTTATTACTATCTTATTAATTACTACTATCTATAGTAGTAGTAGTAAGAGAGTAATTTATTAAATCTTTAAAAGAAGTTAAAGCTTAAAGTAGAGTTAGGTAAGTAATAAGTAAGTATTAAGATAAGCCTAAAGAGGTAAAGTAAATTTATAATAAGTAAGTACCTAGTAGAGTAAAATTTTTATAAGTACTAAATAGTATAATTTAGTAAGTAATATTAAAGTCTAGAGATTAACTAGTAGTCTAGATAGTAATTCTAAGTAAAGTAGTAAGCTTTTTTATAGGCGTATAGAGCTTCTAGTAAAGTAGTAACCTAAAATATAAGTAGTAAAGCTCTTTAAGTAGCTATTAAACTACTAGTAATAGTAAAGCTTACTTATTCTATAAGTAAGAGTAAAGACTAATTTTAGTAGAAACTTATAAATTAGCTACTAGACTTAATAAAAAGCTAATAACCTAAGTTTTCCTTTATATAATAACTAAGAGTAAGTAAGAACTACCTACTTTAATTAAGGCTATAAAGCTTATAATTACGCTAAAAAGCTAAGATCTACTATTATATAAAGTAGACTTTATATATAAGTAAGTAAAAGTTAAAGGTAGCTCTAGATTTAACTAAGTAGAGAGAATAGTAGATAAAGAGCTAGTAGAAGGCTAAAAGCTAGCTTCTTATATAAAGAAGAGAGAGAGCTTAGTAAGCTAGTATATATACTAAACTATAAAGAGATAGTATAAGTACTAGTGCGTACTAGCTCTAAAAAGCTAAAGGTAAAAGAAAGGCTCTTTACTCTCTTATACTAACCTACTATTACTATATATATCTCTTCTTCTTTACTAAAGAGTAGCTTATCTATAGCTTTATACTTATTATTAGTTTTATCTTCTAAGTTATTATATATATTAGAGTTCTGCGCTTTATACATAGGTGTTTAAGATTATCCTAAAGATTATATTTCTAGATTTAGAAGACTTAATAAGCGTAAGGTAGATAATTATTAGTATTAAGCTAGAAGTTTCTTACTAGATATAGTAATAGTAATATTAACTAAGTCTTATATTCTCTACCTTACTTCTCTTACTAGAGCGTTAAGCTTATTATAATCTTCTTAGTAAATATATAGCTCTATTACTATAGTATTTATTCTTATAATAGTTATATAGTAATAGATAATAAAGTCTATACTAAAGAAGCTAGACTCTACTCTATTATTAGCTATAATAATATATTTAATTACTATAGAGACCTTTATATATAAATACTATTCTTCTAGCTACCTTCTTAGTATTATAGGTATAATTATACTTACGCGCCTAAACTCTTATATAGAATATAAGCCTAAGTATTTATAGATATTCTAAACTTATAGCTAGGTTAGTAGTAGTATAGTAGTAGTAAATTTATAGGCGAATGTAGTATAAAAGGTTATTTAAATAATATTAGTAAAAAGGATATTAAGGACTTAGTAAGTAATACCTTTAAACTTACTATATATAATATCTCTAGGAAACGCTAGTAGTATATAGAGTAACTTATAAATCTAAGTAAGTAGTAAGAGCTAATTATTAAGTCTAAGCTTTTTAAAAACTTCTTCTTTAGCTTACTTAGGTAGTAATTCTACCTTACTCTAAATACGCTAAGTCTTAAAATAATAGTAGCTATTTATAATAGTATTAAAAGTAATATTATACTTAAAGTTATCTTTAGTAGAGATAAGGTATAAATAGTAATAATAGTCTACCTTCTAGTTCTTATAACCTATGTTTACCTACTACTAAGGTATATTACTTATATACGTAAGATATAGTGTATATATAATAACTATACTCCTAGAGTTAAGTTTTACCTTAACTCTAGTTTCTAGTTCTTTTAAGTATATTAGTAAATAGATAATATTATCCTAATTTATAGTAAATAGTGTAAGTGTAATAAGTAAAATATTAATTCTCTACTTATAGTCTAGTTTATTTATAAAGGTAAACTAAGTATAGAAACTAAGAACTAGATAATGTATATTTTAATAAAGGCTAAAAGTATTAATAAATAGTATATATAGTAATAACTAGACGTTATCTTTTATAAGGTTAGTAATAATTATATCCTAGAAATATATTCTTAACTCTAGCTTACTATAAAGTAGATATAAGAAGGTAAGAAGGTAAATACTAACTAGGTAATACAACACGATATATTAGATACAGAATCTAAGTATTAAATATTTAGTAGGTAAGCTAGTCTTATATAAGTAGTCTAGATATATACTAGTCTTATATTTAGTAAGCTAGTCTTCTATTATATATATCTCTTCCTTATCCTTAACTAAGAATAGATCTTCTTAAGTAATTATAAGAGCTTTATTAATAATATACTAAAGTTAGATATTAAGCTATAGCTTTATCTAAGTAGGCTGTATAGAAAGTTTTACTTTCTTAAAAGTCTTACTCTACCTAGATACCTTAGTCTTATTAACGCCTATATATATAACGTAACTAAAGTACTTCTTCTTTTTAGCTAAGTTATAGTACTAGATAAAGTTAGATATAAGAATAATATTACTTTAATATTTTCCTATAGTAACTTTTATAAACTAACTACTAGTAGTCTAATTTAAACTCCTCTAAGACTTTAAATACTAAAACTTAATTAGCTTATCTATATATTCTGCTATACTTTTATATATCTAACTTATTAGATTACTAGCTTAAAGTAGACGCCTAAAGAAGTCCTTTATATTAAATAATATTATAGGCTCCTTATACTAGGCGTATATTAGTAGTAGATTATAGTTAAGTTTAAGTTCTTAGTTTTATATTATAAGAAGTAGTAACTAAGTATTAAGTAACTATTTTATAGTATTAACTTTAGTAGAAAGGTAGGTAATCTAAAGTAAGATAGGCTTAAGGAAGTTAAGAACGCTGCGTAAATCCTAGTATTACTTATAGCTAATATTCTACTTATTTATATATAACGCTAACGCAGCGTTAAAATTAGATATTTAAAATATAGATAAGTAGTATAGAACTTCTATAGTAAAGTTAGGACTAGATATAAGAGCGCTTAGGGCTATTAGTATACTAAGATCTACCTATAGTAATAGAGCTTCTTTATCTTTATTCTTAAAAGTACTAATAGTATATTTTTTCTCTTCTAGTACCTCTACTAGTTATAGCTTAGTAACTTTTTTACTACTATTATCTAGCTTAATAGGCTTAGTTATCTTAATATCTATATTACTTAGATATTCTATATCTTAACTAAGCGTATTCTCTATAATCTATAGCGTATTATCTAAAATAAAGACCTTAGTTAATAGTAGTAGTATATTTAAGTTTAGATCTATATCGTCTCTAGCTCTAAGTAGAAGATTATTAAAATTATCTAATAGAGTAGGAGGCGTCGCGTTTTAAAGTAGTAAGATATTATTATTTTACTAAGCACTACTAGATATACTATAAAGTAGTAATTTTAGGTTTATAAAGTAGGAAGGTATTCTAGTATATTATCTAAGTCTCTAGTTAGTAAAATATAATCTTAGAATAAATATAAATAAAGTCCTAGATATAGCTTTAGAATTACTAAGGAATTTAGTAATATAGAGCTAGATAATAGAGGTTTTTAACGCTTAGCTAAGGTAGCTAAGGAGAGCTAAAAATAAAAGTTTTAAAGTAGATAAACTTTAAGATATAGAATAGTTTAGGTAGTTTTAAATAGGTTTAGGAGGAAGTAAGAGTAATAAAGAGAAGTAAATTTAGTAGAGAATAAGGGCCTAACTTACTAAGTAATAAAGAGTAGTAGTAGAAAATACTAAGTAATATTTAGTAGATTAAAGATAGTAGGAGAAAAGTAGAGCTAAAGTAGAAGCTATAAGCTCTTAGAAGAGCTAGTACTCTTAGAGAGGCTATTAATATAGGACTTAGAGGTTACTTACGCTGCTTAAGGTTCTACTAAATACTATAATATATTAGTATATATCTTAATATCTTAAGACTATATTATAGACCCTATTAGTAATATATTAACCTCTAAAAAATTAACTAAGTCTATAAGTAGGTAATAAATTATAAGTAGCCTTAAGTAGTAAAACGCCTAAGTCCTAGTAGCTCTAGTAAATATTCTAATTATATAACCTCTTTATAGTAGCGCTAATACGTAGTTATAGCTATTAGGCTACTATATAATCTAACTCTTTTATATATAATATAGCTAAGTAAATAAAGCTAGAAAATATACGCTAAGGTAAGAGAGAATATAGATTCTAAATCTATATATATAAGAGCTAATATATACTTACTAGAGGTAGTAAAGATACTATTTATAAAGATCTTAGTAGTAGATTTTCTTCGCTAGTATAGTAGTATAGATATAGATATTTATATTAGACGTAGCTTAATAACTAGTATAAATTACGTTATATAGAGACCTAAGAAAGAAAGAGACTATAGCGCTAATATATAGAATATAAGAAAAGGGCGTTATAAGGCTATAGAGGTATAGTAATAATATAAGAAGTCTAAAGTTTATAAAGTTAATATAACGTAAGGCTATACTATAGAGGTCTTAGCGTAGCGCTAGTAGCTAGTAGTCCTATATATCTAATATCTAATATCTATACTATTCTTTTATCTTAACTCTACTATACTACTATAATTATAACTAGTATAAGCGTTTAACCTTTATCTATATCTTTTTATAGGCTTTCTAAAGCCTTTTAAGCTCTCTTATATACTCTTTATAATAGTAAAGTAGTCTATACGCTTTTAGAGCATTCTAAGTAACTATAGCTACTCTAAAATTATAACTTCCTTAAATAATAAAGCTTCTATATAGCCTTACTACTCTAGATAAATACTTATACTATTATATACTATCTATAAGAGCGCTTCTCTTTCTAACTTACCTACGCCTACTATAAAGAAGTAAAGCTATATTAATAAGCTCTTTAATAATAATACTTCTATATTATTACTTATAAAGACGCTTAAGAAGTTAAAGTCTCTTACTATAAAGAAAAATAAGAAGAAATCTACTACTAAACCTCTTACTTCTAAGTAGAAAGCTACTACTATAAAAAAGGTTATTATAAAAACGCTTACTACGAAGTCCTCTACTATAAAATATACTACTCCTAAAGCTTTTACTATAAAACTTATATTTACTACTAATATATAGCTTTTATAAATACTATTACTTAGTATTAGAGTTAAAGGTATAGAATATTAGTTAGATAATAAAGTTATATAAGAGTATATACCTATACTATCTACTACTATAAAGAAAGGTATAGATAAACTAGAAGAGAAAGATAATAATAATAGTAGCTAAATTATAACTCTTAAAGATAATAGTATAGAACTTCTACTAGTAGAAGACTTAAGAGAAGATAAAGTTTAGGCTTTTAAGCCTAATTAGGATTTATAAATTAATAACTTTAAGAAGAACTTAGTAGATATCTATAAGAATAGTAAGTTATCTTACTAGTAATAAGATATTAAAGAAGAGTAAGTAGAACTAGGCCTTAATATAGAGCGTAGGCGCTTTAGAAGTATTACGCTAGAAGAGCTTAAGTTAGGAGAAGCTATAAGTACTATAAATCTATATTCTTATACTTTACTAATATTATAGATAGCTACTAGAACTAAGTAAGTATAAGAAGTATAAGTATAATTATAAATCTTTTATAGATATAGTAGATAATATAGAACTTTATATTAAAAGACTTAAAGAGCTTACTTATATTACTTTCCTTACTACGCTTAATTCTAATATTTACTATACTTTAGTCCTACGCGTCTTTTTTAAATATATTAATATAGCTATAGAGGCTTAAGTTAGTTACGCTATATACTATAGAGTTAGATAAAATACTATATAATAGAAGTCGCGTACTATTAAGCTAATAAGAGTATATCTTCTAGCTATATTTATTATTTACTACTAACTACCTTAAGTATATATTATATAATATAGTAAGCTAGATAAAAACGCTACTAAAGAGTTTAAAGAGTATATATTTAATATATAAGTTCTTTATAAGCTCTTTTTTAACTAGTACTCTATTATAGACTTTAAGATAGTATTCTCTTTTACTTACTTCTTTATTAATCTTAAGTAGTTATTAACCTACGCCTAGTAGTAGGTAAAAAGTAAGTTAGGCTTTTTAGCTTCTCTAAAATATTACTAATATATTATAGAGGTTTTTATTAACCTAGTAGTATATACTAAGCTTATAATTAACTTTAAAGAAGGTTACTTTCTTTAAGTATTTATAAAAGAGCGTAAGCTACTTATATAGCCTAAGCTTTATAAGGCGTTTAATAATATTAGTAAAGAAGCTATAATACTAAGTCTATAGCCTCTTTTTAAGAGTTTCTTCTTTAATAAGGATACTACTATAAAGTAATAAAAGGCTTCTTAGCTAAATAATACTTATAATATTAACGCTAATAACTTTATTAGCGTCTTTTACCTCTTTACTAATATTAATAAAGTAACTAAAGATTTACTCTTTATAGTTAATAACTATAAGAAGTTCTATAATATAAATATTATTTTCTCTACTAAGTAGTAACTATAATAGCCTTAAAGATTCCTTCTATACTTCTATTAACTTCTGTACTCTAGTTCTAGTACTTCTAATACTTATATTATTTACTTTAATTACTATATATTTTACTTTATAACTTTATAATATTATAATATTTACGCCTTTATACTATTTTATAACTTTTATAACTTATAGCTACTATATTATATATTTATAGCCTTTACCTAATACTTATTCTTTTCTTTTTAATATTTATAAATACTTTAGTAGTAACTTAAAAGTAATAAATATAGTATTTCCTTATAATAGTAATATTTTCTCTTAGTATAATAGGCAGTATTTTCTTATCTAGCTCTTAACTTAGAGCTTTCTACTCTATATATATTTCTTAGTAATATTAAGATACCTATTTTATAGTAAATAGCTTCTAAAGTATACTAGAATTTAATACTATATTTACTAAGTAATATATACTTTTATAGATAGCTAGAGTAATATATAATACTACTTACTAACTTTTCCTTTCTAAGTTTCTTCTACTTATCTTATTTTACGTAGTAGTAAGGAGGAGATATTATAACTCTTATAATATATAGTAGTACTTTATAGATATAACTTTAAATATAACTCTAAGTATAGCTTAGCTAGTAAGAATTATATATACGTAAATTATAAAGTACCTTACTTAAGTAAGGTCTAAACTTTATCTTAGTAGAATATAAACTTTACTTATAGTAGCACACGCCTTTTATACTATAGTAAAAATATATATACTATATTATAATATTACGTAAGACTAATATATAATACTTATATTACTAGAAGAATAGTAGAGGTAAATATAGTATATGCAGCTTATAAATATTTACTACTATAGTAGTAATATACTATTATAATTTTTACTTATAATATATAAAAGCTATAAGTTATAGTATAATTTATATACTACTTTAAAATATATTAAGTATTATTTTGTATTATAGTATAAGTAATTTCTAGAATTATAAGGTATATTAATATCTATTATATATTAAGAACTATAAAATACTATTATTACTATATTTAAAATTTAATATTTATTAGTTATATATTAGCTATAATACTTCTCTATATATAATAAGAATTATATATAATACTTCTTTATTATAAATTAAGTATAATATCTATTATAGTATAGAACTTAATAATTACTATTATTTACTAGATATAAATTATTATAGTAATAGTAATTACACTTTAGTATATACTCTACGCCCTCTATAATATTAAATATAATATAGTATTATATATATTTTACGATTTCTAATATGTTATTATTACTATCTTAAATCTAGAAATGATTGAGTCACAAAGTCGCGGAACCCCCTGAGCGCGCTACGGTTTCTTCTCGCGCTGCGTGGGGGAGTGAAACTGTGATGCTCGGTCACCACCGCCCTCCTGAGAAGCCGCACAAGACCGCAGTTTCCCAAGCCAATTAACAACGGCGCATACGATGCTAGCAGTAAGATGGATGTTTGAGAGCTATTTACTTCGCACATCGGGCGCGTCTTGATCAGGCGGGCCGAATTTGAGCAGGTGGGGAGCTAGTCTTAGTTTGATCTAGCGTGTTTGACTGTCAACGCGGCGGTGCTGCGATCTACGCGCAGCTTCCTACTTCCCACTTTCTACCTCCATCTTCCGCACATGTTCGTCCACCGTGGGTCTATATCAGTGTTGGTGGTGAGGGGCGTACCGCGAAGCAATCATGCA
>Ga0210040_10011498_pt1 | contig 10018 bp, 9 predicted proteins | sample CryGeyCG12114_NA_FD_185462 | JGI IMG/M metagenome (GOLD analysis project Ga0210040, IMG submission 185462) | Groundwater microbial communities from aquifer - Crystal Geyser CG19_WC_8/21/14_NA (SPAdes) (version 2) | ecosystem: Environmental > Aquatic > Deep subsurface > Groundwater | place: USA...
CCCATGCCGCACTGGTCGAGATCGCCGGCGCCGGCCACCTCGCCAATGCGGAGCAGCCGGCGATCTTCAACCGGGTGCTCGATGCCTTTCTGGTTGGCGCGGAGAACGGATAGGCTTGCGCTTCCGTCACCCGGCCGCCGCCGACCATCCGAACTGGCGCAGCCAAGGGAACGGCGGTTCGTTTCTGTTGCGAGTTGGGACGGCGACTCCCCGCACGGCTCCCGCTTGCCTGAATTTCCGTTAAAGCAGCGAGCCATGCCATATCGAACCGACAAGCAGGAGCGGGGGAAGGCGCTGGGCCTGGTGGTTGCCGTGCATGCTGCCTTGGGTCTTGCGCTGCTGGCCGGGCTGAAGGGACCGCAGATCGTGCGGGCGGCCGAAGAGCGCCTTACCCACTTCACCATTCCGTTGTCGCAAGTACCCCCGCCTCCGCCGCCGCCGAACCTGGTCGGTGCCAGGGACCGGCAGGGCGCTCCCGATCGCGCCGCCAAGGCCGCACCCATTCTCGCGCCCCGGCCGGTCAGACGCATTCCAGTCCGCTCACCAGTCCGCACGGCGGTCGAGACTGGCCGGGTACCCGGCGCGGACGCGACGGCCGGAGCAGGGGCGGTGAATGGCCCGGGTGATGGCGCAGGCGGCAGCGGAAATGGACCCGGCGGTGGCGGACTCGGCGGAGCTGGCGGCGGCGCCGCCAGCGGCGCGCGCTGGCTCGGCGGCGGGCTTACGCGCGGCGACTATCGGCGGATCCGGGCGTACGAGGTGCCCAGCGGCAGCGCGGTGTTCGCCATTGTCGTTGGCCCGAACGGCGCGGCGGTCGATTGCCGGCCCGCGCGCTCCAGCGGCAGTCCTCAACTCGACCAGACGATCTGCTCGCTGCTGCTGCCGCGAATGTTCTTTGCTCCGGCGCGGGATCAGGCGGGGCGGCCCATTGCCGATCAGGTCACCTACGTGGCCACCTGGTCGCGCCTGTAGCAGATAAAGAGAGTGCCGGCCGCACTGGGCGACCGGCACTTCTCGTCCGCTCGGCCCGCCTCAGGCGAGCCGATCGGCCTTTGGCGACTTAGCCGCGCTCGCCGCTACGGACGGGCGCGCTGTAGGTCGGAGCCGGGGCGGGAGCCGCGCTCTGCGGCGGCGCACCCTGGTAGTACTGGCCGTTGTAGACGTAACCGTCGACCTGGCCGTCGTTGTTGTTGTCGGCCCAGATGGCACCGGCGAGACCGCCGACCACCGCACCAGCAACCGCACCGCCCAGGACGCTGACGCCCGGGATCAGCGCACCAGCCGCAGCGCCCAGCGCCGCACCGCCGACTGCGCCGGTCGCAATGGTGCCTGTCGTGCTGTCGTAACCCGACGGCTGGCCCTGGTAATACTGACCGTTCTGGACATAGCCGTCGGCCTGACCGTCATTGTTGCGGTCGGCCCACACGGCGCCCGACAGGCCACCGATGGCGGCGCCGACGGCCGCGCCGGCGATCGGGCTGATGCCCGGAACAACGGCACCGACGGCCGCACCGCCAAGACCGCCAACGGCGGCACCGGTGGCCGCATCCGCCAGCGTGTCATTCTGCGGCGTGGTTGCGCACGCACCCAGAGAAATGGAGCTGGCCAGCATAAGGGCCAGAGCGGTTTTCTTCATATGCCTTCTCCCGATATTGAGCGGCAGACCGTGCTCCCCTGTTCCGAACTAGCCGGAGCTGGCGCACAAAGTCAGCGGGCGTTGGAACGCAGCCGTAAAGGAGATGGTTCCGGTTCGGGAATAACCGAGCCGACGCTTAACGCCGGAGCGCACTTCCGGAGCGTTAGGCCGGAATGGCGAGCGGCTGGCGGTGGAGCGAGTCACCTGCGAACCGCTCTCCGCACCTGCTCTCCCTGTTTAAGGGTCATAACAGGGAACATGTTCCGCTCTAAATACGCCAGGGGCGGGCCAGCAGTGGATTTCAGCGATCTTTCGGGGTGTGCGCCCTTCGCGAATTCGACGGTAATCAAACGAACATTTTCGGGAATGAGGCGGCAAAAATCGCTCGTTGCGTAAGCACTGTTAGATCTGCGGAACGGCTCTCGTGCGTAGGCAGAGCGAGTATGCGTAAATGGCTGCGTGCAGAGACAATCGGCTAGACCTGATCCGCGGCTATGCCATGCTGGCTATTGCGGTGAACCACGTCTCCTTTTCTGTCGAGCGCCTTGGCTTCAAAGAGCAGAACGTACCCACATTGAATTCGCTCAGTTATCCAACTGCCGCAGAAATCTTCATAGGCTTGTCGGGCTACTTAGTGGGCTTGGTGTATTTGCGCCGTCCGGGTTGGACCATGGCGCTGTGGAAGCGCGCTTCCTTGATCTACCGGGTCAACGTTGTCGCCTTCGCTTTGGCCCTGCTGCTAGCGGCTGGACTGCCGCCTTTGGTGAGCAACGCGCTCGAATACGACGTGATCCTAGCGCATCCCGTGCAAGGAACGCTCCTTTTCCTCACGATGCTGCAACAGCCCGCGTATCTCGACGTGCTGCAATTGTACGTGATCCTGCTGCTGGCAGCACCTCTGGTTGCGCTTGGCCTTCATTGGCGGCCAACTGCAACGCTGTTCATCTCAGGTGGCCTGTATCTAGCCACCCAAATTTTCAATCAGCTGGCCATCCCGCAAGCTACCTTCACATCGAGCGGCGATTGGACGTTAGCCGGTACGTGGGGGATGAACCTCCTTTCGTGGCAGTTCCTGTTCTATGGTGCGATGTACGCAGGCACCATGACGGGGCACCAGCGGCTGTTTGCCTGGTTGGAGGGCTCCAGCGGGCGCAAAATGGTTATCTCTGGCTTTTCGCCGGTGTTGCTGCGACCAAAATTGGGAAAAATTCGGGCTGTGGGGCCACCCTCCGCTGGTCGATAAGGTCACGTTAGCGCCCCTTCAATTAGCGCACTTCGTTCTCACCATATTTTTCTTGAGCAGCTTGCTCATCTCCCTCAAGCCGCACTTGGACCAACCAATCGGCAGGTTGGTTGCGTTAATTGGACGCCAAACGCTGTACGGCTTCGCGGCGAGTATCCCGGCCACGTCGATCGCCGTTGGGATATGATTCGCGGCAGGCCGCACCTACTCGGCTTATCTGCTCTCGTGTGCCCTAGTCGGGGTTTCGATTATGGTAGCAAGCTGGGCGGCAGAGGCTTGGAGGGCTGGCAAGCCAGTTCGGAAGCCACACGTATCAGCTCAGTTTCCGAGCGAAGCCGTTCCACGGTCTTCAGCCAGCCAGACCCCGTTTCTTCTTAGCGGCGAAAGCCAAACCCGAAGCGCGTTGATAAATCGGGTCGATCTCGACCGGCCAGATCGAGAACTAGCTTCAGCGGAAACGATTGCGGCCAATCGTGAGCCCAAAGGCTAGAGTCCTGAGCCCACATAGGTATCGCCGAACCGAAACACGAAGCTGAGCGCATCGGGGACCAGCACCTCGTCCGGGATGTCGAGAGCGTAGGTCAGGGCGAACGCAAGGCGACCTCCGAGCACGGTCTCCAGAGAATACCGAGCGTAACCTATGACCTTAGGTTAGCCGAGTGTTGTATGGCTGCAATGGGTGGGAAACGGACATCAGGTCAGAGATCTAAATCAGCCATCTTGTCTTGCTGAAGAACATCGCCGCTGCGAGGAAGCCCAGCCCAGCTAGCGAGCCGAGACCTCTGAGGATGAGGAGGCTCTCGGGCTCGGCCCTGGCGTGTCCTCCGAAGCTACCGATGGCGAAGCCCGTTGCGAGAGATATGCCTGCAACCCGTGCATACGCTTTGCAGCCCAACACCCATGCGGCGGCCCAGCCCAGCGCCGCATACATCAAAGTATTTCCGCAAACAGCAAGGATGGTCAGCATACCATAATCTTAGAAGAGGTCGCCGTTGTCCGCCACCTGATTGAACCGTGCTGTAGCCGACGTGCTAATGTCCGCAATGGGTCGGGAGCAGACGTTCGGTGTCAATGTCCGCAAGGGGTGGAAAGCGGACGTTCGCGGCTCAGCGTGGTCCCGAGTCTCCGGAGCGGCGTTGAACGCCGAAGTAACCTGCGAGGACTGCCACTCCGGTAAAGAACAGACCTATTCCGACCTGCAATATAATGTCGAGCCAAAAGAAGAAGGGTTCGGCAGCCCTCGAAGACATACCGCCCCACTTGTGATGAACGATGCCGTCGCGGGACTCATCGCCCACTCCGAAAAAGACTGCGATGGCCAAGAGTGCTGACACAACCATCAACGCGAGCGAAGTGAGACGGGAAGGAGGTTTCTGCCTGATCGACATAGACCTGCAGTGGCGCAGCCGGACCTATGTCCGCAATGGGTCGTTAGCGGACCTACAGCCTGAATGTCGCAACTGAGTGGAACCGGACATTGCGTCAGAGACGCTAATCCCGGCTTGGCGCTGTGTTCAGGCTACCGCAGGCAGCCCCAACTCTCTCCCGTCAAGCCATCGAACATCGATGCCGTCGCGCTCACGATGAAGCAGGAGGTCGCCATGCACGCTCTGCCTTGCGAGCAGCAGAGATTGGACGCTGTCTACTCCCCAGACGTTCCGCGAACGCGCACCATCGGGCCACACGATCTCATACCGGCAACTGGCGTCTTGCGCATCAGAGAGGGGGCGATAGAACCGGCACGTTAACTCGGTTCCGTCGAGTAGATACGTGCGCTCAATGAAAGAGGCGTTCTGTTCCATCAGCATTCGTCTGATCCAAGCCGCTTATGTTCGCCACCCCTCGAGCTCAAACCCTCAGCTCGGATGGCCGGCCGGGTAAGCGGCGTACGTCGTCTGATACGAACAATCCTACTTGGGCCAAAGATGTGCGGCGCCCCTCCATCAGCCAGCAGGGTTGTTCTTCTTCAAAAAGGCTTCAAGGCGACCAAGGAAGTCAGCGAGGTCGCCCTCTCCTTCTAGGTTGTGGCCGGACTTGGGGTAGAAGGCAGAGGTGACATCCGCGCCCCGACCCTTGAGAGTTTCGACCAGCGCGCGCCCCTGCCGCACCGGCACAACCTCGTCTTTCTCACCATGCCCAATAAGGACAGGCACCTTAAGCCGGCTGGCCTGCTGCAGCGGCGAAACGGTAGCGAGATCGACCTTCTGTTCCCCGGCGACCTTGGTTCGCCATTCGCGGAAGTAGCGCGTGGCGCTGAAGCTCTTGCGATTAGCCTTCAGCTGCGCGTCGAGGTCGGTAACCCCAGCCAGGCTTGCAGCACAGCGATAGCGTTCCGGGTTGCGGATCGCGCCCCACAGCGCGGCGTAGCCGCCGTAAGATGCGCCGACGATGCAGACTCTTTTCGGATCGGCTGTTCCGTTTTTCACGAGATGGTCGAGCCCATCGTCGAGGTCGTCCTGCATGGCCCGGCCCCATTGCCCGTAGCCCATCTCGACGAAGCTCTTTCCGTAACCTGTCGAGCCCCGAAACTGCGGCTGTAGGACGGCGTAGCCGCGGCTCGCAAGGAACTGGACGAAGGGATCATATTCCCAACTGTCACGCAAGAAAGGCCCACCGTGCGGCATCACGATGAGCGGCAGCTGCTTCGTGCTGCCGCCTTTCGGCAAGGTCAGGTAAGCCGGGATCTGGAGCCCGTCGCGCGACTTGTGACTGATGCTTGTCGTCGGCGCCATGAGCTCAGGGTCGATCCGCTCCATCGGCGAGTAGACCGGATTCATCTTGAGGGTCTTCTGGTCGAGCAGGAAGTAAGTGCCCGGGTCCGACGCGCTACTGGAGTAGATCAGCAGCTTCGAACGGTCACGGGAGCGAGTCACGATCTCGTTCACCTTATTCGGCAACGCCCTGTCGAGCATGCCCTGAACCTTCTTGAGGCCAGGATCGAGCCAGAGGAAACGCTTGCGGTCATTTTCATACTCGATGCCGGCGACATCACCGGACCAGCGATCGCCCCAGACTCCGGTCACGTCGACCTGGGCATCCTCGAAGATCGGTTCGCCAAGGGCGCTGGTCTTGAAGTCATAGTGGTAGACGGCAAAGCGTCCGGTCCGCTCGTTGGTGACAATGGTCCCGGTGCCGCCCTGTCCGAAGGTGAAGCGATCGACGCTTGAATCCGAGTTCTTGTCGAACTTGCCTTTGATTACCCGGAGCGGGCCACCCGCTGCGTCCCGATAGTATAGCCTCCAGGAGCGCTCATCATAGGCGAGCCCGCCCCGGACCACGCCGTCACTATCGGCATACCAGTCCCAGACGTCGGGGCGGGGCTTTTCCACCACGACCGCCTTGCCGGTGGCGAGGTCCACGCGCTTGACGGCGGGGGTTTGTAAGATGGAGTCCTGGCTGGCGACGAGTGCCGTCTGCCCATCGGGATCGGTGTAGAGAACATCCCCGCCGAGCAGCCCTCGATTATTAGGATCAGCGACCCGGCTCGCTCCCGTGGCAACGTCGACTATGACCAGCCGAGTGATCGGGTAGACCTGCTCATATATCTGCTCGTAGCGGCGGACGCGTAGGAGCAGACGACTTCCGCCAGCCCAGCTGATCGAGGTCACGTCGGCCTTCCCGAGCGGAAAGGCGCGCGCAGGGCTGCTGGGGTTGGCCGCGTCGAAGATCAGAATGCGACTGGTCTCCCCAGTCCATGCGCGGGCGGCGAGCAGCTTGCCGTCCGCCGAAAGCTGCGCACCCACTGCGCTCGGCGGCTGAGCGAAGTCCGCGATGGAAGGAGAAGGCGATGGCGGCGAAGCCAAGGTTGCGCTGGCCATGAGCAGGCCGGCGATGGCCGCCAGCAGAACGCTACGCATAACTGAAATCCCCCCGTGTTCGACCGCAAGCTGCCGCAACTCGGGGGCAAAGAGAAGCTCCGCCGATCTGCTCGCGAAGAATCCGTGCGGGTTCGTGATCACGCACGTCGGCCGACTAGTTCAACATGCCCCAACCAGTTCGGCCGGCAACTCCGATGGCCGACTCGAAGCCGAACATGATGGGCTGCACCTCTGCTGCATCGGTCATCGCTCGATCCTGGATTGAGATGGCCTGGATGGCTCAACCATACCCTACTTGGATGAGGCCACCGCCGCGCTTTGACCGATGCAGGGGACCTCGGCGCCAGTCCAGTCGAAGGTGCCAATCGCCGGTACCTTTGCCTTGGTGAGGCCGGAAGCCGCTGCCACCGGTCGAGCGCTGGCGGGGTCAAACGAAAGCCAAGCCATGCTGTTGTCGAATGAGCCAATCCGGCCATTGTCGCGAGCGGCTTCGTCGGCGGAAACCTCCAACCGCTCGATGCGCGAGCCGCGGACCATACTGACGCTGCCGTCCGCGCGATCGAATGCGCGATAGTAGTTGCGGCCGAACATGCGGGTACTAAACTGTCTGTTGGTCGACCATTGTCCCTGCTTGGTGCCGGTCGGCAGCCGCACCGTGGTCACATGACAGATGTACCCCGGTTCATTGGCGAAAGGTATCTTCTGATCCTGGTCTGCCGGGCGAACTCGACGATCCGGCGGGCTGAAGCCTCCGCCTGGAAGCGCCAGCGAGCGCTCCGCACCGTCACGAGTCCAATCGATTGTGCCTTCTCCGCTCACCGTCATGATGCTCGCGCGGGTCGACGGGTCGAAACGCCACTCGGCTCCGTCAATCATCTGCCAGCTGCTGCCCACAAACTCCTGCCGTACGCCTGCGAGGAGCTGTGCCGGAGTTAGCGCCGACAAACCGGCGAATTGCTGCAAGCCTTTGACGCCGCGAACTACGAAAGTGGCGGTGATCCGCGCCGGCTTGTCGAAGCCCGCGCGCGCATCCATATCCCACAAGGTAATCTCGTCTGGCATCGTGGCCGGCTTCCACGGTAGCGCTTCAAGCGGCTGACCGGCAGCGCTCAGTGGAAGAACCCAGCGATACGGAAGAGCCGGCTCGGTCGAGGGAGTGGCGGCGGTCGGAAGCGTGCCGTCGAGCCAGAAGGTCTTGCCGTCGACCTTTGCTCGGACAAGTACATGGTCGAATAGCGCTGGACTCGGCAGACGCAGGTCGGTCCCTTCACCGCCGCCAGTATTGTTCGCCAGGACGGCCTCCGCCTCGATGCCCAGTTCGCGAAGGAGCGCCAGCAGGAGGGCCGTCTTGCCCTTGCAATCGCCGTATCGCCGCGACCAGGTCTCATCCGCATTCGCTGGGCGGTAATTACCGCCGTCTAGCCCGACATAGACGTAACGCACGTCCTGCTGGACCACCTTCAGCGCTGCAGCGACCCGCCCCATCTGGTCTCGATTAGCAGCGGCGATCTTGCTTGCCTCTGCCCGGACGGGTGAGGCCTGGGAGAGCTTGGACGCAGGCGCGAACAAGCTAGCGAACTGGCGCGACACGGCCGGCCAGTCAGCGAAGTCGCTATACTCGAGCACCCGCGCCCAGCGGTAGCGGGCGGGCGCGTCAACAGGCAGAACTGCTGACGCCGGATTGTCGAGAGTGATCGTGATGCCAGCACCGCTGCGCTTCGCAGCCGAAGCGATGTCGGGTGAAAGCTTGACCTTCGGCTCCTGCCCAGGGGTCCAGTTGAGCCCGAGGTGAAAGCGACCAGGAGGGGTTTCCTGCGCCAGTGCCAGCAGCCCAGCGCTCGAGGGACCAAGCGACGGATCATTGCTACGGATCGTCGCTGCGAACTCGAGTTCGTCGCCTACGCGGAGGTCCGGCACGCGCAGCACGGCGGTAAGATTGCCATCCAGCCGGGCCGCCTCAAGTTGGTCCTCACGACGAAGAACTTCAAAGTTGTTGGACGCGAGCACATCAATGACGTTCCCGTCTCGGTGTATCTTCACAGCATGAATCATCGGCGCCCCGCCTGCCGGGTTCCAGCCGATGGTCAGGTTGCCGAGCTGGAGCGCGTTGGGATGAAGTATCTTGATCCGAAATCCCTGGTAGCCCGCCTGACCTTTGTCATCGAGGAGCAGCACCTGATCATTCTGCCGCACAAACAACAGCCCGGCTGCATCGGCGGGAACCGCTAGCGGTTCAGAAGGAGCAACCCAGCTGGGCACCGGACCCCGCTGAACTTTCTCATTGGTCACAGCGGCGGCCGGAGCGGAAAGCACAGCGGCCGCAGCAAGAAACATGGGTACGCGAGTCACGAGAGCCCCTCGATAAACAGGAGCCGATGCTGGACGAGACAAGCATCTAAATGCAACGCAGTATTTCCCGTTGTTGCTCGCTTGCTTCGCTTGCTGAACTCCATGTGCTTTATTCGCACGGTCTCTATTACGATTCTCTAAAGCGTTCGCCATCAGCATGACTTGACGGGGGCAAACTGCTTAAAGGCTTAAGACAGACCTGCAAAAACCACATCACGAAGCAGGAGACGAATGTCCCGCTGGGTTGAAGGCGGACGTTCAGCCTAGATGTCGCGAATGGGTGGGAAGCGGACGTTAGATTGCCCGCGCTTCGCCAAGGTCGAACACCGGCAAGAAGGCAATGCGAGGGTCGAGTTCGACAATCTCCGACAGAGCTACGACACGAACATCAGCTTCAGTGTGTGCGCTTGATCCGCAGAGGAACTGCCAATCCCGTCAGCGTCTCGGCTAACTCGCTCGATCCGGTGTCCGGCAAGCACGTGGGAGCAGGTGATGCACGCCTCATTGGATGGTAGTTCTTCCCCCGCAACACAGACCATCCCGCAAGGATGGTTCAAGCCTTCAACGTCCGCTTTTGGTGGGGAGCGGAACGGCTCCTTTGGGTCCAAATAGGCGCATGGCAGACATTCTCTCGTGAGAAGCATCGGGCTGGCCAACCAGCAATAACCGGCGCTCACGTACGTCTCACGCGCTCGTTAAACGACGCACGTCGAGCCAAGTGGCTGGTGTAGGCTTTCGACCCCGAAGTGGACGTTGGCCGCACGGAGTCACGCCGACATCGAGAGGATCCGTTTGTTTGTGCCTTGTGGTGGGGTAACGCCATGCAGCTCGACAGGCGCCCTATTGAAACGCCGAGCAGTCTTCCTGCCGGCGCAGGAAGAACGTAGAGCCACTCGCCCCAGCCATTTCTTACCCGGAGCAGGGAGAGCGCAGTTGAGATCGCGAGAGCAGCTATGAAGCTTAACAAGCTGA
>Ga0210040_10011499_pt1 | contig 10018 bp, 7 predicted proteins | sample CryGeyCG12114_NA_FD_185462 | JGI IMG/M metagenome (GOLD analysis project Ga0210040, IMG submission 185462) | Groundwater microbial communities from aquifer - Crystal Geyser CG19_WC_8/21/14_NA (SPAdes) (version 2) | ecosystem: Environmental > Aquatic > Deep subsurface > Groundwater | place: USA...
GGCCATGAGCCTGCCCAACGTGCTGGACCGCCTCCGGCCGGACGTGACGGTGATCGCGCCCAGCGACCGCACCGACCTGATCCCCGGGCTGGTGCTCGCCCACCAGAGCGGCACCTTCCCGACCCTGGCCGGCATCCTGCTGACGGGCGGCTACCCGATCCCGGACACCATCCGCCGCCTCTCCGACGGCGTCCAGCAGGATCTGCCGATCGCGCTGACCGACCTCGGCACCTTCACCACCGCGGAGCGCCTGATGCGCGTCCGCGGGCCGATGACCAGGGGCTCGACCAACAAGATCGAGACGGCCCGGCGGCTGTTCGCCGAGCAGGTCGACCAGGCGGCGCTGCTGGCGGCCATCGACGTCTCCACCTCCGACGTCCGCACGCCGCTGATGTTCGAGTACCAGCTCGGTGAGCGGGCCCGGGCCGACCGCCGCCACATCGTGCTGCCCGAGGCCACCGACGACCGCATCCTGGCGGCGGCCGCCATCCTGCTGCGACGGGGCCTGGCCGACCTGACCCTGCTGGGCGAGGAGAACAAGGTGCGCTCCCGGGCCTCGGCGCTGGGCCTGGACCTGGACGCGGCCGCGGTGGTCTCCCCGCAGGACCCCGTGCTGGTGGAGCGCTTCGCCGCCGCCTACACCGAGGCCCGGGCCCACAAGGGCATGACGCTGGAGCGGGCCCGGGAACGCGTCATCGACATCTCCTACTTCGGCACGATGATGGTCCACCTCGGGCTGGCTGACGGCATGGTCTCCGGAGCGGTGAACACCACCGCGCACACCATCCGGCCGGCCCTGGAGTTCGTGAAGACCCGGCCGGGGGTGGACACCGTCTCCAGCGTGTTCCTGATGTGCCTGGCCGACCGCGTCCTGGTCTACGGCGACTGCGCCGTCATCCCGGAGCCGACCACCGAGCAGCTGGCCGACATCGCGGTGTCCTCCGCCGACACCGCCCGGCAGTTCGGCATCGAGCCGCGGGTGGCGATGCTGTCCTACTCCACCGGCAGCTCGGGCGCCGGCGCGGAGGTCGAGAAGGTGCGGGCGGCCACGGCCCTGGTCGCCGAGCGCGCCCCCGACCTGCTGCTGGAGGGCCCGATCCAGTACGACGCCGCCGTCGACCCGTCGGTGGCCCGGACCAAGCTGCCCGGGTCCGACGTCGCCGGCCGCGCCACGGTGTTCATCTTCCCGGACCTCAACACCGGCAACAACACGTACAAGGCGGTGCAGCGCAGCGCCCACGCGGTCGCCATCGGCCCCGTCCTGCAGGGGCTGCGCAAGCCCGTCAACGACCTCTCCCGGGGAGCGCTGGTGGACGACATCGTCAACACCGTGGCCATCACCGCCGTGCAGGCCCAGGGGCTGGGCCCGTCGGCCGCCGCGACAGCAGCGGCCCCCGTCCGGGCGGCGGGGCCGGCATGAGCGGCGCCCCGGTCCTGGTGCTCAACGCCGGCTCCACCAGCCTGAAGTACCAGCTGCTCGTGCCCGGCACCGGCGAGGTGGCGACCAGGGGGACGCTGGAGCGCATCGGGGAGGACGGCAGCGGCGTCGTCGACCACGCCGACGCCGTCCGGCAGATGACGGCCCGGATCAGCGACGCGGGGATCGACCTGGCCGCCGCCGGCGTCCGGGCGGTGGGCCACCGGGTCGTGCACGGCGGGCCCGACTTCTCCGACCCCGTGCTGGTGACCGACGAGGTGGTCGGCCAGATCCGCGACCTCATCCCCCTCGCGCCGCTGCACAACCCGGGCGCGCTGGCCGGCATCGAAGCCGCCCGGGAGCGCTTGGACGTGCCGCACGTGGCCGTCTTCGACACCGCCTTCTTCGCCTCGCTCCCCCCGGCGGCCGCCACGTACGCGATCCCCCGCGACCTGGCCGCACGGCACCGGATCCGCCGGTACGGGATGCACGGCACCTCGCACCGCTACGTCTCCCGGGCCACCGCGGAGCTGCTCGGCCGCGACGTGGGCGAGCTCGACCAGGTCGTGCTGCATCTCGGCGGCGGCTGCTCGGCGTCGGCGATCCGCGGCGGGCGGGCGGTCGACACCTCGATGGGGCTGACGCCGCTGGAGGGGCTGGTGATGGGCACCCGCTCGGGCGACGTCGACCCCGGGCTGCACCGCTACCTGCAGCGCGAGGCCGGGCTGTCGGTGGACGAGGTCGACACGCTGCTCAACAAGGAGTCCGGGCTCAAGGGGCTCAGCGGGGTGAACGACTTCCGCGAGCTGCAGCAGCTGCGCGGCGACGGGGACGCCGGCGCCGAGCTGGCCTTCGACGTCTACGTCCACCGCCTCAAGCACTACCTGGGCGCCTACCTGGCCGTGCTCGGCCGGCTCGACGTGCTCACCTTCACCGCCGGGGTCGGGGAGAACAACGCCGCCCTGCGCGCCGCCGTCGTCGAGGGGCTGCAGGGCCTCGGCCTGGCCGTCGACCCGGCCCGCAACGAGGAGCCGCGGCACGACGCGCGGGTCATCTCCCCCGACGGCGCCCCGGTGGTCGTCGCGGTGGTGCCCACCAACGAGGAGCTGGAGATCGCCCGGCAGGCGGTCCACCTGCTCGACGCCCAGCGCTCCTAGGGTGTCCCCATGGCAATCGCACTGGTCACGGGCGGCACGTCGGGCATCGGGGCGGCCTTCGCCCGGGCCCTGGCCGCGCGCGGCGACGACCTGGTCCTGGTGGCGCGGGACAGCGCCCGGCTGGAGCAGACCGCGGCGGAGCTGCGCGAGCGCCACGGGGTCGCGGTCGAGGTGCTGACCGCCGACCTGGCCGACCGGACGGACGTCGGGCGGGTGGCCGCGCGGCTGGAGGGCGTCGAACACCCGGTCGACCTGCTGGTCAACAACGCCGGCTTCGGCATCAGCGGGGCGCTGACCGACCCCGACCTGAGCGCGCAGGAGCGGGGGGTCGACGTGATGCTCCGGGCGGTCATGGTGCTGGCCGGCGCCGCCGGGCGGGCGATGCGCGGCCGGGGCCACGGCGCGATCGTCAACGTCGGCAGCACCGCGGGCTACGCGACCATGGGCGGCTACTCCGCGCTCAAGGCCTGGGTCGGGGTCTACTCGGAGTCCCTCGCCGTCGAGCTGCGCGGCACCGGCGTCACGGTGACCGTGCTGGCGCCGGGCTGGGTGCGCACCGAGTTCCACGAGCGCGCCGCGATCGGCACCAGCAAGATCCCGTCGGTGATGTGGCTGGATGCGGACGCCCTGGTGGCGGAGTGCCTCCGCGACGTGCAGCGGGGCGCGGTGGTCTCCATCCCCTCCAAGCGCTACCGGACCCTCATCTTCCTGGCCCGGATCGCCCCCCGGGCCGCGGTCCGGCGGGCCTCGGTGCTGCTCTCCTCGGGACGCCACTGACCGACGGCCGCGCGGCACGCCAGCGCGCGCGGCCGGGGAGATGAACAGCGGCGGACGCTTCGGTTACTGTGAGGAGGTGTCCAGCCGCAGCCGCTACACCTCGCCCCTGCACGCCGGGGCGCGCTCCGTGGCGCGACGGCTCATCCTCAAGCCCGCGATCTGGCGGATGGTCACGGTCACCGTGCTGGGCGAGGAGAACCTGCGGGACGTCTCCGGGCCGTACGTGGTCGTCTCGAACCACACCTCGCACCTGGACGCCCCGCTCATCATGGGCGCCCTGCCCGGTCGGCTCGCCCGCTACGTGGCCGCCGGCGCCGCTGCCGACTACTTCTTCGACGTGTGGTGGCGCAAGGGCCTGACCGCGCTGTTCTTCAACGCGTTCCCCGTGGACCGGACCGGCCTCCGCGGTCGCAAGGGTCTGGCCACCAGCCTGCTCGACGACGGCGTGCCCCTGCTGCTGTTCCCCGAGGGCACCCGCTCCCGCACCGGGGAGATCGGCACCTTCAAGCCCGGAGCGGCCGCGCTCTGCATCAGCCGCGACGTACCCTGTCTCCCGGTGGCCATCGTGGGAGCCGCTCAGGCCATGCCGTACGGGAAGAGCTGGCCCGACCGCGGCCGGCCTCCCGTCCACGTCGCCTTCGGGGAGCCGCTGCGGCCCGAGGACGGCGAGACGGTGGCGCAGTTCTCCGAGCGGATCGCCAAGGAGGTGCGTGGTCTGATCGACCTGACCACCACCTACCGCGACGCCCAGGGCTGAGCCCCGGTCGGCGCAGCGCGTCACCAGCAGGGCCGGCCGACCGCCGGCTGTCACGAGCGAGACCGGGCGTGCACTCCCGGCGAGAAGGAGTCGGCATGCCTGACGTCAAGCACATGAAGTGGTACGGCTGGGGCGTCGAGGGCGTCAGCTTCCACCACGAGGACAAGCCGAAGCTGCGGCCGTTCGTGCTCGACATCATCGACCTCGACCTCGACACCCCGCCGGGTGCGCAGACCGAGCTCTCCGACCTGCCCATCCCCACCCCGCGGATCAGCGACGAGCTCCTCGAGCAGCTGACCGAGGCGGTCGGTCTGGACAACACGGTCAGCGAGGACGAGGACCGCATCGTCCACACCTACGGCAAGAGCATCCGCGACCTGCTCCGGCTACGGGCCGGCGACATCCCCCGCGTCCCCGACGTGGTGATCTACCCGGCCGACGAGGCCGAGGTGCAGCGCGTGGTGGACATCACCGTGGCCGCCGACGCCGTGCTGATCCCGTTCGGCGGCGGCAGCAACATCGCCGGCAGCCTGCAGGCGCCCGAGAACGAGGAGCGGACAGTCGTCTCGATCGACCTCGGCCGGCTCCGCCGGGTGCTGGAGATCGACGAGGACTCCGCGCTGGCCCGGATCCAGGCCGGCGCGCTCGGCCCCGACCTCGAGCAGCAGCTGAACGCCCGCGGCTGGACGCTCGGCCACTTCCCGGACAGCTTCACCCACAGCACGCTCGGCGGCTGGGTGGCCACCCGCTCCTCGGGCATGCAGTCGGACAAGTACGGCGACATCGCCGACATCACCCGCGGCCTGCGGATGGTGATGCCGGGCCGCGTGCTCGAGGTGCGCGCCCTGCCCAGCACCTCCAGCGGCCCCAGCGTCCGGGAGATGGTGCTCGGCTCCGAGGGCCGGCTCGGCGTGATCACCGAGGTCAGCTGCCAGGTGCACCGCATCCCCGAGCAGCGGCTGATCCTGGGCTACCTGTTCCCGAGCTTCGAGGCCGGGGTGGCCGCGATGCAGGAGATCTCGGCCAGCGACGCGGCCCCCTCGATCACCCGCGTCTCCGACGCCAACGAGACCCGGTTCTCCTTCTCCACCCGCAAGAAGAGCAAGGGCGTCTCGGTGTCCGGGCTGGTCAGCAAGGGCCTGATGGCGGTCCTGGCCCGGCGCGGCTGGGACCTGGACGCGGTCTGCCTGTCCTTCGTCGGCTACGAGGGCGGCACCGACCACGTCTCGCGGCAGAAGGCGATCGTGAAGAAGATCATCGCCTCGCACGGCGGCATCGGGCTGGGCAAGGGGCCGGGCGAGCTCTACGACCAGAAGAAGTTCGACACCCCCTACATCCGCGACTTCCTGCTGGACCGCGGCGCGGCGGCGGACGTGTCCGAGACCGGCGCCCCCTGGTCGAAGCTGGTGCCGATGTACGACAACGTCACCGCGGCGGCCCGCAAGGCGTTCGCGCAGCTGGGCACCCAGGGCTTCATCATGTGCCACCTGTCGCACAGCTACCACTCCGGTGCCTGCCTGTACTTCACCTTCGCCTTCAAGCACGACGGCCACGAGCCGCTGGTGCAGTACGACGTGGTCAAGGCCGCCGTCCAGCAGGCGTTCGTGGACTCCGCCGGGACGCTGTCCCACCACCACGGCGTGGGCACCGAGCACGCGCCCTGGCTGGCCGACGACATCTCCCCGGCCGGGGTGGCCATGACCGAGGCCCTGTTCAAGGGCGTCGACCCGGGCAACAACCTGAACCCGGGCAAGATCACCGTCACCCCCACCACCTCGCGCGCCTGAGCACCTCAGCGCGCGCGGTCCTGGCGGGCGGTGGTTCCGTCGGGGTCGCGCGCGTCGTCGGCGGTGCCCGGATCGGTCACCGACGCCGCCTCCTCGACCAGCTGCGCCACCGTGAGGCCCACCGCCCGACGGGCCAGCCGGTCGGGTCGCAGCAGCGCCTCGACCAGCCTGCCCGACCGCAGGTCCCGTAGCGGCACCAGGACGATCCCCGTCGGGCGGTGGGCGCGGGTGGTGTGCCGCGGGAGCAGGGCGACGCCGTGGCCCCGGGCGACCAACAGCTCGATCAGCGGCAGGTGGGTGGTCCGCCGCACCACGTGCACCGGAGCGCCGGCCCGCGCCGCGACCGCACTCAGCGCCCGGTCGATCGGGAAGTCCGCCGGTGGGACGATCCAGTCCTCGCCGATGACGTCGGCGGGGGTGACGTGGGTGGCGCCGGCCAGCTGGTGCCCGACGGGCAGGGCCACGTCGAGGGGCTCCCGGAGCAGCGGCACCACCGACAGCCCGCGGCGGCCCGGCGGCTCGAGGTCGTCGGACCGGTGGGCGACCACCACGTCGTAGTCCGCGGTCAGCGCGGCGAAGTCGTCCTGCGAGACGTCCTCGTCGTAGGTCTCCAGCACCAGGTCGGGCCAGCGACGGAGGCGGTCGAGCAGCCCGGGCACCAGCAGCTCTCCGGCGGAGTGGAAGCAGGCCAGCCGTACGGTCCCGGCCAGCTCGCCCCGGAAGCGCTGCCACGCCGACTCCGCCTCGGCCAGCGCCGTGGCCACCCCGACCGCGCTGCGCGCCAACGCCACCCCGGCGTCGGTGAGCTGCAGCCCGCGGCCCGACCTGACCGCCACGGGGACGCCGACCTCACGCTGCAGCGCCTTGAGCTGCTGGGACACCGCGGACGGTGTCTTGTGCAGCGCGGCCGCCACCCGGGCCAGGCTGCCGCGCTCGTGCAGCTCGCGCAGGAGCTCCAGCTGGTGCACGTCCAACGACACGTGAGCGACGCTACATCGTCGGATGAGCAGAACTCGTTTGTCCTTCACGATCGCGGCCGCGCAGGATGGTCGGGTGCCTCTCCGCGACCGCCTGCTCGCCCTGGTCGTCGCCGTCGTCTGGGGGCTCAACTTCCCGGCCACGGCGATCGCGCTGGAGCACTTCCCGCCGATGCTGCTGGTGGCTCTCCGGTTCACCCTGGTCGCCGTCCCGACCCTGCTGCTCGTGCCCCGGCCGCAGGTCCCGCTGCGCTGGCTGCTCGGGGTGGGCCTGGGCATCGGGCTGCTGCAGTTCGCCTTCCTCTACCTGGGCATGGCGGCCGGGATGCCCAGCGGGCTCGCGTCCCTCGTGCTGCAGGCCTCCGCCCCGTTCACCGTGCTGCTGGCCGGTGTGTGGTTCGGTGAGCGGGTCAGCCGTCGCCAGGCGGTGGGCATCGCCGTCGCCGTCCTCGGGCTGGCGGTGATCGCGGTGCACCGGGCCCAGGTCGCGGCCCTGCTCCCGGTGGTGCTGGTTCTCTGCGGCGCGCTGGGCTGGGCCTTCGGCAACGTCTGCAGCCGGCAGGCGCGGGCGCCGAAGCCGCTGCACCTCACCTTGTGGATGTCGGTGGTGCCGCCGGTGCCCATGCTCGCGCTGTCGCTGGCCTTCGAGGGGCCGCAGCGGATCGGCACCGCCCTGCGCACCAGCCTCACCCTGGCGGCGCTGCCCTCGGTCCTCGGCCTGCTCTACGTGGTGCTGGTGGCCACCCTCCTCGGCTACGGGATCTGGAACACGCTGCTGTCCCGCCACCCCTCGAGCGTGGTCGCGCCCTTCTCGATGCTCGTCCCCGTGGTCGGGGTGCTCAGCTCCTGGCTCTTCTTCGCCGAGCTGCCCGACGCCGTCGAGCTCGTGGCCGGGGTGGCGGTGGTCGGCGGGGTGCTGCACGCCTCCCGCCCGCCCCGTCCGCCCGCCGCCGCCTCGCCGGCGCCCGGGGTGCCGGCAACCGAGGGTGCGCTGGCCCCGTGACGTCCTGACCGGCCGAGCACGTCCGACGACACCGATCTCGTCCTCCTCGGCTCTCCGGTTGGCGGTCGCCGGCACGTAAACTGATCCTGCAGAGCGTGGGGCGAATTTCTGCCGACACCGGACGAATGGCTCCCCGCACTCCCCTTGGGATGTCAGGCACCGTTAGGGTCGGTGTCGTCGTCCGCGGGCGTCGTCCCGCGCCGGGCAACCACGGTGAGGGCTGCAGGACCAGGGGTCGCCACTGACTCCCGGGATAGGTCGTACGCATCCGGCCCGGTCGTGTTCCCCGCGCGGCCTGTGGCCCATCCCCTGTGCGGGCGCCTATCCCGGGTCACAACGTCGCGCACCACCGCGGGAGACCCGCGGAGTGCTCAACCGCGTCCCCCCGCGTCAACGCCCCCGACCTAAACGGCTCAGGCCGACGGGGCGGCCCGCGGCGCGTCCAGGCGGTCGAACAGCTTGGGGATCCGGACCAGGGCGATGTCGCGGAGCTCGGCGGCCACCACGGCCATCTCCGCGGCCGGGTCGAGGGCCAGCCGACGGTCCAGCTCGGCCAGGATGTCGCGGCGGTCGCGGCCGGCCGCGCGGACCAGGAAGACCCGGCCGAACCGCTCCTCGTACGCCCGGTTGCCCGCGGCCAGCGCCCGGGCCAGCTGCTCGTCGTCGGACGCGCTCGCCGCCCGCTCGTCCCGGCTGAAGGTCGCGGCCAGCCCGTCGCCGGTCGGCTCCTCGCCGATCCGCGGGTGCGCGGCCAGGGCCCGGTCGACCTCCTCGACGGTGAGCGGGTTGGCCGCGGCGGCCGCCGCGTCGAGCAGGTGCAGCATCGAGGGGTACGGGAGCCCGGCCATGATCTGGTCGACCCAGCGGGGCACGGCCAGGCAGGCGGTCAGCCCGTCGCGCAGCTCGGGCACGGTCAGGCCCGCCTTCGGTGCCGCCATGGCGAACTCTCCTCCTGGTCGCGTCGAGTGCACTGCACCCTAGGCCCCCGGGTGGCGCGCATGCCCGGCTGGGAGAGGGGCGAGCGGGCCGACAGCGGCTAGATTTGCGTCGGTGAGCCTCACCGTACGGACCATCCCCGCCGAGCGGCACGTCTTGTTCAACGCGAGCCAGCCCTCCGTCAGCTTCCTGCAGACCCCGGCCTGGGGCGCGGTGAAGAGCGAGTGGCGCAGCGAGTCGCTGGGCTGGTTCGACGAGTCCGACCGGCTGGTCGGTGCAGGACTGGTGCTGTACCGGCAGCTCCCCAAGGTGAAGAAGTACCTGGCCTACCTGCCCGAGGGCCCGACGATCGACTGGGAGGCCGCCGACATCGGCGCCTGGCTCAGCCCGCTGGCCGCGCACGTCAAGGCCGCGGGGGCGTTCGGCGTCCGGATCGGGGCCCCGGTGGTGGTGCGGCGCTGGAACGCCGAGACGATCAAGGCCGCCATCGCCGACGAGCGGGTGCCGCGGATCAGCGAGGCCATGCCGGACGAGATCAACCACACCACCACCCACCTGCGCGACAGCATGCGCGAGCTGGGCTGGCGCCCGCCGGACGAGGAGGAGGGCTTCGCCGCGGGCCAGCCGCGCTTCGTCTTCCAGCTGCCCATCGCCGGCCGGACCACCGACGAGCTGCTGGCCGGGATGAACCAGCTGTGGCGGCGCAACATCAGAAAGGCGGCGAAGCTCGGCGTCACCGTCCGGCAGGGCGACCTCGCGGACCTGGCCCGCTTCCACCCGCTCTACGTGGAGACCGCCGAGCGCGACCACTTCACCCCGCGCCCGCTGTCCTACTTCGAGACCATGTGGACCGCGCTGCGGGCCGAGGACCCGGACCGGATCCGGCTCTACCTCGCCGAGCACGAGGGTGACCTGGTCGCCGCGACCACCTGGGTGCGGGTGGGCCAGCACGCCTGGTATTCCTACGGGGCCAGCTCGACGGCCAAGCGCGACGTCCGCGGCTCCAACGCCATCCAGTGGCAGATGATCACCGACGCCGTCGAGGCCCGCTGCACCGTCTACGACCTGCGCGGCATCACCGAGGGCCTGGAGGCCGACGACCCGCACCTCGGGCTGATCCAGTTCAAGGTGGGCACCGGCGGGGAGGCCGTGGAGTACCTCGGCGAGTGGGACCTCCCCCTCAACCCGCTGCTCTACAAGGCTTTCG
>Ga0210040_10011501_pt1 | contig 10017 bp, 9 predicted proteins | sample CryGeyCG12114_NA_FD_185462 | JGI IMG/M metagenome (GOLD analysis project Ga0210040, IMG submission 185462) | Groundwater microbial communities from aquifer - Crystal Geyser CG19_WC_8/21/14_NA (SPAdes) (version 2) | ecosystem: Environmental > Aquatic > Deep subsurface > Groundwater | place: USA...
AGAATATTTTCTAACACCCTGGTCTAGACCACGATAACATTTGATTAAAGACTTGATGATATTCATAAGAGTAACTAATGTGCTGTTACCCATGCCAAATGCGGTACATGCCAAAAATTCCATGCAAAGAAGTATCAAATTATGAATTCTCATAACTTATCAGAATGAATTTCGATTCGATCGAAGGGTTTTATTTTCAGTAATAGGAAAAATATCCTCTCTAATTATTTTCATAAGCGAAATGAGACTACTTATGATTATGAAGTAACTGTAAACAGTTACTCATGTAATGCTTCTTTTACAATCATTAAACATGGCATGAATATTATAACACAAAGCTACCACACCACGTTTACATACTTTTCATACTTCCAGTCAGACGTGGACGCTGATTTATTCTACATGGTTTCAAATAAGTACTACATCACCAATATAATTATATTTAAACTCAATTCAAAAAGCCTAAGGTGTTATTTGCGCTTTCACCTAATAAAATCATCGCTATAAATCTGTATTTTTACGCTTTGTTCCGTTTCACAAGCGCTGTCGAATTTAAATTAGCTTGACAGTTAGATAAAGCCATCCCGATTCCAATGCCTAATCCTAAAGTTACAGGCCACAACTTCCCTGAAATGGAAAAATGAAACACACGAATTTAGATTTAAAATATGGTTTTAAAAAACCCAGTGAGTACAGAGTATAAGTGACTGCACAAAATTCGTCACGTATGTTCGTCAATTTTTAACAGCTTACTTCTAAATAACACGAGGGAAAGCACACTGCCCAGTCCAACTCCAGAACCTATATAAATAAATAAAGAAAAGCTAAATAGAGAAAAATTCCCGAATTGTTTTGAATTTAACACTTTAAGCTATCCTTCTCTATCTACCTGTTTTCACAATGGCATCAGCGACGCATTTGTCCATGGCATTGGGCAATTCATTTTCGGACTTTATCTTCAAGCCGGATGAAACTCCTTGACTAGTAGTAGTGGCAGCCATCATAATAGCGACACTATACATAAACAATCAAACATTAGACACACCTTTTTCAACACCTCAGAGCCGCGCATAGTGTTTCCCTTGCCAATCTCAGGTCTCTCCCCATCACTAGGCTCCAGCCCATCCAACTGAATTTCCCATTTAAAGTATTATTTAGTCTCCTAAAGCAATTGGAACATGGAACTTACCTTACTTCGCCAATGTGAAAGAAAGCCTATCTTTAGCTTCTCTACCGAGTAATTCGATTATGGAGTTAAGCAGTGATTAATAAATTATTTGCTAGGATTCTTTCCGGTTTTTCTTAGCCCAACTTTCTGTTTTTAAAAGTAATTCAGACATTCAAGATTGCCTCTTTAGTCGGTCCAGAATATCCATATAGACATAGAAAGCTGAAAAACGTTCTATCTCTTATCCACTCCCTATGCTGCGCACTTTTATGCAGGAGAAACCGTTCCATGAGTTAACACTGCAGTGGTGGCCGAGTGGTTAAGGCGTCTGACTCGAATTGTTTTACAGAGAAATCAGATTCCCTCTGGGAGCACAGGTTCGAATCCTGTCCACTGCGTGCATTTTGTAGTTATTTGATTGACTTTCTTTTTGCCGAACCGTTACAGCAAACAGCATTTAGTACAATTGACTTCAATTAATCATTAACCTAGTGTGTAAGTAATCACACCTGCCATATCAAGCTTACATTGGCATAGGCAAAAAGAATGGAACTATTTTATACAAAATTATGAACAACAGCTGAACCATGCTAGCTAGTTAAATCATCCTATTTTTTGGGAAACAATTTATTTAATTGACAAATGCAACCAATATACATATTAGGAGTGTAGCACTAAATCCAGAAGTATAGCACTAAATCACAAAAGAATTGTAAAGAAAGATAATATTGTAAGTCTACCAAAAACAATAGACAGTAATAACTATAACAATCAATTTTCTATCTAATATGAAGATATTTTTAATAAGCCCATTTTGGACTTGATAATCTAGTAAAATAAAGACATGTTTGTAATACGACTCAAAACTAAATCTTGTCATAGAGTTGACCTAAAAATCATCCGGCTCAGGTGGAGCATCTAAGTCTCGATAACTGACAATGGCACGACCCTGGTCTCTTCCCCTATGAACAGATATGACATTGAAACAAACCGTTTGTACTCAATACTCGCATTGTCTCATTCTTAATTCGCGTAGCTGCATTATTACACTACTATACTTTAAGCGCTATATGGCATTAGCAAGAAAAATACCCACACAATTTGTCAGTCACAAGTACATCCGAAAACCATCGCATTGGATTACGCAAGAATAGCAGACTATTACACTATTCTTAACTAAAAGCGTGTGATTAAACACTACTCTTCATGCATATAATATATTAGTACCCAGCTCGATAAGGTCGACCTCGAGGACCACCAAAGTCCCTATACGGTCCATACGGTGGAGGCCTTCCAGGCGGACCCCCATAGCCACCATAACCTCCATATGGGTGTCTAGAAACATAGTCAGACGTCTTAATATAATACCATTTGATAAAAAAATAAACTTTACATAAATCGAAACCAAGAGATGCTTACGGAGGATACATTGGAGGAGGGCCGTAATCCCTCTCTTGCATCATTGGATCTCGGCGAGGGGGGCCATTTGGGTTGGGTCCACGATCTCCAGCAGGCCGAGCTGATGGATCGGGCAAATGGGGCCTTTTAGGATCCCGCAAGTAGTTATTGAAAAAGAGAACCTGGAAATATAAATTCAATCGGGTATTAGTATTTAACAAGTACTTGCACTGTAATTTATTTTAAAAGTTTCCGGAAAATGGCAACAAAAACCGTACAATACAACATACCTCTCTTTTCACTTCGTCAAGTTTCTCAGCATGCTTGTTCAAAATATGCTTTCGTACGAAGTCTGGGCCTTTGAATTTTTTTCCCGACAACGGGCATAACCACTTGTCTTTTCCAAGTTCTTGAGTGTTGGCTGAGATAAATTTTTCGACTTCAGTGTCTTCATCTTTCATGCCAAGAACTTTGCAATCATCATCAGAAAGACGGACTTCTGGCTGTATAAATGTGCCAATTTTTTGCTCGAAGTTTCGATTGTATTCTTGTAGCTCAGAAGAGCTAACCTAAATAAAACAGTACATTTTGTATTAGCATGTAATTTTAGTAATCTGTACTTCGATTTTCGATGATAGTAGGTGGTCAAGGCAAGGGAGAACTGGTACGTTTAACTCCCCTTCAGCTTACCCCTCCCCATTATTGGCCAATGTTTACCTTAGATGTCGGTGGCATTCCACGTCCATGAACTATTCCCAATCTATTAGGCATATCGTCCTCATAAGGATATTCTGCATGATTGTAATAATCCAAGCTGTGGACAAATCGCAAATAAAGGATCAGCCGATCCAAAACTCGAATGAGTTCATCATCCCTGGAAAGGACAAAGAGATAATTTACTTTTTAGTCAACAACAACAATTCAACAATTTAATGAAAACTGTGCACTAAATAAAACAAAGCGGCTCAGCCTACCGTTCAATAGTGTTTGTCTTTTCTTCCAATTCACCCTCCAGTTCACCATCACTTGTTCCCATACCAAGTAATTCTTCTTCTTCCGCAGAAGCCTCTTCAATCAAATAATTTGTGATGTTCTTCAAAACAGGATTAGTTGAATAAACTCCATAACTTTCTTTGTTTTCTTGCTCTTTGTCTTCATCCCAAAGGTTCCATTTGGAATCCAAATGTTGAATGAGCTTGGCCGCTAATCTGATATCGTTTCTTACAATAGTCTTGTGTGGGGTGATACCATTCACAGTTCTAACTCGACGGCTCAGATCGCGGTTCACAATAGGTCCCAATTCAGTGTCCCTCAGGCGGACATTTTGTAAATTCCAGCAGATTTCTATCATTTGAATTGTAAAGAAAACATTTGGTTGACCGATCTGACCGAAATTATATAATTTTCAAATAATGTGCGTAAAGCGTGTGTCTTCGCTTGCTTCCACTTACTTAACACTACAAAACTTAATCCTACAAACGACAACAGTTTTTACCTTTTATATTAACGTGGCGTTTGAAAGTAACCCAGCCTCTTCGAAACCAGCGTTTTTCAGGTTGAGGATCAGCAATAGCCACACGAATAAAGCCGTTATATTTACGGCATAAAGATTCCACTTCCTGTTTAGTTATAGTAGGGGCTAAGTTTCTTAAGAAAATGGAAGCCGTACGATGTAGCTGAGAAAGTTCACTTTCGCCGTTTTTCTTTTGAGAGTCTGACAATATACTTGTTCGTCTCTGACTCGGTTCACTAGCTTTCTTCTCTTTTTTCTCCGAGTCTTTGTCTTTCTCATTTTCAGAGCCAAAACTTTGTGCAGAGCTACTTCTTGGTCTTTTCTTAGGATTCTTTTTCTCTTTGAGCTCATCCCCGGAGCCTTCATCCTCCATTGGTGAATCAATTGAATCTTCCATTTTTTCCTTACCAATTTTAACCTCGGAAGCTGAAGAGGATCGTCGTTTCTTTTCTGAGCCAGACCCCACATCACCGTCACTATGCCTTTCCCCATCACTGTCACTTCCAGACCCAGCCCTTCAATTACAAAACATTTCAATAGAGTAAAATAAACGCAAATTTGAAAAAAAACTATTGATTAATCCAACACAAATGATAGAGATAAGTCAACAAATAATTGTCCAGATTTGTTACTCCAACTTACTCTGAAGTAATTTTAGAAGTTCCATTCTCTTCAGCTTTCTCTTTATCCAATGATTTTTCAGTAATGTCAGGAGCTTTTAAAGTAATGGGCTCGTCTGACAAAAGTTTAGCAGCTTCGGCGTCATCCCCACCTTCCAACCGAATAACAAACCAATCCATAAGTTTGATGATTTTTTCCGAGTTTGTATCACTATCAAGCGATATTCCGTCGAATTTTCCGCTTGTCATGAACTCCATGAACAAATTGACTCGTTTCTGAGAATAAAATAAAGTCACGAATAAATTAACACCAGTGAAAACGCAAAATACAAAAATACTTAATCAACAAGCTTAAAAATGGGCCACAACTAATGGCAAAGTAAGTTTGTATTTTGAACACACCTTTAAATTCTGGGTTAGCTCATCTTTTCGTTTTGTCCCATCATCTGGATGATACTTGTTTCTAAACCTAGGCATACAACAAATGAAAAAAACTTTTAACAATAGCCAAATAAGAGCATTACACCAGGAGATACACTATTTGAGATGTATTCCATACTGCAAACTGCATTTTTAAACAAAGTACATTTCATTTTTGATTGTATATATTTGATGTTCAAAACAAACTTATTGATTCGCTTCGCAGTCGATAGTTATCTATTTAGTTTAGCAGTGGGCATTTGTGCTAAGTGCTAATTACAAAAAACAGTAAAATTCATTCCTCGATTTCATTTAAATTTTTTATATAATATCATCACTACATGTATTACACTTTATTTTAAATCGCTAAGCCTCCGAGCATACACATAAATTATAGTAATTAAGCAAAAAGATCAACTATCATGAGTATCATGCTCACATTCTTACCTTCCGCTCTTAGGGAACAAGTCACGATATAGGTGTTAAAGTAGTAAAAGAGCGAGAAGTTGTCAAAACTCTCATGATTACTCTTTTCAACATTACGCATACACACTCAATAAATCACTTATTCATTTCGTTGACACTGACAAAAATATTAAAGGCGCACTGTGAAGATTTCCACTATCAAATACAATTCATCCCGTAGTCGAGTTTTTTGAGCTTGAAAATAACATTGAAGACAATATCCGGTTTATGTCCAGTAAAGTTCACTGATATTTAGAATTAATCATGGATGGAGAATAACAATTCATTCGTTAAAACACCCAGGTCAATTAATTGTGCATGCATGTTAAGATGTACGCTTTCAACGATAATGAATCCGAGAAATTGTAAGAGAAAATTGAAATCACTCGGCCCATCAGGATCATGAGTGAAGAGTGAGTGTCATAATAAAGTACTCTTGCGTTTTCGTTCAAACAACAAAATGAACAAAACAATAATATGTAATTTCATTAACTTACCATTCTTCATCACGGTGAGCTACAAAGAATTCATTCAGCTGCTGCCGTTTGAACTCTTGTTTATATTCTGCATATTTTATCAATGCATCTTGGTCAGAAATAGAATCATCTTGGGTTGACAGCCATGATTTGAAAGATAACAGTTGCGGATGGCCATCCGACCCATCTCTACAGACACAATAAAATAACATTCAAGAATTTGGAAATTCTTGATTATGTAGACAGCTGAATCTAATAACATTCGATGCAGCATGCAAGCTCTTACCTATGCGCTGGCGGATGATGTGGAGGTGGATATCCTCCATGTGGGGGCTCAAATCCAGATCCATACCCTGAAGAGTACGAGTCATGACTGTACCTATCCCAATCAACCCGAGGGCGTTTATTAGGCGGACTAAACTCATGAGGAACTCGGTGACCACCGCCTAATCTGTAGTCGATGGATCTTGGGGGGCCTCTACCTCTCCCCCAATCCCTAATTTCAACATTATCAATACAATTATCAATGTTAATTATTCAATGATCTTCCATTCAATGCTTAAATACCGATCCCAGTCATCTCTTCTTGATCTCATGTCATCGTTTAGCGGAGGTCTTCTAGAAACGTCACGGTATTCATTGTTCCGTTCCCCTCGAAACTTGTCCCTTCTTTTTCTATCATATTCGTCATCAGAGTCACCCATTCCGATACTGACGTGCTCCCTACAGATATAAAAATTTTGAGAATGAAAGATACACTCGGTTGTTCAATGGAAGTTTCAAAATTACTATCAACAGCCCAACTCCTTGAGTCCTATTGCCTACTGTAAAATAATTTAACAAAGATTGGCTGCATTCCTGAAGAAATACATAAAAGTGACACTTACCAAACACACTACAAAACTATCCTTTCGATTAAAGATGCAAATACTGCACTTATGTTGTTTCTATTGTATTTTTAATTAAAATAACAAAATTCACGAAAAAGTACCGCAAACCCAAGCGATGCAGAATCCAGTCCAAAGAAGAGTGAGCCGTGAAAATACAAAGCATACACCATTTGCCTCACAAATCCCTTCAGTGGTGTGCGCCGTTGTAGTCTTTCATTTCACTCCTCTATTTATTTTATCGAAATTTATTTCTCGCTGATGGCATGCTATTCCCAGTCCCAGATTCAGTTAAACAAAGTGCGCATATCAAATGCATGATTAGCAAAAACATTTTTTGCAATTTTGAAGCTCATTAAAAGCTTAGATTAGCAATTAGTGGCGCAGTAGTTTTGATGCTTTGCTTAAAAAATTTCAATTCATTCACTCACTGTTGACTGTTCACACTCCAGAGAAGTTTTTAGCTCCATGCCTCATGACTGTATAGCGCTGGCGCATCAACTTATCATTAAAGATCTTTATCTTCTTCTTCTTTATTACGCATGAACGACCCAACAATGAAAAAACAATATCATGTCCTCGAATTGGCTCTCTTGGAATTCTTTACCAAAATGACTACCTTCAGACTTCAGACTCCACAAATTGGTACCAAATAGATCTTCTAACATATTACATGCATTACCCTTTCTGGATAGCATCGAGCGTATGAACGCAGTTTGTTGGAGACTTCAGATTTAGAGTGAACCGAACCGAATAATCGACCAGAGTCATTAAATGTCAGCAATTTCTCTTGCCGATTTTGTTACAAATTTAATCATAAGTAGACTGGAAAGTATTTTTTAAATTACTGTTTTTAAATTAGATTAAAAAATACGCTCGATCAATCCTTGTCTCCACAACCAAGCTATATAATGGCATTCGTGTAGATGACTCATGTTCACTCATACATTGGTTTATTGCTTGCGCTCATACAAATCAGTGCAGCAAAATTGAGTATGTAAAGTTTTTGCCGAATATAAAGTGGTTGTGTTAAAGCAGCAGGGAATTTTGGCTTTTACTGTGCTGTGCAGGGTGCACTTGTGTGCAGTAGTGCAGTAGACTGTGAGAAGAATATAGCTGAACTCTGCGTTCTGAGTCAGTCACCGGAAAGGGTGTAAAAAGATAGCAAGACTTTCAAGAAACGTCAAAAGTTTTCAGAAACTATTAAAGAAGTTTAGCAGTAGTATGTAAGTACTGGAAATTTTGATTGTTTATCGTACCAAACATTGCTGCTTTTGGTTAAAAGTGGATTAATATTTTCTATTTAAGTATGGATTGTTGATAAGTTTGACAGGAGAGGAGATTTTAATTTATATGATTTTTTCTAGCAGACTGTGGAAGAAAAGGAACTAAACTCGTGATAACTGCGTGTAGAATTTGACTACAGTGAAAATGACAGGTATTTTTTGCTTTTTTTGGTGGATTTTTTAATTTGGGAAGATTAAGGTTTGCATTTACGTAATACTTTATTGGATGGATTGATAAATCCTAGTTTCAGTTTTGGAATAATTAGTCATGCGCAATGGTTGTATTTGCCTTTGAAAGTTAATAGCAATTTGAATTCCTCAGAAAATGGGTTGTTGAAAATGTGGAGCATCATTATGATGCATCCATGAAACCTTGACCTTGCTTTTAGTAAGTTTAAAAACCACAGAAATTATGTGTCAGCCTGTCAGCTAGTCAGTACTGTGGTATATAATGGTTTTACGGAAAGGGGTGGTATTGGTATAGTTTTGGTGTCAGTGCAGTACCTCACCGGTCAGTAAAATCTTCTTTTTTTTACGGTTTCGAATTCTAAGTAATTAGCGTTGCTCACTTATTGTTAGTTCGTCTTAGAAATGTCGAAGGCTTGAGTGTAGATGAATGTTTGTTTTTGATGTGATGCATGTTCACATGGCTTGAATAATTTGAAACTGATCCTCGGTGATCCACTCATATAGGACTAGGACTAATAGTATAATTCTAATCATGCTATATCATGCATACCATACAAGATGCAATTTTGTGCCAGTTTAGTTAAGTGCGTTGGGCCACTTTTATAATTAACAATAACATATACAAGAGTGACCTATCTTGTTTCTGTGTGGTAGAAAGAGTTGGTATAAATTCTTTGGGTTCATGTTCTATTTTTGTCTGTATAGAATTAAGTCAATCCATGTTGGAATATGACCAAGACATTGTGGGTGTCTACTTGGCTGAGTTTTTGCAAGCATCTAAGAAAATCGGAGGAGAAGTATTGGAACATGCTACGTTGGCTCACAAAGCGTTCGCGTAAGTGATAGCAATTCGTGATACGTGTATGCATCCAAAACGGCCTGTTCCGGGTCGTTTTATTTATTTTTGCTACATGCATTTATTGTCCTTTTCCTCTTTTATTGATAACATGCATGCTGTGTGACAATGTACTTGGGTTATGTTATGGGTGAAAGCTGATAGTTCAAGTCATGAATTGTGAAAAACAAACATGGTGAAAGTTTTCCACTTGGAGTTAAAGTGAAAAACTTTCACCATGTTTTTAGTGTGTTTTGTTGTTTTCCTTCCTTTCGATTTTTCTTGTTTGGTCTTTTTAGCCTTAAGTCTTCACTCGATCTTCCCTTATCCGCTTTTTCGCACTCACGTTCTGCCAGCCTTTTTGTAGTGTATTTGATATCAGTCTTTAAATATTGAATATTTTCCTTTTACATAGGGCGCAAAGAGAGTTTATGGTAACGGCAACAACTTACTCTAAGCCAGGGGATGCTCAGCTTCAAAACTTGTTGAGCAATACCGCTAATTCTATCAACGAAATTCAGAAGTTTAGGGAGGCACGAAGATCCAGTCCTGTCTTCAATCACCTCTCCGCTGTTTCGGAAAGTATTCCTGCTTTGGCATGGGTCACAATTGTGAGTTTCATTTGGTTGTTGGCTCACTGACGAATGAAATTTGATTTAGTAATGCTAATGCATATTATATTTACAATGTAGGCCCCCACACCAGGTCCATATATCAAAGAGATGAACGATGCTGGTCAATTTTATACTAACCGTGTTCT
>Ga0210040_10011502_pt1 | contig 10017 bp, 7 predicted proteins | sample CryGeyCG12114_NA_FD_185462 | JGI IMG/M metagenome (GOLD analysis project Ga0210040, IMG submission 185462) | Groundwater microbial communities from aquifer - Crystal Geyser CG19_WC_8/21/14_NA (SPAdes) (version 2) | ecosystem: Environmental > Aquatic > Deep subsurface > Groundwater | place: USA...
AAGGCTGAGTCAGGTAATTACCAACGGGAGCGCCCTATGCTGCACATGTTAAAGCTAAAATCACCTGAAAACGCAAGATGAAATTTGTGTTAGTAAACTCTGTTTGGAACGGAGTAAAAGTTGTGTGCGCAGTTTTCAGACAGGTTTTAGAATAACCCCAACCGTGACCAAAATGGTTTAATTTTGTAATTAAATGTTTCAATTTGAAATGTTTGGGTAATTTTTTGGTCATCTGATCAGTTTACTGGAATAACTTGTAGTAGTATGATTGTTGGCGCGAAAATCAAAATGATGTTGATTGATGATTCCATTTGCGATTGCAAGTTGGTCAACAGAAAAAGACTAGCTGATGAGACTACCGAAAAACGATAAAACCCCCTAATTATTATTACTGGTTTTTTGTAATATTAATATAAATAATTCCTTACAACCCGGCTTCGTCGGTTTACCCTCTTGCTGAGGTTTATTTATTTATTTAAGTCGTCATTGATGGCATTGTATGGGAAACACTTATAGTTAGTTACTTACGTTACTTGCTCATGAATAACCTACAGTAGGACACAAATTTAAAATATACATAAATGAGATTAACACACATGAGGCATGAGTCAGTTTTAAGCCATGATGTATCAGTAGTCATGCAAACTGTGCTAGTTGGCATGAAGGTGTACTATATTCACGCATAATATTAAATCCATAGCAAAGGAACAGGATGTGCCAAGCTTTGGTGCTAAAAATAAGTGATCAAAACATAATTTTAGATTACTGGAAATCTCACTCACCTCTCTTGAGACAAAGTGTTGATTTATTTCCCATGTTATCCAAAAATAAAGCCTCTCTATAGATTAACTTGCATGACCCGCATCAATTGAGCACAAAATCCCATAATGAGCTCTTTATATTAGCAAAAACTTATTTTTTGTAAAATGCTTATTTACATAAGAATCTATTTTATGGTATACTTGGATTTGGCTGTAATTTATCCACAGATCCTGAGTCAATGATATGGTTGCTTCTTAATTTCAGTTGATAAAATGGCCTATTACACCCTCTCAGTGCTTTTGTGTCTCAGTCTAGTCGCCTTGGCAACATTACCAGTGGACGCAAGATCATATTTCGAAACTAATGAAGTTGCATACAGTGCGGAAACTAAAGTAAGTACCATTCAACCACTTGTTTCAATCAATTTTTTGAACGACCAGATTCCTAACAGTTTATTCCCACTTCCTCTTCCTTCCCTTATTACTGAAGGATCGCAATGTAGCATTCCAAGTTTATGTGAGTGTCATGTGTCGTTGATTTTCATGAGTCATTGGATGGGATTGGATTTGGAAGTTTGTATCCAAGAATATCTCATGCAGTATGTATGCATGTAAGGTAGGCTTTCCCTAAAACTAATTACTTTCTTCAGGATTTGGACCTGCTGAAATGCCCATCCCATGCTATTTGTGGCTTTCTTCAGGCCAACTCTCGCGGTATTAATAAGCAGAGGCTGTGCTCATGCGACAAATCCATGTGTCCCATGAATTGGGACGCTACCGATGGACACTCTGTCACCCAAGGATCAGATCAGTACAAGGTATTTTTATTGAAACCAAATGCTTTTGTGAATCTCAAATGGCTTTTCCATTTGAGCTGCAGTATGCAAGTATGCATGCTTTTCCAGGTAACGAAGTTGGAGATGAAGATATAGGAAATACACAATCATTGCATCCTATAGTAAAGTTGCCCGTTAGTTTAGTAATATTCTACCCGAAATCAAGGCTTTCACACAACAAGATTATGATTCTATGCAATATTTTCTCTATCTTTGAAGTAAAATCAAGTTAAAGATTTTGAAAAGCTGGCATATCATTATTCATCTGATTGAATTAGAGGTTACACGAAATGAGAGGAAATTACAAAAACTGAGAGATTGAATAAGAAAATTATCCATTGTGCTGGCCGACCATAGAATGCTAGAAAAATGTGTGGGTCCCAAATGATAGGATAGAAACTTGAGAGGAGAAAATCGTAGAACATGTTTCTTTCAGCATATGATGCAATTTTGCTAGAAGCTAAACAGTATAATATATTTTTCCAAGCTCTGTGTTGAAAGATAATTGGTAGTCATACGAGCCTTTCATAAAATTTCATATTATTTACAAAAATTGGAAGCGTTTTATTTATATAGAAAGTCCGTGGTCCTAAATGGCTTCCTATTCTCTAAATTTCTGGTCTGAAACTATGTAATTTGCTTTCAACTTGCTTGAATGCCTGTGGCTTCCATTTCCCAGAGAGCTTTCCACGCACCACACCTACGATGTTTGTTTAAAAAACGCAAAATAATGTGGCTCTCGTTTATTTGGTAAGCAACAAATTTTCCGTACTCAAAATTTACTCTTTCATCTTAGTAGCGAATGTCTTTGAAGAAAAAATGTCAAAAAAAGAAGGAACATAGACAAGACCAGGCCAGGTGTGGTCTATGAAATTCTACATGTCTTGTCATTTGAAAGAAAACAGACGTAGATAGCCCAAAGAAACCCATGCTGGTAGAAAATTACCTACTATTGAATTCATGGGGCGTATCGCCTTGTTAAGTGGCTTCAGCTCCTTTATCATACGCAAAATCTGTCTATCCGTCTGCCTGTATGTCAGCCTGCTCCATAGATCTCAAAATACTGGACGAATGTTCGTGGTGTTTCACACGCACTAATTCTGAAGATAAATAGAAAGGGTAAAAGTAAGATCGGCAAAATCGGTGGTAAACCCGTTTTATAAAATCGAGGGTAAAAATCATATCAATTGCATACCATGGGGTTGAAGGTTTGTGTTTATTTAAATTTTAATAAGCATCGAACGAAGCACATAAGCAGTAAGCGTACACAGTAAACATTTTCGTTGTGAAGTTTTACTTCTGGCGTCCAAACTGCACGAAAGATAAGAAAACCACACAGAACACCGGTTAGCACAGTCATCATTGTTACATTGCTGAGACTAAATGCTTGATTGGATTCGTTTAGTAGGATTTATTTTTGCAAATAACAAATTCAAATTAGTTGGAACACTATTAATAAATATATAAGTAAAATGATCAGTGTTTTGTCAATTAATCAATGATTCCACTCCTTCTCATATAGTATTGCATAAACATAGCGAATTAATTATAGATAAAAAAATTAAACTCCATTCACTCAAACCTAATATCCCTCAACGTGTATCATATTCCTTTCCCGGCTGATTGTGGTACATGCATAAATTGAAAGCTGTGTATCCATAGTTTTGCGAGAAAACGGAGCCTCTTCCATCTTGTGAGGCCGGACGGACGGCATACACCAGTCGCATTGTTTACTCCAAAACGACAGACGAGATAATTTCAAAGATAGATCGGGTTCATTGCGTGTGTCATGAGAACTACAACTATGAGCTAGCGAATCAAAAGTTTGAAGATGTTAGCCCAGATGCTGAGGCTATGGAGTTCTTCTATGTGTGCGCACCTGTAAGTACTATATGGATTGTAAAATGAGTTACATGCTCCCACTATTTCTATTTTTGAATAACGTACGAAATAAGAAAAACTATGTTGTTGGTACCGAAGCTCTCTGACTGTGGAATCGGAGATCATTGCAAAGTGATCAGCGAGAAAGGAGCGGAATTTCTGGTAAACAACAAATGCAAATGTCCAGGAAATCTTCGTTGTCCTACTGTGTCCAAAAATGAGATGAGCTCATCTCCCATGGGTGCAGGGATGGTTCACATGATCCGTTGTCAATACTAACTAACCAACTATCTGAAAAGATGTTGACATTAGCACCCGGGAATCACGATGGTACACCTTGCATGGTTTTGTATTTATAAATTAGCAAACAAGTTTTATTATTGTACCCTCCACTAGTGACTAATTAATTATGTGTAGGATTCTTAAATTCCGCTGGGAAGCGTATGCTAGCCATCTATGTACTAACAAACTGAGCACACATTATTTTGCTCCATGTGTACATATCCCGCGCTCCTAACCTGCAGCAAAATCATTTCCCAAATTCGATTCGTCTCAATTGCATAATTATTTGCTAGTTCATATATTCAGTTCATAGATGACCAGACGCATATCCCAGCGGAATTTGAGAATATACTACACTACTACAGTATTGCTTTACCCCTGCTTCCTTGTGTGTTGTTAGGCTGCGGTAGAGGTGTGCGCCGTCGAATCACGCCGTCGTCGACGCAGTTTTTTGGTCAAAATTTCACGCCGTCGCCGTCGATAATTTTCATCGACGCGCCGACGCGTCGATGCGCCATCGATAAGAAACCACCGCCGAGGAATTTTCGAATCAAAAATTTACAAAAAACTGTTTAAAATCTGTAAATATCGGCCAGGAAATGACATTTTTCAAAGTAAAAATTTCAAAATTTTCTCGGCCAAATTTTTTTGCTAAATTGTGGACAGTTTTATTTTTGAGCTTCAAATTTTTTCTAAAAAATTCTGCGCTCTAGTTTGAAAAATTCTATGGTTTACAGTAAAATCTATGGTTTTCTGCCGCCGTCGAAAATGATCGACGTCGACGACGGCGTCCCCGCCGTCGGTTATAAATCCCTCTCTACGCCGCCGTTGCTGATTCTCAATCGACACACACCTCGGCTGCGGCAACGTTCCTTCCCTAATTATATTTAGCGAACCCAAGGTGCTGGTTAGTTACTATTTAGCTAACTAGCTATAGTACATTGACTCTACCTCTTTATAGTGAAACTACAAACTAACAAACTGATTGCAGTATTCTTTGAGAGGATCAGTAGTTTTCAGAAATGCTTGTACATATAAAGCTTTTGACTGATTTTCCTTCTCATCCTATTTAATTGAGTATTTTAAATCACAAATTCGTCTGTAAATTGTATAGTCTGTCTGATGAAATTAAATAGATTACTGTGGCTTGTTCATACATGATGAAAGCAGTCATTACGCATGGATCGGTTTGTTGTTAATTCCGATTCCTTTGGTTTTCATATTTCATCTATAACATATATGTTTACCTTTGACGTCCTTTTCCAAAACCCACAGTTCGTACGCTGTTTTCATCTAGATAAATTAGAAGATAGAAAGTCTTATTACCTTGTATGACTATTTACTGATACACATTAAATTATTTTTGCTTTTGTTCTTCAATTATATATGGGTGATGAATTGTTGCTGTATTCAAGCGAGTACTATGCTATAGTGTCGAATTGTTTATTTTGAAATAAAACAACAGTTTCTTGCTTATTTCAAGTGGGGGTCGGTCAACATATCTTTTGTATTCTTGTGGACCAGTTTTGCTGGCCTAAGTTTGTTTTGTAGTTATTTAGTGTGGCATAAGTGATTTTTAACTTAAGCAAGAAAACATCTAAATAATAAGCTATTTCTTATGATGTTCATCCCCTTTGATGAGGTTTTCTTTACAGAATCAGGTAGAGTTCAGTTTATTCGATATTCTTTTAACGTCATGATGATATCCTGCTGGCTGAAGCTAAACCTTTGAAATCATATTCGGTAGCTTTTAACATTCACAGACTTGTATCTATTTGTTGTACCACCGTATCATGTTTGTTTAAACTTGGGATTTTTAGTTTTTGGTGTATATTGTCTCAATTTATCGTTGGGCTCGCTCGATGAACATAATATGCCATTCATCTGTTAACATAACTGTTTAGCAGTTTAGAAGTTCATATTCGCATCTTTCGTGTGGGTGTCAAGATTCTATCAGATGTGCGTTTATATACGTCATGTAGAAATAAAGAATACGATACGAATAACATACTAGGAACGTCCCATGCAAATAAATAAACAGCTTTTAGCTTGTTTTGGATTGCTCGTTTTGGTAAAAACATGATACAAAATCTAGATTCTACCGAATTCTTTCATTTTCATTCCATTGTGGTTTCACGTTTACCACAAATATGATCTGACAGCATGTTTATCAGATTAGCTCGGGTACGGTTTGCTTTCTCCTTATGTAAGGAACGTATACAATACACCTTTCGTACGGATTACAATAACGACCGACAAGTTTTGCTTACTCCACGAAATTGCGGATGTGCCCGCTTTCTCGAAGAATACTACTACTATTGTTGGTTTCCCAAAAGTTGTTTTGGAGAAACGAGAAGTTGATTATGCCCTGCCTAGGCCTGAGGCGGAGCCAATTACTTTATCATCATCATGAAATGGGCATAATATGGATGCCATTCTATTGCCCAATCTCCCATAACTTTTATGATGATCCGGGAAAACATGTCAAGGAAATGAAATTGAATTACCTTGACGTTTGCTTGCATCATAAAATAGAATTTATGTGGTCAGAAGCCAAAGCGCACTGGCTTTATGTCAGATTGTGCACTAAAAAGGAAAACATGGTAATAGAAACACAATTTGTATCTTTGGAACCTCAACAGACTATATTTATTGTTAATTCCCAATCACTTACTGCTATTGATCCATAGCACAATTGAATTCACATTTGTGAGAGACTAATATTTGCTTACGGCAAAAGTAGTCTATGTACTGGCATTCAACTTAAAATGGTTACGCTATAAAAATTAATGACAAGACAAAATACTGATACTTGTTCATTCAGGGTATGGTATACAGTAGACACTAAAGTCCGAGAAAAAAAGAGAGAGAGTGTGTGTCAAAGCGTGTTAAAAATATTATATCGACTCGTATTGTTCATCACCATCAACTAATAGTTTAACTAAAACCTACGGGAATGCATAAATAGGCCATACTGATTGATAGTACTGCACTCTATAGATCCAAAATCTTGGTTACGCAATGTTTTTTCCGCTCCTCGAAATCATCATCTACTTCACGTTTGTACAGCTCATTTCTAGGCTGCCTCAAAGATTCCCGAAGCTTTCGTGGGTCCAAATAATTCGCACCTATGTTTTGCACCCCTTTTGCAATTTTCCCAAATGGAGCGAATAATTTTTGTGGAGACTGCGACGAGTTATCTCGAAGAGCGTTTTCGCTATGTGAACCCTTCATATGAAGTAGAGATCCAAATATGTCTTCTTCAGAACTACAACGTACATCTGACTGTCCTGTGGTCAAATTGTTGAATGTGAAACCCATTATTCCTTTTCGCGTTGATCCTGGACTGAGAACTCCAAATAAGTTTTTCCCACCAATAGGCTTTTCTCTTTTGTTTGTGCTGCCTTTGTGGACGTCTTCTGTAGACCGACTGAGCCTAGAGAAAGCCGATGCTTCCAATGTGCTCGTGGTCTTCATTACAATTTTCGTACTGGATGGTTGAACTTCACTATCTCTACTAGAGATTCCTGGTTCTTGCTGATTCAACAGTTCATCTTCCGTGATTGTGATTTCCGGCGTGACAGATTTTTGTCGATCACCATCAGCAGGATTACTACCATCTTCCAATGCATTCGTAGGTAACGATTGTCGGTGGGTCCATAATGAACCACTTTCTGTGGTTTCATACCCATTTGAGTTCTTCCTTTTACTACTATCATGACTAGCATTGTTGATCATTGACTCTTCATTGGACTGATAAGATTCCTGAACTAATGATTCAGTGGCCAGAGAGGTTTGCTGTCCGTGCACAGCCAGAATACCACATGCTGGTACGACTAGATCTTTGAAATTTGGATCTGGTTGATTGCCCGTAATATTTAGGTTGGACTCATCATTCTTTTCCTGGTCGGGCTCAAAAATCTAATAAAAAACCATGCAATGATTATTAATTGTCAAAATACAGCACACTCATAAATTATTTGCACATCAATTCTATCTTACTTTTGTTTTTGAAATTGGATTTATTGTTGGAATAGAAGATTTTCGGAAATATTTGGGTGTAAATCGCTCAAAAGCTGCTGCCGAGGTTTCTAGTTTTCCATTTCAGAATGAAAAAAATTACCTCAAGCTAACTTAAATATTATAATAAGTAATTGAAAGGATCTTACTTTTTGGCGACTCATTAGCATTCGGTACGTCAGTTTTGGTGTCATTGGTTTGATTTTTATTAAAGTAGCGATGGACGAGTGACGACGCAAAATTTGGAATAGCTGACTTATTCATTTGATCCGTGTCTGTTGCAGATGGCTCTGTAATCATAATAGCATCGTTCCCTGCTGATTTACCTGCGATTTTAGCGGTCTCTCCGATGAGTTTTAATGTTTCTATGTGCAAGGACATGAATAAAATAAGAAAATATTTAGGAAAAGAGTAATAAAGAACAAATTATAGTACTATAACAATCAGTGTACTATTCCGAATTTTAGGAGACTCACCATACATTTCCTCTGGCTGAATACGAATTACAACATTGTTGAAGAACTTCATGTTTGACGATCGAAACAGATAAAACTGAGTTTGATCACCATCTTTGAAAAATATTTTCATGTAAGGAACAGTGCTTATTGATTTGTTTGAATTATTCGTGAACACTGAAAATCTTGTGGACTGATTGACACACTCATATCCAAGCTCAATTGATTCCACTGAAAGTAGATCAACTGTTTGTATGTCTGGGGGTTCATCCATTTCCATGTCGTATCTATCAATCCGAAAAAAACAGTCAGTTTGTCAATATATTCACTTTTCATAATTAAATGAAGTAAAAACTTACTCGACCACGAGAAAATTTTTCGCTGTCAAAATAAAGATCACATCTACTTCCACAGCATCTATCTCATTTATCCTGTGTAAGTTCATAAAAGAATTATTCACAAGTCACAAAGAGTGCCGACAATGAGTTTGTTTTAAACTTTCTTACTTTCCATCAACCAAGCCCCATGCTCCCAAAATTGTCTCATGCTCGGGAACAAACCGAGATTTTACATCATCAATGACCAATTTAATTTGCTCCGGAGACAGTTCCTTCTCCTCTGTAGGCTTTTGTTCGTTGAATTCAGCTTCCGTTATATTCTTTCTCAAGCCTATGAAATACAAATAAAATCTACTGTAATAATCATCATTCCATTAAAAAACTATGGCGAATTCATTTATACCCAACATAAGTTCAATAGCAGCTTGACGACTCGCATCTTTGAAGCGATTCAGATAGTATCGATTGGCTGAATTCACTCCATCCTTCATCATACCAGAAATTTTACGTTCACCAGTTCTTGTAAAATCCCCCTATGAGTAAAACCACTTTTCATAAAAGGCAGACCATATAACCTCTATCTCTAAATAATTGCAAGCATTTTGTGTTCCATACTTTCAAAGCATTCGTCCCGGCATACTGCTTACTAATTGTGTCTCCATTATTTGCCCAAATGGTTTGCAAAACCCGCTTGAACTCTGCTGGCAGCCCAATTTCAGGAATTATCAATCCCAGCTTGCTCAGCTGACAACACAACACTTCCCTTGCTATGTGCATCTAGATATATCATGCATATATTTTTTCTTATTAAATGACTGATGAAAGCATTTATCAAAAAATACAAGGGTAATAGCAAAAAACAAATCAATCTTAATATACCCACCTGAACAACATTCGTCCTATCCAAGCAATCGATACAGTTGACCCGAAAAACTCCATTTTGCTTCATCACCAACCCATAAGAATCAATCCAACAATAACTCATGTTTTTTATCGTATCTTCCAAGTTGTCCACGAGTAATGCAATATTTTCAAAACGCATTCCTTTGCTAGATTAAAGCAAACAAGAGAACCAATTGTTAACTGGCTACTTAAACTTAACTGTAAAACAAAATCACAAAGGAAACAGAGCAAGAAAACGAATTTCTCAATAATATAGAACGTAAGGATACTTAAGCACACACGATAGAATACAAAGAGTAATTTAAATATGAAATGTCTAGATGGCGTGGTATGTGAGTAAGTCCATGGGGGCCCGTCACACTTGTGTCAATAAAAATTAGCTAACACTACTCTTTTATAGAGCATTAAAAACTGATCAAAATACGCCATTTTGCAAAAAAATGTGTGGACCCGTTTCGGAGATATACACCCCAAAACCGAAATTTCGGGCCGATAAAGGGGAGTTAATTTCTCGGTCGCTATTCAGCCGATTTGGCTGAAA
>Ga0210040_10011503_pt1 | contig 10016 bp, 6 predicted proteins | sample CryGeyCG12114_NA_FD_185462 | JGI IMG/M metagenome (GOLD analysis project Ga0210040, IMG submission 185462) | Groundwater microbial communities from aquifer - Crystal Geyser CG19_WC_8/21/14_NA (SPAdes) (version 2) | ecosystem: Environmental > Aquatic > Deep subsurface > Groundwater | place: USA...
TCGAGGACAAGTCTGTACGAGTTCGTCACGCGACAATAATTCAAGCCCCGGAAAAGAGAGGGGATGGCAGTGTAGGAAGGCTTGTGAGTAGGATAAATGTGGTATAGTCAGTGGTTAGAAGCCAGCAACGATGTATCAACAAGAAGAAACTAGGGAATGCGTGGAAAGAGCAGAACGGTTCACCTATATTGGCATTGGGAAGCTCTTTGTGTTCGGAAGACATCCTGCAATGTAGGCCGAAGCTGGACTCACAGTCGTTGGTCAAACTCCACCCCTCATCCAGCGCTGGTGGGATGAATTGTAGGGGTAGCACGAGAGAGGCAGTGCTTCTCCGCAGGTGACGAAAGAGAGAACAACGTTCGGTGCTCTGAGAACGAAAATAGGCCGGCAAGTCACGTGTATTACTCGGCCACCACGCCGGAAAATAGTCGCACAGACCCGAGTGGGTCCAGACTCGTGGAGGACCCGTGCCAAGGCCTCCAAGCCGCACTTCAGCCTCGTAGGCCCAGGTACATCTCGCGGTATTCTTACCCCGAGTTGCATAAACACTGAGATACTTCGGTAGTTAAGAAACTCAACCGTGAGACGAAGTGCATGAAAGTGTGAAGTATTTATTGCATCGTCGTGGCTATCAACCATCACTTTCTTCCAAGTCTTCCCATCCTTCCTCCTGTTGTAGGTGTAACTTGACTCGCTTTCGAGTCATTTGGAGCTGGCTGCCTAGCGCTTCGAGCCACTGTTCTTCATTCGTAGCCACCTTCTGCTTCAGCTCCGCTGTGAGCACGGCCTCGTCTTGACTTCGTAACCGCGACACCTGGTCGGTTCCTTTGCCAGCCTGTACCATCTGCGCCTCCAACAACCGAGATCGGGCAGCTGCTGCACTAGTCTTGACTTCATGCAGTAGACAATGCAAGTTGGTTTGGGACTCAATGAACTGGTATGTCGACTTCTCGGCATGGCCCAACAATGAGTAAAGGTATTGTTGCGGATGGTCGTAATAGGACGGGTTCTCCTCGTACTCTTGTTCCGGAATGTTGATACCCTCTAGCTGTTCAAGGTCTTCCGGTATCTTCTGCAGCAAATCGAGCAGACCAGGTGCAATGTCCCAGAAGGCCGACGACTGTTCCTGCACAGCTCGGCTAACATGGTCTTCCACAATGCTCAAGATCGATTCATGCCGTGAAAGCGATTCTTGAGCGGTCGCTGTTTGTCGGGCAAGGTTGTCTTGTGCAAAAAATGCTTCGGTATTGCGTACCTTATCCATGTTTCCCAAATGTCGGTAAGGCAAGACCACCATCGCTTTGTACTTGTCATTTCTTTCCGTCATAAGATCAAAGAGTTCTTTGTGAATTGCTTCGCGAATCTCGAAGAGCCACTTCGTTTGCGTCAAGTACTCTAAGACCTCAGGCGTTTCATCACCCTCTTGCTGAGGTCGATCAAAATCTTGTGCTTCGGCTTCAGCCCGCAATGTAGCCTTGAGTTCAGTAATGCTCGCGTCTAGTTGTGTGAGACGCTCCTTGAGCATCTCGTATAGAGGATTGATCACCACATCCTGCAGCGTGTCAAATTCGGCTTTCAGGCATTGCTTTTCCTGCTCTCGCTCATCGAGCTTCAACGCTTCCTCGGCTTCTGCCGCTTCTGCATAGGATAGATTGCCTTCGCCGATTTGAGCTTGGATGTTTGCCTTGAAAGTACGACGTCCTTCTACAAGCCTCCGCTCAGTGTCCCCTCTCAATGCTTCAGCACTAATGGTATGTCTGGCCTTGCGATCACGCAAATCGCTCATGTCGCTCAGGCTGCGTGCTAGGTTACGATATCCTACCAAGCGCGGATGGCTGTTGTTGACCGCAGGATGATGCCGTGGATAAGGTGGGGGGAGGGTGACGAATCGCGAGATGTCAAGTAGAGCTGGACTTGAAGGACCATTGGATATCCGCCGGGGACGTGGTGTTGCTCGCTCATGATCATCATAGAAACCGAAAGTATGTGGATCTGCCTTTTCATCAGGATAACAATCGTCCTGCTGTGTAGAGTACAGAGCACCAGTGGTCGTGTCCACCTCGAATATGCCCGACTGCAATAATTCATTGGGCAAGCCCATGTACTTTGACTCACGCTTCGAGCGTTTGACTTTGTGCGCCGCACCGTCGCTCTGTGAGTTCGAGTGAGACTCGAACCATCGGCTAGGAGCTCTCCCTCGTGAGCTCAACTCATCATGGCTCATGCTGGCGATAGGTGATAATGCTGGTTGATAATCCTTCCACCATGTGCTTTCTGGCCGGTCTTGCAAGCCTAAGGCCGTCACCTCTGATTCCTGGTTCAGCAAACTCGATCTAGCATGATTTTTTGCCAACGGACTCTCAGCAAACAGGTGGGCGCGAACATTTTCTGCATCGAAGCTGCTATTTGTGAATGCATTCTTGTACAGGTCACGCCTAAGACTCGCCTCTGCCAAGATGTACTCTGCGAATACGTTGAGACGTTCGACATCATCCAAAGCAGCCTTTTCCATCCGAAGAAATGCTTGGTGACGTCGCAGTGACTGCCTGGATTTGTCTTCTCCTCCAATCTGGTCGATATCAAAGGCAGAAGAATTCGTGGAGGGTGCTATGCTATGAGCAGATTGAGGCGCTTTCTGGCTCAGGGGGGGTGTTGGCAGTGCTCGAGACTGTATCCCTGCAGAGTTTCCAGCACTACGTCTGCGCCAGGGGATGTATACTGCTGGTGAACGGGGTGGACTACTCGAACCTGGATCACCACGAAGCAAAGCTTGCTTGCCCCTGGTCCTGGCAGAGGTATCATCATCTCCACTTACGGCCGCAGTGGCATTGTCCCATGGATTCTTAGATAGTGACAAAGCTGCAAGATCCGTGGACAGCCTTTCCCTTCGCGTCTTACTTTGAGTTCGGCGCTCCCATATGCCCTTGACTGAAGGATCGCGCTTAGCATCACTTCTATTCAATGAGGACGGCGTAGGCTCGGTGCTTTCCTCCGCGCTCGCACCTGATTCGATTCTGGACTTGGATGACCCTGCTTGGTTCGTTCGTGAAGAAGGATTCGAAGTATCGATATGAAGTCGCAAGGGCGATCTGGTTGTTGGCACCGTAATACCTTCCTCTGTCCAGCCTGCGGGGGTGGGTGGAACTGGCCCAAGAGTGCTTCCGCGCAATGGAACTCGATGAAGAAAGGATTGCTGCCCACTGCCGGAAGGCCGCGTTCCTTTGCCGTCACCACTACTAGCACTTTGCGATCTCGATGAAGCCGGTGGAGGGCCAACCGGAGGGCCTGGTAAGGGCATGCCGGGCTGCCAGCTCCGCTGCTTCGACGAAGACCTAGAACCTGGTGCGTCGTACGTGTTGAAGGAAGTAACACTCGGCACGGTACCCATTGACACAGCTCTTCTGGCTGCTGGTGCCTGTAAAGACTCATCCTCTCTTGTTTGAAGGTAACTCATACGTGATGAAGGTCGGGACACATGACGACCACTCACGCCGTGAACACTTTGACTCGATGCCACACTCAACATTGGAGGCTCAGTCGGGAGTGCAACGACAATAGCAGGCCGCAGAGGAGCAGAGACGATGGGTGAGACAAGCCGACTGTTTGCGGTAGGAATATTGACTTGTGAAGTTTCCGTGCCAGTGCCAATTGTGTCTAATGGAGACAAAACTAAGCTTGCCCTTGAGAACCCTTCTACATGGTCTGATGGAGGTGAGTATGGAGGCGGAGGAGAAGCAGCTCCATCTGCGCCAATAGTACTCCGTACAACCACGCTATTCTCAAGCCTTAACGCACCGTCTGTCTGCGCTCCAGGTCGAGGCTGTGCCACCCTCTGTTCGCCAGATGCCCATTCGCCGGGGTTATATGCAACGTTGTATGCCATCGCCAATCGTGGTGCCGCTGGCGACACTCCTCGTGAGCCTCCCGGTGATGGAGTGTATAACGTCGTGCTATTTTGCGAAAAAGGACTGAACAGAGACGTGGTCGAGTGTGGTGTGACTGCGTAGGTCGGATTGGGCCCGGTGGGAAATGTTGTGGTCAACCACGGAGGCTGCACAGCAGTCTGACGCTGTAGAGTCGGAGGTAAAGACCTGTCCCTTGGGGGAGGTGGTGGCAGAGCAGCGCCTCTATTTCCGAGGTATCCTGCTCCGCCATACATGGAGACTGGACGACTAGAAGGCCAAAGCGATTAGCCATCAGGCCTGAAGATGGTAATGAATTTTTGCATGGGTCGGTACCTGGACATGGCGTCCTCCTTCAAGCCTTGTTGACAAGTCTTCGGTAACGCTGCCTGCACGATTTAGTTCTGGAAAGTTAGCCGCCTGGACGAAGAGGACCGTCCAGTCTGAAGCGAAAGCATGCCATAGTGGAAGCACTGGGCGCACAGTAACAAGCGCGATTGCAATGAAGAGACCTAAAAGATGATGGATGGGCTTGAGTAAGAAAGGACATATGAAACCACAAATAGTAACAGGGCTTATTCTCCCACATGGATATGCAGCTAGAGCTGTTTTTAAGGCATGTGCATGATTAGGGCGACGATTGAGACGCGGCTTCATGGTCCAAAGCCATAACGACGGCACCGAGTGTGCTTGGGGACAAGTTGTGTCTGGAAGTCAGGCACGCATAGAGGAGAAGTGATTGGAGGCCTCGAGCATGGGGATGCAGGATGGCTGCATCGAGCGTTACACGCTGACCAACAGCGCGCGTTTCATGAGTAGACGAGGTCACGTGGGAATATCCACAAAGCGCTGCTCGGCGCTTATCACTGCCAAGGTCATTCTTACTGTGTCGGGCTCAAGCGTGCCAAGTCCCAAGCTGCGGCTCCAAACTTGAAGTTAGTGGACCTCGCAGACTCTTCACAAAAAAGTTCATGTTTCTTGCAACAACCTTCACACACACCACCGTCCTTCCCACCATGCCTTTGTCGAGATACAATTCTGACTCCCTGGCACGTGGAATATCGATTCCCGAGCGATGCAAGCTCTGGGGTGTGTCGTGATTGTGCGAGCAGCTTGTTCTGAACGTGGACATCGATGCAAGTACCGACTGGTTTGCCCGCTCACAAGACTGTCTCGGAAATTTTCACTCCATGGTCCATCTCAGCAGTTCTTGAAGCACTTGTCCCGGCTCCCAAAGCCCCATTCGTTCTTTCTGTTCGACCCGTCGTCAGAAACACTGCCCAGCTCGCCCTGCACATTGCAAAGTTGTTGCTCGTTGACAAATTCGCGGAACAAGGAGCATGGGAGCTAAGAGCAGCAGACTGATACGCAGGCAGCCGAGATAAGGGGCATGATCGGCCAACTCAGTGTACGTTCAATCACTCCTCTATACGACCTCTCTTGTGATGAACATGCATACCGTAACAAACTAGAGTCTTTGACCCTTAGGGGAATGAAACTCGAAACGCAAGCACGTCAGTCTGAACGACATCATTCACGTCTTTTCATCATGAAATCCTACCAGGCGAAGCTAACGACAATCAATTGCAGGTCCTTATTTTCTTCCATGACCACAATGTTGGCCCTCAGCTCCTGCCCCGGAACAAGAAGTATGTGAGTTTACACCTCTCCTCATCCTACCCTTTCGCATGATGCTCTTTTACAATAATATATATACGCTGGAAATTACCGGCTGAGCCCTTCGGGCCGTTGAAGATAGAAAATGGCTATTTCTGATCGCGAACCACCTACAACACTGTCTACTGCTTACCTTCGAGACACATGGCGCTGACTCATTGTACAGATTTCTCCCAGCTCAAGCTCGAATGCTTGATAGCATATCCACATACAATGGTATGCGTTTCCTTGCCTAGCGAGTTGGTGTTTTCGTGATGAATGGCACTGGGCTCCGACAGCACAATCGTGTCTGGTCTTGATGGATATGCCTTTTTGTGGCAGGCCTAGAAAACCTCGCCCACTGATTACAATATCAGCATATTTGTTCTCTCATGGCATGTTCAGCAACTTATGCTTATATGAATCCTACAGGCCCGTCACACAACACCGACGCTGATGTCGACCTTCAACAATCTTGCACACAGGTAAGCTCAGTTCTATTTCGTTCTCTTGGCTTTGTATGATGAACCCCTAGATGACGAGTCTGATCCAGAATTTTCTGATGCAGACAACCTTTTTACAATACCATTCATGCCTATCTGATATACTTTCTCATATCATACCGTGTCCTCACCGATTTCGTTGACATCTGGCTGACTGAGTACTTTAGCCTATTGACCGATGCGCTCTGTCACTGTTGCTGAACGGTACGCACTTCCGTTCTTCCATCCTTTTGCGATATGATGAACCGACGCAAACAAAGACAAGCATATGTCCAAGCGGGCTTTGCCTGCGAAGACGAGAACGTCATGCCTGACCGAACATTCACTCCTGCTTACAGTCGTATTGTATGTCAACGATGCTGATATCTTGAGCAGTACATCCATGCAATTCCCTCAACCAAGGTATGCCTGTCGGCCCCCGCTTCTCCTACCCTTTCCATTTACAGGATGAGTCCTCAAAATATCACGACGGTCAAAATACAGCCTTCGGGTTAATGGTTACCACAGCCAGTGACATGGCTTGAATCTGAACGAACAACTATATCTTGCACTGCTTCTGTCTTTTTTTTGCTGAAGAAGATGTGCTAACAAGGTCATATCAGGCTGTTTATCGTTGGAGTGGCTTACAATACGTCTTGACACGCATACCTTTCAAGCCGGCACGCAGAACATGCCTGCCTGGTGATAGGTGAAAGCAACAATGGTCTGTGAAAGTCAGTAATGTTCGTCGAACGTGAAACCGAATACTCCAGCTACGCTCATATTTGGACTCGTCTATGCTACAAGGTATCGTTTGCGGGGTCTTCCAGGTATGGTTGTGGCTCAATTGAGTCAATACTTCGTGTCTTGTGAAAACGCCTGGAAAAGAGAGCGATCGTTTTGTGCTGGTTTATGCTTTTAATTGGCTATCTCTTCTGAAGAGACCACTGTAACTCAGTAGAATGCCTATTCTGCCAGCCAGCTGATTTGCGGTCGATAGAACAAATACAAGCCACCTTTTAGGTACCTACCTAAGCGCTGTATCTTTTTCTGGCCTCTTGTGTTCTTGTTTTATGGAATTTCCAACGGGTCACCGGATGGGCGAATTCTGGAGGTATCCGGCGGTGTTTAACAGCTACTTCTTTCGAGCTATGACTTGTGATGATTGAATCACCGGTGTGGCCTGGCGACGTGAAGTTCTAACTCAAGCAGAACATGCGCTTTTCGCTTTGAACTCACTTCATCTCTTCCACCGATCTGTCTTACCCATTTTCTCCACATTCTTGCCATCTTGTTCTGATACCATATCCAAGAGCTGTCTGCTTTTCGCTCGGTATGTACGGTTCCTATCTCCTTGTCCACGATTTTCTCGCGCTTTTCCCTGCAGTCTGCCATCCATCTGTCATTGCCCACATCACTCTTGTTACCGATTCCCTACCACGGACGTCTTTCATGGCACAGTCTTCTTCCTCATCTCATCGACATCGCTCACACAGTCTTGGCCAATACCTGACATCGTCTAGGTTGCCATGGTCTATACTCAGGCGCGATTGGATGAGGCTCTCCAGGTCTTTAGAGAGTCCGAGCCCTACCGCGTCACTCGGGACCTCAAGTCAGACAACCTGGAGCGTCATCTACGAAGCAAATATGACTTTCGCCGTACTCAGGTGGTCGTCGCTCCGAAGTTGTGGAGGTTAAGCGATGCCGAGGACAGCTCAGACGAGGAGTATGACCCGGACAAGCGTAAAAAGAAGCGCGTTCTCGACTTGCCGGCAAAGATCAAGAAACAAAAGAAGAAAGCAGCTGGCGACGAAGAGAAGGAGGCCAATGACAAGGCTGGCACCAGTACGAGTGAGCAGGACACCATAGCATTCCTGATATTTTCACTAAGATCGGAGAAGGGAAGAAAACTGCTACAGCAAATGGTCGAAGAACACGGGCGAGAGCCTCACAAGGCATCAAGTCAAGAAGAAGAGCCAAGCCAATGGGCCCAAGGAGGCGGTAGTTTTAACAATGTCGACAGACATTGGAGGACTACCGAGGCTATGATGGAAATATGTAACGCTCAAGATGATTCCTGTGATGCTATGCGTGAGTCTGGCAGGGCTCTTCGAAGCCGACAGGTGTCCGCTACCATGTCAAAGGGAAGGAAGGGTGGATGCAGGCAATGTCGTGAAGCAAAGGAACTGTGCTCCCTGGAGCCTAAGCAGGAGGGTCCATGTGCAAGATGTGATGAGAACGGTATGAAGTGCATTGTGGTCAAGAAGAGAAAGACCAACGCAGAACAGCAAGAAGCGGAAACAAGTCATAGTGGTGGCAGAGGAAGCTCCGAAGCCATCACACAAGATTCTGTTACAACCTCAGGGCCTGCATCACAGATTCTTTCCTCAAAGCCAATAGCGAATGCGACTATGTCGTCCACTCAGGTACCTCGCGGAGCCACTCCGGCTACAGCTATCGACCTCGAAAAGTCTGATTCACCCCCTGGATCCCCACAGAGACATCCTCCCGAAGCACGAAAGCCTGCGGCCGCCGAAGCAGCTGAAGTAACCAGGATCAGGACATTTTGGGCCCATCCCGTCAAGTTCCAACACGTCCCAACGGCAGACCTGCCATGCCACTTCTGCGACGATTACAGGTACGGGCTTCAAGGCCACGGAGTAAGGCCAAATGTGGAGGTAATGCCATCAACCCTGTGGCAAAATATAGTGCTAACATGGACGCAGGTGATTGCATATCCCGACCGCTTTATCGAAATGGGTGGAGGCCACCGTGAACTCGGTCTTCCCTCGACGCGGTTGTGCATCAATTGCGCACTTGATCGGCTTCATATCTCACGTTGCCGCCATACGGGGCTGGAGGACATCCCCGGCCTTGACGAGAGCAAGGTGTTCACAGCAGAGTACATCAATCACATCATAGACGACAAGCCAGATCGCGAAAGAAAGCCGAAGACAGCTGTGTGTGCCATCTGTCCGGCGCCTGCAAATTCGAAATGCTGTACGGCACAGAGGTTTGACAGGTTCGGTCGGAGATTAACAGGAGCAACCTCAATCAGAGGTTGTGGGTTGGTTCTTTGTGGACAGTGCAGGAGCATCGTCGAAGGACAGATTTGGGATATGCAGCGGATCGACACGGCACCCCGTCAAATTAGTCTGCCTCTTCGACCTGACCGCGAGTTCCTCTTTGCGGGAAGTCTGCTGCATAAAGCATACGCGAAGTAAGAGTTTTGGAAGTCGGATGCAAAGGAACGCAGCCTTCGAGAGTGCTATAGTACTCAACAAGATCTGGCTGAGAAGATCAACGTCAAAGACCACAAGGCTATGTTAGCTTGGTTGGATGATAACAAGGGGAAATGTCAAATATGATCTCTGAAAAGAGATGCGCTCGTGCTGGAACAAGCGGAGCAGTACAACAATTGGAGTTGAAGTGCTCGAAGCACGCTCACTGACATTTCGTTGAATGAAGACACCAAATGATACGTCGCTAATCACAGTACCATTTTCCCAAGAACGTAGTCTTCCTCGGCTTGATACTTCCTCGTACTTTTGACGAGTCGAGAAAGGCGGATAGTGCATTTCCATTTCATGTTATAACTCTACATTCCACGGCCGTAAGCTAGGTTGCGTAAACTTGCATTTTCCTCTTGACCGCCGCAGCAGATTGCATGAAATAGTACAAACGAATGGTGTGATAAATTCGCCAGCTACTTGACTTATGAAGGACACCATCGCGAACAGGGATTGAAGTCCTGCTCGGGTATGTGATGCAGCATACACAAGGCGTTTTGAATCGCCCTACGAGGACTTGATCCCGGGCTGACTGTTGTATTTTGAGATGGGAAACAGCATGAGCCTGTAGTCCTGTACTGCAGTTATCGGCCTATGACAATGAGTGCGTTGAGATTCCTGGTGCTGGATAACATGACAGGCACTGGAGGGTGCGGAATGGCTGCTGTATGGACGATAAGAGACGG
>Ga0210040_10011504_pt1 | contig 10016 bp, 11 predicted proteins | sample CryGeyCG12114_NA_FD_185462 | JGI IMG/M metagenome (GOLD analysis project Ga0210040, IMG submission 185462) | Groundwater microbial communities from aquifer - Crystal Geyser CG19_WC_8/21/14_NA (SPAdes) (version 2) | ecosystem: Environmental > Aquatic > Deep subsurface > Groundwater | place: USA...
AAACTACTGCTTTGTAGCTAGTGATGCCAACAAGACGGGATGATAAAAAAACTCGGGATGAAAGCTCATCCCGAATTTCATTAGCTGTAGAATTGAAAAAAAGTTTTGAAAAGTTATAAAAAGATTTCACAGCAAGTATAAGCACATTTTATGCCCAAAAATTTGATTAAGTGTCATAGCGCATTATTAAAATCACTAACTTTGATGTAGTTCATAATAGTAGATAGTAAAATTTTATTAACATTGTTTAAAAATTCAAGAAGCGTAGCGTAGAAGTTCATGTTAATACAAAGAAATACCCCGCTCTGTTTTTCTTTTTTTTTTTTGCTGCAAAATATAAAACCAATCAATCCAGTGTGCTTGCTTTTAAAGTGTGAATTTTGTCCAATGTCCATGTTATTCTAGAATGTGTTCTGATTTTAGCATTCTTTAATATTTTTATTTGTTGTGTACGTAATGTACAATCTATGTGTTTTTTTCAATTGTTCTATGCTCCCGTTCCCTTATGCTTGAAAAGCATTGGGTCAGGGTTGTAAATGCTAAAATGCTCTACCACTAGAACTAAAAGTAAGAGACATTAATCTTACGTCCTCACGAAGTTGCCAGCATTTCAATTCCAACTTTTTTCATTTTTAAGAAGCAGATGACTATGTGTAATGTGTTGAGGTAGTCATTCGACATGGACATGTGTACTAACGCATTTCGCTATTTTAATTTTACTCATGTAGTGAGTAGTTGAGTGATTTATATATCCTGTATTGATTTTTATTGGGCCAGTTAAATTATATATGACAGGAAAATAAAGAGCTCAAATGAAAGTTAAATACAAGCGCGACTTTCCAACGGATATGCATTTTTTTGTAGATCCCTAGTTTTGCTGCAGTAACGGGAAGCCTTGATAGGACAGGAATGCCCTACATGATGCATTGTCAAGCCCAGGTGAAGGCAAATCGAGGGGCTGCTGAGGTGATTTTGGGCCTCAAGCAGATTGTGTACGATATGATCCGCAATTTCATCGTACGCACAAAGCATAAGCCGAGGAAAATAATTTTCTACCGGGATGGTGTGGGTGATGGCCAGTTTGAAGAGGTCAGCTGATTAGATACGGGATAATCTGTAGTTATTGGTATTGCGGGACAAAATCTGTCGGTTTCTCTTAAATTGGCCGCAATTGTTGCTGTTGCACGAGTCTATTCTTGATCAATTTTCCTTTTCTGTGCGTAGGTCTTGCAAAAAGAGATGATGGCGATTCGTGAGGGATGCACATTGGTAGGAAACAATGCAGATCTATTGAAAATGGCTACGCTGGATCTAAAGTTCACCGAAGTCTCCTCCGTATATGAGCCTAAGATCACATTCATTGCGGTCCAAAAGCGGCACAAGACCAGATTTTTCCCAAATAAAGCCAGCGATGGAGTTGGCAAGGTTAGTTAGTTATCATCATCATATTAAATGTAAAGCTGTAAATGTTGGTTATAAATTAAAATTTTGTTTTGATTGATGTAGCATCGGAACGCTCCGCCTGGAACCATTGTGGACACGGAAATCGTGAGTGCCAAGAATGTGGATTTTTATTTGCTCTCCCATGTGGGCATACAGGTAAAGGGCTGAATCAAAATTGGGAATTCGAATTGAAGTTTAAATAAATTAAATTAAAGTGTCCATGTTTTTGCATAGGGGACCAGCAAGCCGACCCGGTACCAAGTTCTGTGGGATGATAGCGATTTAAATTCGAATGAGCTTCAAATGCTCTCCTATTATTTGTGCTATATGTATTGTCGGTGCAATCGCTCTGTTTCGTATCCCGCACCAACTTATTACGGTACAAAATAATTAGAATACATCTGGTTTCCAAAATGTGTGAATGCCGCAATCATTGCGTGTATAATTAATGTATTTTTTGTTTGGTTTGGCAGCTCATTTGGCAGCTACCCGGGCTAAAATATTCGTGCATGGCTCTAGGTACTGTTACTCTATCTATTACTTGTTACTAATTAACTAATTTTGATTGATAAAAGTTGAGAATTTATAGATGCTAATGCTTTTTCCCATGGTTTTTGATAGCGATACTGAATATGGGAACGTGGATATGATCAATCAGAGGCTAGCAAGACAGCCCCAATTACTTCAAGAGTACCCTATGCATTTTGTATAGGCGTGCATGAATTGAAGGATTCCGAAACTGTGCCAAACGGCGTTGGCGTTCACATTGTTTTTTTGTCAGGCCTGGAAATTTTATGCATATTATTGGGCAGTGTACGAAACGACAAGTTTCTTGATATGAGCTCCAATATTTTTGTAATTTGTAATTCATCTACGATGCATGGTACAAATGTGAATTTGGGAATGCGTGCGAGAGTTGGATTATATAGCTAAAGCAATTGCATGCAATACCCTGTAGTCTTACTCTCTATTCATTCTATGATGTGATACCCAAGTGTCTTTGGTTAGACAACGTTTGTATTCTGCTTGTCACTTTGTATATATCTTTTTATTTCATGCAGTGGGATGATTTTATCCCATTGCTTATGTTGTTGGCTAGTTACCGATATTAATATTATTTTCAACTACAATGGATGATGTTTTGAAAAAGTTTCGTATATCTTGGCCTGGCCGTTGAATGTGGTCTGTTTCGGGAAATAAAAATGTCAATCTGAATTGTGTGGAACTCGAGTTGAGCCATGCGTAAGGTTTGTGGACTAACGAATGGGGTATCCATACATATACTATAGTAGTGTCTACTTTTATGTTCTTTGTTTGGATGTTTAATGCCACTTGTCAAGTCTGTCGCCAAAGTGAGTCAATAAAATACTAAGGCTGCAAAGTCCTGTGTGTGCTTGTTTGTGCATATGAAGAGCTTGTTTGTAACTTTATAAAAGGTAATAGCTGAAATGGGGATGAGCTTTTTTTGTCTATCGTTCATATGCATATTGCATAGTAATGATATTGCTGGATTAGGCTGGAAATTCGATTCTTACTTGCAGAAAGCAGCATGCGTTTCAGATTTTAATATTTTAAAAATATTCTTGAGAAAAAAGGAAAACTGACCTGTTATGAAAATGGGAATGCGTCTTCAAGTACGTTAATGCTACAAACCAATTTAAAAAGATCTATTTGATTCTCTGAAGACATGATATGACGGCTACACCACTTATAATCAAGGTCTCCTTAGCCTAATTCATGTTGGAACCCTAATCATTATGATCTAACTCTGCAAATGTTCAATATTTAATTATGTATAAACAAGTAAAATGGCCTGTATGGAAATCACACGAAAGGAGCAACCGTGTTGATCATGTAAAGTCGCTACAAGGTTTTATTACTATATACTATAACTAGTGTATACTTCTCTACAAACAAATTCTGACTCTTTAATCTATAGCTATTTTTTGATCTGGCTTTGTAGGGTTGATAATGGAATCGGTGGTGGCATAGAATATTCCATTTCTTGTTGAGTCATTTACTTTAGGTTGTCTTGGAGGCCTGGCACCTACAAACAAAATGTTTTCATTCAAAATCAATAATTTTGCGTGAAAAAATCATACAAGTTGTATGGAACTAAACCATGGACCATGAGCATATACCTCCCATTAAGAGTATTTTCTCTAAATGCATGAAAGGTGTCTCCAACATCAAAGTTGCAAAAAAACCGACCAAGTAGCTCATCAGCAAATGGGCAAAGAAAAAGTTTGTCTGCAAAAAAAAAGTCATACATATCATGAATCACAAATCTGGCAACTATACTATCACTAACTACTACACTTATGACTATCCCCATTCATTGTTTATTATGCATGCAAAGGTGTTTACCATAGAATAATTCTCAAACGTGATGGGCTGCCTGAAACTGAGATGAAGGACCATTTGTAAATGGAGAGAAACTAAGAAAACACAGAAACCCAGTCGTCCAAGAGGAATGAAAATTTTCCAGCTGAGAAAAGCATTGATTGGACCCCCATATCCTTTGACACATGAGAAGATGACCCAAGCAACACACGTGGCCCAGGCAAATCTGCTAAACCCTGCGTACAGAAATCTGGGCACGTCTGGAATCTCCTTGTCCGGCTCAAAGTATGGGAATATCCCGTACAGTACAGATAAGGCTGTAGCCGTCGCAGCAAGGTATATAACAACTACCAAAGGCTTTGGTATTGTCACTTTTTTCCCTTTAGTTTTGTAAAGAATCCATCCCAACCAAATTCCAATCAGATATGTTTGAATCCGAGCATAAGGTTTGATATAAACATCTGTGAACCATTTTGCAGAACTGCAAACAAATTCATAGCACAAAAAATCCCATATATTATAGTCTGTGTACACTTTCAGACAATTTGGGGGCACATTGAGATTTTTTTAGAAGATCCTTACTCCCTAGTCCCAATCGTAGTGGGCACCGTGTCCAGAAAATGGACCAGGAATGCTGGAGCCAGACAGGATGCAACAGTTGCAATGCCCATCCAAACTAAACCTAAAGTCTCCCATCTGTACAATGGGTAGATGAATGCTGGACTCACAACGTAGAACTGCATATCATTGGCTAAATACCAAGCTTCTCCTTGGCACTGAAAGTGAGATAGAAAGTGCCAGGATGAAAAAAAAATGCAAAACGCTGTAGCTGTAACGCTGTAGCTGTAACGCTGTGTAGTATTAGCTCTTACCAGGTAACTAGTATTCACGAAATTGTTGACATATAACAAATTAGTCCACCAATTGGTTTCACAGAAGCCAGCCCATCGATCAATAATGGTCCAATATGGACCAGAGCCAATGTATGGCAATAAAGTGGCCATGATTCCCACAAGCAAAGCATAGGCTGGAGTCAATCTGAACAAAGTCAATTCAATTCCAGGTCAGTAAACATTACTAACTAACTAACTAACTAACTAACTACCTCATGGTAAGATCTTTTTTCCAAGTAATAAAAAAGCTGGTGGGACGATAATGTACACACATGTGATATGCACAACGCCATAGAAATATTTACCTCAAATAGCGATGAACATAAAACATAAGCAAGTTGAATTTCCCTTTGCTTTTATTCAAAGCCTTGAGAAGATTATAAGTGACTAAAAGTCCACTCAATAGGAAAAAAGTGTCCACTGAAACTGTCGAGTTCAAAATCGTCATGATCATCCAATCTTCTTGGATCTAAAAAATGAATCAAATGTTTACTCATCCCAAAATAATTCGCTTCAAACAGAATTAGATAATTAGATATTTATAAAAGCCCGTCTACTTTTTTCAAGTCCACCATGTTCCACACAGGGATGAAAGTGATCATGTACCAAGTGTGAGCCAAAACGATCCAAGACATGCTTATAACACGGATCCCATGGAGGCAGCTGATATCATCCGGAGGGCTACTCGTGTTCATCCATTTCCTGACATTGGTGTACGCAGAAAAGGCCAACAGACATTGCAAACCCATGCCTATGTAATACGTACAAGTGGTCCCATGAACATCATGATATTCATATTATGCAAACATCCAGTCTGTGCATGTAAGAATGGACATTACGTACCTTTCCTTGTAACTTTCTTGAGTGACAAGTAGTAGTCCACAAAACTACTGAGTACACATAGGAAGAGGATGACACCAAGAATCACGCTGCAATAGGTGCGTAAACAATTCACACATTACGTACATTACATGAGTTCAGGCATTTGGGAGACTGTGACGACGACTCACTTACATCATACTAATATCAGCAGCATCCAATGGTGGCTTCTCTTTTTCATAGCACATTCCAATTGAGGGAGTAAGAGCCTCAGTCGGGAATATATTTTTGAAAATATTGGTCAAGATTTTCTGTGTGTCTCCAATGCTACAACTGTTTGGGAAGCATGTTCCAATTGTGGGGGTCAATAAAATTCCCTCCCGAATGCTAATCAGTCCCTACACAGTGAGTAAGTACAGGTTTATTGATTTCAAATTCTGAACCACTTCGGTCTGTAGGATAAATTAGCTGGTTGGTTGTGAAAAATTATTTGTACCCACCACAAGCTCTTCAGGAGTAACAGACTCTCTGGTTTGTGCCGGAGGGAGTCCCGCCTCTGCCCTTTGTTTTATCAATCCTGCCGGGATTATGTACGTGTTGCAGTAATACCCTTTGAAAGTTTTGGCTATATTCGGATATAGCTTATTTCTGATGACAATGTCATTGGCCTCCGTTCCAACGCATTCATCAAAATCCCCCTGGTTGTTGATATGACCGCTGAGGATTCCTTCCGGTATCTTTCCCCATGCATCGAACACTATGCAATGCAATTTATTTCATTAAAAAACCACCATGCAGTCCTATATACTATGCAAAAAGTGCACGAGAGCCAAGGTGGTATAGAATATTAAGTGTAAGTCCTTTATCCTAACACCTTGCACGAGAGCAACTTACTGTGCCATGCCCAAACATTGACTTCGTCAATAGGAGCCGAAAAATTGGCATACTGAAACCACTCCAAATTGTGTCCAATGCAATCTTCATTCTCCACTCCTACAAACATCCAATCCAGCGGATAGCGCAAGTCATTTTGTGCATTTTTGACAACAGGTCTCAAATATTCGGGAATCATGAACTCTGGACTGAAGAGGGCATTGTGAGAGAGAGCTCTCAAATCTGAATTCAAGTCCCTATTCCTAGCATAAGAGAATTCACAGCTCCCATTCCCAATAAATTCCACTAATATAACACTAATAATTGCTAAAGTCGGCAGCATTGATTTCCAGGTGGATCCTTGCATTTTGATTTTACCGTTTCCACAGCACAAACTCACTTTTCACTCTTTTTTATGTCAACAGTATGAGAAAGTGGGCGCACTGCATGGAACTGGCATAAAAATTGTCAACCGGATCACCCATAATACTTATATAATTGTGATTCTTATCATCTCCATTCGATAATAATATGAATGACATAATTGGGAATTTTGATTGATTTGTTCTGATACAAGAACAAGACCTGTTTTCATATTATTCGTTCCCTATACATAGCCCCCTTAGTTATCATGGAACAAATAATTTATTCCATTTTAATTGCGAATTAGGTATTCCCTACATAAGCCTTTGGGTGAGTTGCATCTTGCATCAATGGAAAAGGAAATTTATTTTCATGAATCTTGACCATTTTTTGAATGTGCTATTTTTTATACTGGGGTAAACTGTTGGATTTTATAGTTCACTTCATTTTTTATTTCTTCAATATTTCCCAATATTGACAATTAAGGTTCACATAGTATATCATATGTAGTGCATTCATTGCATACAAGTAAGTGAAGCGATACTACTCATACTTCTCGGTATTCCATTCGTTAGATAAAAATGTGTGTTCACAATAGACAATGTCACCGAGATACTTGTTTACGGCATATGATACGGGGTTATAATGTTTGACACTCGCATAAATACAAGCTAAAAACACCTAAAGGTATGAATGGACTATGGACAAGAATAATTTTTCATGTCACATGACTATACAAAAAGCACGAGAATACTACTAGTTACTAATTAACAACTTAAAGGGAAATTTCCAGCCCATTGAGTTGAGTTTTTATTGATGCGTGTAAACTTGGGCAGTACACGGCTTTGTGGCAATGACAAATGACAATTACGTATATATATATATTTGCCACCATAAAAATATTCACTCAAGTATCAAGATTACCTATCTTGAGCATTGGCACCTTCCATGTTTTTTAGGAACAAGGTCAATAAATGAGTTCAAACTAACCAATTGGCAGTCCAGTAGTATTGTGACCTCAAGACCGCACACAGTTGTCAATCGTACACGACCATCCATCACCTTGCGGGTTCCCATTCATACAATTTTATTGTAACAACGGAATGTGCTCATCTATTCATTTCTGACCTCATCACATATGTATCCATGACCATTGTAGCATCCAAATGTTTATTCATTACTACTCGGTTTCCACATTGACGCAGTGGCAGTGAAAATACTTTATAACTTTGTAAACATAGAAAATACTATGTGAAAAAATGTTGCGCAAGTAAACAATTCTGCAACCCAGTCAATATCTCCTCAAATGACCCGAAAACGAGTTTATTTCAATCATCTTATTCATATATTGCCTCGAACTATATATAAGCAGTAGAATGGTTTGAAATTTTTTATTTCATTGAGTAAATAAATCACATTTTTGAATGAAACCGATGATCCCAATTTACACAAAGACTGATTGTATCGAAAAAGTGACTAAAACCACCAGCCAAAAACTCAAAGAAGCAAAAAAATGACCCACTCTTCCAAAAACCTCAGCTTTCTTCATCGCTTTCAAAATCTTTGTCTACTTTCAAATACTCCATCTAATGCTTCATGTACCATGGAGGACCTGGACAGTTGATGTTTCATATCCTTTTGTCCGTTACGTTGTCATTTCTGTGATATGAGTAGAGTTGAACACAGTTTTTTGTTTTTGTTTTGTTGAGCCGACTAGCCGACATAATGTTAGCCTGTTGAGCCACTTGTGCCAAGGAGCTCGGAACCCAATATTCGTTGCATCATTCATTAGTACATGGTTATCTGTTGGTCATAATGTACAGTCAACTGATTAGAGTTAGCAAAAACTCTATGAAGATTTGGCTTCCAGATGTACTATTTATGTGCGCATGGGAAAACCGGCATTCCGAATTGTCTGACTAACTGCATATAACTATTGATGTGAACTCAACTCAATGATATGCTAATCATTTTATGTATCCGTTCTTTCATATATTCCTTTTGTTTATGCTCAAGTTTGGACTCTCAGCTAGAAACAACCGTTCCAGCAGATTTAGTCAGTGAAATCTTAATTCGTCAATAGATTGTTGTATATATAGTAAGTATAATAATGACTGCAATAAAAGGGATCACAATGCATGCATGGTTTAATATTATATTTCCGATTTGTAAGCTATAACTTTCATCTCCATTTAGTGATGAGAGTCATCAGTGTATCCATGAGTGCAGACAGGAGCTAATGAGGCGGATTGAAATGCGGCACATCCCTGTATAATGTGATGAGTGATGAGGATGTGAGAATGGCTCCTCGGAGTGCTATTAGGTGTTCCTCACAAACGGGCAATCAAATAAGATCTCAAGAGTCTTTTTTTCAACACGGAAATAAATAAATAAATAAAAAATAATAAAAAATAAATAATAAACTGCTTATGTTGACGCTACACATCAGTCCACATCGTCGTCCATAATAATATCTCATCCGTTTCCGTTCCGGCAATACGAGTTCCTTGCCGGACAACATGTTGTTCACAACATTCATTTGTATTTTCTCCAAAAGCTGTCTCCACTCTCCCCCAATCCGAGCGTACATTCCAACCAATCAGATTTTTAGAGTGAGAATGAGTTGGTTTAGATTTACAATTTGTGCATTACAAGTTGGACAAAGTCGAACTGTTGAGCTTTATCACATAAAGAATGCTCTTCAGATTAACTTAAACTTTTAGCTAGCAGAGAATTTATCTGCATGAAAACCCACTTAGGCAGTTGTCTTCATTAAGCCTTGTTCGGTTTTCCAAACCAACCAAATCAAGTGCAATTTAGTTTTAGGCCGGGCTTTATATTTTGTGCATGAAGAAAAAATTAAGAAAATATACGTATAAGTTAAGTTAATACTCAAGTCAATATGTACATGAGTAACCGCAATTTTGGTCTCCATACTAGACGAAACTGAGACTGGAATCCTGATAGGAGACAGAAAAATGGACTGGTCACAGGACGAAATTCCAGGAAATCAAATGATGTGTCATCGTCGCCAAAATAATAAAAATTTAAACTCGTTTCAGGATTTCCAACAAGTATTTTTTATCCAACTCCGCTTTCAGAAACAACAAGCGAATGGAATCCACTTGAACAAGAATTTGTGCAAGCCAAAGTTCGGTATTCGCATTAAATCCGGAAACATAATTTCCGGAAGCATAATTTCCGGAATTTCAAACTCGGAACGCATAAATTCCGGAATCCATAAAAATCGGAATGCTTAATAATCGGAATGATTAATAATCG
>Ga0210040_10011505_pt1 | contig 10015 bp, 4 predicted proteins | sample CryGeyCG12114_NA_FD_185462 | JGI IMG/M metagenome (GOLD analysis project Ga0210040, IMG submission 185462) | Groundwater microbial communities from aquifer - Crystal Geyser CG19_WC_8/21/14_NA (SPAdes) (version 2) | ecosystem: Environmental > Aquatic > Deep subsurface > Groundwater | place: USA...
AAGCTCCCGAAGATGTATTATTCCCTACCTGCGAACGCCTGGATATTGGCGTAATTGCCCGTGTTCCTTTTGATGAAGGAACCTTAACCGGAACTTTCACGAAAGAAACTACTTTCCCGGCCGACGATTGGCGCAGCACTTACTTTGTGCCGGAAAATTTAAATTCCAGTGTAGATCATGCTGAGGCCTTAAAACCTTTAATACCCGTTGGCATGAACATGCCGGAGTTAGCGTTACGTTTTATATTAGCGAACAAACAAGTAGGTACGGTAATACCGGGCATGCGCAAAATCCGGAATGTACAGGCAAATATGGGCGTAAGCGATGGGAATTACTTAACGGAAGAACTATTGGCCCAACTGCAAGACCACCGCTGGGACCGCGAACCAACTTCCTGGTCGCAGTAAAATTTATAAGTAAACAGGCCAAGCATCAAGATATCAGTATCAAACCCGGATTGGGAACAATATACTGCTAAACATTTGCTTAAAATAATTAACCTGATAAACTTATAAGTAACAATAATTCTGTCTCTTACTTTAAATTATTTATTTTAAAACAGTAGCAGCTAAATTTATATAGCTGCTACTGTTTTATATCTATTTGGTCACTTGGGTTGCTGTGCAAACCCACCTAAAACTTGCTGTATTAATTATAATTTAAAATGCTTCTGCCCAGCCATTCCGGCGCGGATCAGCTTCGGCTTCATATTCTCCTGTTTCCGGATTAATTAAAATAGAATGGGCATCGCCTAAATAATCGCCTTCATTTACAATATGGCCTTTCGCTTCTAAAGCTTGTATAATTTCTGCCGGCCAGCTATTCTTTTCTATATGCACAAAATCGGGCATCCACAAATGGCTGAAACGCGGCAAACGCAAGGTTTCTTTCAATGTTAATCCATAAATAGTGGTGCCCAAAATAACTTGCAAAACCGTGTTGGCAATGGTTCTCCCGCCCGGCGAACCGGTAATTAAAAAAGGTTTGCCTTGTTTCAAAACCAGCGTAGGTGCCATGGAACTAAGCATTCTTTTCTGCGGCGCAATGCCATTCGGGTTAGATCCTACTCCCCCTTGAATGTTCTTTTGAAAAGGATTTATATTAAAGTCATGCATTTCACTGTTTAACAAAAAACCTAAATCTTTTACTATCGCTTTGGAGCCAAAACCATCTTCCAGGGTGATGGTAGTAGCAACCATATTTCCTGCTTCGTCTATTACCGAAAAATGGGTGGTTTCTATATTTTCTTTGTGCACCGATACATCACCGGATAAGGCTTTGCTGGGAGTAGCTTTTTGCCTGTTTATTATCTTTACAATTTCCCGGGCGTTATTCCCCGCTAATAATCTCTCCATCGGAACATGAACAAAATCCGGATCGCCTAAAAATTTGGTCCGGTTCAGAAAAACATGGCGCATGCTTTCTATTAATAGATGCAAATTTTCAGGTTGAAGCGGATCTTTTGCAAGATCAAACTGCTGTAAAATGTTTAATAATTGCAATACCGTAATTCCACCTGCCGATGGGGGCGGCATTGCTAAAACTTCATAGCCTTGAAAATGCGTCTTTATGGGGGTTCGGAATTTTACTTCGTAGCTTTTTAAATCTTGTTTGGTTATTATGCCGCCATTAGTTGCAAAATCAGCTACTATTTTGTTTGCCAGGCTTCCTTCGTAAAAAGTTTTAGCGCCGTAGCAGGCAATGGCTTGCAGGGTGCGGGCCAGGTCTGGTTGTTTAAATAAATCTTTTGTGCCGTAGGTCTGTCCGTCCGGCTTAAAGAAAACTTTTCTGGTTTCCGGAAAAAGCGCTAAGAATTGCTGATTTTTTCGTAATTCCGCCGCATCATATTTATTCAGGTAAATACCTTCTTGGGCCAAGGCAATACTGGGTTTAATTAAACTTTCCCAGGAAAGTGAGCCAAACTTTTGCCAAACAGTTTCCAGCCCTTTCACGGTACCCGGTATGGCCGCCACCAGATACCCGAAAGAAGCTAATTCGGTATTTACCGTACCATCTGCTTGCAGGAACATGGTGGGGGTAGATTGTCTGGGAGCCATCTCCCGGAAATCAATACCAATTTCTTCTCCGGTAGCTAACCGGATTAGCATAAAGCCTCCCCCGCCCAGATTACCGGCAAAAGGATGCGTAACTGCCAGTGCAAATGCCATGGCTACGGCAGCATCGATGGCATTACCGCCGGTTTTTAAGATTTCAATTCCGATCTGCGTGGCATTTTTTTCAACGGATACTACAGCTCCCCGGCATCCTTGAGCTGATAATTTTATTTCTGCCACTTTAAAGAAGTTGTTGGTATTTAGTTATAAGTAAACAGCACCTGCTGTCATCATAAAAGTTCGATATACAAATATATAGGTCTGTCCGGTTTAGCTTAGTTAAGGCAGCAACTGTTTTATAGCAAAATGCTCAAGGTTGATTTTGTAGTAAGCTATTTCCTTTATTATCGTAAAAAAAAAGATTATTTTTTTAATCGATGGTAGATTGAAATGGAGGATCTGTTAACCGTTCAGGTTCCAGTTATAATCTAAAGAAGAAAGCCGGGCATTCTGATTGAGTTTTACTTTAGAATACTTATTTATAAAACTGATTAAACTGCCTTGTTTCGTAAAATCTCCTTTAAACCAACTAAAAATTGGGGATAGCTGGGCCTGATTGGGAGTAATCTTGTTGCGGGCAGGATCATTTATAAAAACACGGGCCTGGGCATCCAATTGGGCATCTATTCCGGATCCTACAAAAGCCTCATTTAATAACTTCGGACAAGAGATAGAGGCACAAACAATGGCAAAATGGATCCGGGGCTCCTTAAACTTGGCCCTTAATATATCGTGTTCAATATTATTCAGATCGTAAGTTTCGGTTCCTATCCGGATAAATTTTATATCCCAGGGTGAATTGACAAAAGGTATTTTAATTATACTACCAATGTCTTTAATGCTTTTAAGAGGATAGTTTCGGATAACTAATTGAATGGTAAAAGCATTATAGGCATTTATCCAATAGGCCAGCTGATCGTTACGGGACCAATTTTGCGCGGGAGGATTACTACTTAATTGTTTTAAATACTGGTTTAATTGGGTACTGTCCCGGATAAAACCTTTGTAATCTACTTTGCCCGCAATTGAAACGTTTTTCTTTAATAAGTTACTGAAAAGCTCGTGCGAAACCGCCGCCTCTACTTGTATAATACATACAGAAATTAAAAGGAAAGTTAAACTTAAAATACTTTTCATATAAATAAGGTAATTAAAGCGATTAACCGGAAAAGTAATCATGCAAAATATGGATCGTATTTCATTTTAAAATGAAGAGCGATTGCTGATGATACTTAATCTTTACTAATTAGGTTAAAAAATAAAATGTTATTCGGTTTCTAACATAACTAAACATTAATATAAATGTTGAATAAGGGCTTACTGGCACCGGAACCGATACTATTAAAAGGATATGATATAAAATTAACAAAGCAAAACGGCAAGCTTGTATAGCCTGCCGTTTTGCCTTATTCCTATGAGCTTCTGAAAAGATTTAAAACCTAAATCATTAATGCTTCATAGTTTATTGTTTAATGATTTTTTTAACTTCTTTAACGCCTTTTGCTTGTAGGTGGATGAAGTAAATCCCTCTATCTAAGCTTTCTAAAGACATGGTCTGGGTGATCACTTCATTAGTTTTTTGTACAGATACTTGTTTTATTGTTTTACCGCTAGCATCCATCAAGTTAATATTTACTTCACCTTGTATCTGATTGTCAATAGTTACTTGTACTTTATCTGGTGTTGGGTTAGGGTAAACCGACCATACCAGAGCTGAAGTATTAGCATTATTTTTCAAGGTTAAATCTTCCGTAAATTGTGATTTAGCAGATAGGGTCTGGGTTGTTGTAGCTGATTTACTTAATTCAAACCAGTTTAAGTTCCAACCACTTTTTTTCACATAAATCTGAATAGTCTGGTCGCCGGCATTCAGGGCTATAGGTGCACTTATGGTAGTCCACTTCTGCCAACCGCCCGTTACCGGAACATTCACAGTCTGCAACACCGTTCCATTGCTGTTTCTTACCTCAAATTGACCATCTTTAATACCAGCCACCCGGAAGTTGAACATGTAGGTACCAGCAGTTTGCACGCTAATGTTATATTTGATCCAATCATTATTATCTATCCAGCCTACATTTAAGCCACCATTTTCATCGGTAGTTTTTTCGGTTCTAATACCATTATTGCTGCCATATTTCTCTGCTTCTATTTTTTGAGAAGCTGGAACGGTAACTACAGGCAAAATAATTGCAGCAACCTTTACTACTTGCGTTCTTACAACATCTGCAGCGGCTAAGTAATTAGTATTTCCTTCCTGCGAAGCAGTAATATTGGCTGTACCCGCTGTTAATATAGTAGCAATCCATTTTCCGGTAGCATTAGATACCGACACAACGCCTGGATTAGAAGAAGTAAAAGTTATGGGAGTTGTGGTATTGGTGCTGCTAGCGTATAATTCATAAGTTGGATTTTCTGTTGTTTTATCAACTAAAGCACTGAATGAGATAACAGAAGTAGCCTTATTTACCACAAAGCTTTGCTTAACGGCCGGAGCTACGTTATAACCGGAGTTACCGCTTTGGGTTGCTTCCACTGTAACAATGCCGACACCGGTTAAGGTAAGATTGTTTCTGCTTACCGTGGCTGGCCCGGAAACTACCCGGTAGCTTACAGCCAGACCTGAAGTAGCACTACCGACTAAATTAAAAGGTGCATCTCCAAATGTCTTGCCAGGTAAAGCGGCAAATGTGATGGTTTGATTAGCCTTATTCACCTTGAAGGATTGTTTTACAATGGGTGCAGCCGCATATTTTTCATTTCCTTCCTGGGTTACTTCTAATTCAACTAACCCAATACCTGTAACTTCCAGTTTATTATCCTTCAATATGGCCGGACCGGAGATAACCTTATATTTTACCGGTAGGCCGGAAGTAGCAGTTGCTTCTATTTCGATTTTATCACCATAAACAGCAGCCGGAATAGCTTTAATATTTATTGATTGATTTAAAACATTATTATTAACTGTAAAGCTTTGCGTAACTGTTTCGGCGGGCAGATAAGAATCTGAACCAGCTTGCATGGCAGCTATAGTAACCTGTCCGGTACCGTTTAAGGTTACTATATTATCAGTAAGGGTTGCCGGACCCGATACAATTTCGTAAGTTACTGGCAAACCGGAAGAAGCAAATGCTTGTAACGCAAAGGGAGCAGAACCAAAAGTTCTATCTGATAAAGCCGCAAATGCAATTTGTTGAGTAGCTTTTGCAACAGTAAAACTTTGACTGATAGTTTTTGCCGCGGCATATATTTCATTACCATTCTGAATTGCTTCTACTATCACTGTTCCGGTGCCCGATGTTATTAAAGTAGCGCCGTTTAATGTTCCAGGACCAGATATAAGTTTAAATTCAACGGGTAAACCAGATGATGAAGAAGCTTCCAAAGTAAACTTCTCTCCTACTACTCTTGGCGAAAGGATTTTGAAGGTTATATCTTGGGCTATTTTAGAAGGAGCAGTTTGCAATACCTGGTGGGCGCCAATAGTAAAGCTTTCCTGCTGATTTATTTTATTGTTCCAGAAGTCAACTTCACCTATTTCTATACCAAAATTATTTGCCAGGTTTAATCCTTTTCCGATAACACCCGAAGTAGGTTGCACTTTGTAAGCGTTTAAAGTAGCTAGTTTAGTGGGATCACCAATCGTAATTCCTTTTCCTGGCTCAGTTAATTCCGGATTTATGCAAAAACCTACCGGCTCATTATTAAGTTTTTCCTGACCGGTTCCAGCCCGCCATTCCTCCAAAGTAGAATAAGTTTTGCCCGTCCAGTAAAACTTAAGAGCGGCGCCGGTAGACCAGTAAGCATTGCCTTCGAAACGAACTCCCGTATTGTTTTGTGCCCGCACCACTTGTAAGCCATTAGTAGTCTGAACAATGTTGTTTCTTATTTTTGTATTATAAATATAGCCACTTGATACATGAACCCCAATTGGCGAACCGCTACTGGCTGGTGATAGATATACGGTATTATTATAAATCTCTGCATTCTGAATACCACCATTAGAGTTAGTAGCCCACAACAGGATGCCGGCGTTACTGTTTTTGCGGCCATCATTCTCACTGATATTATAACGGATAATAAGATTTTTCATTACCGGGGCACCAACATACTGAGCTAACAAATAACCGGCCCCGTCATTATCGTGGGAGTAGTTGTACTGCATTATGGAATTAGTAACACCGCCATCCAAGTCAAATCCGCCGCCATCTTTGGTAGTACCGGTTTTGTTGTGATGCGATTCGTTATATTGGATAACCAGGTTATTACAGATATAACCCCAAATACCTACCGGGCCACCAACGGTCCAGGCATTTAGCCAACCATTATTATAAGCTTCACAATATTCAATGGTAGCGCCATCGATACCGGATAATATAATACCGCTACCCGTATGTGAACTGGTGTATCCGGCAATGCCAGAGTTATTGAAAACCTTTGTATGACCTACGTAGAAATTTTTATGCGTTATAGTACCGCCGGAAAATGTGGAAATTCCTACACTTCCGTTATCATGCACTGAGCTATTAGTAACTTTAAAGTTTGAATAACCACTGGTTTTATCCAGGGTTCCTACCATAATACCTGAAGCTTGGTAACCATAAACTTCCAAGTTGTCCATTACTATATAATCTAACATTTTATTTGGTAGATCATGGTAAAAATATACGCCGGAGTTTACATTTATAGTCCGTCCGGCCCCTTTAAATATAAGATTGCTTATATTAATTCCGGCAGTATTATAGGCAAAAAGACCGGTTGCTATATTACTGTTAATTGTTGCCCTGCCAGTTCCATAAGAAGCTATTTTTATAGGAGCAGAGGCAGTGCCGCCATCATATTTGTCGAAATACAGGCTTCCGGAAAAGCTTTTTCCACCCTCAAACAAAATAATATCTCCAGGTAAGAAAACTTTAGAATTCACTTTATCTATTGAAGACCAAGCATTAAATACTGAAATTCCAGAATTATAATTATTCCCGGTAGCACTCACATAATAGGTTGTTGCTTGTGCGGATAAAGATAAAAAAGTAAATAGGAATAAAAAAGCAAGTAAGTTAGAATATAGGCTTTTCATATTACAACACTTAAAAAGTTGATAGATTAGTAAATTTATATTTAAAAGGAAATAATGAGATGGTAGTATTATTGCAATTATGACTTTAATATAATTCGGTAAATTAAAAATTAGTAATTATTGGTATTTATTAAATCAAAATGTAGGTTTTTAAGCTTTTATCTATGATGAATATTTTAGTTTAGCTTAATTAAATGCTATTTATTATTTAAAAATACAATTTATTATTTATAAATATTATACAATTTCAGGTTTAATTAAGTTCAACTTAAATTAACTTTTATCAAAATTAATTAATATGACTTTTTGTTGTTGTAAAGATATGGATAAAATTTAATATACAAATTAATTTTTTCAGTAAGTACAATTTTGAATCAATCAATTGCATTAAAAATTAAAAATTATATTGTAATAGAATGCCATATATTTGTATTATATTCAATTATTCAATATATTTATTTAAAAAAGTTAAATATTATTAGGAATTCCGTTCCATTTATTAAATTTAACATAAATATTTATATTCACTAAACATTTGTAACCTAATGTTAAAAGACAATTTTATATAAATTATGGCAACAAACATGTTTATAAATATTTATAACAAAAATAATAAATATAAATAAACGCCTTTATTTGGCTAAAAATGCATATTTTGATTGATTTTATTGCTTTTCCAATAAATCCATAACTTATCTAAGGCAATTTCTAAGACGTAATTGAATTATTTTTAATAAGTTAAATATGAAATTTATCAGTTATTCTAATTAGAAGTCTTAAATCTATAAAGTAGAAGAGTATACATTTATAAAAGGTGAATTACTGATAATAGAATATATGCTGTAAAAACAAATTGAAAATATCATTAATGATTTTAGAAGAATGGAAAATTAAGCTAGAGAACCGGCGGAAGGATAGTTTTGCGATTGAAGACTTTTTTAGCTTTATACTGGCACAGTAAAGCCTTTGATGGTTTTAAGAATAAACAAGGTTTTTAGGTTTAACCAATATAATTCCTGTTCAATCTGTTAAATGGACTTAATAAAAGAAATAGATTTTAAATTAGGCACACAGGTAATACCAGGAAAAGTAAAGAAGTGAGTAGCTTTAAGTTTTACCTATATGGCTATTTTTAAATAAAAAAGACTGAGGGATACAGGTATGAGCTTTAATAAGCTCCTATTAAATAAAATAAAAGTCAAGTTAATCCTTGGGCATCAATCCCAAAGTAAATCATCAATAGATATAAGATCCTTCTCTTCATCTACATCGGTTAAGGTAGGCAGCAAAGCAAAAGTGGCCTTTTTATTTTTTGCATCTTGTAAAGTATCCTGTAAAACAGAATCGGTACTCCATTTTTTATTTTGGAAGAATTCCGGGTGTAAAGCTCTTAAACCAATTAGGTAATAGCCGCCATCCAGACAAGGCCCCAAAACAAGATCAACTGTTTGTAATTTTTCTAATGCTTCCGTAATGACCTCATCAGAAAGTTCGTAACAATCGCTGCCTATGAGGCAAATGTATTTATATCCTTGTGCAAAGCCATAGGCAAAAGCTTGTTGCATTCTTTCCCCTAAATCATTGCCTTGCTGTACTTCTTTTTTATAAAGGTTATGGCGCCATATATCATCTACAATTATGGCATCCGAATAGTATACAACCTTATCAAAAGGCAAATGTTCGGTTATCTCCTGGGTGCGCTCCAATAATAATTGATATACTTCTAAGGCTTTGTCAGCTCCGATGGTTGCTGCCAGGCGGGTTTTTACCTTTCCTAGAACTGGATTTTTTAAAAAGATAATTAAAAGACTTTCCGACATCTATTTTACTTTCTTTGTTGGTTAAACCTAACATTCATGCTGTAGGTATACAATCTTAAAATTAACAAAGCTATCTAATTTATCTTACAACTAACAATTAATAATAAAATCATAATACACGTATCAATCAGGCCGTAGCACCGCCGCAACTGGATCCGGAACCAGCTGTACAACCATAACAATGCTGATTTAGAACTATTGTCCGGTTACGCAATAACATCTCGTTAAATTCCCGGATATGTTGCGGGGCTGTTTTGGCTACTTTCAATTCTAACATTTGGTTAAAGTCACAATCGTATAAATAACCATCCCAGCTAATTGAAATAGTATTCCGGCACATAACATTTGCGGCAGCAGCCGGATTAAAAGCATTAACCAATTTTTCCATATATGCATCATAATTTTGGCTTTGGATCAGGTAATCCAGGAACCGGCTAATGGGTAAATTGGTAATAGCAAATAAATGGTTGAAATCTATTTCGTAACCTACTTTTAACTTTTTCTTAAATTCCGCTTCAATGGCTAATTGTGCTCCCGGCAGAAAAGCTCCGGACGGATTATAAACCAAATCTAGTACCAGGTTTGTACCAGCTTTGCCGTAACCTACGTCGTTCAACAATTTCAAGGCTTTCATAGAATCTTCAAAAACCCCGTCGCCCCGCTGGGCATTGGTACGGGCAGCCGAGAAATAAGGTAAAGATGAAATAACATGAACTTGGTGCTTTTTAAAGAATTCCGGCAGATCATAATATTTTTTATTAGCCACAATTATGGTCAGGTTACAACGCACAATAACTTCCCGGCCTAGCTTTCTTATTTCTTCTACAAACCATCTGAAATCCGGGTTCATTTCGGGCGCGCCGCCGGTTAAGTCAACGGTCCGGATATCGGTTTGGGCCAAAGCTTCCAGGCACAGTTGCATGGTTGCCCGCGTCATTATTTCTTTCCGGTCCGGTCCGGCATCAACATGGCAGTGTTTGCATACCTGATTACACATTTTGCCC
>Ga0210040_10011506_pt1 | contig 10014 bp, 11 predicted proteins | sample CryGeyCG12114_NA_FD_185462 | JGI IMG/M metagenome (GOLD analysis project Ga0210040, IMG submission 185462) | Groundwater microbial communities from aquifer - Crystal Geyser CG19_WC_8/21/14_NA (SPAdes) (version 2) | ecosystem: Environmental > Aquatic > Deep subsurface > Groundwater | place: USA...
GCGTGCCCACCCCGGAGGGGGTCTGGGACGGCGACACGGTCGCGTTCGGGGACGAGCACCTCGACGTCGTCGGGCTGGTCGGCCACACCCCGGGCTCGATCGTGCTGGCCTACCGCGGGCCGGAGGGGCCGACGCACCTGTTCACGGGCGACAGCCTCTTTCCAGGTGGCCCCGGCAAGACCTGGAGCCCCGAGGACTTCACCTCGTTGATGGACGACCTGGAGGCCAAGGTCTTCGCGGTCTACGACGACGAGACCGTCGTCCACCCCGGCCACGGCGACGGCACCACGCTCGGGGCGGAGCGGCCGCACCTGGCCGAGTGGCGCGCCCGCGGCTGGTGAGAGAGGCCGTCAGGCGGTGACCGGCCCGGCAGGACGGCCGCGGGTCGCCGTACGGAGCGCGGCGACCAGCGCGTCCACCCGGTCGAGCTCGAGGTTGCTCACGGTGATGCGGACGGCCGACCCGGGGCCCTGACGGAACCGTCGCCCCGCCGACACCGCCCAACCGGCGGCGAGCAGGCCGGCCACGACCCGGTCCTCGTCGGGCACCGGCACCCACACGTTCAGCCCCGTCGCACCGAGGGCGGTGAGCCCCGCCATGCTGAGCGCGCTGCGCAGCGCGTCACGCCGGGCGTCGTACGCGTCCGCCGCCGCCGCCACGACCGGCGCCACCCCGGGGTCGGACCACAGCGCGACTGCGACACGCTGCAGCAGCGTGCTGACCCAGCCCGAGCCGATCCGCAGCTGACCCTCGACCCGCGACACCGTCGCCTCGTCCCCGGCCACGACGGCCAGGCGCAGGTCGGGCCCGTACGGCTTCGACAGCGAGCGGACGAACGCCCACGCCCCGGTCGCGCCCGACAGGCTCGCCAGCGGGACGCCGGCCAGCTCGGCGGCGTGGTCGTCCTCGACCACGAGCACGTCGGGGTGGGTGCCCAGCACCCGACGCAGGGCGGTGGCCCGCTCGGCCGTGACGTACGCGCCCGTCGGGTTCTGCGCACGGGAGGTGACGACGACGGCGCGGGCCCCGTTGCGCAGGGCAGCGGCCAGCGACGCGGGCTCGGGCCCGGCCTGGTCGACGCGCAGCGGGAGCGCGCGCAGGCCGGTCGACGCGACGAGGTCCAGCAGGTTGGGCCAGCCGGGGTCCTCCACGGCGACGGCGTCCCCCGCCGAGAGGCGGGCCGCGAGCACCCGCCCAGCACCAGCGCGTCGGGCGCGGCCGCCCGTGACTCGCCGAGGCTCGCCGGGTCCAGCCGGGGCAGCAGCGCGGCAGCGGGCTGCCCGGAGGCCAGGTCCACGACCCCCTCTGGCACGGCCGGCCCGCCGCTGCGGGTGCCCAGGGCAGGCCGCGCGCGCACCCGGGTGCCGTTGCGGCCGTGCGTCTCGATCAGCCCGCGCTGCTGCGCGCTCCGGTAGGCGCTGGCCACGGTGCCGGGAGCGACGCCCAGCTCCTCCGCCAGGGCCCGGACGGTGGGCACCAGGTCGCCGGCCACCAGCCCGCCGTCGCGGATGGTCGACTCCAACGAGCCCACGATCTCGGTTGCCGTCCGCCCGGCCAGTCGATAACGTCCTGTCACAATCACGAGATTGTACTAGATCAATCGAGATCAGGTGTCGACGCTCCGATGACCACCGACAGCTACACCCCGACCACCCGGACCACGCCGACCCGGCTGCGCGAACGGGTCGCGTACGACCGCGAGGCGGTGCACGGCGCGCTCGACGAGGCCGTGCTGTGTCACGTCGCCTTCGTCGCCGACGGCCTGCCCGTCGTGCTCCCCCAGCTGCACGTCCGGGTCGGCGAGACGCTCTACCTGCACGGCTCCACGGGCGCGCGGGCCATGCGCGAGTCGCAGGGCGACGGTCTCGACGTGTGCGTGACGGTGACGCACCTCGACGGCCTGGTGCTGGCGCGCTCGGCCTTCCACCACTCCGCCAACTACCGCTGCGTCGTCGTCCACGGACGGGCGCGGCTGGTGACCGACCCCGTGGAGAAGGACGTCGCGCTGCGGCACCTGGTCGACGCGATCGTCCCCGGCCGCTCCGACCACGTCCGCGGGCCCAGCCGCCGGGAGCTCGCGGCGACGGCCGTGCTCCGGCTCGACCTGACCGAGGTCTCGTGCAAGAGCCGGTCCGGCCCGCCCGGGGACGACGAGGAGGACCTCGACCTGCCCTGGTGGGCGGGCGTGCTGCCGCTGCGGAACGCGGTGCCCTCGGCCCCGGTGCCGGCCCCCGACCTGGCGCCCGGCGTCGAGGTCCCGGGGCACGTGAGCGGATGGTCGCGCGGCTGACCCGGGCGGGTGGCTACCGTGTCCGCGTGCACGCGGTCATCGCCTGGTCGGGCTTCCTCGGGGCCTGGCTGCTGGTCGCGGGGCCGCTGTTCCAGGCGGCGGTCGAGCTCGACGAGCAGGGCGACCGGCGCGGCGGGATCGGCCGAGCAACCGAGCAGGTGGGTGAGCAGCCACGGCTCTCGCCCTGGTGGTGGCTGCTCCCGCCGGTCGCGTACGTCCTGCAGCGACGCCGTCAGCGGGCCTACCGCCAGCAGGTGTTCGACGCCCTCACCGCCGAGGAGGTCGAGGGCTTCGTCGAGTTCTCCAGCGTGGCGACGGGGTGGGCGCTGGTCGCCGCCGGCGCGTTCTTCATCGCGGTGAAGGAGACGTACGAGGTCGTCGAGCTCTACGAGTGGCCGCTGTGGCTCTTCGTGGTGCTGCTGGTCGTGCTGCTCGTGGCCTGCGCCGGGAACACCGTCGTCCGCATCCGCCGGGCGCACGCGCTGCTGGACGCGGCCCAGCACGACGCGGACACGGTCACGGACCCGGTGTGACGGACGCAGCCGTCGAGCCCGCGGAGCTGCACGCCCTCGTCGACCGGGTGCCCGTGGGCTGGACCGAGGTCGGCTACGCCGGGCGGACCTGGGGCCTGACGCGCGCGGACCACGCTCGGGGCGGCACGACGACGCTCTACGCGGAGGAGCTCGGCGGGACCTCGGCCGTGAGCGCGAACGTCTGGCACACGAGCGGTGGTGACGTGCTGCGGCCGTGCGAGATGCCGGCGCAGGACGTGCTCGCCTTCCTCCGCGGCTGGACGCCTGGGACGCTGGACGCGGGTGACTGAGCGGACGGCGAGCGGCCCGACGGAGACCGACCGGTCCTGGCTCGGCGTCGCTCCGGCCATGTTCATGGTCGCGTGGGGCGGCAACCACTTCTCGCCGCTGCTGCTGCTCTACCGCCAGGTGGAGCGCTACTCCGCGGTCCAGGTCGACGTCTTCTTCGCCTTCTACATCCTGGGTCTGGTGCCGGGGTTCCTGCTCACCGGCCCGCTCTCGGACCGCTGGGGACGGCGCCCCGTGGTCGGGGCCGCGCTCGCGCTGGGCGTCGTCGGCAGCGTCGTCCTCGGCCTCGGCAGCGCCAGCCCCGTGGCGCTGTGCGCGGGCCGCTTCGTCAGCGGCGTCAGCGTCGCGACGGCGATGGTTGCCGGCACGACCTGGGTGAAGGAGCTGTCCGCCGCCGCGATCCCCGGGGTCCGCGCCCGACGGGCGGCGCTGACGCTGACCGCCGGCTTCGGGCTCGGGGCTGCGGTGGGGGGCGCCCTGGCCCAGTGGGGACCGGCCCCGACCCTGCTGCCGTACGGCGTGCAGGTCCTGCTCTCCCTGGTGGCGGCGTTCCCGCTGGCGCGGAGCCCGGAGACGCGACCGCGTGGGGCCCTGCCGGCTCGTCCGCTGCGCCAGGAGCTCTACCTGCCGCCCCAGGGCAGGGCACGGTTCCTGCGCGTCGTGGTCCCGATGGCGCCGTGGGTGTTCGGAGCGCCCGCGCTCGCCTTCGTCGTCGGACCGACCCTGGTGGTCGAGCGCACCGGCGGCTACGGCGTCGCCTTCGCCGCGCTGGCCGCGGTCGTCACGCTCACGTGCGGGGCGGGCGTGCAGCCCCTCGTCCCCCGGCTCGGGCGCCTGGTCGGCGGACGCCAGGCCGTCGTCGGCCTGGCCCTGGCCGCCCTCGCGACCCTGCTGCTCGCGCTCGACGTCCGTACGGGGTCCGTCGCGCTCGCGCTGCTGGCGGCGGCCCTGCTGGGCACGGCGTACGGGATCTGCATCCTCACCGGGCTGGTCGAGACGCAGGCCCTCGCCGACCCCGAACGGGTCGCGGGTCTGACCGGGGTCTACTACTCGCTCATCTACGTCGGCTTCCTGCTGCCCGTGCTGCTCTCCGAGCTCGCGCGGTTCGCGGGCGAGGACGTGCTCCTCGTGGTCGTCGCCGCGGGGTGCGCCGCGTGCGCCGTGGCCGTCGCCGCCGGGCTCCGGACCACCCGGCCGGGCTGAGGCGTCAGGGGACGAGCAGCTGGCGCAGCGTGGCGCCGGTGGCGAGATCGTCCAGGCTGGCCGCCACCTCGGCCAGCGGTCGACGGCGGCTGACGAGCTCGTCCAGCAGCAGGTCAGCCACCAGGTACTCGTCCACCAGCCACGGGATGTCGCGGGCGGGTCGATGCCGCCGTAGTTGGGACCGAGGATCCGCTGCTCCATCGCCACGAGGGTTCCCCGGGTCGAAGGTGGCGCGGACCCCGGCGGGCGGGAGGCCGACCACGACCGCGGTCCCGCCCATCCCGAGCACAGCCTGGCACTGCTCGGTGAGGGCACGCCCGCCGATGGCGTCGAAGGCGTAGTCCGCGCCGTCGGGGAGGAGCTCCCGCACCCCTCGACCCTGATCACCCCCTGGAACTGGCCCCTCAACCAGATCATGTGCAAGGTCGCCCCCGCCCTGGCCACCGGCTGCACCGTCGTGCTCAAGCCGTCCGAGCTCGCGCCCTTCTCCGCCCACCTGTTCGCCGAGGTGCTGGACGCCGCCGGGCTGCCGGCGGGGTCTTCAACCTGGTGCACGGCGACGGTCCAGGGGCGGGCAGCGCGCTCTCGCGGCACCCCGGGATCGATGGTCGCCGCCGGTCTGGCCGAGGGGGCGGCGCTGGTGACCGGCGGGCTGGGGCGACCGGACGGGCTGACCCGCGGCCACTACGTCCGGCCCACCGTGCTGGCCGAGGTCACCCCGGGCATGACGATCGCGCGCGACGAGGTCTTCGGTCCGGTCCTCGTCGTCCTCGCCCACACCGACCTCGACGACGCGGTCCGGATCGCCAGCGACACCGACTACGGCCTGGCGGCGTACGTCTCGGGTCGCGACCTCGACCTCGACCTCGCCCGCCGGCTGGCCGGGCGGCTCGCCGCCGGGCAGGTCTCGATCAACGGCGCGTACGACCTGGCGGCGCCGTTCGGCGGCTACCGGCGCAGCGGGAACGGGCGCGAGTGCGGCGAGCCGGCCTTCCACGAGTTCCTCGAGACGAAGGCGGTCATGGGCTACGGGTCGGGGCGGGCCGCGTAGCCGTGCCGCCGGCGCCGAGGGGTGGAGGGGCGGAGGTGGTCCGCGCGGCGCGAGCCCTCCTGAGAGCGCCGACGCTAGGGTCGAAGACCCTGCGATCCAGCGCAGCCGCGCAGGAGAGGCCCGCATGAGAGCACTGGTCACCGGCGTCGCCGGCTTCGTCGGGAGCAACCTCGCCCGTGCGTTGCTGGACCAGGGCCACGACGTCGTCGGCATCGACTCGCTCACCGACTACTACGAGCTCAGGATCAAGGAGCTGAACCTCGCCGGCCTCGCCTCCGAGCGCTTCACCCTCGTCCGGGGCGACCTGAACGAGGTCGACCTCGACTCGCTGCTGACCGGGGTCGACTGGGTCTTCCACCAGGCGGGGCAGCCAGGGGTCCGGATGTCCTGGGGCCGCGACTTCGCCATCTACGAGCGCCAGAACATCAGCGCCACGCAGCGCCTGCTGGAGGCGGCCCGGGACAGCAGCTCGCTGCGTCGCCTGGTCTACGCCTCGTCCTCCTCGGTGTACGGCGAGGCGGAGTCCTTCCCGACGCGAGAGACAGACCGGCCGCAGCCGCTCAGCCCGTACGGCGTCACCAAGCTCGCCGCCGAGCACCTCTGCTCGTTGTACGCCGCGAACTTCGGCGTCCCCACCGTCGCCCTGCGCTACTTCACGGTCTACGGGCCCGGCCAGCGGCCGGACATGGCCTTCACCCGCTTCGTCCGCGCCACGGTGCTCGACGACGTGATCTCGATCTACGGCGACGGGACGCAGGTGCGCGACTTCACCTTCATCGACGACATCGTGCAGGCCAACCTGGCCGTGGCCGCCGCCGACGTCGCCCCCGGCTCCGTCTTCAACGTGGCCGGCGGGTCCAACGTGTCGGTCCGCCAGACCCTCGAGGTCCTCACCTCGCTGGCCGGCCGCGCACTCCGGATCGACTACACCGACAAGGTCGCCGGCGACGTCTTCCGCACCGGCGGCTCGACGGACAAGATCACCCAGGCCGTCGGCTGGCGTGCCCAGGTCGACATCGAGGAGGGTCTGGCCCGCCACCTCGCCTGGGGCAGACGGACCTTCGGCTGAGCCGCCCGGCCTGACCCGAGCCGTCCGGCAACGACTGGACGGCCCGGGCGGGAGCGGCTCAGCCGGTCGTCGACTAGCTCGCCGCCCCGGCCAGGTCCAGGCGCGGCCGGCGCGTCCTGATGCCCCCGTTGCGCCGCGCCGCCTGCTCGTAGAGCGGACGCAGGCGCTCGGTGGCGTGGCCGTCCTGCTGGGCGCCGAACGTCTTCTGGAACTTGCGGTAGCGCCGTCGGTGGGCCGCGTGGCCCTCGTCCAGGTGCTTCAGAGCGAAGGCCAGCTCGTCCGGACGCGTGACGACGGGGCCCGGTGCGACCGGCTCCAGGTCGAAGTAGAAGCCGCGGAGCGAGTCCCGGTAGGCCGCCATGTCGTAGGTGTAGAAGACCAGCGGCTTCCCCGTGATGGCGAAGTCGAACATGGTCGAGGAGTAGTCGGTGACCAGGACGTCGGCCGCCAGGTAGAGCTCGGCGACGTCGGGGTAGTACGAGACGTCGACGACGCCCGCCACGTCAGGGTCGTCGCGCAGGTGCGTCACCTTGTAGTGCAGCCGGGGCAGCAGGCAGAACCCGGGGCCCAGGTCCGCCGCGAACTCCTCCAGCGGCAGCGCGAAGTGCAGGCCGCCGGCCGGGGGCTCGAAGTAGTCGCGGTCCCGCCACGTGGGGGTGTAGAGCACCGCCGTCACGCCCTCGGGGACGCCCAGCGCGGCCCGTACGCGGTCCCGGATCTCGGGCGCCGCTGGCGACGAGAGCACGTCGTTGCGCGGGTAGCCCGTCTCGAGGACGCTGCCGGAGTAGCCGAAGGCTGCGCGGAGCCGGGGCGTGCTCACCGGGTTCGGCGAGACCAGGTGGTCCCAGCGGGCCACGTCCCGGTCGAGCTCGGCCAGCCGACCCTCGGGCGCCCAGAGCACGTCGTAGTGGATCCGCTTGAGAGGGGTGCCGTGCCAGGTCTGGAGGTACACCGCCCCCGGAGCCTTCGTCCACTCCATCTCGAGGTGGGTGTTGGACACCACGAGGTCGGCCGTCTCGAGCGCGTCGACGCAGGCCGAGCTGTTGATGGGCACGATCGTCGCGTCCAGGGGGAAGCCGTGCAGGTGGGCGGGGTCCGCCAGCCACACGTGCTCTCCGGGGTACTGGTCGGCGTACGTCTCGTACAGGACCCGGGGGCTGTCGCTGTACCGGCCGTCGAACGAGTTGTAGACCACCTTCATGCTGCCTCCGCTGCGGTGTCGTCATGGGTGCCGGGGTGCTCGACCCCGGTGTGCGGCTGCGGCTCGACGTGGCTCGTAGGAGCCTCGTCGGCGGTGCTGGCCAGGTCGTCGGCGGGCGTCAGCGCCCGCGGACGGCGGAGGAGGCGGGCCCGAGGGGGCTGCCTCCGTGGTGCACGCCCGAGCTGTTCGTCGTGCTCGGCGTGCTGGGTGGGACCAGGGGTGTCTGGACGCGCGGTCGACATCGTCACTCGTGCCCTCCCCTGTTGGCTGCTCGCCAAACCCCCCGATGTGTCGGACCCGTGCGGCTCGACTCATTCTTCTGGTTCCCGTTTGCAGGCCCGGCCAAACGCCGGAGCGAGGCAGGGCCGGGCGGAGCCTAGGCCAGATCTGTCCTGAACGCCCTGCCCGAGAAGAACCACCGACCCGTGCCGACCCTTGATCGGCGGGCTCGGCCCCTGGTCCGTGTGCCCGCAGACAAGTGCGTGTGGGTGTCGTCCGAGATCAGATCGGCGCGGGTCGCCCGCCGGCAGGAGAGTTTGTCGCTCGGACCCCGGGGTAGTTCGCAGCGTGGGGATGAGCGGTACCGCACACAGCTGGTTCCGCAGAGCACCGTTCGGATCCTGCAGATGGAGGTCACGCCATGTCGGACGCCGACGTCAATCAGCACCTGGGCACCGCCTTCGAGTCCTGAGCCCGTCGGCGCCGGGTGCACCGCCCGGCGCCCGGCCCTCCCCCTAGACAAGGACCGCACCCATGACCCGTCCCATCACCCTGTTCACCGGCCAGTGGGCCGACCTGCCGTTCGAGGAGGTCTGCCGGCTCGCCTCGTCCTGGGGCTACGACGGCCTCGAGATCGCCTGCTGGGGCGACCACTTCGACCCCTGGGCCGCGGTGGAGGACGACGCGTACGTGCCCGCCAAGCTGGAGACGCTGAAGCGGCACGGCCTGCAGGTGTTCGCGATCAGCAACCACCTCAAGGGCCAGGCCGTCTGCGACGACCCGATCGACGCCCGCCACCGCGACATCCTCCCGGACCGGATCTGGGGCGACGGCGACGCCGAGGGCGTCCGGCAACGGGCGGCCGAGGAGATGAAGATGACCGCGCGGGCCGCCCGGAAGCTGGGCGTGGACGTGGTCGTCGGCTTCACCGGCTCGTCGATCTGGAAGTACGTCGCGATGTTCCCGCCGGCCTCGCAGTCGCTCGTCGACGCCGGTTACGAGGACTTCGCGAACCGCTGGAACCCGATCCTCGACGTCTTCGACGCCGAGGGCGTCAAGTTCGGTCACGAGGTGCACCCGAGCGAGATCGCGTACGACTACTGGACCACGGCCCGCGCCCTGGAGGCGGTCGGGCACCGTGCGGCCTTCGGCCTCAACTGGGACCCGAGCCACTTCGTCTGGCAGGACCTCGACCCGGTGGGCTTCTTGTGGGACTTCCAGGACCGGATCGTCCACGTGGACTGCAAGGACGCGAAGCTCCAGGTCGGCAACGGGCGCAACGGCCGGATGGGGTCGCACCTGGCGTGGGCCGACCCGCGGCGTGGCTGGGACTTCGTCTCCACCGGCCACGGCGACGTGCCGTGGGAGCGCTGCTTCCGGATGCTCAACACCATCGGCTACGCCGGCCCGATCTCGATCGAGTGGGAGGACGCCGGGATGGACCGGCTGGTCGGCGCGCCCGAGGCGCTGGACTTCGTCCGCCGGCTCGCCTTCGACGCACCCGACGCCGCCTTCGACGCGGCGTTCAGCAACAAGGGCTGATCCAAGATCAGCGAGGAGGGGGCGGAACGGGTCGTCCTGGTCGCCGCGGAGCGGCTGCCGGGCTGGTTGGCCCGTTTCGAGGCCCGCCACGGCCCGGTCTCGACCGCGGGGACCGCGTCGCAGCTCGCCCTGTCCGCTGCGGACGGGGCGAGCGCGGTCGTGGAGGTCCCCTTCCCGCCGCTCCTGGGGACCCCGGAGCCGGAGGCGGTCGTCGAGCACGCGCTGGTCGACCGCACCGTGGGAGCCGTCCTGTTCCGCAGGGGCGGGAGCCGTCCTGTTCCGCAGGGGCGGCTACGCCGTCGGCTGGTTCACCGGGCGCCGGCTGGTGGGCTCCAAGGTCGGCCGCACCTACGTGCAGGGCACGACCAAGGCCGGCGGCTGGTCGCAGCAGCGGTACGCCCGGCGCCGCGGCAACCAGACCCGGGAGGCGTACGCCGAGGCGGCCGACGTCGCAGCGACCCTGCTGCTGCCCCAGCTCGCCGGGCTGACGGCCGTCGTGGGGGGTGGGGACACGGCGGGTGTCCACGCGGTGCTGGCCGATCGTCGGTTGTCCCCGCTCCGGGCCCTGCTGCAGCCACGCGTGCTGCCCACGCCGGATCCTCGGCTCCGGGTGCTGCA
>Ga0210040_10011507_pt1 | contig 10014 bp, 7 predicted proteins | sample CryGeyCG12114_NA_FD_185462 | JGI IMG/M metagenome (GOLD analysis project Ga0210040, IMG submission 185462) | Groundwater microbial communities from aquifer - Crystal Geyser CG19_WC_8/21/14_NA (SPAdes) (version 2) | ecosystem: Environmental > Aquatic > Deep subsurface > Groundwater | place: USA...
GAATGAGTTGGCAAGCAAATAACGTATACTTACTTCATATTCAAATAATTTTTTCCTTCACCTGCATTATGTTCATCTAGTTCACATGACTTACCTTTAGTCAGGTAACCAACTAATCCAATACTACGTAGTTAGTTAGTAACTAAAAGCAGTTTGTGTGTAATACGTGCAAAATACATGGATCACGTTCACATTTTTTTCCTACGCAAACTTTAGCACGCACAACCTATACATGCGAAGCAACCAAACCACGTTCCCTCGGACGTAACACATGTGTGCAAAAAAATCCTTATCCGTCCAATGTACTACTTATTTATTTCAATTATTTAAAGATTTCAGCTAACTCACAACACTGAACTAAAGACATTTAAACCTTTTGGAAATGTTCATTCATATGATCTGAAAGCGGCTAACTAACTAACTACTGACTCAAAGAATAATAGCACTTGGTATGTCTACTATTATAAATCCTACGCAAATAAACATCCAGCTCATTCTCACTACTCAAGCCTAGTCTATAAACTTCCCTGAGTTAGTTAGTTAGTTAATCTTGTACACATAACAAAGTGTGTTATCATTACTCGTGATTTTGTGAACACTCACAGTTTTTATTACCAATGTTTATTCGCACACCCTCGTGATCATTGTATAACCAGCACAAGTCAAATGCATTCACAAGTCGATACCTCAACACCAGTGATGTACTCAGTTAGCGCTTGTACTATACTACCACTTGAAATTAAAATTTCAATCACGAGGGACGAAATGAAGTAAATTCTTTCTTTCGCGGTCAGTCAGTTGGTTATAGTTAGTTAGTTACATTCCAGTTTTAGTAAATAATTTAGAAAATCGTCGATCCTCCACTGCAAACTCACTAGACAATAATATTATTACTGACTACGACGAGGAAATCAGTATTCTCGTATGTTGTTAAAATGCCACAGTACAAATTAACATACTACAACATCAAAGGATTGGCAGAGCCTATTCGAATAATGTTTGCCTACGCCGGAGTTCAATATGAGGACTACAGGATTCCAAAAGATGACACAACTTATCCCACTTTACCACCAGAGATGAAATCAGGTTCGCTTGTTAGATGCTACTTTTAATTAGATTAGCGGGCAAATGGTGCTCCGACTTTAGTAACTTACTTGGTTATAGTCCTAAAGTTTCAAAATACACTGAGCTGAGTGGGTGAGTTGTCGTATTGATCTTTGGGTTTGTTTAGTTTTGGTAGTTAGTTAGTTTGTTAGAAACGCAACGCAAAATAATGCATGTATTTAGGTGTCCTAAGCAGTTAGTTAGTTGGTTAGTTAGTTAGTTAGTTACAAACCTGATATCACGTTGTAAAATGAAAACTGTGAAAATATTAGTTTGTTAATGAATTTATTCATTTACAAATTATAACACACTACACCATTACGTCCGTCCAGTACTACTGGTACAATAACTACAAAGCTAAAAGATTTTTTTGTACGCAAATTTCAAATTCAAATTTCCCTCCGCTAGTTTTAATGGTAGCTCCTTTGTTTGGGTCCAAGATGGCGTCCACTATAGGAAACTGTACACTGGAAATCGTTCCAGTCAATAGTTAGTTAGTTAGTCAGAGTAAATGTTAGTGCATCTAAAAACGAATTTCATGGATGAGTAGGATTAGACTTAGGAGTCAGAACATTGTGAATCTTTTCCCATTCCATTAAAATCACTTTAATTCCCTAAAATCCGTATTTTGTCGACTGTGCAACACGAATGTAGAGCTTTCCATTTGCTCCGGAAATGCAAGTAAAAGTTTATCGCTAAAATTGAATCTGTAGAAATTGTCTACCCTCTACAGTACTAACTACTTTACAAACGATGAGTACCAAGACTAATCTGGGTCGTAGCAGGTCTCTCTGGAAACTTTTAATTAATATTTCAGTCCCCACTCTCCTTACAGTCGGGGACCGTATACTAGCTGTAGCTCTTTTCTGTTGAGCGAACCTACCAACTATAGATTTGTGAAAAACAAAGCACATGTCAAGAGCAGCTTATGTATTTGCACTACATCTTATCTTCTGTTCAAATATTACACACAGAGCTCCCATGGGGAACAGTACCCGTTTTAGAAGTGGACGGTCACAAACTAGGTCAGTCCCGAGCCATATGCAGATACTTGGGTCGCTTGTTCGGCATTGCAGGTAAAGATCATTTGGAGTCAGCCAAATGTGATGAACTCATAGATGCTTTCAACGATTTCGGAGCAGGTGAGCAACCTAAACTAATATTATTCTCTACGCTACTTACATTTGAAGTCTCTGGAGTAAAATTTCTGTCCAAAAGCCATAATCAAATTGAATTTCAAAAACTCATTAACAGAATGGAGAATTGTGATGAAGGAGAAAGACGAGACGAGAAAAGCAGAGCTAATGCAACGCATGAAAAGGGAAACAATTCCCTTCTACCTTGGTCGGTTTAATAAAACGGCTACGGAGAATAAGAAGTGGCTTGTGGGAACTAATGTCACATGGGCTGATATCTACATAGTCTCATTGCTCACTCTCATTTCTGACCGAACGGGCATGTCCTTAACTGAGAATTATCCAGCCATGGAACAACTTGTGAAAGATGTGAATGCCATTCCCAGTATTAAACAATGGATCGAAACTCGGCCTGACACAGAATAGGCGTTTATTTTTTTAAATCTTTTAATGACTAAATATGTACTCTGTATTCAAAACGAACTTTACCAATAATAATAATGAATACAATTATCATGCAAAAATATAGCTACTATTTTGTAAACATGCTTTGCTCATCATTAACATAACAAATTGGCAAATTTGGCGACAATTGACAAACTGGATTATTATTATTATTGCTGCCTCCACCAATACTGCCATCTGTGGGGGAATCTGTAGAATCTTCATCGATCCCAGGAGACTCCGGAGGACTTATGCTTGGACCTGACGTAAATTAAATTCCCAAACTATGAGTGATGTCAACTGTTCATTACCTAGTAGTAGTATTATTATTAATAGCGACTTACAATTATATTTGGCATTTAGCATTTGCGCGTCTCCAGTAGATATTAAATCCCTTTGCCCGATGTCATCGCCAATTCCTAGCACTGGTTTTTGAACGTCAGATACAGGATCAATAGTGGGCTTTCCATTTTTCGTAAAGTAGGTCTTTCCATAATGCATGATGCTCTCATAATTGTATGGGACATCATAGTAACTCGTTTCTAAAGGAGGATCCATCTCGTCCTCTCGGCGGAAATTGCTCTCATACCCTGAATACACAGAATCCACAGGTGGAATGCCAAATAGTGCATTAATCTAATTAGTATGGGGATCAAGTGAGTCTTTCCACACATACCTGGTTGAATGTTTTCATAAAATACGGTCACATACTCATCTCTATCATTCCTTGTGTGCTCGTGAAAAAAGCCAAGAGCATGAATTAATTCGTGGATCGCATTTCCTTTGGAGCACGCGCTCCCCAGTTGAACTGGCTAAACAAGAAAGAAATTTTGCACTCTTAGTTAAGACATATTTATTCTAAGACAAATGGTTTCAACATTTTGTCATTGGTTGTCAATCAATATGTTGGGTAAATATTGGAGAATTGGAGCTTACAGCCTGTTGAGAAATTTCATTTTCTTTGTAAAATATATATAACTTATAAAATTTTGTACCTGATTTTTCCTATTTTGCCATCCAACGTACGACGAACAGCCACCACTCATTGGATCATTTTGGATGAGCAATGAATACTTGTCCCCAGAGCGAACTGGACGGAATTGTATACAAGTTTTGGAGCTGATTTCACTCATCGCTTGAGCGATAGATAATCTCTGCTGACGAGCTGAGAAGATATTTTATTCAACGAGATTGTTATTACGTTAAAAAGTCAAACGGGTATTTTCCGTAAGATGAGATAGTTGCAACTTACAAACAGTGTAGGAGAATGTAAATGGAATAATGCCATTAGGCCATGCCGCATTAATGAGTCCGGCTCTGGAAGCGTCTTTGCTGATAATCATATCGTCTATGACAATGAACTTCGTGGTATCATTGTAGTCTTCTCGCACCACTATGAAAATAAATGCATTACTTCAAGCCCTGTTTTCGCGAAAGCTCACCCTTGGTACTTTTTTATTTATCATTTATAAATCAACTTAATTTTTATGATAGTAGCCATAAAAAGTACGCATACCCAAATTCTCTTCCACGGCAATAGTAGCACCAGCTATGGACTTTACTAACAAAATGAAAAATAAAGTTGAAAACTGCATTGCAAATTTTGAAAAAGATTCTCTCACAATAGAAAGCAAAAGACAGTAAATAATTGATCACTCACTAAAACTTTTATATATAGGACAAAATGCAATGCATAAATTTTCCCGACCCTGTCAATCAGTTTCATAGCATAGCTGAATTCAAAGTCAAGAAATAGTTTTCCTGTGTACTGCTGGAAATTTTCTAAATAATACACACAGTGACACAGTAGTACACATGCAATGGAATTAGTTGCCATTATAATTTTGAGGGCATGCAACTGTGTGCATAAATCAAACATGGCCTCAAGATTGTATATACAAAGTCATTGAAAGTTCACAAAAGATTTGTGCAGGCAGGTAAGTTTTTTAGATGGCTTCAGATGAAGCTAATTCATAGTTTGGACGTTTTTTTGTATTCAACACATACTCGATCCAAGTATGATTATGAAGATGAGTGCGAAAGTGTTTTAGTCAGTCATATGAACTTTATTGCTTACTATTGCCTCCACGTATTACTTGTGGGCAAACTAGTACATATGAAAGGTAAAGGACACAAAATCTGACATAAGCAAGTTTCCTAAAGAGCCTAATGAGTACTAGTGGAGTGTGTTTTCTATTGTCACTCAAAATAATGCACACACCATGACCTAAAAATGGTTACAAATTCTAAATATACATTTGTTAGTTAGTGTATTATAAATTCTTCATTGCACACAAAATGTTACTACCGATATACATTTTCGTCAGACCTGCACCACCATGGTGTTTCATCAACAGTCATTTAAAACCAAAAGTGCGCAAAAGCCTTTGGTTAGTAGCCTTTAGTTAGTTAGTAGCTAATGGATTCCAATCCAGTATGCGATGCCATAGTCATGTTGAGCCTTTAGTCTGACATTAATTAGACAAAACATTATTGATTGGTATTTATGCTTTCACTTTTCACATGGACTATAATCCGTAGGGCTTATAATAATGGCTACTATAAAAGTAAACTATTGTTTCCTAAACGCATCAAAAAACCTATTAACGAGCCGCCCTGTAATATTATACTTGCATTCAGTCCAATTAGATAGCTATTGCTTAGGAAATCATGATTGAATGCTCCTCCAAGTCATACACACCAAATGAGAGCTTCACACACACCAGGGTCAAACCTGAATGGGTTCGCGTAAATGCAATGTCATAAATTCTCGAAGTTTTCAATGGTTTTGCCCATATGCAAGGGTTTTGTGAGGTTGACATTTTGTTGTGTTTGCAAAAAAAGCAAAACTACCCATTTTTTAACAGCTGCAGCTATTAAGGTCCGATATTAAAGAATTTTGAAATTAACAGGACACTAATCAACTCGCTTTTGCATTTATGCGAGGTCCATCGGGTTGCCCCCTACCATTTATTTCCTAGAGCCCCTCGGGAGCCATTTGTTCGTGTCTATATGTCTACTGGCATTTACAAAATCATGTGTGATTATTATACTTTACTGGCACTATTGTTCTCGGCAATGCAAATGTTTGCTTTATCTTCAAGTTTTCCTTCAATACAATAACTAACACTTTAACTGTACTATTTGTAGTACGGCACTACAGTATGTACCTTTTGTGTTCCACATTTGCACATTTGTGCTTTTAGACTTGTTGGACACAATGCTACATGTGACTACAAACTACAAAGGTATTATTATTTTCACTCATTGCTAGCCTACATTCGAATGTATTCATTTTCTGCGTGCAATGGTAGTATTTCTAATCTTCACTTACATTAGCCCTAACGTTTAAAAAAAATTCGATTGAATTAAAAAAAAAATATTTTAAATCAAAGCTAAGGACGATCCCAACTCCCAACTAGCAAAACTTCAGTTTGAAAATACATGTTCATATTTTATTGCTACAGAAAATTTAAAAAAAGTTAGGACTAGTGTAAGTGACGGTTAGAAATGCTATGAAAACTAGGAAATCTATTTAATTATTATTTTTAAGCATCAAATAAATCAAATGTTTTATAAATGCTAACGCTTCAGCTTTTACCTGAAACCTGAATAGAAAGAAACAGCTGTGCAGTTGAACGACATAGATTGGAAAAGACGCTACGCATGCGCAGTAACGTTTTCTTTGTTCGTTTCCTTTCTTTAAGCTTACTTAGCTAGTAATGGACGATTTTTCCACTTGCTTTAAGTTTCAATTACTTGATTCACAGAATTCTAAAAACAATTCAACCATGAGTTTAATTAGCTATACTTACACAGTTTCAATCCTAATTCATTTGCTTTTTCACCAGACCAACCTCATATTGAAAATTAAAATGCCGGATTCCAACAACCAAGCGACAAATTTAACTATTATTTAACCCATCCAAATCCAATCTTACATCACACGATTTTATCACCAACCAACAATGAAAACAACTTTGCAAATAGTCCTACACAAAATGAGTACTACTAACTAACTAACTATAACTACACATAAATTACTACAGTCTAACACTAACTAACAGTGACTTGAACGAAATAACAATAATAAGCACCTGCTCATCTCATCCTTATACGCAACTCACTATTATCATTCTGTTGCACTTGTTCTTATATGGATTCCCATGTTCATCAGATCTAATAATTGCATCAAGCAGTAGTAAAAAGTTAAATATTTTCCTCACAATCAAACAATTTCTTATTCAATGTGCACTTTCGTTAGTTAGTTAGTTACTAAAACAACTGCAAGACAGAGACTTTGAAATCCAAAGTGTGCATACCCGTTTTCCATGATCACAGACAATCGATCCGTTCACAATTCTCGTCTCCATTGTGAAACTCAAAGTGTGCCATGAATGCTGGAGAAAGTAATTTGGCTTTTGTGCGTGAGGAGGAGGAGGAGGAGGAGGAGGAAGGATTGGAAACTGAAAACAAAGTCGACAACACGAAATTCAATAGTACACGTGATTACGAAAATAATAACAGTGCTGCTGCTGCGGTCGAAACGAAATTTGGGAGTCAAGATATGATGATGACAACAGGAAAACTGGAATCCAAACTTGCCAGTTCCAGTCATCATTGTAATACGAGTCGAATGGGACCCAATGTCAGATTAGGGGGCATTAAGGAAACCCATATGAATGATCGACGACGGAGCAGTGGTGAAATAATTCGTCAAAGCAGAGCTTATAAAAGGATTTCAAGAGCATTCAGTCAGATTAGTTTTCACAATAATGTCAACTCGGAGATTACATATGAGTTGGAAGGGATCACCGAAGATGTAAGTTTTTATGCTCCGTTTTTCATTGTTGTCATACTTTTGATCATCATTATTATTAGACATGGAGCATTTGTGAAGATGATCACAGCTAAATGTTAAAGTTTGACGACGAATTCATATTGCATAAAGGTGTACATGAAAATTATGTAGGATGGTAATTGGAAAATGTAAAAGTAGAATTCCGAACGATTGTATAATATTTACACTGTATAACTGTTGCTGTACGGTTCGGAGGTCATCAATGGAGGAACTGTTTTAACGTTAAGAATGAAAACGGGTTATAATATATGTGCTGGACTTGACGTACGTGCTGGTTATCACGCACGGTGGCACTTTTATTTAACCTTCATTAATTACAGTGAAAAACAGTTTAGGATAGCTAAAATATCTCATCAACAAACAAAACAAACAAATTGAAAAAAAAATAGACAACATAACGCAATACAGTCCAGTCCGACTTTCTTACAACACCACAATACTGACTGAGAGAAAACTGTTTGGACTTTTTTCATTCCGGCGTCTCAAAAACGAACATACAAAAGCGAGAACTGTTTGAACATATTATTCCACGTCTCGGGAAAAATTCACATATAAAATGAACTCTCTAGACTTATTATAGCACGCTTAATGAAAACCTAAATGCAGTGGATTAGTTACGAAATAATAGGGTGTGGTGATCAGATTGAAGAATTCAGCTTGAAATATATAATATATATAAATTGTATTCGAAAAACACACAAAATCTAATCCGCAGACCTCTCGTTAATCATTGAAAAATTTTCTATGCGTGTTTTCGGGATTTCTCGACTGGATAGTCTACTTGGTTTGGGTTTTAAGCTTTCATTAGTCATTGACTGTCCGAAGCAGATCCCAAGGAAACTTTTTGGTGACAACGTAAACATTTATTAATGACAATAACAGCACCACACATATGAATGAGCGTGTTACGTGTTAGCGTGTTTTACCTTTTAATGCAGATTATATTACAAGTAATCGTAAAAGTTTTTACAAGAGTGCCAACGGTCCAGAGAATAACTAGATGCTATACAAATTGGAACATTTAACATGTTTTTACAGTTAAAAAAAGTAATCACTATTTTAACAAAATTGGTCTGGAATTCGGCGTAGCTTGTTTTAGTCTTAGCATACAAACTAGCCACTTATTGCTTCAAAATTACTCCCCTTCACAATATCCCCTGTAAGCTTCTTTATGTTCTCAGCAAAACATCCTTTTCTCATCGACTGAATAGACCCATTAGGAACACCGATACTACTCAGTGATGGTATAAACTGGGGCGCATATGAACTTCCAGTGATGCTAAGACAAATTGAATTTCCACCATAGTACCTCTGGTCATAAACTGTCCAGGAGCTGTTGCCCGTTATTATGAGTGACTCATGATAAGTCACAACAACTGTGGGCTTGTCCGATGTTGTGAAATCTTCGGCGCCTTGAAAATATTCTCTAGCATATATTGTAAAAGTATCTGCTTTATAGTCTGTGGGTACACCAGCAAATCGTACCGAAGAGACTCTTCGATCCAAAATTAAATTTGTGCATTCAAAGCTAGGACCGAAAATGTATTCCATGGGGCCGTAATTCCCAGCATTGTAGTTGATTTGATCATAATAGAGCCATCTGAATAATAAAATCTCAATAATAATAATTTTTGTAAGGATTTCCCCTTTTGTATTTTATTGATATATTGATTGACTAACACTCCTTGTGCACAAGTTGACCTGGCTCGATTAGACCAATTTGAAGTGCCTAAATCACTATCGTATTCATGAAATATTGTATGACTATTTCCAGTCTGGTCCAGTTGTTCAAATAAGACTGTCACTTGCTCTTCAGACCTGGTTAGTGTAAACAGGGTGAAGATAGAGAAAATTATTGTAGAATGACTTAGGCTTCTCATTTCGAATCAATTGGAAAAGTTAAACAGGTAAGTGAATGTATATTTAGAAAACGTTAAGTTCCTTGAGTTTGTAAATACAAATGCATATTGTTATTGCACGGTCATCTCGATATTTATACGAATTATGGAATTGTTATCTTGTTGATTGTTAATACTGAGGACGTGATGCAGACAAAATATTAAGATAAATATATTCAGCTGCTGCGTATTATGAAGTGTTGTTTTCCTGTTTGCTGTTCACAATATATATCAATCATGGAAGATAATCGTTGCAAATCTGGTTTATAAACCGATATTGTCATTAATTGTTTTCCATAATATTTGTGGCATACTGCTTTTGTGTGATAGCCAAGAAATATGCTTTATTTCGTATACGTGGAATTTTGTTCTAGAGACTGTTTGAACTTTCTATTAATTCACTAAGAAATTTTATCATGTTTATTACGAAGCCAGCATTAGCTGAGTCATAAAATTCACCCAAGCAGAGCTAGCCTGAAGTTCCACATGTTAATCCCAAATTCACCTGAATCTAAAAAAATTGAGAATTCTGTTCCAGTTTCAGTTCAGCTCTTAGATATTTGCCTCTGTG
>Ga0210040_10011508_pt1 | contig 10013 bp, 5 predicted proteins | sample CryGeyCG12114_NA_FD_185462 | JGI IMG/M metagenome (GOLD analysis project Ga0210040, IMG submission 185462) | Groundwater microbial communities from aquifer - Crystal Geyser CG19_WC_8/21/14_NA (SPAdes) (version 2) | ecosystem: Environmental > Aquatic > Deep subsurface > Groundwater | place: USA...
CGTTCGTGATCGGGTCCACCTTCGGGTGCGCGGTGAAGCTGATCGAGGCCAGCTGGCCGGAGAGATCATCCTTGCCGATCGTCTCCAGCGTGTCCGGGTCGATCCGATAGGGATGATCGTCTTCCTTCAGCGCGTAGAGCTTGCCGGCGTGGAACATGGCAGTGGTGTTCGCCGTGCCCATCGCCACACTAGGGTCGACGCTGGGATCGTTGGTGTAGCGGTTGCGGTAGCGGCCGAAGAGGCTGCGGCGCGCCTCCTCCTGCATCTGGTAGCGCGTGGTGCGCACCCAGCGGTTGACGTAATCCACCTGCCCGCCCTTGAAGCGGAACATGTGCATCATGCCCTCGCCATCGATGAAGATGTCGTCCGTCCGGCGCGAGGGATACTGCCGGTCCGCGCCGACCTTGTAGAGCGCGCCTTCCAGCTCGGCCGGCACCTCGCCGGAGATCAGCTCCAGCCCGCGAACCGTGCACTCGGTCCGCATCGGCTCGCCCCAGCCCTTGTAGAGCTCGATCTCGGGAAACTGGATCGGTTCAGGCATGTCCGGGTCTCTCCTTTGGCGGCCGCTTTCCCTCTGACGGGGGTCGACCGAATGTTTAGCACTAAACAGGTTCCTCCGACACGGTCAGATCAGCCGTCGACCGATCCGATCCGCAGCACCGGCTTGATGACCCGCCCGGCTTGGGTGTCCTCAAAGGCGCGGGCGATGTCGGTGAAATCGTAGAAGGTCAGCAGCCGGTCGAACGGGAAGCGGCCCTGCCGCCAGTAGTCGATCAGCTTCGGGATGAAGAGGTTGGGCGCGGCATCGCCACCGAGGATGCCGCGCATCTGCCGCCCGCCGGCCAGCATCGGGAACATCGCCGGCGACCACTCTCCCCGCGGCGCGGCGACGAATCCGGCGGTGCCGTTCATGGCGAGGCACTCAATCGCCGCGGAGTGCACGGCAGGCACGGTGGTGGTGTTGAGCGTGTAGTCGAGCCCGCGCCCGGTGATGGCGCGAAGCTTCTGGACCAGGCCGTCTTCATCGGCGGCGATCGTGTCGGTGGCGCCGAGTTCGCGCGCCAGCTCCAGCCGCTCCCGGTCGATATCCACCGCAACGATCCGCCTCGCGCCAACCAGCCGGGCCGCCATGACGGCGCTGAGGCCGACCCCTCCGACGCCGAACACCGCGAGCGTGTCGCCGAAGCCCACCTTCAGCGCCTCGATCACCCCGCCCGCGCCGGTGATGACACCGCAGCCGAGCGGGCCGAGCATTTCCAGCGGCAGGTCCTTGGGCACCTTCACCGCCGTCCGCTCCGGCACGATGGCGTGGGTGGCGAAGCTGGATTGGCCGAAGAAGTGCGAGTGGATCGGCTCGCCCCCGTTCTCAGGAGCGCTGCTGAGCGCGGTGGTGCCGTCCATCCGCTGGCCGCCGAAGCAGTGGCGGATCGCCTGATCGCAATAGGTCGGGCGGTTGTTCTCGCAGCTGGGGCAATGACCGCAGGAGGAGCCGCTGAGGATCACGTGGTCGCCCACCTCGAAGCCGCGCACGCCCTCACCCATGGCCTCGACCACGCCCGCGCCTTCGTGGCCGAGCACGATCGGGTGCGGGGCATGGCGGCCGGGGTGTTCGTGCAGGTCCGTGTGGCAGATGCCGGTGGCGACGATGCGGATGCGCATCTCGGTTGCGCGGGGTTCTTCCAGCTCCAGAGGCTCGATGCGGGGAGCGGGTTCGCCTCCTCGGCTGATAGCGGCCTCGATCCTCACGCGGGTTTAGGCTCCGCAGCGGGCGCACCGCCTTTGGCCTTCATGACGATCTCGCCCTGCCAGGGGACTTCCTTCATCTCGGTCCAGGCGTTGACGTGGAGCTGTTCGAAGCGCCACTTCTCGTCGACATCCAGCCGGATCACGTCCCGCCGCGTGCCGATGCCGAAGACGAAATTGTTGCGGTATTCGACGTTGAACTGGAGGATCTGGAAGAAGCAGCGACAATCGACCTTGCCGTCCTCCCGCTCGTCCATGATGAAGTGGTTCATCATGTGCTGGCGGCCGTACCACCAACTCTGCCGGTCATACCACAGGGACTCGAGGTTCTTGCGGATCGCCTCGTGCCCCTGCACCCGGCCCTGCCACAGATGGTCGAACCAGGCGTCCTGCGTGAAGGTGGAGAGAGCGAGCTCCGTGTCGGCGAGGTCGATGCCCCAGGCGTAGCGGGCGTAGAGCTCCTGAATCTCCAGGCGGTCCTCAGCGGTCAGGCGCCAGTTGGCCATCAGGCACTCTCCCTGGGCAGATGATGGTCATCCATGATGTCCGCGACAGAGCCGTGCTGTGTCATCAGTGCCTTGCGGCGAACGAAGCGCAGGATCGACTCTGGCCCGGTGCGCGATCCGCCCAGGCCGGAAGCGCCGAAACTGTGCGTGCCGATCGTGCGGTTCTTGCCGAAGGTGAGGAAGGTGTCCTGGATGAACACCGCGCCGGCGTTTACTTGCGCGGCGATCGCCAGCGCCTCTTCCTCGCTTCCCGCGATGACGGAGGCGGTGAGGCCGAAGATCGTGTCGTTGGCGAGGCGGGTGGCTTCGACCGTGTCCGTGTAGCGCATCACCGGCATGACGGGGCCGAAGGTCTCCTCCTGCATGACCGCCATGTCGTGCGTGACGCCGGTGAGGACCGTCGGGCGCATGTAGAGGCCGCCGTTGATCTCCTCCACCTTGCCGCCGGTGAGGATGGTGGCGCCCTTGGCGACAGCATCGGCCAGGTGGCGCTCCACGATCGCCGCCTGCGGGGCGAAGGTGAAGGGGTGGATGTGGCCGGCCTTCGGGTCGTCGCTGTTGAGGCGGACCTTACCCGCCTTCTCCACCAGCATCTGCACGAAGGCATCGTGGATGACGTCGGCGACGTAGATGCGCTCGACCGAGAAGCACACCATGCCGTTGGCGTGGACCGCTCCGCGCAGGACGGAGGTGGTCGCGCGGTCCAGATCGGCGCTGGCGGTGACGATCGCGGGGTCCTTGCCGCCGAGTTCGAGGAAGCAGGGGATCAGCCGTTCCGCGCAATGAACCGCGATCTTGCGCCCGGTCGGCACGCTGCCGGTAAAGCAGACGAGGTCCACCTGGTCGATCAGCGCCTTGCCCGCCTCGCCATCGCCCATCGCGTAGTCGAACACGCCCGCGAGTTCCGGCACGGCGGCGACGCTCTCGAACAGCGGCCTGATGAAGCGGGGCGTCACCTCCGACGGCTTGAGCAGCACGGCGGAGCCCGCGAACAGGGCCGGCACTGCATCGAGCAGCGCCAGCATCATCGGCGCGTTCCACGGGCTAATGACGCCGACCAGCGGATATGGGACGAACTGGCTGCGCACCTCCACCTGTGGCATGGCCCGGGAGGGGCCGTGGAAACTCGCCCGCTCCAGCGCCTCGGCGGCATCCTCCAGCCAGCCCTTGATGTTGCCCATGGTGATGAATCCCTGGAGGTAGGAGGTGTGGCAGCCTCCCGTATCCTCCGCGTCGGCCTCGGCGATGGCGTTGGCGCGGCGGGCAACCTCTCCGAGCCAGCGCTGCATCACCGCCAGCCGCGCTTCCAGCGGTTGCGCGGCCCAGGCACGCTGGTTCTCCCGCAGGCGCTCTGCCTTGAGGCGGATCTCCCGCGCGGAGCTGACAGGCAGGTCGAAGTCGACCTCGCCGGTGCGCGGGTTGCGGACGGGAATGGTGCGCTGGTCGGTATCGGCCATCTTCGCCAGGACCTCAGTAACGGACACGGACGCCCACCTTGTAGCTGCGGCCGACGACATCGTAGAGCACGTTGTTGGTCGGCCCGAAGCTGGAGGGCGCGTCCACCGGCGGGTCCTTGTCGAAGGCGTTGTTGATCACCCCGAACAGCTCCGCATTGCGCTCCCCGTCCGTCCACAGCCGGTAGCTGGCGTTGACATTGACGTAGGTCCGCGAGTCCATCGAGTTATCGTTGATGCTGTTGGCCAGCAGGGGATCGTACCCCTCCTCGTCCGGCCCGACCAGTTCGGTGTTGTACCGCCCGCCGGAGATGTGCCGCACCTGAAGCTGGGCGGAGAACGGATCGTTCGAATAGGTGAGGTAGGAGTTGATGATGTAGCGCGGCACGCCCGATGGCAGCGACACCGGCGATCCGTTCATGCCCGCCCGGTCGACGCTGGTCCCGCTCGGATCCTCGGTGATCAGGTCGTCGACGATGGTGCTCAGCACCCGGACCGAGAGGTTGCCGCCCGCGCCCGGCGCAAGCTCCGACATGGGCACCGAATAGGACGCCTCGAGATCCCAGCCGCGCGTGATCAACGTGTTGAGGTTGAGGTTGAAGTTGCGCACCTGCGTGATCGTGCCGGCCGCGTCGCGGGTGACGAGCTGGCACAGGTCCGTCGCCCCCTGCTCGCAGCGGTTGACGATCACCTGCGCGCCCAGGGTGGAGACAGCTCCGTCCAGCTCAATGTCGTAGTAATCGACCGAGAACCGCAGGTCGCCAAGGCCGAGATCGGGCTGGAACACGATGCCTGCCGTCCAGGTATCGGCCACTTCCGGCACGAGATCGCCATTGCCGCCGAGCAGCACGGACGACAGCACCTGCGCCCCCGTCTGCGGATCGAGGATCGACTGGAACGAGCTTTGCGGCGGGCCGAACAGCTCGAACACATTGGGCGCGCGGATGTCGCGCGAGCGGGTGGCGCGCAGGCGGACCCAGTCCAGCGGCTGCCAGTCCGCGCCGACCTTCCACGTCGTGACAGACCCGCTGGTGCTGTAATCGGTGAGGCGAACGGCGCCGTTCAGCTCCGCGCCCTCGAACACCGGGAGCACCGCCTCGAGGAAGCCCTCCCACACCTCGATCTCGCCATCGATCGGGTTGCCGGGACTGGTGTAGAAATCGAGCGCCTGGGAGATCGGGTCCGCCGTGCCCTCCGCACTGTCCTGCCGGAACTCGACGCCGGTGGCGATCGCCAGCGGGCCCGCCCACAGGTCCACCAGATCGCCCTGGACCGCCAGCGCCGCGACATGCTGCGTCAGCTTGGTGGTCTGCATCGCGGTATCGGTGACGTAATCGATGGCCGCTGCCGAAGGGCTGCCCGCGCCAAAGATGTTGAGCGGCACGCAGCCGGCCGCGAGGGGATTGCCGGCCAGCGTCGCCCGGCAGACCGGCGCGCCCGTGGCAGGATCGCTCACCGCGTCCATGGCGAAGTTCATGCGGCTGTTGACGGTCGTGTTCTGCCCGATCTGCGCATATTCGGTACGGCCGAACTGGTAATAGCCGTCAAGGGTCCAGCCAGCGCCCAATTCGGCCTCCAGCCCGGCGACGCCGCGATAGGTCTCGCGCGTCACGGAGCCGACCTGCGGGCCGATGTCGTTCCAGATTCGCGCCACCGGGATGGTGGTGAGCCCGAATGCGTCCATCTGCGCCGCGACGCTGGCGGGAAGGAAAGGATTGTTGCGAGAGATGGAGTACGGGGCAAGGTCACGCCGCTGCGCACCGCGAGTGTTGCCTTCCACCCGCCCGTAGGAGCCTTCCACGAAGACTATCAGCGCATCGGTCGCGTCGAATTCGGCATGGGCGAAGCTGTTGATCCGCTCGCTGGGCGAGGAGATCGGGTAGTTCTGGTAGAAGGCGAGCTGCTCGTCACCCCCGCCGCTCTGGAAGATGCCGGCGCCGTAATAGGTGCCGTAATCATGCTGGAAGGTGGTGCCGTCCGCACGAAACTCGGTGCCGCGCAGAGGGCCGGCGATCACCTGCCCGTTGAAGGTGGCGGTCGCCACGCGGGTGTTCGGCAGGATCAGCGTCGCAGGGTCTCCCGGCGAGACCCGGCCGAGCGCGGGATTGGCCGGGTTGATGAGCGGGTTGCTGACCGTGTTGTAGCTGAGCGCGCACCAGTCACGCGAATAGCAGCCGCCGCTGCCCTGATCGTCCACATATTCGACGCCCGCGACGAACCTGCCGCGCCCATCGGCGAAGGCGGTACCGACGGCGAGGGAGAGGACCCATTCCTCATCGTCGCCTTCTTCCGCCGTGCCCCATTGGGCGGAGGCGCGCAGGCCCTGCAGGTCCGTATCGAGGATCAGGTTGACGACACCCGCCACCGCGTCGGAGCCATAGACGGAGGAGGCACCGCCGGTGACCACCTCGGCGCGCTCGATCAGCGAGGTCGGCACCATGTTGAGGTCGACCGTATTGGCCGAGGCAAAGCCGCCGCCGGCAACGGTCGCCGGCACCACGCGCCGGCCGTCGATCAGCACCAGCGTGCGATTGGCGCCGAGGCCGCGCAGGTCGGCGGTGCTGGCGCCGATATTGTTGAGGAAGATCGCGGTGGTCGCCGGCGTCGCCTGCGCGCGGAAGGCCGGGATCTCGTTCAGCACGTCGGCCACGTTGCTGGCGCCCTGCCGGCCGATCTGCTCCGCGCCCACCATGGTGACGGGCGTTGGCGTGTCGAAGCCGGAGCGGGCGATGCGGCTTCCGGTGACGACGATCGGCTCTCCGGCCAGGGTGCTCGCCTCCGGCCCGTTGACCGGCGTCGGCTCCGGCGCCCCCTCGCCCGCCTGCTGCTGGGCGACAGCCGGGGCTGCCAGCCCGAGCGCCAGGGCGACGGCGATGATGCTGCTGCCTGCGCGCACGGAATTTCCGCGCGGACGATCCGCTGTGTGGTTCGGCATTGGTCCTCCCTCAGGTGCCGGGGTCTGTCGCCCCGTGTGCGCTTTGCGTCTGAGGGGAGGATGCCTCGCCCCGCCCCGGCTGGCAAGAGCCTGAAAGAGCACTTGCGGGTTGCCGGTTCAGCCCGGCGGCGGGATCACCGGCAGCAGCAGGCTGGAATCGCAGGCGCCGCCGATACGCAGGATGTGCGTGCCGCGATTGCGGGTCTGCTCATGCAGCGGGAACGGCAGCATCACGCCCTCGGGCCGCTGGTAGAGATCATGGCCGGCGATGATGAGGCGCAGGCTCTCGCCCGTCTTGAATCGCGCGGAGAAGGGCCAGATCTCGATCTCCACCGGCACGCAATCGCCCGGGGTGAGCAGGTCCTCCTGCGTGTGCGGATGGACGGGTTGCTCCGGCGTGGAGCGTTGCTCGTCCAGCGCGCGATGGCTGACGCGTTGCCAGCCCAAGGCGACGGGCCCGTTCTCGTAAAAGGCGTACCAGGTGAAGCCGACCACTTCGCCTTCACGGTCCAGCTTCTGCAGGGCGATAAACAGGTCCATGTCGTCGCTGCCCTCCGCCTCCACCCACAGGCGCAGGCTGGCATGGCCCGTGAGTTCGGTGGAGATGTCGAAGCGGTGGTCGAAGATCGCGCGGCCGGTGGGGGCGGCATAGCGGAGTTCGGCGGGTCGCTCCGGCGTTCTTTCGGTCAGCGATCCTGCAATATCGAGGTAGAGGCGGCGGTGCTCGGTGCGGGCGAGCGGCCACTCCTGCTCCTCCCGCTCCTGCGCAAAGCCGTGCCGTTCGCGCACGTCCAGCCGCACTTTCGGCCATGCTGTCACCGAGGTTGGCCGGTCGCGAAGGAAGTGGTCGAAAAAGGCGACCTGGCGCTCGCGACTCTCCGGGCGGTAGTAGTGCGCCCACTTCTTCTGGCCGTGGATCTCCAGCCATTTCTGCTGGCTCGACATGCGCCGGTAAGCCTCCAGCGTGCCGCGCAGGTGCAGCCCCTGGTCGGACCAGCTGGCGACGACGTAAGAGGGTTGCGTGATCCCCTCGAGATAGAGCGACTTGGACTGCCAGAACTCGTCGATCAGCGGGTGGGCCTGCACGTTCTCCCACGTGTTCTCGGTGCGGTTGAGCGAATACTGGATGTTGTCGGAGGCGCGGGGGAGGAAGCCGATTTCCAGAATGCCGCCGTGATAGGCGAACTCGCGATACCAGTCCGAGAACCCCTCCCACGGATTGAGCGCGGCGAGCGGCTCCGGCTTCAGCGGCGCCACGAGGTACTGGATCGCGGCGAGGTAGGAGACGCCGGTCATCCCCACACGCCCGTTGCTCCACGGCAGGCTGGCGAGCCATTCGATCGTGTCGGCGCAATCCTCCCCTTCCTGCAGGCCATTGTGGTGGAAATCCCCGCCCGATAGCCATGCTCCGCGCGGGTCCACCACCGCGACCGCGAAGCCATGGCGGGCCCAGAACACCGGGTCCGGCCCCTCGAAAGGCGTGAAGGTGGAGAGCCATTCGGGCTGAACGCCGGAGCGGGGCCAGAACACCTGGTTGGAGAGCGAATGCTTGCCGTAGGGGCTCCAGGCGAGGAGGATTGGCAGGTCTCGTTCCGCGCCTTCCGGGCGATAGAGGTCGCAGAAGATCTCCGTCCCGTCGCGCAAGGGGACGATGCGATTGCGCTCGATGGTGAGGCCCTGCTCCGTGAGGCGGCGGTAGTCGGCCGGTGGCAGTGGCGGCTTGTGCTTCGCGCTGAACGGATCGACGCCTGGCCGCATCAGCGGCTTGAATGGTTGTGCCGTGGTCATCCTCGTCCCTCCCCTGCTGTCCTTTTGGCGGGCAGCATAGGGAGGGTTCGGGAGACGCCAAGCCTTTAGCTGGTCAGGGCGACGTAAACGGGGGAGGTGGCGAAGAGGTGCGCGGCTTCGAGCTTCTCGGGCGTGTCGCCTTCGAGCGTGATGGCGGTATCCTCCCACCATTCCGCTTCAGGCACCGCTTCGCTGCGGTCGAGCAAGGCGGGGGCGCAGCGCAGGGCGATGGCGCAGGTGAGGGTCTTGCCCTCGTGCGTGCGGGTGAAGGCGATGACGTTGTCGGCCTTGGCGCCGCGGACTTCGAGGGGGCGGTAGTCGCCGCTTGCGAACAGGTCAGGGTGCTCTTTCCGCAGGGCGAGGAGCTGCTGGGTGAGCGCCATCTTGGGGTGCTCTCCGCTGGCGAGCAACTCCTGCCGCAAGGCGTAATCGACCGGGCGGCGGTTGTCCGGGTCGACAAGGCTGTAGTCCTCCAGCTCGGTGCCCTGATAGGTGTCGGGCATCCCGGGGACCGTCAGTTTCAGCCCCACTTGCGCCAGCGCATTGGCCATGGAAGCGCCTTGCAAGCGGGTTACAAAGGCGTGCACCGCATCCAGAAAGGGGGCGGATTCGGCGGGATCGAGCAGCTTCTCGACCATCTGGGTGCAGGCCTGCTCATAGGTCTCGTCCGGCGATTCCCAGGAGGAGCGCAGCTTCGCCTCGCGCAGGGCCTTTTCCTGCCAAGCGATAATTCTCTCCGCAAACGATTTCAGACCAGACGGATTGGTCGGCACCAGATCGGCCGGCCAGGCGCCGAGCAGGGTCTGGTAGAAAGCATAGCGGTCGGCCGGGTGGACGCCGCAGCGTTCGCCGCCGGCCAGCCAGTCCCAGCCGGTGACCTCCGCGCGCCATTCCTCCGGCAGCGCGCTCAGCACCGCAAGCCTTGCGCGCACATCCTCGCCGCGCTTGTGGTCGTGCGTGGCGGTCGCGAGCATGGAGGCGGGGAAGTCGCGCGCGCGGACCTCGCAGCCGGCGTGGAACTCCGCCACCGATTGCGCGAGGCGGTTGGCATCGAAGCCGACATCGTTGCGGCTGAGCAGGCGGCCGTAGCGATAGAAGGCGGTGTCCTCCACGGCCTTGGCGGCGATCGGCGCGGTGAGCTGCTGGAAGCGACGGCGGGCCTTTTGCAGCAGCGGATCGCCGGCGGTGGATTCGTCCAGCCAGGCGAGCACCTGCTCCACCACTTCCTGCTCTCCCGGCGGGGCATGGCGGGTGACGGCTTCGCGCACGCGGTCCAGCAATTCGGCCTGGCTGGGCGCCTCATCCTCCGGGCGGTAGGTGCGGTACATCGGGAACACCCACAGCAGCCGTTCCAGCGCGCGGCGCATCATGCCGAAAGTCCAGCCGCGGCTCTCCGGGCGTGAGGCGGCGAGCTGGGCGAACAGCTCCGCGCAGGCGCGGAACTGGCCGTCAAAGCTCCACGAGAGCAGCTGCTGGCGGGCGAGCAGCTCTTCCTGGTGGTAGCTGAGGTCGCGGCCGGAGAAATCGTGCCACAGGGTGGTGAGCGCATCCTCGCCCGCGGGATCGTGGATGAGGGCGTTGACCTCC
>Ga0210040_10011509_pt1 | contig 10013 bp, 19 predicted proteins | sample CryGeyCG12114_NA_FD_185462 | JGI IMG/M metagenome (GOLD analysis project Ga0210040, IMG submission 185462) | Groundwater microbial communities from aquifer - Crystal Geyser CG19_WC_8/21/14_NA (SPAdes) (version 2) | ecosystem: Environmental > Aquatic > Deep subsurface > Groundwater | place: USA...
CCGGGTTTCGGCTCTTGCCTTTGAAAGAGAACTTATAGCCCTTGCGCTCGCCAGGCTTGGAACCTGGGTTGAACTTGTACTCGAATTTCAGGTAATGCTCCCTGTCGCCGATGAGCTTGGTCTGGCCGTCGTGGTTTTTGTAGAGCAGCACCAGGCGCATTCCCTTCAGTTCCAGCATGGCCGTGGCCAGCTCCGGGGAGTCGCCGGCGCAGAAGCCGGAGAAGTTGTGGGTGTAGGAGTCGCCGTGCTGGTCGCTGTCATCGGGCTGGTCGAACTCCGGCGTGAAGTTGGTGGCCTCAAAGGAATAAAAAAGGGAGCCTGGCTTCAGCTTTAAATCTCCCACGATGGATGCCCCGTCAGTTGGGAGCACGTCGGGTAGGTTCTCAGCTGCCGTGAAGTAAAAAACGGGGAGTATCCCGGCAGTCTGATCGGCTGCCCTGGTGATGTTTCTCATGCAATTCTGGCGGATGGGGAGTTAGAGACAACTGCTGCGGAAAAAACCGGAATTCCTTCCATTTTTTTCTTCTGCGCCCTTTTATACCGATTATAGGTTTGCTTCAGCACGAATGGAGTGATGTCGCCGTCGTCGAAGCAGTACTTGCCCATGAAGCCGTCAACCATCTGGTCCACCGTCAGCTTGGTATCGAACTCACGCAGCGTCTCCACATAATGGATGAATTCATCCTTTATGGTCGCGTCGATGAAGTTGTTAAAGTCGTAGATGGTGGTGGAGCTTATCGTGCTGCAGGCACGCTCCTTATAGGCATCGACCGAGACGTGCACGTTCAGGGTATCCCTGTATTTCGAGCGCGCCAAGTCAAAACGCTTAATATCCTGCTGGTTGCGCAGCATGTGATACAGCATCTTGCCTTCGTTGTGTTTCCTACTAAGTTTGAACTGGCCGCCGTGCTTTTTAGTGATATATTTTAGCACGTGCGGGAGGACGGGGATTTGTACAGTTAGAAGCATGCAGGGGAGTCAACCATTCTTTAAATATAGTACACTAAAGTATTTATTTAGTGAATTATATGAAAAGACAATTGCTGCGGAAAAAGTGCAACTTTTCAGCAGGGCGGCCCCTGCTGAATTGTACTATGCCTCCCTTATAAACCCGTTGGAGATCAGGTCCTCCACGAAGTGGTCCACCGTGTCGGTGCGGATCTCGGAGCCGCGCTGGATCTTGCAGCGGTAGGCGGTTTGCTCCATGAACTCCTGCAGGCTGTCGGTGGGCGTGTGGCTCGTCCGGCGCATGGCCAACGCCAGGTCAAAGTGGGAGGCGGCTTCTATATTGCCGCCCCCGTATATTTCGTAGTTCTTCATGCGTTAGGCTGCTAAGGCTGCTATTCTGCTTCGGTAAAAGCTTACTACTGTCTCCGGCTGAAAGGCGCTTACCGACTCCAGCGTCTTCTGCGAAGAAACGTTATTTTTGGAATACTCCACCAGGTTGTTCAGGAAAGTTATCCAGTTGACCACCTTGTCTACCTCTATCGTTCCGCTGTGCTGACGGAATTCCACGGTGCCGTGGCGGAAGAAGCTCTCTGCGTTCAGCTTGAAGTACCTGCAGCGCCCGGTTACTTTCTGCGCGATCTGCTCTATGTTGGTGCAGTTGTCTATGGCTTCGAAAGCGGCGCTCCCGCTGCGGAAGCGGTGCAGCAGGCTCCTGCAGTACATGTTATTGTCGGCGCGGCGGCTTACCGGCTGAAAGCTGTCGATCAGGCCCTCGTAGTTGATGTAGTTCTTGTAGATGTTCTTCCATTGCTGCAGGCCAAAGTCGCTCGCTCCGAAGTGGATGTGCATCCCACAGCTTTTGTTGATCAGGGCGTTGCAGCGCTTGAGGGCTTTGCAGGCCTTTCTTACCTGCTCCAGTCCATCCTCACCTTGCAGTACAGGGCTTACCAGCTCAAGGCCGTTGTTGCCTCTGATGGAGGCGTCTGTCACTATTTTCCAGTGGCTGCGGGTGGTGTGGTTGTAGCCTTCGATGGCCACCTCGATGCCCTGGCGCTCCAGCTCTGCCTTCAGGCGGTGCATGTCCACTCCGTAGGCTTCGAACTCCACCCCGAAGGTCCGGGTGAAAAGGCCGGGTGTGAATACGGAGGCCTGCAGGCCGCTGCGCTGCATCTTGGCATATACATTCTGAACAAAGCCGTACCCTACTCCCATCATCTCCGCTACTTGCTTGCGGGTGAAGCCAAGCTGCAGCAGCTGCTGCATTTTGTATGTTTTCGTCGTGCCGTTCAGGTTTAGTATTTCTTGTGCTGTCATGGTCGTTTAGCGTTTTATTGTACATCTAAGGACGACCATTATACACTCATTATCAAGTTGTTAAGCAGCTTGTTTTCAAGTGTTTAGAAAGTTCTTCAATTGCACCAATAGCTTCTCGGAAGCGTCAAGTTTTCATGAATTCAGGCAGTTGGCACGACGGCCACTCCCTCCAGAAATGCATCTGCAGGGGAAGGTGGCTTATAATAAGTGGCGCTTAGAAAAGGCTTACTTCCTCGGCTCCTGCTTTGATCAGATCCAAGGCATGGCGGTTTGTGGCCACTACGAACTTACCTCCATGCTTTACTATCGCCAGGCGGCTTGGTTTGATGGCGTTATATATAAAGTTTCTGGCGGCTTCGATGTTGCTGTAGCGGAAGGTTGTCATGGTTGTTTAGCGTTTTATTATGTCTAAGTACGACCATTAACAGCTGCCTTTCAAGTTATTACGGCAGCATTTTCCAGTCAATTGCGAGGTTCTTTGAATGCACCAATGCCCTCTGGAAAGGGTCTAAGAAAGTAAAAGGCGAGAAGCGGTCACTCAAACAGCAAAGTGATGGTGGCTTCAGTCCGGAGGCCCATGGAGTCAAACTTGGTGCCGACATAAAGCACGTAGCCGGGTAACTCGAAGCGCTGCCCCACTGAGCTGATGTCTGCCTCATGCTGATGCTTCCATCCCCGGATCCAGGCTTCATGGCGCGCGCGCCTCTCCCCGTGCTCCCGTTCCATTTTTGCCATGAACTTCTGGTAAGTATAGGTGATCTTATAAGCCAGCGCATGGAAGGCATCGTCCGAAAATAACACATCCCCGCCATTGTAGTGCCAGGCAGAGTGAATGGTTTTAGGCATGTCCAAATTTAAAAAACTGCAGGTAAACAAAACGTCCCTTTATTTAACCAGATGGTTAGATAAAGGGACGTTTTGTTTTAGTCTAGCTTAACGGCCTCGTGTAAACAGCGTGCGAGGCCGTCGGCCGAAGTATGGTGTTTACACAATGTTAGCAGCTGTAATTTTTATAAATCTTTTATTAATGTATTAATGTCTGTTTTCTCTTTCCCTCTGGTTGTATTGTAAATTGTTTTCAATTTTTTCGCCAGTATGCCTTCGAGTTTAGTAATCTTCTTTTTGTGGTCTTCAGTATTTGGGATTTGGATGAAGACAAATTTATGAGTTAAGGCATTTTCATAAACATTTTTCAAATCTTCTTCGGTAGCATGCGGACCTTTTCTTTGTTTTCTTTTCCCAGCTAAAGCACATAAGAATGAGTTCATATATGCTCCAGGTCTTAAGTCAAGATGTGCAGCTAATCTTTCTAAGATTGCTCTACTACCTGTTTTACCAATATAAACTGGTGATTCATCTTTATCGAAGATTATATATACCCCAGTCATAGATTGCTTTTCATATATTAAGTCTATCAACTTCAAGTCGCCAATTATTTTTTTATTTGACTCATATAATCTATCAATCAGTTGATTAACTGATATGTTTTGAATTTCATTAAAGGAAATAAAGCTATTCATCAAGATTCTTTTTATTACTTATTCCTGCTAACGTTTAGTACAGGCTGCGAAGGAGGCGTAGCCGAGAGTGGAGCCTGTGCCGTGTTGGTAGAAGATGTTTTTCATTTTCTAAAGTGAAGTAATGATAAAGTACAAGCCTGCAACGATTCCAAAGATACCACCAGATATTAGTCGAGCATTGGCTATGTCAAGCCAACAACTGTCTTTGCTATCATCTTGATACCACATCAGTAGCATTATTATACCAGCTAATACAAACACAATTCCCCATAAGAAACTATACCAATCCATTCTTCTACTAATTCACTTAAGTTTCAGAGTGTCTTATAGATTAACTTTATCTATAACTACTTGTAACTACCATTTACTACCAACTACCTGCTAAACGGAAGTCAATTCGGCTTATCTGTCAAAATCAACATATAACCGGAACTGGACTAACGAATATACTATATTTCAACTTACTTATGTAAACAAATCGAACGTTTTGTTTACACTTTCCGGCGCACCGAAGATGTACGCAATTTTACTGCGTTCGGAGTTAATAAAGCCGTCAAGAAAACAATGTAAATTCGTATCTTTAGGTAACGAGTTATTTTACCATCCATGGCTACTATCAAAGACTACATCACCATTGATCCGGAGATACTAGGCGGTCAGCCTGTCTTCAAGGGAACACGCGTTCCTCTCGATACACTTTTCATGCACCTGGAGAAAGGAATCTCATTGAATGACTTTCTGGAGGACTTCCCGTCTGTAAGCAAAGAGCAGGCTGTGGCGATTCTCGGTATTGCAGAAAGGATCATGACTTCTAAGGACATTGAGAAGATCTATGAGACTGCTGCTTGACGAGAATTTACCAAAGCGGCTTAAATCTGATTTCCCTGAACACGAAATCTTCACTGTGAGCGACAAAGGCTGGAACGGTAAGAAGAACGGAGAGTTGATGCAACTGCTGATAGCCGAGAATTTCGATGTACTCCTGACATTTGATAAAAACCTGCAGTACCAGCAGAATTTTAAGAAGTACTCAGTACCGGTGTTTGTGCTGAACGCCAGTGATAATACCTACCTGACCTTAAGGCAGCTTGTTATCAAAATTAAAGAGGCATTGGCTACTCGGTTGCAGTCAGGCCCAACCATTATAAATGTGTAGATTACTTTATGTTGATAGGATACGCAAGAGTCTCCACCGCTGATCAGAACGCGAACCTTCAGGTAGATGCTCTGAAGCAGGCTGGTTGTGAGAAGATTTTTACTGATAAGATTTCTGGTACCGTGGCCGATCGCCCTGGTCTGTCCAAAGCAAAGGAACTGCTCCGTAAGGGTGACACTTTAGTCGTGTGGCGCCTGGACCGGCTAGCTAGGTCTTTAAAGGATTTAATTGATTGGGTGAGTTACCTGGAGCAGGAGGGTGTTGCTCTCAAGAGCCTTCAGGAGTCCATTGATACCACGACCTCCACCGGCAAGCTCGTGTTTCATATTTTCGGTGCCATGGCTGAGTTTGAGCGCAACCTGATCCAGGAGCGGACGCAGGCAGGTCTTACTGCGGCAAGAGCCAGGGGCCGCGTGGGTGGCCGCCCAGCAAAACTTAGCACTGGCAAAAAGCAGATGGCCATCAATCTCTACAAGGCTGGGCAGCATTCTGTGAAAGAGATCTGCGAGATGGCTGGAGTATCAAGGCCGACCTTTTACAAATACTTGAATGAGCAGGAAGTAATAGCAAAAGCGGTATAAAAATCCCGCTTTATGTAATCAAAAAGGCCGGAAGTGTACACTTTCCGGCCTTTTGTGTCAAATCAAACTTTAGATTCTTTCAACTGAAATAACATTCTTATACTTCCGATTAGCCTCTTTTCGAGCAATAGCTTTTGTAAGAGCTTTTATAGTTGCTACAGCAATTCCAAACTCGCAGCTGTATGTTATCTGGTACTTTTTCATGTGCTTGCTTTGACTTTAGTTGTTTAGCAAGCCTGATATAATGCCTCCTGCCGCTGTTAATAAGACCACGAAGACAATGCCTATCCATAGGGCAGCACACCATTCTTCAATCTCTTTCTGTGACATATTATTCATTAGTTAAAATATCCTTGCTCTATGTCAGAGGATATAAAATCAGACTGGCGTGTAATGATCTCGCTTACTTTCCGCAGGTTGATTCGTGATCCCTTTATTAGAGCGGAGTGTAACCACTTTCCATTTTCATCAAGACGAAGGTTGTTTAGCTTTTTTTGTGCTGCACTGATTTTGCTGTTGCCTTCTTCTATATTCCTCTTCAAGATGCGGAGCAGTAATAAGTCTTCTTCTCTTTTACCGGCTTTGGTGAGCTCATCTTCAAGTGCTTGTATGTGGTAACTACAGCTTGGGCGCTGTGAACTGTAAAGACGATGTGCAATGTATGTCACGGCCTTAAATAGCTCGCGGTGCTGCTTTTCTGATGATGGTATCTGTATCATGTTATCCATTAGTTTAAAAGTTTCTGATTGTCCATAACACGATCGTACATGGTCTCTCCAGTGGACGTCACAGCATAAGGAAGGAACACCTGCAGCATAGTGGCTTGCTCAGCGTAGATAATGGCCATCTGTGATTCAATCCAGTCCTTGATGACGCGCCATGTTACTCTCCTGGCATGCTCTAAATTGCGGTACTTATTATCGACTTTATCCTTAGTGAGAGCAGCCAGTACACCATGAGCGTTGGAGGGCAACCTGAAGCTAACAGCAGTGCCAGGTGATGTTTCAATTTGGAAGCTGATGGCCACTGGTTCACGATCATCGCCATAATCTATCATCACTTTCTTGGCACCTCCGGAAGCAAGTATTTCCTGAATCTCTCCGACTGTTTTAGCGGCAGCTATTTTAGTAGTATAGTTTAGTATAGGCATGTGCTTTATCCATTAGTTTATCTGGTGTATTCAGGCAAAGCATCAAGCTCCTCCTGTGTCATTTCTTCAATGCTTATGGTTAATTCCTCTCCTGGCTCCAACCTCTCCAGTTCGCACTCAGCATTGTAAATTGCGTCTTTCAGAGAGGCAGTGATATAATTACCTTCATCCGATGGTATCACAAATACTTTCATTTCCCGAACCTTTCTATGGCGCCCTGCAACGCTTGGTACGCTGATTCTAAATGACCTTTGGTCAGTTCCCCTATCATCAGCAGTTTCCCCTCTCTGTCTTTCATGCCAATCATCACAGAGGTACTGCCGCTGACGGTGCCTCCCTCCAGGAAAGCAATGGTGATGTCTTTGCACAGGAGCACATGCCTGTTGTCAAATTCAATGGCTGGTATGCCGTTGGCGGCATCTGCCTTGCTCTGTATTCTGATTTTGAGTAATTCCATTGGTTTTAAAATTTAGTAGGTGTTTTATAATTGGTTTGTGTGGCAGCGATGCCTTCTATTTCTAAATCGTCCCAGGAGCCAAGCGGATCCCAGGTGATGGCTGATGTAGTGTTCATCAAGCTGATCCTATTTTCGTTTGCACCCAGCCATGGCTATAGCCAGCAGGAAAGTTGAAATGTATTTTTTCATTGATCAGGCCTTACCAGGTAATGAGACTTGTTAATGGATTTGGCCGCTTTTTAAACCTGTATCCGGACTTATCTTTTTTGCCGGCCATGCCTTCGGTCAAAAACTCCTGGTAGTAGAGCGTTTTTTTTACCGGCTTCACGTGGCCACCAGTAAAGGCCGGTGGCGTAGTCGCGCAGCTGCTCATCATGATCAGGATCAGCAGTAGGGGGTACATCTTTTTCATAAGGGTGAATTGATAGGTGTTAGTACATATTTCTTTTATCAGGTTTTGTGTAGGGCACCTGCAGCCAGTCAAAAAACTCCTTTTCGCTGGACCAGGCAGGAGGCAGCTCCTGGTTAGGATCCTTGTTCACCCACTTCCAGTTGTTGCCATCGTGGGTGCAGTACTCCTCGCGTCTGAGCCCATGCTCTGTGCCTACCCAGCCAAGCTTTCTCCAGCCGAAAGCCACGACCATGGAGGAGTATTTTTCACAGCCGGTGCGAATGGCGTACTGCCGGTAAAAATCATGCACCTGGGGAATGAAGAGGTCCAGCATCAGCCCGCTCTCCAGCTTGATCTGCACGTAGCGGCCATTTTCAGGGCTGCCTTTCTGTACCTCACCAAGCTTCTTCACTTCATATATGAACCTGGTGCTGCGCTGTGACATGACTTCGAAAAGCCCTGGGACCTCTTCCTGTGTTGGGGTGCAGCAGAGTTCGATGTCGTGCACATATTCTTTCTCTCTGCGGATGGAGCCGACGATGCCGATTTTGCTGCAGTAAGGAACAAGCAGCTCCTGGATCCGCATGGCCTCAGCCTTGGCTCTGGCCAGTGGGGTGAGCGTAGAGGTCATGGCCGCACCTCCCTTCTAATAGCATCACGTTCCTGGATAAGCATGGAACTAAGGCCGGCAAAGCAAAAAATTAGGAGTAGCATCAACCAGATCATAAGTTCACCTCCTCTCTGGCATTGACAAATTCATCAAGCTTTGCGGTCAGCTCTTCTTTAGCCGCGCAAAATTCTTTGATCTGCTTTTCATAGAATTCTATAGACCGGTAGCGATCAGCCTGTATGATTTTAGATAATGGCTCTGGCTGATTGCAAATTCTATCTTTTGCTTGTTCCAGTAGTGAGATCATCGCTTCCAAGCCAGACATGGAGAGCACCCCGGTCTTGAAGGTTAAGGTTATTGTTTCCTCAGCATTTGCAGCTGAAGCATCTGGCTCGGTTCCATTGAGGGTATTACTCATCGTTTCAGGTATTTAGGGTTTAAATCAATTCTGTGATCAAAGTTCAACGCCTTCTGCTGCAGTTTGCCAAGTATCACCTGGAGCACCGGTTCGGTGGGTTTAGGCTGTATGCAGATGTAGATGGCCAGCAGCTCTTCCGGAGCGAAGTTGAAGGAGAACTTATGGTGGTGGGAGCTGTCGATCTCCCGGAGGTACTTTGCCTCGAGTCTTCTGCTCACCTTCCGGAGTGGCTCCAGTGCCAGGAACTCAGCCGGTGAAATGGTGCCGGTGTACTCCGTCAGAGGCTTGTATATGTGCTCGCTAATGGCAGTAAAAAGGGCAAATACCTCCAGCACATTCGTTGTTATGGACTGCCGGAAAACTAATGCCATGCCTCCTCCAGTACTTTGTACTCCCGGCCGGTGGTGCGCTCGCAGAGCCGGGATACTTTCGGGTTGCGCAGATCGTGTGCTCTCAGGTATAGCAGCTGCTCAAATCCCTCCGGCTTGTTGTTCCAGCTGAAAAAAACACACTGCTTGTCTTTCCCTGTTTCGGGGTCCGTTTCGTCGAAGGCCACCCAGAGCCACCACTTGGCTGTTTTGCTGATCTCGCTATAGGTATCGTTGCTGTTGGGGAGTGGCTTAACGGGAGGCGTGTCGGTCAGCTTATCATTAAAATCTTTGTAGTTTGCGTAAAGGTGGCTGTGGTTATGCATCGGGATGCCCTTGCACTGCTTTTGGTAATACCGCAGTGCCGTTAACCCGGCAGCGTCATTGTCCAGGAAGAAGTGCAGCTCTGGTTGCGCCATCACCAGCTCCAGTGTATGCTTCACCAGGCGCGTGGAGTTCAGGATCAGGATATCATAACCAAGGGTGGGCTTGTTGAAATAGGTTAAGGCAGAAAAATAGTCGATGAATGATTCGAAGATCGCGATGCCTGGTACCCTGCCCCGGATATAGGTGAAGGTTTTTGTCTTGCCTACAAACCCCTGAAATTTCTTGCTGCGCAGCTCGTAGTCGCCAGCGCTGTTTCTCCAGCCCAAGGCGAAGTACTCCCTATCCTTGCCCTCCACACTGTAGTACACTTCCTTCAGGTAAAGCAGTGTCTGGTTGCTGGCCGTGAGCAGATTGACGTTAATCTTGCGCTGCATCAGGTAAGCCAGCAGTATGGAACTCTTGAATTCCTCCACCCTATTCACCTGCAGCGTTGTTTTCACGGCCTTCGCACGTCTGGGGCGATCAGATTCCTGCTGCTTGTCGGCCACTGCCCGATTAACCTGGGGGTTAAGCGATACCTGGTCCAACATCTGTACAGCCGTTTGGAAATCAACCTCCAGCAGCTGCATGGCCAAGTCTATCACATCGCCTCCTTTATCGGCTCCATGGTCAAACCAGCAGTTCTTTACCGGGTGCACGGCGAAGGAGGGGGTGTTCTCCTTGCGGAAAGGGGAAAAGTAAAAAAACTGCTGCCCTCTGCGCTCCGCCGGCTC
>Ga0210040_10011511_pt1 | contig 10011 bp, 12 predicted proteins | sample CryGeyCG12114_NA_FD_185462 | JGI IMG/M metagenome (GOLD analysis project Ga0210040, IMG submission 185462) | Groundwater microbial communities from aquifer - Crystal Geyser CG19_WC_8/21/14_NA (SPAdes) (version 2) | ecosystem: Environmental > Aquatic > Deep subsurface > Groundwater | place: USA...
ATACCGATACTTACAGTTGCAGGCAATCGACCTCCTGAATATATTTCCAGCAACTGTCCACTATTGAGTAAAATTGCGTCTTTTATTGGTGTAGCTGAAACCCATTCACCGTTTGTTCCTCGAACCTGAAGAAGGTCAATTAATCATGTACAGTTAACATGTAATTAATTACCTGTGAAAAATTTGTTTACAAATGGAGAGAACATGAAAAGTATCTTTTGAAAATTCAATTTTTGCTGTCTATGGGTGACATAAATTCCTCTATAAGCAGATTTGTTTCCAAAAACCAATTATTCAGATATTTTTTCAAAAATCTTTATTTGATTACATATTAAACGATGAAAACTTTAGCAGATTTGTCAAACTGTTTTTACCTCAAGACCACCAATCATATCCTGGAAAAGTAAAGTGATGGTATGCCAATCGCAATGCTCCCCACATCGAATGGCCCCCTTGGGTAGATTGTGATCCTCCATTGGGGAATACATAGAGCTCCTCATCACCGTTTGAGAAGGCATACTTCTCCAATATAAATTCTTATGACGTCGCACTAAATCATCCCGTGGGATTCCCAAATAGATGGCAATAGCGGTCAATATCTTCTCCGCAAGCCGAGCACATTCTAATCGCGCCAAATCGAAAGCGTCTTTGAAACCGGGCACATCTTTTTGGTCTGGGAAAAGAGCCGGGTCATTACTTTCCAAGTGACCGGTCACGTCGAAGAATTCACGCAATTCTGTCGCGTCTGGTTCTGCCTCATTTAATCTGCAGTGGAAATAAGAAAATATTATGTGTTTACAAATGGTTTGTGTGAAGCGGATTTAGTTTGTAAAATTGGGCGTACAATTCATCACCGGGTCCAGCATATCCATGAAATGATTTGGCACCGGGAGGTTTTCGCATCAATTTCTTTTTTTCGTATGGTAATTCAAAAAATGCTTTTGACACTTGGTATACTTTCTCTATCTGTAAAATAATTCGACGCAAAAGTTCAGTGTGGGAACCTAATATGGACAAATCTAACGTAACAGCATAAGGTGCAAATTTTTATAATCTAATCATTTACCTTGGCCAGATCTAGCTCATGATTTTTCAAATATACGAATCCGATTCCACTCAGTGAGTTTCCAATCTCCTGAGCAAATTTCTTAAAATTTTCATCACCAATTTTGTCAATGGATCCATGAATTGGCCCACAATCTACAATTGGGATGTTTTCCATGGTTTTTTGTTGTTAAAAACGAAATTTTTTCAAAGTTAACTCACTTTAGTTAGCTACACGGTATAGTATTGGGAGGCAAATGTACAACTGAACTGTGCACAGGTTTTGTAGTCGATTTCGTTTAAATACGTGCACTATGCAAGTCATTATATAATTACGAAGGTGAGCAAGATTTTTGGAGGAAAACCTTGAAACTATAAAATTCATTGTTCTCGTCAAAATATGACATTTCGTGACTCCAGTTTTGCACTCATTAATTATTCATGAATAAGTTACTTGACTAAAAGGGAAAAAACTGTGCATATAGTCTTAACATGTGGATAACAGCTTGATAACATTTTTAAAAAAACATTGCATACGGCTTTCATGATTGTTAAAAAGTTCATTATTGTAACGACGTAAAAGAGAAGAGAAAACATAGGAATGGACATGCGACTACTGTCTGTTTCAAAAAACTATGGAAAAATTTTGCCCCACTGTTATTTGGCATTGGTTGTTTTTTTCTGGTTTCCGTGTAAACAAGCTGGTGGTGAACAAAGTTTATTTTTTTCCAGTAAATTGCATTTAAAATCACACAATTTATTTCTATCTTTGAAAGTCTTGTAAACTCATTGCTATAACAATGAGGCGACTTTTCCCCCATAAATTTAACAAATCACCATTTAACCAAAATAGCAAACTCACTATTGGAGAGGTGTCTTTTATTTTGAAACAGACAGTAGTTAAAATGTACTCATTGCCCGTGCTTTGTAAAATCATTGATTTGTAAGCTTGTGTTTTTTAAATAGTATGAATAATTAAATGTTTAATATCACTAATTAGTTCATTTTTATTAGGAAGTAACCAAATTTTTCATTCATGAAAAATCTTTCCAGCTGCAGATACTTTTAGTAGCAATATTTAATATGGACTGTTTCGTAATACTAGCTGGGATTTTCATACTGTCACACTTTGAAGCGTCCGGGTTTTCACAAATCCAAAGGGAACTTTTGCATTCTTTAAGCCCGTGCACAATTCGATTAATTTGGCAAGAAAACTCGAACAAAGCAAATTTAGAAATCCAGCCAACGTTAGAATTTTACGGGGAACTAGCATGCCCTTTTATTTTGGAAAGTAAAAGCCTTGGGTCAGAGGAGCAACTAACTCGTACAAAATTTCAAAAAACAATGCAACTTAATTTAAAATTTGTTCAGTGCTACGCCGTTTTAATATTTCAACATTATCTGCTCCTTCGTTTACCTTGGCAGCAATTCCAGCCTTTTCAATTGAATTTGAGGGATATAATATTGTGCTTAATTTACCATCGAAGGGAAGATCCTACGGCAATCATTTTTATGACTGGACTTATTGATGGTATAGCTACAAATATATTTTTTAGTTTTATAGATATTTCAAAATATTCTAATTTCGCAATTTTTGTAAAAAAAATATGTCTTCAAAATATATCAAATGTAAATGAATTTCACAGTGGACCCGGCATTATATCTTTACATTTCGTCAAAAACAATAACCGTGACATCATCCTTTTACCTTTTGGCAAATCAAGATGCTTACATCTTGTGCCAAACTTGTGAAATTTTTGAAAATCTTCACAAAATGGAAATCAAATCAGATTTTTCAAATTCAAAGTGGAGACAAATCCACAAAGAATTCGGCACAGATATAAGCCTCGCAACTAACAGCAAATGGGATGGCACTGGAGCGCGGGAAAATTATTTTTGTGACTTGAGTTTAGCCAAATTGGAACATATTCCAGAACACAACATTTGTTTCTTGAGAGTTATCAAAAACCTTGTGAATTTGACTGATGGGACTGACACATGGAGTCAAAACCGGTCAGTCCAGTAGTATTGCTCTAATTCATAAAAAATGGATAAAAAACCGATTATTGTTAAAAATATTATTTTCTAGCGAAAGAGGACTGGCTGCTCCACTTCTCATAGATTCCAACGTAAACACTGCATACCTCCATTTTGATCGTTTGACTACGGTAGCCAGGGTCACTTTGCCATATAACATGCTATCGCATGCGGTGCGATTTGTGACCATCGTCACTCCGTTTGGTCAGAAATTTAGCGCCCTTTCAAAACCATTTGACAATTTCACTTGGATTTCACTTTTCGTCATCATTGTCTCGGGAGCTTTGTATTTGCAGACAAAATGTGCGCAAAATGTGAACGAATTTCATTTATTTGCCATTTTAGTAGAGCAAGATCAATCTACGGCAATCAGAAGTCAAGTGGCCAACATGGTACTAATGTTGTACTCGATATTTGCATTTTTAGTGAGCACAGCGTACAGAGAATATTTGTTCACGATTATGACAACAGTTAATAATCCTGAGACGCCGCAGAACTTACAAGAATTGGTTCAAAATAGTCAGAATTTTAAAATTTTTACTCTAACAAAGGCAATACACTATAAAATTGGGATAGACTGGAAATCAGAATCGATGGTGAAATTGAAAATTGGGGAAATTTTGAACGAATCATACGCGGGACATTTGAATTTGGAAAATTTGGAACTGTATGAAAAATTACAGGATTCTGTGTCTTACTTTCCCGAGAGCTATTACGAGTTGGGCAAATACACAACATTTTCTTCTGCCATTTTAATTGATTTTGAATGGGATTTGGAACGATTTAGTGAGCAAAGTAAGATAATGAGCAATAATTTTGCTACGTGGGGACCAAAGTTGTCTTTTTTTACTGCCAGAATGCAATGGGTTTTTGAACGGAATGCAATTTTGAGATTAACTAAACCGTTTTTGCAAGGACTCGATGAATTTGGGGTTATTGCTCGTTGGAGATATTATTTTGAGATTCTCAGAGCAGTTCCTGAATTAAAATTGGCTAGAAGTGAATTTGGGCCCAAAAAAGGATTTAAAATAGGGAAAAATTGTAACATTTTAGGATTTTTGTTTAACAAGCCTTATTCTATGAATTTTGTTAGTCCCGCTACACCTATTGGATTTAGCTTTTTTGGCATAGTTGGGTTTTTGTGGTTTGGCTGTTATTTGGTTTCCATTTTCAGCCTTGGTACCGAGCTATTGTGGTTTTTCAGACACTTATTAGCTAACAAAGGTAAACAATATTGGGTCAGCTTCAAGAATTTTTGTGTTGGCTTGTTCTCCATGAGAACTTTTTATCGATTCTCATTTAAAAAGACGGTATTTCGTCCTCTTATGTGAATTATGTGGAAAACAATTAATAAAGCAAGACTATTAATCGCTGAATTGATTGCACACGAGCATAATATAAGCAAATGGATCTCTTTCAAAAGCATTTAACTCCGGCTTACGGGAGGAAGCAGAAATATTGGATCAATCCTTTCATGGACGGCTTCTAATCAATAAAGCAATTCCTTAATTGAAATTTTTAATTATATACATTAAAAAAGACGTTTTATATATACTGGTCCAGTGATTGGTGCTAATAATTTAATTTTTTACGTAATCCTGCATTTGCACTTAACAGCACACACTGCTTGGGATAACATGCGATCTATAAAACGTTCCCATTCCACACTTTTATTTGGAATTTGGATTCATTCCCGCATTGATGCAGCAGTAGCTATACTAACTCCTCATATATTTCTCGGTTCGTTATCCAGGGATAATCCACAATGCATCAAGTTTTTGGTTTTTAGCACCGTTATTTGCAATGAAAATGCATATGCTTTGGCATTATGAAAAATTAAACGTAGTCATGATTCATATCAATTTGTTGTCTCTAATTCGGATGGCAAAACTATAGATCATTAACTTAAAAGCCATTCGTGACAAACACACACATAACAACAAATTCCGTGCTATGGATTGAAGAACTCAGTTATATAAAAACAGTTACTCAATCAATTGAGTCCTAAAATATAAAAACTGACGTTTCTATAAATAAGCCATTTTAAAGATTCTATTCAAGTGAGTACGTACTTATTCTTAATCACAGAAAAACAAGCTACAGATTAAAAAAAATGTGGTCTACTGATATTCTTTTAATTTTGATTTTACCGTTAGTCAATTTAAATAAGATTCGATGCAACTCTACTGGTAAATAACTTTTCATAAACCGAACCAGGATTTAGTCGTTAAAAAAATTAAAATTTCAGAATAATTTTATCTTTTTATAGATTAAAAAACATGTTCATCAATTTTCTTTTTTCTAACTTTTTCGATTCAGATAGTAAATATTCCCACTTTCTGAGGCAATTCGGTACATGCAGTTTTCGAATGACATTTTACAACATAGTTACTGACGAAATCTACACAATAATACGCCAGTTAGAAGCACAAGAAAATCCAATAATTGTGGAAAGAATGATTCTCCTTTTCGGACTCCCCTTATTTCAAAAGCAAAAACAACTCAACTTAAAACATGTCCAATGTTCGTTACATCTTTTCTTTGCAGATGAATTTTTACAAGGATTTAATTTTGACCAGTTAAAAGCCGGTTAGCATTTCAAAATGTTTAAAGATGTATTTTGTGTACACATGGAATGATTAGCGCACTGAATGTTCATTGTCATGCACAAACAATATAGTTTCTTGGATTCACACTTATGTACAACTGAACTCTGTGATGTTGCGCAACGAAAACCCTGAAAATATCGCTTTCATCGTTTCCGCAAAAGTGGAGATCGATTCGTTTCACACAATAGCGTCCCGTGTAGACACGACATCCAACTTTTTTATGCTCTCAACAACTGGATTTTTCCGATTCTGTGGAGGCTGCGTTCAATGGATCCCGGTTACTCCTGACGAGATAAAAGCTGGTAAGTGGATTCCCAAAAACATGCACTTACCATAGGAATGTGCGTCACGACACACCGGTGAACTTAATTGCAGGCTTGAGCAAATGCCCTAAGTGTCGAGTGAGTGCGTTGAATAATATTGTAACGTCGGAACTGAGAAATGTCCACGAATGTGAGGTCAAAGATTTGGTACGAAAAAGATATAGATTAGTGCCGAAATGTTGTGCCCTCATCAGTTTGAAAACTTGGCTGAATGTATCACTTTTTTCTCGCGAAACATTTGAATGGAATGTTTTTTATCAATGGCGAACCTCTGACGGTGTTCAGATTTTTCCGAGTAGTAAAATGAGGTAATATTATTTCCGTTTGAACTAACCCCATACTTCCCGCCTTAATGAATCTACCTTCACATTGCGCGCGAAAATTCATATTCTTTCAGAGTAGAATGGGCTGCCCCTGGAATGAAGCATACAAGAATAAAATTTTCAACAGTTGTTCGTCCACTTGAGGCAAGAACAAATGTTCTGTCGGAACCATTTAATTTCGTGGTCTGGACAGTTGTCATCGCCTTTGTTTTTTGTATCATACTGTATTTCCGAATTACCTATTCGCATGAAGGTAGGATCTTAAATCAATCATCATTTTATGCATCCCATAATTCTTGTTTGTTTTTTACTCACTATAATATGTTATATGTTAATCTTTAGTGTTGAACACTTTTCATCTCGTGTCTCACATTTTGGAGCAGGGCCCAGCTGTGGATTATAAAAAACTTGGGAAATTTCAATTGTTGCTAACTCTTTTCTTCCTTTTTACCGCTTTTCTTGGATCCACTTGCTATAGAGAATATTTGTTCTCCGCTATGACTGCAGTGAGCATGCCTAATGTTCCACAATCATGGGAAGATCTGGTTAACTGGAAAGATGGTCCAATTGTGACCACCTATCACTATAAAGAGCAAGGCAAACGGGATTCGGTCATCAAACGCAAATTGCTAGAACATTCTGCATTCACTGGTAATGCATGAATAAACTATTTGTTTTATTTGTTGATTTTCATGGGTTGAATAAATTGTCACAGGCAATTCGAAATCCAAAGAGTTGGCGAATTCATTAGTATTCTATGACCCACCTGTGGTGTCAGGTCATATTTTCGAGTCTTTAGTTCATCCAGATGAAGATCTTTATCTTACGATTAACGGAGTGCGCCAAGATCCTTTGAAAGGGCAGAAAATGGTTTATTTTGACACATCCAACGAAGTTGACCGATTCAGCGAACTAATATATATTTTTTCTCACTCAGAAGTTGCAATTGAAAGTTTGGGAGATGTTTTTTTAGGAAACACATTTCATTGGGTTGTGCAAACCAATTTTCTTGCCCCAAGATTCCTTTTTGGGTTGAATGCTTTAGTGCAAAGTGGAATTTATGGAAGGTACTAACTGAGTAAGAACGTTTGAATCCATACAGCCGCAATATATTCATGCTAAAAATTTAATGTTTTAACAGATTTATTTACTACCGTGACGTATCAGCCGTGGGCACGTTAAAGTATTATCTCCAAAAGTTGAGGAATAAAACTGTCGCAAAGTTGAATGACAAGATTTCTTTGTTAAGTTACGCGTTTAACAAACCTTACAGCATCAATTTGATCAGCCCAGCCACAGCTATTGGATTACCCATTTTGAGCAAAGCTACAAAGATTTGTGGTATTTTATTGGGTCTTTCTCTTTCGGCATTTTGTGTCGAACTTGTTATTAAGCCTCTCAAAGAAAAATATGGCTATTTCCGCAATAATACATAAAGTTTTAACGGGTGCAATGATCAGTGATAGAATGCTGACAAATACATGTTTTCTTCACATTAGCAAACACAACGAGTCATGTATCAATCAAAATCAAAATCACTTTTCTATTCAATAGGAACTTTTAAGGTATGCCATTGCCATCTATTGAATAAATCTACTACTGACACATTTTTTCTTTGGTAGCAAGCACTCACAATGTAGATTATCAGGGTTGCAGATTTGGCGCGAAACTTAAAAATGCTATTGTTTCTGCTGTGAAATGTAAACAGAAGCACAAGTAATATCTGCTCTTACTCATAGGTTGCATATCTGAAGATTTCCTATTAAATTTAACTTTGAGAATGGTATTCCGGAAGGGAGGTAAAATTAACTTCGTCTGCTCTTCGCAAGAAGCTGCCCATCTCATCTAAAAACCTGTTAACTCAAAATTCGTGAATTATTTCTACTTTGTAAATTAAAAAACTGTATCTTTTAGTCGTTTCTTTGAATACTGCGATCCCGAACAAAACAAAACAGAATGACAGTCGGCCAATCTTTTAAAATTGCCTAAAAAAATTCAATTAACTTCAACTGTAACTTGCCTTCAAGCGCACATAAGGAAGCTGCCAAAAAAAGTAGGTTTTTTTTCGCTATCCAAATTATTCAATCTGCTCATGAATTTAAAAGAGTTTCATCCATGTTTATAATGATTTGATGTATGAGTTTAAAGTTAACCACTATTTATCAATCCAAATTCAACTACAACCAGTAAATTATTATGAAAGGGAACGACTGAATGACAGAATGAATTGAGTTTATATTTGTGTGGAGAGTATGGACTGGGCCCACTGGGCATATAATGAAAATAAAAAATGTCCCGTCAATAACGACAGTGATAGTAAGTACAAAATTCATGCAAGTGAATTCAAACTTTACGAATATTTTATTTAACATATTCGAATTTAGTAAATAAGTTAATTATAGCCAAAACTAAAACTAATACACTGAACGATGAACACACTATCTATTTATTACTAAGGTTTATTGTAAATTTGATTGTACACGAGCATAAGCAAATGGATCTCTTTCAAAAGCATTTCTTTTAATTCCGGACTTATGGGAAGAAGTGGATACATTGGATCAATCCTTTCATGGACGGCTCCTAATCAATAAATCATTAACAATTTTTTTAATTGAAAATTTTAATTAAATGAAAAGTTTTATCCACATACTAGATCCACTCGGGAAAATCCAGTTCGAAATGGAAGCACAAAACCTATAAGAAAAGCAAATACTTCACTTATGTAAATTTTATTGAGTTTTAGTTAATTTGTATGAAATTTTGTATTTAATGACACGTACTTGGGAACATGCGATCTATAAAACCTTTTCATTTCATATTGCCACATTGGCGGGGGATTTAAAATTTGTGTTCGTATTGATTGAGCAATAGCTACCAAAAATTCCCCATTTTCTTCATGTTTTCGTTTGCTAGAGAAAATATTCATCAGATTTTCTCTCTTTAGCGGCGCTTCACGCAATAAATCCCCTGTTATTAAAGATTTACAATTAAATTTACAATTTGTGTTTCCAAAACAGTATTTTGGTCTTGACAAGCCGTACGTATATCAATTATGATGGCGGCCAAATCACACATTTTATCATTAGTGCTCCATTTGAGATTCTGCTCATTTGTAGCCTCTGTATTGAGTCTGGGTAAAACTACCGTTCCATCAGTCAGAAATTTCGCATGAATTGAATTTGTCGAAAACGAGGAAAAACTGAATTTCGGTGGATCCACTGGATAATTACACGGAATTTGGATGTCAAAAAATAATAAACTGTCTTCATATAAAGTATTCTCTTGGCCCTCTATCATCAATGTGTACAAATCCTAAATACAAGGCAGAAAATTATTTTCGAAGCTTTTGAAGAATGTTAACCTTGCTAAAAATATTTTGCAGACCATTCTTTGCCGAATCCTTTTGAAAAAGATACCTTGGGGCAATTGCCCTACTGTGTGCAACTCTGTATTCAAAATAGCCTGAATTCTGTCCTCAGGTAGAATAAATGGCTGAAAATTTGAATACAATGTTCGGGCTAGGGAATGTCCCCCTTCAATGAAATCCAAAATCCCGACTTTCACCCGTTTTGAAAAATTTTCTCCAACGCCTCCGAATATCAATGAGTGGGGATTCAAATTAACTTTTGGGAGTAGTGAGATTTGTTGGCATGAAGTATGACATGGATTTTGACT
>Ga0210040_10011512_pt1 | contig 10011 bp, 6 predicted proteins | sample CryGeyCG12114_NA_FD_185462 | JGI IMG/M metagenome (GOLD analysis project Ga0210040, IMG submission 185462) | Groundwater microbial communities from aquifer - Crystal Geyser CG19_WC_8/21/14_NA (SPAdes) (version 2) | ecosystem: Environmental > Aquatic > Deep subsurface > Groundwater | place: USA...
TCTGAGTGAGTAATTGGGGAGGGTGGGTGACCGTGCGCCGTTTGTTTGTGCGAGATTTGAAGCGAGGCGGCGTGTGCGCGAAGAGTTGTCGTCTGGTGTGGTGAGAGATGGCTTTTGGTACGCATATTCGCAATCTGGATCGCACCTGTGCTTTGACACTCGACTGAAGCTAGACAGGTATTCCTCGGCGCAAGCCGATCTCGCGACTCGTACCTCTAGTTGCTTGCAGCTTCCATGGCTCTCGATGAAAAAGCAGGGCCATGCACGAGGGGTTCTCATGGCTGAGTCGCATCTAAGGTTGCGAAGATGCATGGGGAAGTGCGAGCCTTGATGACATTGGAGTAGGACCAGTTGTACAAGGGCTGAGACTTCTAAACGGACGCATTTTCTTCGCGAACTTGACAAGATGGAAGTTATGAAGGAGGAACTTCAACGAGCGCTATGGTGAAGTGCTTGGTATTGTGCTTCTGATGCATACTTAGATTACCACGCTCAACTCGCGATGGCCAAGGCTCTCTTATTTTTGACAACAGCAGCATCCTTCATATCATGGCTTTGGAAGAGGTTCAGCGATGTACGTGGTGACAGAGGTTTAGTAACCCGCATCGTGATGACGAAGCTTGGGCTCGCTTAGAAATTGGCATCTGGGAACGACGTCTTTCTCCATCCTTCCTACACCCAAACCCAACTTCATGAATGCGACGCTGCACATCGCCTCCACGCCTCTAGACCGGATTCTCAGGATATCGCCACAATAAAGATTGCGCAACCCGATGGCCGCGCACTATGAGCGCAGTGGACCAGGCTTATCTTTGTCTGCCTCTCGGACCGCTGCGTCTTAACGAACAATAACTTCTCGGGTCAAAAATAAGCATTCTGCGACTGTAACTCAGGATGCGGAGACGTTCAGTTGCAAGATGCTGCCTCCTGCGTCCCTACCCACGTGGGGCTGAGCCGCTGTCTCTTCTGGTCATCGTTCTCCTTCTCAAAAGTCTTTAGAACTCGAATGAACCTCTTGCTGTTATCCTTTAGCGCTTTTCCGCTGCCGTGGACCCTTCTGAACTGGAACTATGGTTATGAGCGTGGGTATTGCATTGAGTCACGTTCCAGGCTTTGGGACTACCTGGTAAGAGTTCCATGGTTAGATCTTGACCCTGAAACTAGCAAATGATCGCAATCTACATCAACGTTTTTATATTTTCACTTCGAAGTATGCTGGAAGTTCTGCTACGTCACTCGCAAATTCATGCAAGGCGCGTGTTGATAGTCTAACATTCACTCGGTCGACTAGCAGCTGCCTAATTAGCGTTCGAGCACTTTCTTACTTCTGCGAGCACCTGGGCACTGTGCATCGACCAATAGCTCTCAACACGGACATTCTCAACTCGATCGCAGACATCATGCTCGACGTCAAGTCAGCATTCCAGAACACCCTCCGGCTCTTCAGTGCGACAGATGCTGTTAGCACTGGCGCATATGCCCGAAAACGACGGCCATGGCTCGGTATTAACTTGCCACGACAGAGACCTCCAGCGGCTTCGCCTACGAATCCGGTGCTCAACGCATTGGTGTGTTCACGATTTCGCACAGCAAAGAGCGACTTGCTGTTCGAAAACGAACTCACAGATCCACACGCACAGGACACTTCCGGAACGTCATCAGGCAAAGTTGCCTCCGAAAAGACGTCCGCTAATCCTCCTATCGAGAACGGAGAGAGTGCGCCGTTAAGCACTGCAGATGCGCGAGACCAAGCCCGGCCACAAGAACATCAGGCATCTGAGAAAGTCCACCTCAACATCGCCCTACACCATCATTCAGAGACTGAACCTCTCCGCGGAGTGGCTCATGGGGAGAATAGGTTCATGCGCCTCTTCGCTGGTGGCTCTTCAAGCACGTGCTCGGAAAGCCCTAAGAGCAGCCAGAAGAGCAGCTCTCACCATAGTAGCAGCTCGAAGTCTTCTGTCGACGTAGCTGCGTATTCCTTACGTAGCATGGGCGCAGTCGACGTTCTCGCAGGTACAGACACTTTACTCCTCGCCAAGACGGTTACTGATTGCATCAAAGGAAACGGGAAGCCACAAAAGATTCAAGAAGACCACATCCATGAGATACCGCTTGCAACTGCAGAGAAAGACGTCTCCGCTGCCTCGCACACTAGGGACGTTGTAGAAACCAAGAACACTCGGGCCGGGGATCCAAATCTGAAAGTTGCGGATAATGTTCCGGAAGGTCTGAACGAAGTGCGCAAAGAGCAGAAACAGAAGCAACACGTCGATCGCCATGACTGGGAGCCCATCCGCGCCATACATGACGATCTCTTCAAGCACATCGCTCTTACGTACGTCGACCCAATGCGCAACCTGGAGCTCGAAGATTGCGACATCCTTGTCCGTTTCGAAGGCGGGTTCCATCATGTTGTTATCCTCCGCGTCTACGACGATACGGACGAGGACTATGTCATCAAGGTCCCTGCTATCGGAACGCCATCGAGATGGCAGGACGGTGACGCACACAACATGTGCGCTGAGGTTGAGCTCATGCAGCACCTCTTCAAGCATACGAGCATCCCTGTTCCAGAGATCATCGCAAGTGACATGTCGATCAAGAACGAGCTTGGAGCGCCGTTCATCATGATGAAGCGGCTTCCAGGTGTGCCATCCTATCAGCTGTGGTTTGAGAACCACGACGACCGGAACTATATCACTGCAGACTGTATCTCAGAGGAGACGGAAAAGAAGCGCGTGAACATGCTGCGCTCACTCGCACAGGTCATGTCAGAGCTTCAGGCCTTTTCCTTCGATGGGATCGGCATGCCGGATTTCTACAAGACCAATGCTTCCGGGGAATTCCAAGTCGACTCCGAATTTCGATGGAAGCACTCATCGGAGATCGACTACGATAACTTGAAAATGGAGCAGACCTACCCGTATGGACCATTCACTTCGAGCAAAGACTACATGACCACCCGGCTTGATGCACTCTGGCCTGTCAATCCCCCATTGGAGGGAGTATATTACTCTGACCGCCTGATCAAGATAGGCTTTCGGAAGATTCTCGATATCATCCACGCCCATCCCACTATTTCCCGCTCCATAGCCATTGCAGCGACCTCTTCGGGCTCCTACTTCAAGGAGTCGTATGTCCTTCGCCACCCAGATCTAGATTTCCAAAATATCCTCGTTGATTCCGAAGGCAATGTGACTGGAATTATCGACTGGGATGGCTGCACTACGGTCCCGCGCTGTACAGGCTATGCATCGCTTCCTGAGTTTCTCCGTCGAGACTGGGACACCGACTATGACATCACCAAAGTTCCGTACATGTCCTGGCAGCTCGATCACTACCGCCAGATTTACTCTGACGCAATGGCTGAGATTGGGTGCCCTGAGGCGAAGTTCACCGCGAAGTCTGCCATATATAGGGCGATCATGGATGCTACCCAGCAGGGTATTAGCGGAGCTCGAGATGGCGAGCATATCGTCAAGAAGATTTTGAGCGAGTGCGGCAACTTCCGGCGCATGAACGTCGAGCAGTTCTTGATGCTGATCGGAAAGGACGACTGGCCGCAGGCGGAGGAGTACTTGACTAAGGGGATCAGGAAGCTGCTTAGTCCTTGACGAATCATTGCTCCGTCCGCGCGAGTCGCACTCGAATCCTCCCGAAAGAACGGTCACAGAAAAGAGCTATCAGTCCCTGATTAGCCACTGAGTTGAGGCAACCATCCGCCCTGACATCGCATTGAGCAAATATCAGCGCTTACCGATGGCGTCGTGCATGCGGGTCGTGGGAGATCTCCAAGCACTATGCAGCAACAACGATCTCAACACGGCACTCAGTTGCAATCCACCCTCAGCCACGACAGTCGGGGCCATGCCGCACTATTTAAAGTCAGCAGGCCTAAGGGCTAGGAGGAAATAGGAATGCAGATTGGGTGACATGATAGGGGGAAAGCGGAATGATGAAGAGAGGTGCTGGGAATTTGTTGCATGCTGCGACCAAGATATTGTTTTTTTGCTGCCTTTCTTCTTCTTTTCGTGTAGTGTTACCAAGTTTGTTTAGCATCCGGCCTAGCACTTGCACTTGTGGCGTCAAGTACCGTATTTTCTCGTCTCTTCTGCCAAACGCTAGTAGGGGGCCTACCGTCCTATCTGCGATTGGTTGGCTTGCCCCACAGATAAGTGGGCCAGAGTGGAGCGACTTTCTCCTTTTATAGGCTTAGTGAGGCTCAGATTCCCTGCTAGCGTTTGGCAGAAGAGACGAGAAAATACGGTAGTCGAAATCCATGAATATTGAAAGAAAAACTGTGAAGACTCTGTGTCCACTCACACGTTTAGCACAGCAAGACCTTGGTACATTGTAGTTAAACGCTACGAATAGACCGCGCTTACAGCGCCTACTGAAGTACCTGCATTAAGCACTGTATCAACGCAGCAACGGGTATTGCTCCTGTGGCGGTGCGGTCTGGTGCGATCGATTATGGTTCGGAACAAGGTGGCGAGCCGAGGTAATCTTGGGGAATGATCTGAGCTGACTAATCTTCGCGAGCTAACGTTCCCTCGCCCTTCGGCGCCGTCACTCTAACAACATTTCACCTCCCATATCGCAAGACGCATCTGTATGCGCGTCGTCACCGCAGGAGCGCTGGATAACGGAAATCCTATTGTCACGAACATCACGACTTCACGAAGCGTCATACCTTCCAATCACGAAGCTGGGAGAAGTTTCTGGTATTGTATTTATTCTGGGTATCGTGAACTGTCTTCTATTTGCCATATAATGCCTTCACCTGCCTCAGAGAGCTACGAAGAACAACACGCCAGCTGACTGGGAAGCCTGGTGCTGGATACGAAAGGGACGATTCGACTGCGGATTAAAAAGGGGCCGAGGTATGTGAAGTTCAGAAGAGATGCAAGTATGACGGTGTGCGAAGTCATAGCCAAGGGTACACTATACCTCGGTGGCGCATTCTCGTCGTTCAGCAACCACTACACAACACGGACGATCATCCACCTGGACACGCTCGCTCAACATCACGTGGCATATTCTCTACAACTGTTTAGGTGGTCATATTTCGTATCGTTATTTGCGTCGCCGGTTCCCATGCAAAGCGAATCTCGTTCCCATATAAAGCGAAGCTCTTGCGAAAGCAAGATGATATCTCCGCCCTAGCACTCTTCTGCGCTCCGAGCCATGCTAACAACAAAGATCTCTAGTAAATGAGACGGATATCGGGCGGAATGTGGAGCAATGCAGCGTGCAGTATAACCAAGGTCTTTCGTAAACGATCAATGTTTGAACCTTGATCCGCTCACCAGTTTCGCATGCTCTTGGTCGAATGTCAATCGCGCCCGCTGATCAGATCAGTCCGTTAAGCCCAGAGCTGTCATGCCTAACACGGTTAGTCGGGTGTTACGGATGGGTCTGACAGGAGAATGATGGACTTACACGACAACGAAGCTGCAGAAGCTCTTGCCTACTTGCGATGGGGCCCCTTGCCCTTTTTCTTGTTGAGTACGTCTTTGGCGCCGTCTGCCTGCTTCAGTTTCTTGCTACCCTTTGCAGCAGCCGCGGCTTTGGCCTCATCGTCGACTTTCTTCTGCTTTTCGTTTTTCATCTCTATCTCTGCTTGTTTTCGGGTGTCGGCGTAGAACTCATTGTACGATTGATAAGAGAAGGGATTGTTGAAAACCGCGTCGCTGGTTTTCTCACGCTCTGCCATAGATCGCACCTCTTCCGGCTTCTGGGGCTGGACATTCTCCTGTTTGACCTCGGGTTCGTCGTCCTTGACCTCAACTCCAGCAAGCAATCGTTGCTTGGGAGAAATCCTCGCGATCACAATGAACTCAGGTTGCTCTCCTGGACTCGATGGTTCTGCGACTTGGAGATAGTGCAATTCGCCCATGTACTTGCGAACGCAGATGGTGACCGGCTTTCGGATGCGACCAAGCTTCGGCAATACCATCTCCCATCCAGGCTGCAGATGCGGGAACACAGGAGGGAGGTCGTACTCGAGCCCCTTTATGGCTTTCTGGAAGAAACGGTTGTCGTCGTAGTCTGAGTAGTGGTGCATCGAGCAACCCTGCGGTGTTGTGACCCCGAAACGTATGCCACAGAAACGGGAATGACCGTTGTCCATGCCGACCACAACGCAGCAGAAGGCAATATGGAGCTTCCAGATACAGCTCTTCTTCAGTGCCCCACATCCCGGCTTAGGGCAATGGTGACCCTCCTCGTCATGCTCGATGGTCCATATGTTCTTCGACTGTTGATCGAAGTATTCCTCGACGAGCCCGACTCCAAACAACAGATCCCACGGCAGAGTAATCTTGGGCATGGTCTAAATGCTCGCAATTTCCGTTATCAAGTGATGGATGGCAATGCTGGCCAGGTGGCTTGTGGTATTTCTTGGCTAGAGGTATGGGATGGTTCTCCAAGTTGTGGTGGTTGGTATGAGCCGAGGGCACGTCAGGTCACTTGGAGCGGTCGTGATAGTGGTTGAGGTTGCAAGTGTGAGTATGGGTTTTGTTGATTATGGTGCGCGTTGGGAGGGTATACATTTGTATAGGGGGTACGAGTTAACTCAGCATTCACACACTCACTCGAGGCAAGACTAGCTTAGCCCTTGGCTCTGGGAGTGAGCTCCGGCTCTGCGCAATTGTCGATTCATCGCCCGGGAGGGTGAGCCCTGGCGACATTCGATCATTGTGCAACCAAACGGAGAGATTCACAGGGCTCTAGATTGCTATATCTTGGGGAAACGCCAGGATGGAACTCCTCATTAACAGACAGTGTTGCTACGGGAGGGAAAGGCTACCACACAGCTCACTTGCCAAGTTAACTTCTTGTGGATTGGAATTTCACCCGAGCAGAAACTGCACAACACCTCCAGTTATAAATCCAACACACTCCCTCAAGCAACAACTCCCCACAAGTGTCTCACCTCAACTTCGTGGTCAACAGCAAACACCTTTCGCGATCAAAGATGAAGATCTTCAACCGCGCCATGGGGTTCTGGAGCCGGAATTTCCATCGTCAACATCCTGATGCGGACACGGAAGACACGAAATCTCAGTCTCCTATTCTGAACTCAGTCAAGGAGCACCATGTTCCTAAACAGCATGGAAAGGTCTCCCAGGCCTTACGGTCGCTGGGCCGGTCTCTTCGGCGGGAACGCACACCCAATAAGTTTGTACGCATAGAGTCAAACTTGGAAACTGACACAAACGTCAATCTCGACAACTTGCTGGATCTGGAAGTCGATCCTATATCAAGCGGTGGTTGGGACCTGACTGACCTGATGGAGAACTACAAGTTGGAAGACGGGAATAGTGTGTATGTTGAACAGCATAATGCAAACATCGACTTAGTGCCGGCGTCGCCTAGCCAACCCCTAGCAACACTTCCTTTCAGCTCGATCACTTCGAACGCCTGTGATTCTTCGGTCGACTCTGGACTCAGCCCGTCTGCCTACGCACACTCTCGACAATCGTCCTCGACAAACACCGACGGCTCCGAAGACCAGATCGATGCCAATGTTCCAGGCCCACAGCTTTTGCTAGACCGGCGAGAGACCCCCAAGAACAAGCCTCTCGCACCTGTGGCGAAAGAGGACCTTCGACACCGCGACGACACTGCCACCTTCGGTGAGCTCTCGGACGACACGATTCGCAAAGCCAGTCAAAGTCTTGACGGCTCAGACAAGCGTACACAAAACGGGCTTGCAGTGGATGTGGACGAAGAAGATCTCGGCTCTTGGAGTGAATCATCGTCCTCGACAGAAGAGCAACCTGAGATGACAGAATTGATGGTGAACGATGATAGCGAACACGCCGGCGAGTGTCAGAAGGTTCCTGAGGAGAGCAAGACCGGTGATGGCGAAGACGACAGCGAGACTTCACTTAATCGTCAAGACTGGGACACTATCCGAAATATCCCTGACTCTAAATTCACGGAGCTCTTACATACAGCGATCAACGAGTTCAAGTACGAAAAGCTTACTCTGGAGGATTGTCATGTTGTTGTGCGGTTCAACGGCGGCTTCAACCACATTGTCTGCATGATGACCACCAAGGGCTCGTACATTGGGCGCTACGTTGTTCGTGTCCCCGCTATCGGAACTGTCGCTCGCTGGCAGGAGGGTGACGCGCACAATATGCGCTGCGAGATGGCTCTCATGGAGTACCTTCACGATAGCACCGACATCCCGGTTCCCGAAGTCATTACTTTTGAAGACAAAGTGGATTCTTGCATTGGCGCACCATACTGCGTGATGGAGCAGTTGCCTGGCAAGCCAGCACACCACATCTGGTTCGAGGACACCACCGATCGAAACTACATCACCGCCAACCGCATTTCAGCGGCGACTGAAGCCAAGCGCTGCAATTTCCTCCGCTCCCTTGCGCAGACCATGGCGCAGCTCCAAAATCTGAAGTTCGATAAGATTGGCGCACCCGATATGCGCGATACATTCGATTTCGACGACGAGATGAAAATCACCCATTCATACCGCTGGAAATCTCCATACGGGATGAAAGCAGAAGATCTCGAGGGTGAAGGACAAATTTACCAGTACGGACCCTTCGAATCCAGCAAGGAGTACATGACCTCCACACTAGACGACAAGTGGCCCACCATCCCCGACCCGGACTTCGACTACGACCCAGAATCCCAAAACATCGTTCTCGGCATCCGTAAAATCCTCGACATCGTCTACGCACACCCGACGATCGCCTTCTCCAAAACCGACCCCACGGACCCCGACGAAAAGGAGACGTTCGTTCTGCGCCACCCAGATCTCGACATGCAGAACATCCTCGTCGACGACGACGGAAACGTCACCGGCATCATCGACTGGGAAGGCTGTCTCGCCGTTCCCCGTTCCGTCGGATACGCCTCCGTCCCAGACTTTCTCCGCCGCGATTGGCGCGCAAACTACTCCCTCGACGACCTGCCGCACATGCTGTGGAAATTCGAGCACTACCGCACCGTGTACGCGGAAGCTATGCTAGCAACGGGCGCGCCGGATGCGAAGTACACAGCTAAATCGGCCATGTATCGCGCCGTTGTTGACGCGGTGAGCGAGGGCTCGCCGACGGATTTGATTGAGAAGTTGTGCAAGCATATTCCTGGGCTGAGGCTGGCGGATGTTGAGGAGTTGGAAATGTTTGTTGGGAAGGGGTGGGGGGAGGCGGAGGAGTATTTGAAGGGGGAGATGGGGAAGTTGTTGGAGCCGGGGGTGTAGGTGGGCTTTGCTGGAAGGATTTGGGAGGAGGTTGTTTGATGAAGGAAGATCGGATGAATGAGTTGCGGCGAGTGAGTGAGTGACGCCTCTTTGACGCCATCTGGGTAGCATGAACGAGTCAGCACCGAAAAAGGAACGCGACTTGATGCGGCGAGGGAAGTTCTGCGGTGCTATCGGGGTTCATGCTATACAATGCGGCAAGAGCGTAACAAAGCCTGCGGAACACTGACAACACACTATGTCAAAAAAAGGCGGAAACGGGTAGAGAAACTGGAAAGAAAGGAGCTCGCGGAACAGCATATTGACTGACGCGTCCTTTTTTCTTTCTTTCTTATTCTTTCTTAATCAAGTAAATTAGCTAAACGCCAACTAAAAAAATCCTGGTTAGAACTAACTAATGAAATTATGAAAGTATTAGAAACGCATAATATATGGTTCTGTAACAGCGCATCGTCTGTGGTCCTGCAACTATGACATGTTTATCTCTTCGATCCCCATACCGCGCAACTAGACGATTCGCTTTCATCCAAAACTAGACCAAGATCAACAAGACATCAATATCAAAGAGATATATTTTCATGCTCACTAGGGTATCATTCAATGCTCAAAGGCCCCTCCACTCACACCATTGTTACCTACCCGCACCACTCCCCTCACCCACCGTATCCCTCCCCTGCCTCACCCTCTGCCTATGCTCCTCCTCCAACAAACTCTGCTTGCGCACGTACTCCATCACAATATCCTCCTCCGTCTTCTGCTTCTCCAACTTC
>Ga0210040_10011513_pt1 | contig 10011 bp, 11 predicted proteins | sample CryGeyCG12114_NA_FD_185462 | JGI IMG/M metagenome (GOLD analysis project Ga0210040, IMG submission 185462) | Groundwater microbial communities from aquifer - Crystal Geyser CG19_WC_8/21/14_NA (SPAdes) (version 2) | ecosystem: Environmental > Aquatic > Deep subsurface > Groundwater | place: USA...
AGTGAAAGGACCCGTCGCGATGACGATCACCGCCCCAGCAAGGACCCCCCACCGGGCCGGACTGCCGCAGGAGCCCGTTCCGGCCCTCCAGGTGTCAGACCTGGTCACCGAGTTCAGGAGCCGGGGCAGCCGCCTCCGCGCCGTCGCGGGCGTCTCCTTCAGCGTCGCTGCCGGCGGCATCCTCAGCGTCATCGGCGAGTCCGGCAGCGGCAAGAGCGCGATGCTGCGGTCCATCATCGGCATCAACCCACCGAGCGCGCTGATCGAGGGCAGCATCCGGCTGCAGGGCCGGGATCTGCTGACCATGCCGGCGAAGGAGCGGCGCCGGGCACGGGGCCGGGACATCTCGATGGTGTTCCAGGACCCGCTGACCGCCCTCGACCCCGTCTACACGATCGAGAAGCAGCTCACCGAGACGATCAGCAAGCACCACGACGGGATCAGCCGTGCTGACGCCCGGACCCGGGCGTTGAACCTGCTCGAGCTGGTGCAGATCCCCTCGCCGGCGGCTCGCCTCAAGGCATACCCCTCCGAGCTCAGCGGGGGCATGCGCCAGCGGGTCGTGATCGCCATGGCGATCGCCGGCCGGCCTCAGATCATGCTCGCCGACGAGCCGACCACGGCACTCGACGTGACCGTCCAGGCCCGGATGATGCGGCTCTTCCGGCAGATCCAGCAGGAGATCGACATGGGCATCGTGGTCGTGACCCACGACCTGGGGGTGGCCGCGGAGCTGGCGGACGACGTCGCCGTGATGTACGCGGGCCGCTTCGTCGAGTACGGCTCGGCCGTCGAGGTGCTCACCACCCCGAGCCACCCCTACACGGAGGGGTTGATCGAGGCGAACGTCCGGCCCGGTCAACCCCGTCGCCCGCGGGCGATCCCCGGGGCGCCGCCCAGCCTCAAGCGCCTGCCCGAGGGGTGCGCCTTCGCCCCCCGCTGCGCCTACGCCGCGGGGAGCCACTGGACCGAGGCGCCGCCCGTCAAGACCGTCGGCCACCACTGGAGCCGGTGCTTCTTCGCACCTGGCCACGAGATCAGCAACGGAGAGACAGCGAACCGATGAGAGAGAACACGCCCCCCTCGGGGTTCAAGGCCCGGGCTACGGCCCCGGCCCCGCGCCCCGCGCTCACCACGTCGTCCCCCCTGGAGGGAAAGTGACCGAGAACCTGATCATGTCGCGCCGCGGAGTGCTCCGCCTGATGGGGCTGTCGGCGGCAGCGGTCGCCGGCGCCGGCGGGCTGGCCGCCTGCGGCTCGTCCTCAGGCGCAGGCAGCAGCGACGCCGGCGGCACCGGCGGGACCCTGACGATCGCCATGTCCGCGGCCAACATCCCGTTCCCCTCGACCCCGCCGAACCAGGGCTACGAGGGCTACCGGTTCGTCGGGAACAACATCTACGACGCGCTGACCCACCTCGACGTGGAGCAGAGCGAGACGCTGCCGACGCCGCAACCGGGGCTCGCCGAGTCGTGGGAGGTCAGTCCGGATCTCCGGACCTACACCTTCACCCTGCGCCAGGGCGTCACGTTCCACGACGGCACCGACTTCAACGCCGACGCCGTGCTGTTCCAGCTGCGCCGGCTGAAGGACCCCGACTTCGAGTTCTACTCCCAGAACGACGCCGCCACCGCCGCCGCCACGGTGCGCTACATCGACACCTGGGAGAAGGTCGACGACCACACCGTCGTGCTGACGACGACCCAGAAGTACGCCTGGCTGCACTGGGACATGCTGAGCGTCTACTTCCCCAGCCCGGCCGTCGTCCAGCAGTACGGCAACGACGACTACAACGCGCACGCCAACGGCACCGGCCCCTTCACCATGACGCAGTACGTCGACGGCGAGTCCATGGAGCTCACCCGCAACGAGGCCTACTGGCGCGGTCCGGCCAAGCTGGACAAGATCGTGCTCTACCCGCAACCCGAGGCCGCGTCGCGGCTGTCGATGCTGCAGTCCGGCGAGGTGAACTGGGCGGAGGTGCCCTCACCGGACTCGATCGACCAGCTGGAGGCGGACGGCTACCAGGTCTTCCTGGGCAAGTACCCGCACGGCATCATGCCGCGGTTCAACATGTTCCGGGAGCCCTTCAAGGACAACCTGGAGCTGCGACAGGCCCTCAACTACGCCCTGGACCGCGAGGGCACGGCCGCCCTGATCAACGACGTCGGCTACCCCGCCAAGCAGTGGGTCCCTGAAGGGCACCCCGACTACGCGCCGGACAACCCCGGGTACTCCTACGACGTGGAGAAGGCCAAGCAGCTGCTCTCCGAGGCCGGCTACCAGCCGGGACAGCTCAACCTGACGTTCGGCTACACCACCGGCGGCTCGGGCAACATGTTCCCGGACGTCATGATGCAGAAGCTCCAGGCGGACTTCAAGGCCATCGGCGTCGACGTCACGCTCAAGCCGATGGAGTGGACCGTGCTGCTCTCCATCAGCCTGGACGGGCTGAACAGCGACAAGTGGGACGACATCGACGTCTTGTGGGCGTCCCCGGCCGCGGGCATGCTGCCGACCGGTTACAACGCGACCTTCATGTCCCAGCGTCCCGGCGGCCAGCCGAACGCCGCCGGCCTCGACGACGCGAAGGTCGACGAGTACCTCACCGCAGCCTCCGAGCAGACCGAGGAGGCCGACCAGCACCGCTACCTGCAGATGATGATGGACCAGGCCGTGAGCCAGGCCTACTTCCTCTTCTGGATGCACGACCTGAACCTGAGGGTGCTCTCGCCCGACGTCCAGGGCTACGTCCAGCCCCAGTCCTGGTGGGTGGACTTCACCCAGATCTCGGCGAGCGGGGCCTAGCCGTGGTGCGTCTCGTGATCCGCCGGGTCGGGCTCGCCATCCCCACCCTGATCGGCGTCTCGATGATCGTCTTCATCCTGATGACCGTGGTGCCGGGCTCGCCGGAGGCCGGCCTCGTCCCCGAGGACGCGACCCCGGCCGAGCGCCAGGCGGTCCGGAACCAGCTCGGGCTCGACGACCCGCTGCCCGTCCGGTACTTCCACTGGGCGGTCGACGCGCTCCAGGGCGACCTGGGTCGGAGCCAGCAGCGGCGGCGCGAGGTGACCGACCTGCTGGTTCAGGCCTGGGGCAACACCTTCGTGCTGGCCCTGGTGTCGGCCGTCTTCGGCATCGCCCTCGGGCTGCTGCTGGGCTACATCGCCGGCACCCGCCGGGGCAAGCTCCTGGACCGGGTGATCTCGGTGGTCAGCCTGGCCGGCCTGAGCATCCCGTCCTTCTTCCTCGCCATCATCTTGCTGGCGCTGTTCGCCGGCGGCCTCAAGTGGTTCCCCTCGGGCGGCGCCAGCTTCGACGACCCGGTGACGGCGGTCCGGAGCCTCGTGCTGCCGGTGCTGTCCGGGTCGTTGATCACCATGGCGATCACGGCCCGGGTCACCCGGGCGGGAATCGTCGACGTCTTCGGTGCGGACTTCGTCGAGACCTTGCGGGCGAAGGGGCTGACGGAGTTCGAGGTCCGTCGCCACGTGATGAGGAACGCCATCTCCCCGGTGCTCACGACGTCGGGGGTGCAGATCGGGGCCCTGCTCGGCGGCTCGGTCCTGGTGGAGACGATCTTCCGCTGGCCCGGCATGGGACTGCTGCTCTACAACGCGATCTCCTCGCGCGACCTCGTCGTGGTGCAGGGCGCCACCCTGGTCATCGCCTTGACCTTCGTGATCATCAACCTCCTGGTCGACCTGCTGCAGGCGGGGATCGACCCACGGGTGAGAGGAGCGGTCGCATGAGCCAGGCCGTCATCCCTGTCCTGCTGCCCCAGGGCTTCGGCTCGGAGGTCAGCAGCGCCGAGCGCCAGGCCGCAGCCGAGCAGCGGGACGCGTGGAACGCCGTCGACCAGAGCGTCGAGACCCAGTCCTTCTGGGTGGGCACCGGCAAGCGCTTCCTGCGCAACAAGACCGGCGTGGTGGCGGCCGCGATCGTCCTGCTGCTGGCCGCCGCCTCCGTCCTCGCCCCGGTGCTGACGCCCTACGACCCCCTGCTGGGGGAGCCGACCGACCGGCTGCAGAACCTCGGGTCGTCCGGTCACCTCCTCGGCACCGACGAGCAGGGTCGGGACATGCTGGCCCGGGTGCTCTACGGAGGACGCCTCTCCCTCGCGGCGGGGTTCATCCCCACCGTCGGCGCCGCGATCATCGGCACGGTCATCGGCGTCACCTCGGGCATGCTGCGGGGCGTCGTGGGGACGGTGCTGATGCGCTTCATGGACATGCTCTACGCGTTCCCGGCCATCCTGCTGGCGATCGCCGTCGGGTCCTCCCTCGGGCCGGGTCTGAGCAACACGATCATCGCCGTGACCATCGTCTTCATCCCGCCCGTGGCCCGGGTGGCGGAGCAGGCCACCCGACGGGTGGTGGTCCAGGAGTTCATCGAGGCCGCCCACCTCAGCGGCGCGAGCCGGTGGCGGATCGCCCGCACGCAGATCCTGCCCAACGTGCTGAACGACATCATCGTCTACGCGTCCGGCCTGGTCGGCGTGGCCATGATCATCGCGGCCAGCCTGAGCTTCCTCGGTCTCGGATCACCTCCGCCGGCACCGGAGTGGGGCTACATGCTGAACAGCCTCCGCGGCTCCCTCAACACGACGCCACTGGTGACGATCGTGCCCGGCTTCTTCATCTTTCTCACCTCAGTCGCTTTCAACATGGCCAGCGACGCCTTGCGTGAAGCCATGGACAGCCGGCTGTGACGCCACCAACCGCAGGGAGATCGACTGTGAGTGACACCACGACGGCACCCGACCTGGTCGCCCCGAGCGACCAGCCGTCGGGGAAGACCGGGCCGACGCTGCCGGAGCGCCCCCTGATGGAGCTCCTCGACGTGTCGAAGGAGTTCCAGGTCCGCAGCGACGGCAAGCCGGCGAAGCTCTCGGCGGTCAACAGGGTGTCCCTCCGGGTGATGGAGGGCCAGACCCTGGGGATCGTGGGCGAGTCCGGCTGCGGCAAGTCCACCCTCGCGCGGGTCATCGTCGGCCTGCACCCCGCGACGTCAGGGGAGATGCTGTTCGACAACCAGCAGATCCCCACCCGCGGACGTCGGCCGCGCGAGGTGGTGGAGCAGATGCAGATGGTGTTCCAGGACCCGTCCTCGGCCCTGAACCCCCGGGCGACCATCGGTGAGTCCATCGCCTTCCCGCTGCAGGTGCAGAAGAAGTCGAAGAAGGAGATCGCGGCCCGGGTCAAGCAGGTGATCGCGGACGTCGGGCTGCCCGCCAACTACGCCGACAACTACCCCCACCAGCTGAGCGGTGGCCAGCGGCAGCGGGTCAACATCGCCCGGGCGCTCGCGCTGCAACCCAAGCTGGTGGTCCTCGACGAGGCCGTCTCCGCACTCGACAAGTCGATCCAGGCCCAGGTGCTGAACCTGCTCACCGACCTGCAGCAGGAGTACGGCCTGACGTACGTCTTCATCAGCCACGACCTCAACGTCGTGGAGTACATCAGCGACGAGGTGGCGGTGATGTACCTCGGCCAGGTGATGGAGCGGGCGAGCGCCGACCAGCTCTACGAGAAGCCGCTGCACCCCTACACCCAGCTGCTGCTGTCGTCCATCCCCTCGCTCGACCCCGCCGAGAGCACCCGGGACACCCCCCTCGAGCAGAACGAGGGCGAGATCCCCAGCCCGATCAACCCGCCCAGCGGATGCCGCTTCCGCACCCGGTGTCCGCACGCCATGGCCATCTGCGCGCGAGAAGTCCCGCGGCTGGCCGACCAGGGCGACGACCACGTCGTGGCCTGCCACCTGTACCCCGGATCGAGCTCCGAGGACGCCGAGGCTGCTTGACCCGGAGCCCCGACCTCGCCCACGGGCGGGATCGCGGACCACCTGACCGGCGCCGGCGGCGCAACGCAGCACTGCCGGCGCCCCCACCACCTGGCCGACCAGGCCACGCCCTCTGGAGGTTCCACCATGCCCGCACTCGACAGCGAAGCGATCATCACCAGCCTGCTGGCCGCAGCCCAGCTGACCGTCTCCGAGGAGGAGAAGGCCCGGATGGTCAAGGACTACCCGATCGTCCGCGGCAACGCCGACGCGCTCTACCTGACCGAGCTCGAGTCCTTCGAACCGGCCGTGAAGTTCAACCCCGCCGACTACTACACCGCCTGACGCGCGGCGGCGACCCACCCCGCGACCGCACACCCCCAGACCCGGACAGAAGGAACCATGACCACACAGCTCACCAAGCCCGGCACGACCGACAGCAACGCCGTGACCACGACGGCCAGCAAGGGGATCCTGACCATCGCGGACGCCGCGGCCGCCCTGCGCGACGGCACGATCACCTCGATGGCGATCACCACCGACATCGTCGAGAAGGCGATCTCGCTCAACGAGGCGCTCGGCACCTACGTGACGATCACCCAGGACCTGGCGCTGGAGCAGGCGGCCCAGGCCGACGCGGCCTTCGCCGCCGGTGAGGACCGGGGGCCCCTGCAGGGCATCCCGCTCGCGATCAAGGACATCATCGCCATGAAGGGCGCCGGCACCACCGCGAACAGCCGGGTGCTCGACCCGGAGTGGGGCGCCGGGACGGACGCACCCGTGGTGGCCCGGCTGCGCGCCGCGGGCTCGGTGTTCGTCGGGAAGTCCACGACGAGCGAGTTCGCGTTCGGGATGCCGGACCCCACGAAGGGCTTCCCGGTCCCGCACAACCCCTGGGACGTGGAGCGCACCCCCGCCGGCTCCAGCTCCGGAACCGGCATCGCCGTCGCCGCGGGTCTCGCCCTGGGTGGCCTGGGGACCGACACCGGCGGCTCGGTGCGCGGCCCGGCCTGCGTGAACGGCCACACCGGCTTGAAGGTGACCTTCGGCCGGGTGCCGAAGAGCGGCGTGGTCCCCCTCGGGTTCAGCCTCGACAGCGTCGGCCCGATGGCCCGGAGCGCCTACGACTGCGCGCTGCTGCTGGAGGTGATGGCCGGCTACGACGCCAGCGACCCGAACGCGGCGGACGTGCCGGTGCCGAAGTACTCGGAGTTCCTGGACGGCGACGTCGACGGCATCAGGATCGGCCTGCCGATGCCGTACTTCTTCGACCACGAGGCCCTCGACCCCGACGTGCGCGACGCCGTCCTCGCCGGGGTGGGGAAGCTGGTCGGGATGGGCGCCACCGCCGAGGAGATGGCGCTGCCCTACGCCGCCGAGGCGAAGGAGGCCAACCACCTGATCCTGGTGGCCGAGGCCTACGCCTACCACCGCAACAACCTGGTGAACCGCTGGAGCGACTACGGCGACCTGACCCGGCCCAACCTCGCGCGGGGCGCGTTCTACACCGCCGGCGACGTCGCCCAGGCCAACCGGTTCCGGAGCATGTGGGCCGGTGAGGTCGCGAAGGCGTTCCAGAAGTACGACGTGCTGATCACCCCGTCGGCACCGAACCCCGCCCAGCTGGTCAAGGACATGGACCCCAGCCACCGGCTGGTGCAGCCGATGTACACGGGTCACTGGAACCTCACGGGCCTGCCCGCCGTCGCGATCCCCAGCGGCTTCACCGCCGGTGGCCTGCCGCTGTCCATGCAGATCATCGGCAAGCCCTTCGCCGAGGCCACCGTCCTCAAGGTGGCCGACGCCTACCAGCGCGCCACCAGCTGGCACCTCATGGTGCCGCCGGTCGAGGCCCTGTACGACACCGCCCGCTGACCCACCCACCGATCCAGAGCGCAGGAGCACACCACATGCACAGCAGCGATGAGAAGTTGGAGGTGGCGCTGGAGATGAGCGGCGTCAACCCTGCTGAGGAGGACCTGGAGAAGATCCTCGACGGCTTCACCCGCGGCCTCGAGCTGGCCGCCCAGCTGTACACCGTCCCCGGGGTCCGCTACGAGGAGCCCGCGCTGATCTTCTCGGCGCGGGTCGCCGGAGCGCGATGATGGAGTACCTGACGATCGCCGACGCCCTCGAGGCGCTGCGGGAGAACAAGACCACGGCCACGGAGCTGCTGCAGAGCGCTCACGCGGTCGCTGACGAGCTCGACTCCGAGCTGGGCATCTACCTGTCCCGGTTCGACGAGCAGGCGATGGCGGCGGCCGCCGAGGCGGACCGGATCTACGCGGCGGGGGAGCCGGCGGGTCCACTGCTGGGCATCCCACTCGGCATCAAGGACATCATCTCCACGGTCGAGGGGGAGACCACCGCCCAGAGCCTCGTGCTCGACCGGGCGTGGGGGGAGGGGATCGGTGACGCCGTCGTCACCGCCCGGCTGCGCGCCGCGGGCGGGTTGATCACCGGCAAGCTCACGACGATGGAGTACGCCACGGGCGTGCCGGACCCGACGAAGCCGTTCCCGGTCCCGAGGAACCCGTGGAACACCGAGTACTGGACGGGTGGCTCGAGCTCCGGCACGGGCAACGGCGTGGCCACGGGCGCGGTCCTCGGTGGTCTCGGCACGGACACGGGAGGCAGCATCCGGATCCCGGCGGCGTTCTGCGGCATCTCCGGGATCAAGGCCACGTTCGGCCGGGTGCCGAAATCCGGGTGCGTGCCGCTGGGCTACAGCCTGGACAACATCGGGCCCATGGCCCGGTCGGCGCGCGACTGCGCGATCATGCTGAACGTGCTGGCGGGCTACGACGCCAGCGACGCCTGTGCGGTCGACGAGCCGGTGGACGACTACGTGGCCGGGCTGAGCGGTGACCTGAGCGGGACGAGGATCGGGCTCGACCGCCTGACCGGGGCCTGGAGCGAGCGGGACCCGGCGATCGATGCCGCGCTGGACGCCGTGGTCGAGGCGCTCACCGGCCTGGGGGCCACCGTGGTCGACGTCAGCCTGCCGCTGTGGAGCGAGCTCTCGGCGGCGACCCGGATCACCTCCCGCTCCGAGGCGTTCGCCTACCACGCGCCCGACCTGCAGTCGCGGTGGAGCGACTACTTCGCCGCGACCCGCCAGGGCGTCGGCACGGCCGTGGCCTACAGCGGCGCCGACTACGTCCAGGCGCAGCGGGTGCGTCGCGTGGGTCAGAAGGCCGTCGCGGGTCTGTTCGAGACCGTCGACCTGGTCATCACCCCGACCTCCAGCGTCGCGGGCTGGACCATCGACTCGCTCAGCACCATGGCCGAGCGGTTCGGCGCCATGCACACCGGCTACTGGAACGCCGTCGGCAACCCGGCCCTGGTGGTCCCGATGGGCTTCAACGAGATCGGCCTGCCGCTCAGTGTGCAGATCGTCGGCAAGCCGTTCGACGAGGTCGCGGTCCTGCGGGCCGGTGACGCCTACCAGCGGGTCACGGACTGGCACCTGGCCGTCCCGCCGGTGCTCAGCGCTGCGGCGGTGGCCTGATGGCGGAGACGGGGTCCGGGCACACCGTCGCCGGCGAGAAGTTCGACCTGCCGCTCTCACCCGAGGTCACCGAACCGCCCGGGGCGCCGCCCCTGTACGACGTCGACACCGTCGCCGCCCTGCTCAAGGTCGCCGACCTGACGCTCGACGAGGAGTGGCAGGCCAAGCTGCTCGCGACGATCAACGACCTGCAGCCGGCCGTCCACCGCTTGCGGGCGCTGGACCTGGGGGAGACGCCACCCGCCACCGCGTTCGACCCGAGGTGGTCCTGAGATGGACGCCTACGCGCTGAGCGTCACCGAGGCCTCCGAGCGCATCGCGGCCGGCGAGCTGTCGCCGGTGGAGCTCACCGAGTCCGTGCTGGCCCGCATCGAGGAGGCCGAGCCGCACCTGAACGCCTTCGTGGAGGTGACCGCCGACCTGGCGAGGATCGCCGCCAAGGAGGCCGAGGAGGAGATCGCCGCCGGGCGGTACCGGGGGCCGCTGCACGGCATCCCGCTCGGGGTCAAGGACCTCTACGACACGGCCGGCGTGGCCACCACGTCCTCCTCCGCGGTCCGGGCCGGCCGCGTCCCCGACACCGACTCGGCGGTGGTGGAGAAGCTGCTGGGCGCCGGCATGGTCATGGTGGGCAAGACCCACACCCACGAGTTCGCGCTCGGCGGGGTGACGCCGACCACCCGGAACCCCTGGAACACCGGTCACATCCCCGGCGGG
>Ga0210040_10011514_pt1 | contig 10010 bp, 9 predicted proteins | sample CryGeyCG12114_NA_FD_185462 | JGI IMG/M metagenome (GOLD analysis project Ga0210040, IMG submission 185462) | Groundwater microbial communities from aquifer - Crystal Geyser CG19_WC_8/21/14_NA (SPAdes) (version 2) | ecosystem: Environmental > Aquatic > Deep subsurface > Groundwater | place: USA...
TTGCTATCAGTGATGAAATGTGTGTTAATTATGTTCACTACTATCCGAAAAGTGAACTGGAAGTTTGCAAGAGCAGTGTGGCGTGGACGTCACTGAGAGAATACTTTCATTTTATGGCTAAGTTACTAAATCTTTTCATGAATATTTTTAATGCGTAGTAATTTGGATTGGGGTTGGATTGCGGATTCTTACGCTTTGCTGTACGCACACTTGCAATTTTCTGTTTTTTTTTTCGAAATAAATTTAGAATGGAGGGGCAAGAACTCAAACCAGAGGGAGCTGTGAGCGCAAATTACAATGGAATCAAGTGGACGCCATTTAGATCACAACTATTGGAAGATTTCTACAACATGTCACCAATTGACATGCAATGCAATAGGAGTGATGGATCTAGATTTCCTGGAACTTGGAGTTCTATGCCCGTACCCGCATTCCTTCCTCTAAGCCCACCTATGAATCCCACAGATGAATGCTTTTTGGGGGAACTGGACGAAACTGAGGTTGTGAGCACACAATAAAGTTGAATAAGGCCTAATTTATTTTCCGTTATATTGTATTGAAACTATCTATGTATCTATGAACTATCTGTATATGTCTACAATGCTATTTAGTAATTAGTCAAAGTTAGTCTATATATGATATAGCGGATTGAAATGTTGCAGCACTTTTTCCTGTTTATAATAGGATAGTCAAAAGTTTAGGATGTGCATATCCTCAAATTAATTCTTCTTTCAAAATATATTTCAGTTTTCATCTGTACTGTGTAAGTTGTAATTTTAAGTATATTCATTTTATAAAGAGAGTTGTCATAAGAGATATATTATGTACAGACAGGAATGATGACACGAATAGAGAACGTAGAACTTTTGAATGCAAGTCTCGTTACAGAGGTTTACATGGGACCACTTAAAGTCTATGCAAGTACATAGTATGACTTTCTGAAAGTCACATAGTCTTGCCGAAATAATGTTTGGCGTTACAAATACAAGTAAAATAGTTATTTAAGCTTACTATATGACTAATAAATAGTTCCCCCCCTCAATACCTATAAAATAGTAGTAGAAGAGTTTGTTTATTCTCAAGAAAAGCAACAAATGAATAACATTCTAGTCAACAACCGAACGAAGCATAGTCATACACTAGCTGAAATAATTAAATCAACAATCAATATGTTGCTAACTGTCAATAATATATAGCTGTAGTAGGCGCTGCATTATTCCGGATAACGTGCCATAAACGTTACCTGACTGCTAGTTGATTATTGTTATAAACTAGACTGCAAACACAATGAGAAAGAAATAATAAATGGAAGTGCGTAATGGAATGAAATGGATTCACTCACAATGCAAAATTTAAATGATTGAGTGAGCCATGCATTCAATAATTTGAATTTGGGTGCAAATATGAAGTTTTACAATATCATAACGATATTTTTCTTACTCATGAAAACAATAATAGCGTCGAAAAAAAAGTCTGTTCCATCTGTAGTGCATACGGAATTAACAAATGATATTAGTGCAACATGGACACTTAATTTCAACACCGGTAAATTTGAAAAATAAATTAAAGTAAAATGTCTCTGAAAAATGCTTGTTCTGCACAGTCTAATATGTTTTACAGAGTTGGCCAATGTGAAATTGAAAGTGAATAATTTTGACAAAAACAAGGGATGGGTCGGAATAGGATTTACCGATTCTGGAAAGATTTCTGATGGATCTGGAGATTTCTGTGTTCTATGGAAAGACAACGCAGGAAAAACTACAGTCTCTGACGTTCATATTAAACCGAATACATCAAGATTTTATTTAGATCAACAACAAGATTGTACCGATTTTGAGTTGAAATATATTGGGGACAACGAAACAATTGAATGGAGTTTTCAAAGGAAATTCGTAACATGTGATCCAAATGATTATGGAATAGAGGTTCACAAAACATACAAAACAACTTTGAATTTTTTAAGCCACACCTATAAAATTCACTATTTCTTACTATACTATAGGACGGAACCACATTTGTCCATTGGACTATCGGTGGCAATCGGCTCCTAGAATCAGTTTCAGATATAAAGATTAAAAAATCCATTAGCCAAGGGTATAAAATGTACTCACTATTAACTCCAAACGACACTGTGGAACCGGACTTGAATGTGGAAACCGTCATTAGTTTCGAAGTGATAAATGTGGATTATAAAATTCCCGGAGAAGTGCCTTCCGAATATTGTCGATTATTTGAACTACCAGAGATGCTTGTATACGAAAAGCATCATATTGTAGAGGTTTAAAAGTCACATGAACAAGCTTTTAGATATTGAATGATCCATCTAATCCACACATTTTCAACTCATAATTTACCAACCTTTCAATTTTTTTTTAGTTCATTCCAATTGTGGACACATCTAAAATGCTTGTTCATCACATGCAAGTCTTCCAATGCAAATCGAAGAAAAGCTCTGACTACCCTTCCACATATTCTGGAGTTTGCCAACAAAAACCCCAAAAGCTAGACGAGTGCACAGATCTAATTGCAACTTGGGAAATGGGCTCCAATGTAAGTAACTACAGTTTATCCAAACATTTGTCGTAACTCTTTGAAAATAATATGAAGACGTTTGCAGGGATTAAAATTGCCCCCAGAAGCAGGGTTCCCCATAGGCGGCGAAAAATGGAGTCCCTATTTGTTGTTGAAAATACATTACAATAAAGCTGGTTCAAAAGATGGTAAAGTTAGATAATAAAGTGCTTGTTAAAGTGAATTTAATTTAAAAACACTTCAAATCTTTTGGTCATATTTAGCCTTGGATTCTAGTGGAATGAAATTCCGAGTGACAGAGAAACTTCGACATCATGATGCGGGGATATTTACCACAGGTCTGGATAGCAGCAAGAGGGTACTAATTCCTCCAAACCAACCGGCTTTTCCTATTCGCAGCATTTGTACAAAAGAATGTACAGGCCAGGGAATTCCGGAGACTGGCATTACTGTTTTTGCTTCACAATTACATACACATCATAAAGGAATCAGGGTGGTGACAGAACACTACAGACCAAAGTTTGGGAAAGATAAATTTTTCAAAGATCCTGTTGATGGATATGATGCACTTGCTCCAATAGTAGTTGATAATCATTACAGTCCTGATTTCCAGCAAATTCGACACTTGAGACGTAAACCTACAATTCTCGCTGTGAGTGAATTTGGATTTATAAGTATTGAAGTATTTGCATGGGAAATATTTAAAATTAAAATATGAACAATTGTACAACAACAGGGAGATGTATTGCTCACCACGTGTGTGTTTCAAACACTAGGCAAGGGTGCAAGTTATATTGGACATCATGGAGATGATGAAATGTGTGTCAACTACATATATTATTACCCAAAAATGGGTCTTCAAGAATGCTTTAGCGCAATCACAGAAAAAGCTTACCAGTCTTTTTTGGAACCAACTGAAGCAGAATTGTAAGTTGATGCACTCCATGGTTTATTTTGCTGGAATAAGTTACTGCTACTAGATTTGTTTGGATTTTTTACGATTGCAGACAAAATGATTCTAGCATGATGAACAAGCATTGGGAAAATATTGTTTGGAATGCGGAAGACGTTATAAAGTTGAGCTCTCTGTACTATGGTTCTCCGTTTAACGTCACCTGCAATGCTGTTGACGAAAGTGTCAATGACATATGGACGTATGGAGCACCTGAAAAATTGGAAAGGTTTCCGAGAATTAGTAAACGAAAAAATCCCAATTTAAAGTGTGCAAAACCAAGTGTTGAATAGCACCAAAATGAGCATCTTTGTATCCAAAGGAGCGGCATCTATGCATACTGTCTAGAAGGCAGTAAGCATTAATTAATTAGCCGACATTTGAGAATCTGATATTTGGTTCGAATGCATCATGTTCATGTGAAGGTACAGCAATATAAGCAAGTAAGCCAGTTGTTATTTTTTCAGTTACAAACACGAAATCAAACATACATGCTGACAGAATAAACTTTATTTAATAACCAGTAGACATTACTGAGTTTAGATTTGCTCATCATTATTTGAATCCATTAATGATTCATTGGTGAGTTCAATCACTGGTACAATAGTATTTCCGCTGAGTACAGGTGCAGCAGCAGATTTCTCCCGATTTCCTTTGCAAATTGAGCAGAGTTTTGCAGTCAGAGATGGCGTTTGAGTCCCCGTAGAATTCAATGGCAAAGTATTCTTTGAGCCAGGATTTTTGTCACTTTCGAACTGTACACTTTTTCCACCATATTCGTCAATAGAACGGTTATTAGATTTTTTCAAAAGATTGAAGCACGGGAAACGTTTGAGATTTTTCTTATTTTTTCGATCATCATGCATCTCTCGTGTTCTTTCCATCACGTCTTCAAGGGCAAATGATGGAGAAATGGCGGATCTAAATTTCTACAATTTCAATGATACAAATCTATTGATTGTCTATCTTAGAGGGATAATACCACATAATTTTTTCGTACATAATACCTCTTTAAAATTATCCCCCTCTGCGTTCCGAAATGCTCTGACTGCGCATACGGGAATACATAAAGAGGGTAAGATGCTCAAAAGGTAACAAACTATCAGAGCTGAACTTTTAAATCTCATTTTTCTCAATGTTATTGTATTCGGAACAATAGAGATCATAGTCATAATCTGAATTAATACAGAGAATAACGTTTTTACATTCATGATCGTATGAAATGATTTTATCAAAGTTTGTTCCTCAAAATATGGATTTTTCCATTACCAATAGTATGATGGGAGTCACATATTTCCAAATATTTAAAATATATTTATTCGGAGGAGTGCCCAGCATTGCCAATTTAGCTTCTGTTATTTCTTTCATCCCTAAGATTTAATTCAGATTCATTAAAAATAGGATATAATTTCTTTATAATAATAGTGCATAATCCCTAGTCCTGTTTACCCCAAATCCAAAACACAGCAATAGCAAAACAAAATGAGCCCACAAGAGGAGAAAACTTTGTAAAGTATTCATCAAATACAAGCAGTACAGTCAATCCTCCCTGAAATGCGCAATTCACATTGATGAAGTCAAAAATAACTTTTAAAAGAATCGCTACATGTAAAGTACTTACTCGTGTGACGCACAGCAAACTTATCCCATACGAAACCACCATAATGGACAGCAGTAGAATTTTTTTCCCATTCTGATGAAACGCGAATGCATCCCTAAATTCCTCTTTAATGCTGTTAATGACCATTGAAAACATTGATATCTGAGCAAGAAGAGGAAAAATCACGTTCAAGCTATATTTATTCACGCATACAGTTTAAAGTTTTAAAGTTGAAAAATGACCACCACACTCACCGAGCTTGTGACACCAATAATGACTAAAAGCAAAAACAGTAAGATCCCATAAAATCTTACTCCTGGCATTCTCCCAATGGCATCAGGAAAAATTTCAAATACAAGATCAGGATGGTCTGTGAATTTGTCAATAGTAGTTAAGAATCCAAATCCGAATTCATGTTTCTCGTTTCAATTTACTCGTGAATTAGATTGAGTTTATGTAAGCTATTTTTGGTTAGTTACCAGCGTGTGCAGCAAAGGCGGCTACATCACTATCACTTTTCAACATTAAATATCCCAGAAATGAAAATATCACTAGGCCCGCAACAAAGCTCGTCACAGAATCAGCGAGAAATACGGAAAGACAATCTCTACAAAGCAAGAATTAATCAAACTTTTGTGTTAAAATACAATTTAATATGTCTCAAGAAAACAAAGCTATTTGTTAAAACAAAAACCAAAACTTCTTCATGCATGAATTGCGCCACATATCACGTGACTTTTCTTTGTTCTTTCGTAACCTGATAACATCATTAGAGAATCTATTGTGACTCGCAAAATGCATGTGAACTCCTAATCCAGATCCCATTGAGAAGAATACTTGACTGATTGCATCTTTCCACATCTAAAAAAGGTTCGTTAGCTCTTTATCGCAATGTCGTTGCATTGATATTATCAGTAAGTAAAAGTGGATATACCGCCATATTGGAAAACGATTGTGAATCAGTACGTAGATAAAATTTCAACCCGGCTTTGGAACCAGGTAAGGTCAATCCGCGGAACAAAAGGAGAGCCTATGGAAAAAATATTATTTTTCACAATGAGATCTAGACGGAACATATAGTTTCCATCGTGTAATGATGTCAATTCAATCAGTTATGCAAATATAATGCAGCATCGGATCACGGTAAACAAAAGTGGTCTACTCACCAGTAATAGAGAAGTGCTGCATGAACTAAACCCAAAAACTTTTCCTGTGGTTCAAAATCTCAATATCAATGATAATAATTAATAATTAAATTTTTTCTGAATCAATCTGCACGATTCATTCATTAATCCATTTAAAAACGTTCAGCTAATGTTCATGAGCACAAATAAAAGTAAAACGAGCTCGTACAAGAATAAATTGCCTATTTTTGAAAGTTTTAGCAGAAATTATTCCCAAATTACGTACCATAAATTTTGACACCATGAATTACAACCACGTAGACTACCAAATAAATGAATAGCAAGTACATGGATAATTCCAGTACAGGTGGTCCGATTCCTTTGGATTTGTCGTCATCAAAAATTCCATAGTACATTAACGTACCATTTTCAGTCTGACCATTGTCTTCATCCTTGCTACTCCATGCTCTTAAAATTCGTCCTCTAGCCCAATTAAAAAAAAGTTAAATGGTAATTATTGAAATGCCAAATTCATTCATAAATTGCAATGAGTGCATAATGCATGTGCAAACAATAGGCTTATGTGATTCAAGTTTGTCCCTAATATAGTTGTAATTAAACCATTAATTGTAATGCTAAACCTGCACCTCGCATAATGAACCGGAAACTGCAATTTTTATAATCAGTGGGATCATCCTGTTTGCAAACAGTAAATAGTTTAGAAAAAGGAAGGATTTATATGATTCGAAGCCATTTGTTTGGAGTTTTTAGAAGTGGAAACATTTTGGTGATTAGATACAGTTTCAAAATGGTTAAGAACGGGCATGTAATAGTGATTGGCATTGCGACGATATTGTGTTTGATCTATTTCACACCAGCACTATCAGGGGTACTTCAATTTGGACTAAAACCTTATTTTTGGGACTTTTGTAAGGACAATGTATTAACAGGAATCTTTAAAACGTATATTTAGAACTCTCTGAAACAAGGTTTGCTGTCTGCTGGATTTGATTGCAAAAAAATCATGAAGCGTGTTGGAAAAGAAGGGTTCAAAATTATGACAAAATGTACCAAACAGTTGCAAGAGATGGATCCGGAGTACGATTTTGAAAACAAATTTGATGTAATAATAATTACGCACAATTCATAATCATTAATAATCACAATGTAAATTAATTTAATATCATGTGAAATTGTTTGCAGTGTGTAGTTAAATGTACAATGGACGGATTTCATATGGTAATCGATTATCTCAATAATGTCAAAGTATTAGTTTAAAGTTTAATTATAATTTCTCAATATTTACTGCAGTTAAAACCAGATATGACCACCGATGATGAGGCCTTTGATTTCTTTCTAAATGAAACCGTTCCAGAGCACTTTCACGGCCATAGTAGGGAACTTATGGAGGATTGCTTTATGGAGCATGGTAAGAAAACTTACATTTAAAGCTATGTAACAAGCATTAACTACAGGCTTTCATTTCCTTTGAATTCTACACTAGGACCAAAATTGGACCCCAAAGATGAATTCTGTAAAAGTTATGGTATCTTTTTTAAATGCTTGCAAAACCGGTTCGAATCATTTTCCAAGGTATGATATTTTTCTACTGTTTTCCCTATAACTGAAAAGACTAACTTTTGATGAACTAACTGTTACTTCTTTCACCCCCACAGGAGATTTGCGACGACTAAACTGATTTTTCAAATTATAAATTCTATCTGATAAAATTTTTAAATACAAATGTATTGTGATTGGTTCATTTGTTAAAAGCAAAACGCAAATTATTATTTTCTGACCTAAAAAATTCCATGCCAGGGCTTGTACGTGTCTCTTCATTGTCTTCGTCATGAGTCCCATAACGCATTTCATCCTCCGAAATACAATTATCAGTACTCCACATATTTTCACAACCCAACCAAGGGGGCATATGTTTCACACACTGGGATATGTAAAATAGTCCCCAAGTGATGATGACATTGTAGTAACACGAGATTAAGCAGGTAACCATTATGGCGCAGTATCCTACTCCTGTAAGGTTAAAAAGGTACAAAAGAATCTCATGCTATTAATGCATCCATCCATCCATGACCAGTAATTATAATAATTACAGTCTGGATTCTGTAATATTTTAGTTGCTGTGATGCCTCAACAAATACTATATACGCTGGGAGCGAATAGAAGTTATAAAACGGACTGTATTCAAAAATATCATACCTTTAAACATTGGCACAATTTTCCACACTGAAATTGGTCCCCGGCGCACAAACTGTCCCAAAACCAGCTCCAAATAGAATACAGGAATAGCACAAAACACACTGAAAATGATGTAGGCCAGAATGAATGTTCCTCCACCATATTTGAAACACAAATATGGGAATCGCCAAATATTACTTATGCCTATGGAGAAGGCAGTTAAAGCTAATGTTGACTCCCAGTTGTGTTTCCATCGCTCGCGTTGGATATCGTAGAAAAATTGGTTGCTCTCATGGAGGAATTTAATTTCATCTGAGAGTGAGTAGTTAATATGACTTGTTGATAATATATTCTAGATTTCTAGATTTGAGTCAAAATAGAAGTCAAGAGAAATATTTTGTTGACGTGGACAATTACTTACTATTTGAAGGATTGCTCGTTTTTTTCAAATCGCCCTTATTGTCACCTTTTATTTTGTCTTTTAAAAAGTTTTCTAAAGTTGGCTTTGCTTGTACGTTTCTGGATTCTCTGGGACGTACACTAGCACGTTCTGTGTATTCAATGTGTTGCGTGTGTTGTTTGTTAAAAACATTTGCTTATGCACATGTGCCAAAAATGTACAATAAAAGATATAATTATGACGTCTTTCCGAAAATTTTATACCTCTGCTCAAAAGGGCTTTGATTCCTTTTTTAACATGCTCTCCTGACTTGGATTCCATAGCTGGGCAAAAATGAGCAACTGTTCTATGAAATTCAGTATGGGATTCTGTTCTTTCTAAAGAAACACGAAGTCTTGACTTTTTGAATTGATTTACAGGTGAACTTGTGTTTACATTTTGCAATGATATTGCATTTACGGTTAGTATAGTATGTACCATAGAAACACGAAGACCTTTATTAAGCTGGCGTACTATGCAAAATGAATAGCCGAGTTGTTTTGATTAGCCCTTCATTTAAGTTTAGTTTCACGCATTTGGATTCTTAAATGCGTTTTTCCAATTATAAAATTCACGATCAATATGTAATACTCACGCACGGGATCCGAAGAATTTTAGTTGGACTGATTCATAAAATCAATCAATCTTATGCAAACTTTCAATGAAAACATTCAGGGAAGCAACTATAGTCTTTCTTTTATTTTTTTCTACCTTTTCTACACAATAACCCTTAATTATTATACACTGCTCGTTTTAGTGAGCACCTCAAACATAAAGGATACAGCATAACTTTTCTCCCTTATGCACTAGTTCCACATAAAATAGATGAACAATCATAAAAGTGCTTTAGATTTAGTTTCAGGAAAACATTCAGCAGCATACCTACGATCACGTTATTCAATGTTATTACAGTAAAGGGAAGAAATATGTATACACACTATATACATTTATCGGGGGGGGGGGAATAAGTCATAATTAGTTAAGGATACTGCATTTTAAATAAGCCCTCAGGACGTTTTTCTCCTGCATATTGAATTAAATACAAGTCGTTTCTCGCTCAAGCAGGCTGAAAAACGCATTGTTTGAGGAAAATTTGTACTTGCACATTTGAATGATTATCATTATTGTTAAGCAGTTAAAAAAGTGGAACACTCTTATTTTCTATCT
>Ga0210040_10011515_pt1 | contig 10008 bp, 5 predicted proteins | sample CryGeyCG12114_NA_FD_185462 | JGI IMG/M metagenome (GOLD analysis project Ga0210040, IMG submission 185462) | Groundwater microbial communities from aquifer - Crystal Geyser CG19_WC_8/21/14_NA (SPAdes) (version 2) | ecosystem: Environmental > Aquatic > Deep subsurface > Groundwater | place: USA...
AGTAAGGGAGCTTTGGGTTCGAAAATCGCCTCTTCAGCGTCCCCCGACTATTCGTTTTACTGACTCCAGTGGCGACGCCAGAACCCCGTTAACGTCTGCTATAGCGGGCTAGATTTTGTGAGGTTATTATGCATCGTCTAAAATTGCATTGACATTTTTTCACTTTTAGCGATAGCATATTTAGTTATTTAGCGGGCAGGCGAAAAAATGCTGGCATCGCCACTGAGTGACTCTGACTCTATAATTGTGAACAGAATTACTTTTAATTATTTTTACGGTTTTGAAGCGCTGGTGGAGACGGTGGCGATTTGAAAATTTCCCCAAATACTGTAATATCTCCATACAAGTCTGTTGCAGGGATGATGATAGCCTAATAATTATCTTGATTAGCCGGGCCCACTGGCCTATGGCCAGACTCACTATTACGAGCACAAATTCTAACTTACCAAATTTTCAATGAGTTCAAAATTTTATGACGTACGGCAAGTTTCTGGAATGTGATAAAGCAAAAAAAAGTAATTTAAAAATTCCCTAAAGAGTTGCTTTATCACATTTTAGAAACTTGACGTGTGTCATAGAATTTTTGGATCATTGAAAATTTGGTAAGTTAGAATTTGTGCTCGTAATAGTGAGTTTGGCCATAGGCCAGTGGGCCCGACTATTACAACCTTATGTGTTGAGGGTTTAGTCTATTCCAGTACTAAGAGAATTGAGTGTAACTAACTTCCTTTATACGCGTTAATCATCGCAGTCAGTTCCAGTTACCAAACTAATGTTACCTAGAAAGTCTCAACGTAGTCTCATTCAATTAATCTAGTTCATGAAAAAACACACGCTGGTTATGAGTTTCGCTTTGCCCCGTTCAGAAGATGACAAATTAGAGGGAAAAAATGTGTTTTATTACTTTCTTTCGCCGCCAGATCTGAGTAAGTTTATCCCGCACACTTGATATAGATTCGTATTGTACAACTTCTAAAAAGCAAAGAATATTGCACTATTATAAGCTTCTACAAAAATAAAATCTGCAAATCAACTATTGCATCATCGATGGATGAACTTGTAAACTACTAATGTATACATTCAAATGACCAACAGATCGGTCAACGATATTAACAATGATGCGCGAAAAAGATACACCATACCATGAGACTATAAATTCTAAAGACATTAAAATTTTCCAGAAGTCAGTTGTATTCTATTCTAAGCAAAGGTTCCTGTTCCTACTTAATCACATGGCTGAGACGCGCTAACATTCCTGTATTTTCTACTTAGATTAGAATACCATTTTTCAGAAAGAAGAGCAAGTTTTCTACCTTGTTCTACTTCACTTACTCGATTAAAAATTTATATTTAAAAGAGAACTACAATTAATTACTAACTTACCTTCGACAAAGCTTATAGCCCCGATTGCCCACTGCTTTTCGGAAGTTCCATCCAAACTTAACCTTGTCCACGAAAACAGGCACAATTGCGACACCGCAACTTTTGAAATTCTCAATTGTCAATATTGCAGCCCAATAAATTGCAGAATCGTTGCTCCTTGCAGTTTAGATTATTTGTTCACTTCAAACCCGTCAAGAAGGACTACAATTAAAATTTTTAGGTGATTTAATTGAGTAAAACATTTGTTATTGCCGTTTATAACCAGCAACTATAATAATAAAAATTTGTGCCTGACTGGGACTGAACTGACAACCTCTTCGAAACGTCGAATTTAAACCTTGCGATACTAACTAACTTTTCAATTCAATGATTCCACAAGTGAACCCACGAAACATGAACAAATTGAACCGACGCCGTTAATCAAAATTTGTGAAAAGACGCCAAAGTTAAACTACACAAATTCTATCAACCTTGATGGGACAATTTTCTCCAACTTTTCCACAACTGTAACTTTGCGACGTCACAGTACAAAAATTGCAGAAAACACTGATGGAGCAAGTTACTGTGATCTATCAAACTTCCTTCTGTTTTCAATTCTAATCAATCAATTCATTACTTCTAAAAATTCCATCTCGTCTCCTACAACAATAATTACTTTGATTGATCACAAACAATCACTGTATCCATATCCAACACTAGCAATAATTCTCCACAATCACTCAAAATCGTCAATTCTAAATAACCCCTAAAACCACCATAAATTGCATTAAATCGGCGGCAAAAAAATTGCACGCTACAACACGCACTGTATGAAAAATGGTTCAGTTTGCAAAAGAGAAATAAGAGTGCCGCCAAAAAAAACTGCAGTACTTGAAAAGGATAGTAGGAACAAATGGATATGCATGGAATATGTAATAATAATAATAACGTAACAACACACCAAATAGACGATAGATAGATAGATGTGTAAAAAAAGACGTGAGAAAATCTAAAGGATAATAATAATGCAACCTACTAGTATTCCAGTTATACTCCTCTTCTTCTCCTTCTTGTTGTACTACTAGCCACTAGACTAACTATGAGTTCCTTATAAATATATATAAGTTGGTATGTTGAAGTTCAACTGGCATGAAGTACTACTAACTAACTAACTAACTATGTAACAAGTCTGAGCAGCAGTAGGGGTACAAAAAAAGAGCTTTACTATTAGTATACCCTACTAACTAACTAACCAAACTAACTATGCTCACAAAGGAGGGATCCAAAGCCTCCACTATGCCTATGTAACATGGAGCTCACAAAAACTTTAATGTTCATAGTTAGTTAGTTAGTATATGCATGCGATTTGCCTAAAACTAATATATACGATAACGCGATGGGCTTCTTATTTTTTTCCCTCCTAAAATTTCTTTACATTCGTATAAACAATTTATACCATCGCGTCTCGTATGTACTGTAAACAAAATTGCTTGCAACATGATGTATCTATACTCCAATTCTTATCTCACCAACCAATACTTGTATGCATTCACAATCGCATATTTGCAATTAGACTCCAGTCTGCATTTAATTCCCGTAAACATGTAGACATGCATGCATGAGTAACACATTGCCAAAGGATACACAGTAGACTGATATGACTGCAAATAATAATATACACATGCATGTGAATATTGTAAATTTGCAAATCTAGTAGTGACTGTCTTGTGAGATGAATATACGACAGTACATTCGACAGAGTAGTACTACTATTATTAACATGCGCTATCGTATTAGTTCCCACTACTAGCTATGGCTATGAATATGATGTACATGAAAAAGCTTATTCCACATATAGATTTGGTTAGTAATGCAAAGACCTGAGTCACACACCAGATGGATATTATACGCACCAAAATTGATAGTAGTAGTCAAGTCAGCGAGTGAGTGTACATGAGAAAAAGGCTTTTATAACTTTTGCTTACCTATAGTATATGTAGCAGTAGTGGCAAGTACTATGAAACGAGTACAAAACTACTCCTATGTAGTATTTGCAGGCAAAATATTACTCCTAGTACCCAGTGGATAGATAGCTGGAATCAACCTTTGAAAATGTGTGTGTGTGTGTCTTATGTGTAGTAGTACAGCTAGACTTGAGTTGAGAGTACAACTTTGGGTAATAATAATACTAGACTGGTGGTAGTAGTGGTAAGTTACTATGTGGGTGACGGTGTGTAGCTAGAGCTGACTATTAGGAAGCGTGAAGCTTCAGCTTCTCGTACTATTATGAAACTATTATGAAAGTCTCCTATGCGAGTCCACTATTTTATAAGTGGAGAGAGAGAGAGAGGGAAGCCAAAAAGAGAAAGAGACGCTGAGAGAAAAAAGGAACGCCAAGTTTGAGTATTCTATACTCCTATTGGCTTATACTGGTCCAAAGGGATGCCTCTTGGTATATGTAGATATGCGCATATAGATGTGGCTTGCACGCAGGATACGTACTCCTCCGTTGTTGTAAGTATGTACGACCAAATATATATATCATAACGTGTATCTGGAGTGTACACAGTGCACGACGAGAGGAACAAATCGTGGGGAACATGTTATACAGTCCAAAGTTGTTCTATTCTAGCTGTCCATGTATAAAGGTCTAACTCTAACTTTTAGTAAGCAACTAACTAAGGTAGAATCTTATTCCAAAGGCTTAAAGTGTGTAGTAGTAGTAGTAGCAGCAGTCTCCCAACCTGGATGAGATAGGTAAAGTTTCCAGCAACTTATATCGCAGTAACTAACTAATGCACGGACTATGGATGGGTATATGTATGTATGTATAGTGAGTTTTATGTTTTCTAGCTCCAACTACTAGAGAGCGAAAAAAACAAGGACGGCACACTGTGATCTCTGGCTAGAATAGTTAGTAAGTAAGTAAGCAGACTTTCATGCAGCATAGGCAAAGATCTAGCATTGTACATTTGTTGGATAGGTACCTAAAGTTGGGTCTTTACGAATATTTGGGAATCATAGATGCATACTTGAGATAAGAGGGTCTGGAGTTTCAACCTTTTCAGTATACTGGGGCTTTCGTAATCTTTGAAATGGTCGAAATTATGAATTTGACTGGAGAGAGTTTATTGCGATTTCAAGTACTCAAAGGTGGTGAAAGTTATTGCCAGTGCATAGTAAAATGTATTTATTGCCTGCATGCCTTTCACTTTTTAACGTTACAATAAGTTTGCTGTGGCGTTAAAATACTACATTGCTGATTGCATTGCAAATTATTTCAACGTATGAAAAAAGTCTTTTTGTAGCGTGTGAATTGGGAATTTCGCGTTTATGTTGACTTCTGAAGCAGAATTAATTTGTGAAGCGTTATTTTAGAAACATTGAATAACTTCAAATAGGGACGCAAAGGTTCGTGAGTCTTGCTATGAAATCTCTTTGTGTATCAACTGTTTATGTGGCTGCAAATGGTTGCTTCAACCAATAAATTCCTTATAAAACTATTCGTCTGAAACGTGCATTATATTTCTCATTATTTAGATTATGATGAGTATTTTGGGGTACAGCACATAGCACTTGTACATGAATGACTATAAGACCTTTTCTAACTTTATAAAAATAGAGTATTGCATAGGCTTGAATGTCTTACAATTAGGTTTATTTAATAATATAGAGGGGCAATTGAGCCTTATGTAATGTATATCAATTATTTCGTAGTATTCGTAGACTTATATCGAAAAAGTGCATAAACTGGATTGTGTGTCAGATACAGAGCTAGTATACGCAAAGTTGCACTTGTATTAAAAAAACCTCTTCCATTCATTCACATAAAATTGTGCACATATACCATATGTACTCGGTTAACATGTAATCATTTTAACCGTAATACGAAATAGGCACTATAAAGGTTTAAATAATTGTATCGTGTTGACCAAACAATGAATGAATCATAACGCTGAGGAGTATGATACTACATATTGACTGCGCAAAAAATATTGCTAACCAGTTTATTAATCGTTTGGTTGATATAATTTCGGCTGCAATATAGTTTATCTTATCTTTCACCCATTTTCGACTGCTTGTGCATACGTGCCTCGCTTATGGATTTAATCTATTGTATTTTCTATGAGAAAATAAACAAACATTCCAATAATGTGGACCTATGAACTGTAGAGAGCAAGTATGCAAAAAATGTAAGTACGTGCGAACAATATGCACTAATTACAAAAATATTCAAAATCTTATTTTTTTGCTGAATGTGACCAATCTAAGTTTTTCGCCGACAGGTAAATATTAACATACCAGTTTAATGTATGCTATACATTCCAGATATTAAATCTACTCGCGGTCATAAAAAATCCAGTGAGCACCATTATAGCATATCTGTGAGATTAGTCGTGAATATGCCTATGGATATTATTTTGAGACGGTGGATAACATAGCTGGAATATGAGCAAATAACTTTTTAGGGTCGTGGTATAATAAAAGCATGTATGCATTAAACTCCTTTTCTCCCCTTTCCTATGGGTATACTCCGCTCATCAGCAATAGGTCTTTGTGAGCAGATAAGCTTGGAACGTGCTTTTGTACATACTAACTCGGCTTTTTAGGTTATACGGTCTTCAACATAGCTAAGCCATAAGAGTGTGTGTGTAAAGTTCCATATTTTCCTCTACCTCTAACTTTGAGTTTCTGAGTATACTTATTTTAGAACCCTAAATGTTAGGCATGTACACAATCGTAGGCATTTATGTTGTAGATTATAGTGAAGTATAATTTAAAATGATTGTTTAAGAAATTTCAATAAATGCTATTTTTGATTAAGATTTTTACATACAATTCAACTGATAATTAGTTGCGAAATTTTCTGAGACTAAATTTTTTGTATTGAATACAATCAGTTAATTATTTCACATTTTTACAACTAATGAACCAATCGTAAAAGCAATTTATGCTGCACCCAAACAATGATAAAATGAAATGGTGGAGCAACTGAAACTCCAAAATGCTTTCACAAATGCTGAATTTTTGCAAAATGGAGTGCTTCCTTTTTCATTTGCTTTCTTCCTGGCTGATGTAGTTTCACAGTCTACAACAATGCATCCATGTAGTTGAAATAAATGTTAGTCCAGCTGCCCATTTATCGTTTTACTTTCTAGCTTTATTACCACTACTTTTGCTGCTGGAAACTAGCAAGTTCAAAAGAAATTATACTGTAGCGTAGCATTTCTGGTTAGACTTAATTTATAATTTTTTTTTTAAATTTATATAAATTTATAAATTGAATATATTCGTCATAATTTAGTGTGATGAAGTACAGCTTGCATTTAACTCCAGCACGGTCATCAACACCATAAATTATTATGCCACATGAAAAAACATTTGATGAAAAACGTACTACCACTGCAGAAAAAGTTGTGAATTACTTCATGAGGTATACAGAGATGAGTTTGTACTGTGTACATGCTAATTGTGTACAAAAACCAAACATTATCACATTTCGTTAGCGTATCATCTAAAGTTATGATTTGGAAAAAATGTATTTACAATAGACATTTACTATACCACAAACTTTAGAAACTCCACATCATTTTGCATGCTCTTACTAATCAATCTTCAGCATTGTTTATTCTGTTACGCAACACTTTACAAAGCGCAAAGTCACTTGTATGCACATGGAGTCCTCTAGCAGATGTGGCATTCGTTCGACTAGACTTTGTTCAAATGGAAATGAAAGAATGTGTTAACCATTTTTACTTCATTGTATTTTTATTTATAAGTGCAATACAACGTTAAAACTAGGATAACGAAAAATTACTTGATTAAAACATATAAAAGAGATTTTTAGAGAAAGATATAATAACAGAACAGACTGACTAATTGAGTAAGCAAGTAACAAAAAAATAAAGCTAAAAATGTACAATATAAATAATAGATTTAATATCAATCCAGTGCGAGGCGAGCGGAAGCAAAATAACATGTACTTTTTCAGCAAAGAAACATCAGTAAATTAAAGATTATGAAATAATAATGACTGTTAACAATATTATGAGAATATATAGGCTTATTATGGCTTGCAGCACCACAGTTGACTTTGGGAAGCTAAAATAATAATTATTTTAGCTTCCCAATAATATAATATTATATAATAATATAATATTAGATATAACATATTGAACATACTGCAAGTAAATAGTACATGATTTGTTTTGCTTTGCATACTTTAAATATTGCAATATATTAACTATATTGTCAAAAGCCTGATTTGACTTCGGACTTGGTATGGAGGTACGTGAATATAGTTTCGTAATAACTTTCACTTTCATAGGAAAAGCAGCTCTGTGCATAATTATGAAGGATATTTGTAGCTAGGACTCATGACTGATTCGAATCGACTCCTTCATATTCAATCTTTTTCTTTTTCTCTATCTTTGTTCCATTGGACGTTCCATGCCATTACAGTCCGATCAAAACCACAAGTGAATAGGTTACACCTTGGATCTTCGCCCCAAGCAGATCCTGTAACCATTCGGCGATGACCCTACGCACAAAATTCAGGTATCATTACAATTCTTAGCTGAATGATTGATTGCTTTAATAAAAAGCTAAAGGTTCTAGTTTACTTGTCTGTTTGAGCGCGGGAGTCTTGCAAGCCTCTGTCCACTCAAATCGAAGATGCGAACTTGTCTATCATCATGCGGAACAGCAATTAGTCCAGCTGATGACAGGGAAAGTCTATTTACAGCCGAATCCAATCGAATTGTAACCAATGCAGCTCGCATATTACGAATATCCCAAACTTTCACTGATCTATCATCTGAGCCCGATACGAGCTTTTCCTCCCTGGTGAATGCTGCACTTGTAATATTGCTACAGATTTAAAAACGAATCGTAGTGAAGAAAAACAACAATAACACCAAGTAACTAACCAAGTCAGTAATCTATTGAAACAAGATAACATACTCTGTGTGGCCTTGAAATACTGATACCGAATGGCAAGGCCCTCTGAGATCCCACAGTCGGAATGTTGCCTGAAAAAAAAACCGAGTTTGTAAAAGCGCAAAAAGTAGAAGTTCAACTCATAGCGGTAAAAACGCCGTACATCCTTAGATGTAGTTACGACAAGTTTTTGAATGGGATGGGCAGCTGTAAAAGTTAGCTCCTGATCGTGTCCCACAAAATTTTGCAGTTTCTCGCCAGTAAGGGTATCCCACAAAATAGCCGTACGATCCCAACTAGCCGTGATGGCCTGGTCACCACCTTAATTACAATAACAAATCTCAGTCAGTTTTACTTTAAAATTAAAAATAATAACAAAAATTTTACATTATACTACGACTTACCAGGCAGCCAGTCAGCGCAAATAACAACTGACGAATGTCCAGAAAATATAGATGATGGAGTCCGTAAGTTTGAAAGTCCTTCAAATCCATCGGGATTTTCATCGAATTCTTCTTTTTCTGATGACTCCACCTCTTCTTCGGACGAAACGTATTTCTAGACACAAAAAATATGTTAAGCTGTTTCAATGTGTATTTAGGTTTTAGCACAGTAAGAAATGCTCTCAACAATACCATTTGGTCCCATGCTACAGATGCTGGCCAGATATGAGCAGTTTGATCTCCAGAGGCCGTCAAAGCAAGCTCTTTGTTAGGATGAAATCGAATAGAGTTTACAGACCCTGTGTGTCCTTGATATCTAAGCAGACACTTTCCAGTCCGTATAGCCCATATTCCAGCAGTATGATCTGAAATTAAGATGAGTTACAATTTACAATGAAACAATATGTTGAATGCTATACATACGAATCCTATTCAATATGATCTTACCAGCTGAAGCAGTCCCAATTACAGGAACCCCTAGTTTAGCAACAGCATTTACGTCCCAAATTCCATCTTTATGGCCGGCAAAGTCTTTCACCAAAGTGCATGATATAACATTTGCTTTAAAACTTGACACAATTTTGCTGGTCTGTTGTTTGAGTCTCAAAGCAACCTTTTGCTGACCAGGTAGACCTCCTACAATGCAACAATATGTTTTAGCGATCAAACTAATCTTTCAACCTGAAATAGCATAAAATAAAATCATACCTTTGCTTTTAGAAGCAGACTGCGGTTTCGAAAAACTAGACCCTGTTGCACCATCAACTGAATCGAACAGATTGGCGTCAATACTTGACGCTGGTCCGCTTAAACTTTTATCGACAGTGACTAATGAAGGTTCTTTTTGATCCACAGCTTCCAACTTCTCTTGCACTATTTTCAACATATAAATACATTATATAAACAATCTTTCAAAAAATCAAAATGCAAACCGCTATTGCACAATCCACTTACAAGCTAGATTCTTCAAATACAATGCTTCAAATTCTTTTTCGATTTGATTGAATAGGTCTCCCAGTCTCGACTGAAATGCCACAGGTAGGGCGGACTCTTCTTTTTCTGAGGCAGAAGATTTTAACATTGATATAAGTGAACTCTTATTCCAGTGGACCCATATTCTTAGATTTCAAGATGTTACAACTTACTTGACATACCAAACCGTTTCCGTGAAGTCTTCTTGTATGATGCATCGTGCTGAGGCATATCGATTAAGCAAGACAGTCAATAAGTTCACACATCAGTAAAAAATAAAATGAAACACAGA
>Ga0210040_10011516_pt1 | contig 10005 bp, 8 predicted proteins | sample CryGeyCG12114_NA_FD_185462 | JGI IMG/M metagenome (GOLD analysis project Ga0210040, IMG submission 185462) | Groundwater microbial communities from aquifer - Crystal Geyser CG19_WC_8/21/14_NA (SPAdes) (version 2) | ecosystem: Environmental > Aquatic > Deep subsurface > Groundwater | place: USA...
GGGCACGTCGAGGTCTTCCGGATGGGCGGTGTGAGAACTTCCATCCTCGGAAGGCCTCGACGCCTACCCAGTGACCGACGCGCCGACCTCAGCCCCGCCGGCACTACACCCTCATCTGTGAAGAGCCGCGAAAGGCACGACGGCGGGGGAGCCCCGACCATTAGAAAAACGTTCTTCGTCTACGCTGCGAAAGGGGCGACGATTCGACGGTCAGGACCTCGGTGCCGACCCTGGGCGAGCGCCGTCAGTTACCCGGCGATGGCCTCGCCGCCCACCGGAACCGAAGTCAGATGCGGACTTGCCACGAACCGTCGGCTATCGCGTGCCACACCCAACACCTCGATACCTAGCTTCGGCTCGGCGAGTTGGCCAGTCAGGGAACCGGACGATCCTGGTAATTCCCGAGGAGATGCTTTTCACTTAACGCTGCTCGACCCCGGGGGGCGGAGGCGGCTCCACGATGGGTACGGCCTTCTCGTGCCACACCCGTGCATGCCGGCCCGGCTCCGGTTCTAGCTCGACCGGTCCGCCGACCTCTAGACCCTCGTGCCACACCCGTGCATGCCGGCCCGGCTCCGGTTCTAGCTCGACCGGTCCGCCGACCTCTAGACCCTCGTGCCACACCCGTGCATGCCGGCTCGGCTCCGGTTCTAGCTCGACCGGTCCGCCGACCTCTAGACCCTCGTGCCACACCCGTGCATGCCGGCCCGGCTCCGGCTCCGGGGTCGTCAACTCAGCAGCAACTTGTGCCTGAACGGCGCTAGGCGTCATCCCGGTGGAATGATTCGAGGCATCATGCGGATCGGTTCTCCGCTCGGCCTGCTCAGCATCCCTCGCTAGCTCTCTTTCCTTGAACGCCTCTACATTCGCTGCGTTACCGGCTAACGCCTCCAGGTGATCATTGGCCCGCTGAAAGCTGCGAACGTCCAGCCCGGCTTTTAGTATCGGTACGACAGGATCAAGCTCGTCGAAATAGTCCGATAGGTGGCTGTTCTCGATTACATCTCCTGCAAGCTCGACTCGTTCCGCGCTTCTATCTCGCTCGGTAAACTGGCTTGGTTTCAGGTGCCTAGAGGGCGGTCTGGTTCGGTCTGTCTGCTGCTTCCACCATTCACGTAGTCCCATTACATCATCCTCTCCTCAGCAAGTAGCTTAACTCGATTAACTTAGCCGGAAATGGTCGACGTCGCCGCGTGAATCTATGGCGGCCGGAGCGGAAGCGATGACAGACATCCAAGGTTGCGTCTTATTATATGGCGTCACCTCTGCGAGGCTCCAATGTCCGAGACGTACAACTAGCGCACGCTCTCGTGGAATGTTCGATACCTCACTTGGACTGAGCTTTGCTTCCCTCTGAGTCGAGAAGGTCCAGGCTTCGCCTTCAGAATCGTTAGTGTCTGTACTTCCCGTATTGATGTTGTAGGACTCGTACGGACGGTCCCAATCCCCAACCATAGTGGACAAAGAATCAAGCGTTTGTTTATCTCCTATTCCTGGAAATATAACCTTCGTTCCGAATAGGCTCAGAAAACCGTCGGCTGCGGATCCCCAGCGGGTCCTCGCTTGCGAGAGGTCCTGGAGGCACGCCATTACCTGCAAACCTTGACCGCCAGCTTCAGATACAATGTCCGGTAAATTCTTCAATGGCGCGATGTTGGCAACTTCATCTAGCGCCCACAGGACCGCAGGACGATTGGGGTGGGCGTAGTTCGACCCTCGGGCGTAGCGGTAGGTCGCGTCGCGGATTTCATCCAGCAACCCAGCGACGAGTGGAGCGAGCATGTTCTGCAGTTGCGACGGAGCAGTTATATAAATTGTGTCGCCAGAACGAACAAACTTATCGGCATCAAAATTCTGATCACGGCTTCGCGCGGCCGCTGCATCAGATCCGTAGGCACCGAGAACTTGGCGTGCCGTGGAGTAGACGGCGCTCAGTCCTCGAGCTTCCATCCGGCCAATTGCGTCGAGATCGTCTGCCGCTAGCTCCGCGTCAGACCTCTCCAGAATCTGTCCGGCCTGGCGCATATTCATGGACGTGACCCAGCGCCGAACATCCAAGATCGTGAGTCCGGCTAACGCCGCCGCATGAAGGAGGGGAGCCAGAAGCATTTTGGCCGACTCTGTCCAGTATGAAGCGTTTTCTACTCCCCCGCTAACAGAGGAACCATCCAGCATTGCCGCCGCCATAGATCGAGCCCCGTCCCACCTTCGTGAGCTCCAGATGGGTGACCAGTGCAGCGTAAGAGCGCCATCTGGCACTACCTCCGTACCGGACGGATCAAACGACCAGATACGACCAAACCGGGATCGGGCCGCCGCAGTAGCGGACATGACTTCAAGCTTGGTTGAGGTGGAAACAACGGGCCCAATCGCGGCAAGTATCGACGGGATGATAATTCCGCTGGTTTTACCCGACCGCGGTGGACCCAGCACGAGCACGGCCTGCTGTTGCGTCGCAGCCAGCCAATCGCGGGTCTTGACATCAACTCCGAGATAGACACAGCCGCCGCGACCGTGCTGCCAGGTAGCGGAACGCACCGATGAAAGAGGATCAGCGTCGGCAGCTATGAGCGCCGCCGGCCTCGTCCGTGCCCAAGCCTCCGTTTGTGCCTGACGACGCCGTTTCGCCAGCTGTTCGCGGCGTCGCTGTCTAGCCGGCGCGGTGGCCGGAATGCCCCAGTACAGCGCAGGCCCCAGTAGAAGAATGATCCCGAAGACTGTCGTGGGACTAGTTGCTTGGGGTACACCTACTTCATCCATGTTACTTGCCGAATTTAACGTCTGAAGTCCGGCGATCACAAGCAAAACCATTACAACGGTGAGACACCCATTGCGACGTCGGCGATGCATTCTTACGGGAACCTGCGGTCCGCCGCCTCGCGGACCCCACTCAGTCATTATATTGGGCCTTTCGCGCGGTATTAGCCGAGGGCCTGGTGAAGGTCCGCTGTAGGTGATGCCTGCTTGATCGTTCTGCGTCTCGTCGCGCTGCTGGTCATGGCCCTTCCTCCAGCAGAGCTCGAGCATGCGCCGCGGGTAATAGGTTGGCTCGGCCGCCAAGGCGAGTCAAGACCCAATGTAAGGTCGTCGGCCTTCTCGACGTCGAGATCGACGGCCCTGCCGGCACCATTGACTGATCGCCGTGCACCTAACCACTAGCGGGCCGGCATCGCGTCCCGGCTGCTGACCGCAGCACTCGCCGAGCTGCCCAGCACCGCAGTCTCCCTCGGCGCCTGGGAGTATCGGTAAGGCTTCCTCCACCAGAACGGCGTCGACACGGCGCAGCAGCCGACCCGCGACCGTCCCGGGCATCGCGTCTCAAACCGCACCTCACCCAACCGCGGGGTCCGAAGCGACCGTCCGCGAGGAAAGACGACGTCACGACCCCTAAGCCGTGCCTGGGTTGGACTTCAGTTGGGCTCAAGCAGTAGAGGCATGCCGTTCACCCTTCCCCTCACGAGACGGGCCGGGGTTAGCGGGCCTCCGCTGCCATAGAGTGTTGAACAGGCTGGCGGTCTCTTCGCGGGCGGCTGCGCCGTCGCTACGCGATACCTGCGGGACCCTGGACCGGCCTACCAGGCTGCTCAGAATCGGCAGCTGTGCGGGGGTGTGGTGCTGTTCAGCGTCCCAAGTCGTGCCGCAAATTAGGTGCAGGAGGCGAGCGTCTGTCCCTGCTCCTGGAAACCCCGGTCGGATTCCCAGCCGCAGCAGTTGCCGCGACCGGGAAGGAAGCCGCCACCAGAGACGGGAGGCGGGTCAGCGGAGGAGAGGTGTGGTTGAACATCGCCACCGCTGTTTCCTGCAGTGGGCCGGGCAGCGCCGTCGCAGCGAACGGGGGGTCGGCGGGTGCGGGGCTTGCCGCCAGTCGGGCTTGCGGGTTGCGGTGGGTGTCCAGCCAATAGCCGATGAGCAGGGACTGGTCGGACCCTGTCAGCTGGTCCCACGGCTGGTCGGCTGCGGCGGCGGGAACGCCGGCCGCGCTCGCCCACGTCGCCTGGCGGCGGGTCATGTCCTCGACCGTCTCGTATCCACCGGGTCCGCCGCCGGTCCAGGACTCGACCACCTGCCGCCTCAGTAAGGGTTGTCACCCGCACCTCCGGCGGCGCCACGACCCCGGCTTCTCCGGCGGCCAGACGTCGGTCGACGTCTGTCATGGCGGTGCCGTGGGTGGTGACCAGCGGGACGCCGTCCTCGCCGGTGAGCTGTCGGGCTTGGCGGTGCTCGACGCTGGCCGCGACTTCGCGGGCCTCGGCCCTGGTCACGGCCTGCAGCGGATGCAGGACGCCGAGCTGGGCCTGCGCGGTGGCCAGGTAGCAGCGCTGGTACCAGTGCTCGAGGATCGCCGTCCGGGCCTCGCCGGTGAAGGCCTGGTGCGCTCGTTGCTCTGCTGCCCGGCGTGGGGCGGCTCCGACGAGTGCTGATTGCTGGCTGTTCGCGGCTGCGGCTGCGTCGCGAACGGCTCTCCCGTGCAGGCCTCCCGCCAGGCGCAGCGGCAGGTCGGGGGCCGGGTCGGTCAGGGCCCGGCGCAGCACGGTCGCCGTGCGTCGATCTCGGCCGCAGCTGGCATCTGGTCCGTTCACCGAGGCGGTTGCGCACGGTGGAGATCTCGACCTCCGACATGCGCTTGATCTCCGATAGCGCCCGCAGGTCCTCCTTGGCCAGACCGGCGGTAACCACGATGCTCGATCTCTCCGCGAACCCGGCGCCTTCCGGTTGTCGGCCTCGGAACTCATCGCCTCCAGGTCGAGCAGCGCGTGCGTCACGAAGATGTTCCCGACCCCGTCCGCCCGATTCAGCCGAACGAACGAGTCGACCTTGTCGACCAGGCCGGCGCCCTCCAGCCTCATCGGCCGCCACAGCTCGTCCAAGACGACCAGGTAGTTCCGCTGCGGCGTCAAGCCGGCGTCGGTCGGGGCGTTGGCCGCCTCGACCGCCGCAAACGTCTCGCCCCAGCTCGCCAGCATCACCGAGGCCAGGGTGCTCTCGGACAGGCGGCTGATCGCCGAGATGTCGATGCTCACCGCGGGCGCGTCGGTACGGAGCCGATCGGTGGTCTGGCCGTCGTACAGCCGGCCCAGCGGTCCCTCCAGCACCGCCTGCAGAGACCGCTGCAACCCGGTCGTCAGCTCCTGGTAGGCCGCGGTGTCCTTGGCCAGGACGGCAGTGAGCATGCCGTCGGTGAGGTTGTGGACGACCCGGACCAGGTCCGACCCAGGTCGGAGCGAGCTTTCGGCGCCGGAACGCGACGTCGAGTACCCACACCGCTGTAGTGAGCAGGGTGACCTCCCAGTCTGCGACCGGCTGCCGGCGGACGATCGGCACCTGGGCGGAGACCGCGTCCACCACCCGGCCGACCGCCAGCTCGCGCAGCGCCTGGCCCCGGCGCCGCCGATCCGTCGGGCCGCGTCACCCACCGCGCCGAGGTCGAGCAGGTTCAGCCGGTAGCCCTGCCCAAACTTGATCATCTGACCGCCGAGAGCCCGAACCAGAGGGGAGTACTCCGCCTTTTCGGTAACCAGAGACGCGACGCCCTGGTGCGCCAGACCGATGATCTGCCGGCCCGCGAACGAGGACTTGCCGAGCCCGGCAGCCCGAACACCGCCATCGACGGTGAGGAGATGAAGCCAGCCCGGAACCAGGAAAACGGGTCGCAGCAGTCAGTTGCCCCGGTGACGAGGTCGGGACCGATCGGCATCCCGATGTTCGGCCGGCTCGACCCAGCCGCCATCGGCCACAGCCCGCACGTCTGGACGCTGGTCCCCCCGTACTCGGCGGGGTCGGCATCATCCCCGCCCGACTCCCTATCGCGAAGACAAGCCGCGGCTTGAGGGAGGGCGCGGACCAGTCTTGGCTGCAGTCAGCTGCCATGGGCAGCGTGGACGGCGTCCAGTACCGGGGTGGCGATATGTCCGCGAGAACTGCTAGCGAGCCACGGTCGAGCGTAGCGCCACAGAGCCAGCAGCCCCGAAGGTGCAAAGCGACCACGCCGGTCCGAGCCCCTCACCGAGACTGTCTGGCGAACGCTCGCGATCGTGGACGAACGCAAATCGACCCGCTTCCTGATTTGCCTCAGACCCTCGAGCCTCAGATCGGGGTTCGTCGAGGTGCGCCAACGTCTGGGAGTGTTCGTCTGCATGTGTCGCCGTCTGTCCGCAGCGCAAGGGAACTTGGACCAAAACTGAGACCACGCCTGGTGCGCTGACCAGTAATCGAACAGCGAGCGTCGACGTCTGCCCTGGTCAGCCTGGCGGAGGATACGAGATTCGAACTCGTGAGGGCGTGAACCCAACCCGCTTTCCAGGACTGCGACGCGCTGTCCGCGATCGTTCCGGACTATGCCCTCACGCTTGGTTCGTGGGCTTCGGGACGGTCACAGACGGCGGCGAACGCTGACAACTGATACCAAAACTGAGACCGCGCAGTGGATGCTGCCGGGGGTGCAGGTCGACCCAGTGCGGCGATGGTCGCAGCGACGATCATCGAACGACCGGCGTCACTCCAACGGTCGTGTTATGCGGCACGGCTCCTGGCAGATCACCGACGTCGATGTTACGAACACGATGGTGTGTGACAACCGCTGACGCGAGCCAGGTTTGCCGCCAGGCGTAGCCGCTTCTGCAACTTCACTGTGAAGTAGAGTGTGAAGTATGACCGAGGCCACGCTGGAGAGCCCGTTCGGGGACGAGCAGGTCGCGGAGGTTCCCCTGGCCGACGCGCCGCTGGTTCGCGTGCTCTCGCAAGTCCGATTCCCGCGCCTCGCTTCCCTAGCGGCCGGCGACGACGCCGCGAACGCATTCGCGGCCGCGATGGGAACCGACTACCCCATCTTGAACGAGCAGCGTGAGCTGTCGGTGACCATCACGCCTGAGGGGGTGACCCAAGCGCCGGGCGCAGCCCGGGTCTGGCAACTGCGCAGCGCCGACGAGCAGTGGCAGGTCTCGCTCGGCGACTCCTTCCTCGCCGTGGACACTGCCGCATACACTTCCCGCGAGGACTTCGCGTCCCGCGTTGTGGGCGCCTGGCAGTGCTTCGTCGACGTGGTTCGCCCGCCGTTTGTCGAGCGCGTCGGCGTCCGCTACATCAACCGGGTGTCAGACGCGGCCACTCTCGACGACTTGCCGACCCTGGTCCGCCCCGAGGCGCTCGGTGGAGTCATGGCCGCGTTGGCCGGCGGCGTCCGCCTCAGCCACAGCATGCACGAGGCGCTGTACCACCTCGACGAGTTCAACGGCCTGCAAGCCCGCTGGGGGGTGTTGCCACCCGGCGCGGTGCTTGATCCCGCGCTGCCGCCGGTGCCCGAGACCAGCTGGGTGCTTGACCTCGACGCATTTCGGATGGGCCGCAACGACGTCGACCCGAGCCAGCTCGACCAGCACGTGCAGCAGCTTGCTGAGCGCGCGTACCGGTACTTCCGGTGGGTAGTCACACCTCAGTTCCTTACTAGATTTAAAGGAGAGGCGTGACGACCGTCTTCCCGCTTGCTGCGACTCGGTCAGTTGCCCTCGCGGTCCCCAGGGGCCCGTCCAGCTTTGTGGTTCCCTCCGATATCGAGGACAGTCCACCCCCGAACACCGCGGTCTCGCTGCTGCTCGCTGGCGGTCTCGTACTCACCGGCCTGCTGTCCGGCACCGGCACCACTGCCCCCATTGCCGAGTCTCCGCTCCGATACATCGGCGGCTGGACCTCGACCGCCCGCGTGGTTGGCGTCAGTGCGGTGCCTCCGCCTGCACGCCGCTCCCGAGCCTCCGCGGCGGCGCCCGCTGCCGCGGCCGGCGTGGCCGCCTCTGCCGAGACGGCTCCTCCGGCCGCCACGGACGAGTCCGTGGCAATCACCGAGCACCGGGACACCCCGGCCGAGGAGATCCGGTGGCTCCACGTGGTGTCGGGACTGACCTGGGAGCAGCTAGGTCGCGTGTTCGGCGTCTCGCGCCGGGCCGTCCACCTGTGGGCGAATGGCAGACGGATGAACTCGACCAACGCGGAGCTCCTCGGCCAGCTGGTAGCGGTCGTCAGTGAGCTGCCCGGCGGGACCGCCGACGCGCGGCGCGCCGCGCTGCTCGCGGCCGGCACAGACGGGTCGAGCCTCGTCGACCGGCTTCGGGCTCGGAACCGTTCGGATGCCCGCGACGTCACCGGCACCCCGTTCCGGCCCGAGGAACTCCTGGGCGGCCGCCGCGAATCCTTGCCCGACGCGCCGGACGAGACCGGACTCGGCACGGCACAAACGTGACGTTGGTGAGCCCAGCGCCAAACGACGACACGTCCGCTGCAACTCCCGCAGCGGACGTGGCGGAGTTGGGCGTCCTCGATGAGGCGACGACGAGGACGCTCGCGGCGTACCGGCAAGCCGACGTGCTCGAGGGCCTGGACTCCGTGTCGGTGCTCGGCCCCGATGGCAGCCAGGTTCGGGCGCCCGCACCCCTGGGCGTGGTCCTGATCAGCCAAACCTGCGACGTGGTGCTGCCCGGCCGGCCGGCCGTGCAGGTCGCGCGCCGCATCCGGCTTCCGACCGACGAGGCGCGCGACGCCCGCGACGGCAAGCGCCCGCGATATGCGCACCTGGCCCGGCTCGGGGACCGCGAATTCGCCGACCTCGACGTGATTGGCACGGTGGCCAAGGCCCAGGTGGCTGCCTGCGCCCACACCCACGGTGTAGCGAGCGATGAGGAGATCCGCCGGTTTGCCGGCGCCGTCGCCCGCAAGTTCGGCCGATTCGCGTTCCCCGATGAAGTGGTCCCGTGGCTGCGCCCCCTCGAGGAGGTGGTGTCCTCGAAGACCCGCAAGCCAGGCAGTCCGGAGGGCAAGGCGCTCGCTGAGGTCGTCGAATTGAGAGTCGAGGCCGTGAACGGCTGGGGGAGCGCTCCGTACGAGCTGACCCTGTGCGTCATCGTTCAGCCCGGGACCCTGCCAACCTTTCCGGACGACGACATCCCACCTCTGCCGGAGGCGCTGGGTACCTGGCTTCACAACGCGCAGGGAGAGCTGCAGCGCAGTTCCGGCGAGATCGCCGCCAGGCTGGAGAACGCTGCCGACCCCGCCGACCGGTACTGGCTGTGGATGGCGCTGGGCGAGGCTTGGGAGGGGAGGTGCCGCCCGGGTAGCAACGCCAGCGAGGTCGTCCGCGGTGCTGTCGCCGATCTGGTGGCTGAAGTCGTGCCCGCCGACGAGTTCCCACTGTCCAGGGTCCGGCGCAGCGAGGTGCTCGACCTCGACCACCTTTCTCAGCCGACCCCGAACCTGACCTGAGCCAAGCCCCATGGCCAGAGACGCCCGGCTTATTGGGAAGCGAGGTCGCGACATGTACCCCCAAGATGGATCGGCTCGCAGCATTCAAACCGTCCCCCTGTGCATGACGGTGCCTCCGCTTCGGCGAAGGGCTGGTTCTGCGGGCCGTGCGGGATAAGGAAGTGCGACGGCAGCTCGCCCTGCGCCGCGGCGGTCGCTGGTCCGGACAGTCCGGGGAACCGGTAGTGCCGCCACCGGTATCGGGGCTTGCCGGGGGCGACGACGTACAGGTTGGGCGGCTCCCACATGCACAGCGCCCAGGTGTGGCCGGGTTGGCCGGCCCAGGCGGCGACCCGCAGGCTTTTCTCGGCGGCTCCGACGGCGGTCAGCGCCACCAGGACGGCGTTGGGGAACCGGCCGGTCACGTGCAGCAGGTGCTTTCCGTGCCGGTGGACGTCGCGGCCGCGGTCCTGCAGCAGCCAGAGGGCGTCGTCGATGGGGTCGTCCTGGACGAGGGCGGCGGCCCGGTCGAGGACGACGTCGACGTCGATGGCCAGGCCGAACGCCGGCTCGAGCCACTGTGCGTACCCGGCCACCAGCTCGGGCTGGACGGCCGGCAGCAGGTGCGCGACAGCAACGGTCACGTCCTCGTATACTTGTCGCCGCGGCGGGTGTGGCGCCACACGTGTTCGTCCACCCCGACGACCCGCACGTCGTCGAAGCGGGCCGGGTCCTCGATCAGCATCCGTTGGCCCGCGACGAGGACCGCGTCGTTCGCGG